>Ga0228535_1000262_pt1 | contig 171610 bp, 146 predicted proteins | sample SJ1metagenome_FD_168457 | JGI IMG/M metagenome (GOLD analysis project Ga0228535, IMG submission 168457) | Enriched culture of PCE-dechlorinating microbial communities from Ithaca, New York, USA - SJ1 | ecosystem: Engineered > Modeled > Simulated communities (microbial... > Unclassified... | reverse complement strand
ATCAATAAGGGAAAACTGAAATAATATTATGAAATACAGCCATTATCAAGCATCCAGTTGTTAAGTCGTCGCACAAAATTAAACCCAATACTACTATGGCTTTGCAATTAGCATGCCATTTCTAGAAACCAATGGAAAACCATGTAAACCTCCAAATACACGCGATTATGGGATTAATTTTCAAACAGCCAACTGTACGAATAACGCTACATATGTATGCTAAAGTGGGCACATTTAAAATGAAATGCCAGTCCCTTGAACCAACATATCGGGACTGGCATACAAATTGAATTATAAATAGGGCAATTTTACATAAATGGCTTAAGCGATACAAAACGCGTTTTTTTGCTGATCTGGTTTATATCATTCAACCAGGAGTCAGTTGTTTATAGGATTGAAAAAAGGTATTATGAACCCATAAACAAGGGGGCATAATCGAAATGCTTAATGAGTCCAGCATCGAAATCAGACCGGTTGATATGACAAACTGGGCCGACTTTGAGGCTTTCTTTGAATCGAAAGGAAAGCTGAACAATTGTTGGTGCATGGTCTGGCGAATGACCAAGGAAGAACTGAAAACCAACACCAGCGTGTGCCGGAAGGCGTTTATCAAAGCGTGTGGTCAGGTGTTCCGATTGGTCTTCTGGCTTACGCCGATGGATGTCCGATCGCATGGTGCTCCATCGCCCCCAGAGAGACACATCAAAGACTGGGCGGCGACGACGATATAGAAAACGTCTGGTCCATTACTTGCTTCTATATCGTGAGGGAATTTCGGGGTAAAGGGCTTGTACATCTTCTGATTGATTACGCTAGGACATACGCCAAAAACAATGGCGCGAAGTATCTGGAAGCTTATCCCGTCGATCCAGAATCCCCAAGCTATCGGTTTATGGGCTTCGTATCGACGTTTGAAAAAGAAGGTTTCCGTTATATCAAAGATGCGGGCACAAGACGCCATGTAATGATCTGCCGCTGTGACCCTGAAGATTTCGGTTTGGAAGACAGAGGCAATTAGACCATGGATAGCGCGGAGGCTGTAAACCGCTCTTTGCGGAATATTCCGCCTCTCCACTTTCAAGATCCTGTTTGGCGGCAGCAAGCTGCGCCTCACCTTTTGCTATTTGCGCGGCATTGGCATCGTATCCTGCCCACCCCTGTGCAAGGCTATTTTTAGCCGCTACAAGCCCGGCCAACTGGTCGTACTGCGCCTCTATCATTTTCAGTTTGTTGATATCATCTGAAGCGGAAGTATCGGCTGCAGCCAAACCGTTGATGCGAAAGGTATAATCTTTATCCTCGACTGATCCCGCCGCATCTACCGTATAGCTTGCCATAACTCCGGAAACGCCATCGGTATTCCTTATTGCTTCCCTAGATATTGTCAATGTTATACATCTTTATTGCTTAATATCGTTGTCGGTATGAAATGGTCTGCGTTTCATAAAAGAATCTCTTATCTACTTTGTGTTTTTTCGGAAATCAAATACCACCTGTCCTTTTTCAATTTTCAAAGCAGTATCAAATACTTTTCCGGCTTTTGATTTAAAGCCTTTTAAAACGGCAGTTTTACCTTCTCTAAGTAGTTTTTTAGCCTGATTCTCGCTGATTTTCATTCCGGCGATAAGCTTCCAGATCACAAATTGGCAGCCATCCCTCCAACCGGAACAACCATAGCCTTTCTGGCCTTCAAGCACTGGCCTACCGCAGACTGGACAGGGCCCTATATAATTAACGGCATCATTCCCGCCCGGACTTGGAGCGGAATCTTTAGCTATTAAGTTGGAAATAATCTGACCGGTAAATTCCTTTATCTCCTGCATAAAAACATCTCTTTCATACTGCCCTTTTTCGATATCAGCCAGCTTCTTCTCCCATTCCGCCGTCAGCTCCGGGTCCTTCAGTTCCGATGTAACAATATCTATAAGATGCTTTCCTTTATCGGTAGGAATCAGGGTCTTCTTTTGACGCTCTATGTATCCAACCGAAATTAACTTTTCAATGATCGCCGCCCTGGTGGCCGGCGTGCCCAATCCTTTCCCGGCCATGGCTTCCCGCAACTCCTCATCGTCAATTCTGCGACCGGCGTTTTCCATGGCGCTCAGTAAATCTGCTTCAGTATATCTTTTGGGCGGCTTGGTCTCCTTATCAAAGATCTCCGCTTTCTCTAATTGGAGAGCCTGGTTTAGGACTACGGCGGGCAGGGTTGGCTCCTGGTTCTCTTCGTCATCAGTCGGTACATTGCCATACAATACCTTCCAGCCAGGTTCTGCTATCACTCGGCCCCGGCTGACAAATGTCTCGCCACAACAGGTAGTTATTACAGTGGTTCGTCTAATTTTGGCCGGCGGCAGGAATATCGCAACCATGCGTTTGGCGATCAGCATATATATCTGTTCTTCTTGGGGGCTCATCTTAACCGGCACGCAATCAGTTACCACTATGGCGGTATGATCGGTGACTTTTTTTGTCATTAACGTATCTCTTATCTTTTATCATCCTCGTCTTTATTTCATTAATTACCGTTCCCAAAGCGGTATTCATCAAGGCATTCAATCTTTCCGGCAATGTAGCTGCCATATCCGCTGTCAAATACCTGCTGTCGGTCCTGGGATAGGTAATCAAATGATTTTCATACAGTTTTTGCGCAATATTAAGCGTCTGTTCAGCCGTAAAGCCGTATTTTTTATTGGCCTCTTTCTGGAGGTCATTGAGGTTGAACAATTGGGGCGGCTTCTCCTGAACTTCTTTTTGCTTTACATCAGTTATTGTTGCCAGGGAGCCAGGAACCAAAAGTTCAAGGATCTCTTCCGCCTGGGCCCGGTGGCTAAAACGGTCTTTCTTGCCTTTGAACCATTTACCCTTGAAGTTTAACTCGCTGTTTATAACGAAAAGTCCTTCAATTTCAAAATACGGGGAAGGGGTAAAGTTCTCAATTTCTCTTTCCCGATTGACGATAATGGCCAGGGTGGGGGTTTGAACACGTCCAACCGTCAACTTGTCGCCAAACTGAACCGTAAAACCTCGGGTGGCGTTAATTCCGACTATCCAATCTGCTTGACTGCGTGATATTGCAGCCTGGGCCAGGTTTTGCATCTCTGAATCCGGCCTTAGATTATCAAAAGCACTTCGAATGGCTGCCGGAGTGGTTTCGGACAACCAGAGACGAGAGTGAGGTTTGCTGCATTTAAGAAATTGAATTATATATCTAAATATCAGTTCTCCTTCCCGCGCCGCATCGCAGCCATTGATAAGCCTATCAACATCCTGCCTTTTGATTAGATCGCGCAGAATTTTCAACTGTTTCAGGGAAGCTTGCTTGGGACGTAATTGAAAAGGCTCAGGAATAACCGGAAGCATACTAATGCTCCATCGCTGAAGCTTTTCATCATAATCCTGAGGCATAGCCAGCTCTAAGAGATGTCCCACCGCCCATGAGATGATCAGGTTGCCCCCCTCAAGAAAGCCGTCGTGTTTATTGAATCTTTCAGGGAGGGATTTGGCTATATCCTGGGCTACCGAAGGTTTTTCGGTGATAAGTAAAGTTTTCATATATATCTCCTGTTTATACAACAAGCCGGTACTGTGGAGTAAGACTTTTGCTTTTACAAAAAAAATAATTAAGGCTGCAGTTGCCATCCGGCAATATTATAGTTGATGAGTGCATTCCTGCCAACAAAATATTCCAGGTCTCCTAATTCAAAATGCCAACTGAGCTCCCATACCTTGTTTCACATAGCAGCTATGCATGCCACCCGGTATAAAGTCTGATAGCATAATTAGGGCTTTTCACTTTTCTCCAATATGCAAAATATTCTCATTATTTCCTGAAGAATTAAACAAAAATACATTCCTTCTTGTAAGCCATAAGCTCCCCCAAACAACACCTCATTTCGCAAAGACAGGCCGCTCGATATCGCCCCATATATAAAGACAGTCAGGTCTATTACTGATGGCACGCCTCTTGCATAACTATCGGAGAAACTTAACAGGAAATGAGGCTAAGATTCAGTATGGAAAGATGGAAAATCATCGAACGCGTTCCTGCGCCAGCTTTTGCCTCCGTATATGGACCGCTGACCGGCATGAGAGTATTGTGCAACGGGACGATAAACGCGGCACCCTTTGCAGCTACCATGCTCAGTGACTTTGGAGCGGAGGTTATACAAATTGAGCGACCCAACATAGGCGATCCAGGCCGCGGGCAGGCTCCCCAGGTAGTTAACGAAGGTAAAGCGATAAGCGCGGTATTCATTCAGAATGGAAGAAACCGGTTAAGCTTTACCCTGAATACGAATTTGAATTATCCGGAATCCAAAGAGATTTTTCTATCTCTTATCAAAAATGTGGACGTATGGATAGAGAACATGGTTTGGATTGGTAAACTGGGCATTGCTGATGAGATGTTGCTGGAAGTCAATCCCAAGTTAATAATCTGTCATGTAAGCGGTTTTGGAAGGCCGCAATTTGGTGGAGATCCGGAAATTTGCAATAAACCTTCCTATGACCCTATCGGCCAGGCGGAAAGCGGTTCAATGTTTCTTAACGGTTTTCCCGAGCCACAACCGGTGTTGAGGTCAGGCGCGTTTATAAACGATTATATTACGGCAATTTTCGCAGCCTTTGGGATTGTGGCCGCTTATGTAAACGTCCAAAATACTGGCCAGGGTCAAGTAATTGACGTATCTCAGGCTGAGTCAGGAGCACGGATACTGGACGATGCTTTTTCCGCCTGGATAAATGCTGGATGGCTCAAAAAAAGGAATGGCAACAAGGTCCCGGTTTTCCAGCCCGGTAACACCTACAAGACAAAGGACGGAAAATATGGGTTGGTAGGCGCTTATGGCCGCGATGTTTATGAACGCTGTTTGAAGTCAATGAATATAGATGTCGAAGAATTCCCCTACCTGGAAGCGGGATGCTCTCAAGAGGCAGTAAATTCACCGCTCGGCCGGGAGTTGGAACGCCGGGTAGAAGAATTTGTGACCAGTCATGATTCCCATTACCTATATGAAAACTTTAAAAATTTTAATGTTCCATTTGCTACGGCCAGGAATGCCCAGGAAATATATGAAGATCCGCACTGGCACGGCAGGAATAATTTCGTCAAATATGTGGATGAGACTCTTGGCAAAGAAGTAGAAGCTTTTGGCATTGCCCCCAAGATGAGCAAGACCCCTGGACAGGTATGGCGGGGAGCTCCCACCCTTGGTCAGGACACGGCGGCAATCCTTAGCAGGCTATTGGGCTACAGCGACGATGAAATCGCTGCATTAAAGGGCAAAGGCATTATTGATTGAGCTTAAGAAATGGGTGGGTTCGCTTTTTAGTAAATGGCCCCGGTTTTTAACTATTTGATAATCCGGTGCCGCCTACGCGGTGCAACTGCTGTTTTTTGGGCGAATGCTTTTATGCTTTCATTCAAGCGCCATATCAATTGACCCGGCTTGTCAAACGGTGAAAGAAATGATTTGAAGGAAACTCATTCAGGGGGTTCTATCTAACGGTTTAGAACCCCCTTATGGTTTGGCTTTTCTCTACTGTATGGGCGGCTGGAAGTTTTGGGCTTCCTGCTGTTGGATGGCCTGCTGGCCCTGCTGGAAATAGGTCCCTTCATTCGGGCTCAAGACCATAAGCAGTTGTTGAAGCTCACCTACATGCTGGCGTTCCTCATTGGCTATGTGGGAAAGGACTTTTTTGATACGGGGATCATCGGTTGCCATTATATGAGCTTCATAACCCATAATGGCCTCAAGCTCTCCTGCGATATCCACCCTAAGAGCCTGCAGCATCTCGGGCATGCCAAGTTTTTTGGGCACATTGCCTATAAAAGGGTCGCCTAACTGCGCCATAATACAACACCTCGCTTTTCTCATAGTCTTCATTAGGAAGTGAACAAATATGCAGACCGGCGACCAAATGCCCGCCGATTTAATTTTCTAATATTGGCAATGTAGTATAATGCTATATAGCTTAGTACAACATTCCGTATATTCGTGCACATAATTTGGGCAGATTTTTCCGAATTACTGCGTTGTCGTCAATCGCAATACGTCCAGTATTACTCATTCCTTGACGCCCATGGACGGGCTAATGCAGCGACGTTCATGGACGAACTAGTGCAGCGGTGCCAGGATGGCAAAGAGCTGCCGGTGCCAGGACGGCAAGGAGCTGACGCCCATGGACGGGCTAATGCGGCGATGCCAGGACGGCAAGGAGCCGCTGCCCTCCGCCTTGTACTTCGAAAGAACCTGCTCCAACTTATATACACAATATACGGAACGTTGTACTAGTCTGGTAAGGAAGGTAGCCGTGGAGCGTTTTAAAAACAACCTGATCGTTCGCATAGCCGCACTGCTTTTGCTGGTCGGATTTATTGCCTTTTGCTCCTGGCGTTTAATGCCCCAGGTCACCCACCTGTTCAAGAATCCTGAGCAGTTCCGCACTCTTTTGCTGGGTTTTGGCGATTGGAGCCGGGCTGTTTTTATAGGCTTGCAAATACTGCAGGTTATGGCCGCTCCCCTGCCCGGGGAGCTTATTCAGATAGCCGGAGGCTATGTCTTCGGTGTCCTCACCGGAACTCTGCTCTCCCTAGTGGGCATCTTGTTGGGCAGCCTGATGGCCTTTTACCTGGCCCGCTGGCTGGGTTATCCCCTGCTTCAGGCCCTGATCAGCCAGGAAAAACTGGAACACTTCCATGATCTGCTCAACACCAACCGGGCGGAAGTCATCGTGTTCGTACTTTTCCTGGTTCCCGGAGCGCCCAAAGACATCTTAACCTTTATTGCCGGCGCCACGCCTATCCCTTCCGGCCACTTTTTCCTGGCCGCCATGCTGGGCCGTTTTCCGGGAATACTGGTTTCAGCCTTTATCGGAGCGCAGCTGGAAAAGCATCAGTATTTCCTGGCCGGGGTTCTCGGCCTGGCGGCTGCAACCATTTTCCTGCTGGGCATCATCTATCACGATCGTCTTACGGCCTTCCTGGCCCGCCATCACCACCACAAACCTCAAAAGTAATCCCTGCGCTTTTTTATAGTTTGGCAGTATAAGGAGCTGTTTACTTAGGCACCCTAGTATTGGTACGGAAATATCAAAACGAAGGGAGTGCTATAGTTGAAAATTAATCAAGAAGAGTTACAGAATCTCAGGCATCTGATCGGATCCCATCAGACGGCGGAAAAGAAACTGAACTTCTACGCCGACAACGCTCAGGACCCCCAGGTCAAGCAGCTATTCCAGCAGTCGGCCCAATCGGCCGGTCAAACCCGTCAGAAATTAATGTCATTCTTAAGTTAGGAGGGTGAATGTTTTGAAGCACATGACCGATAAAGAAATGGTAAATGACATACTTTCCATGGTAAACAGCAGTTTAACCACTTACAGTATGAGCATTTCGCAGAGCGCCAACCAACAGCTGCGCCAGACCCTGCAGCAGATCCGCAATTCAGATGAGCAGTTCCAGTATCAGCTGTTCCAGATTGCGGAGCAGAGGGGCTTTTATAAACCGGCCAGCGATGCCAGCAGCCAGGACATCCAGGTGGTCAAATCCCAGCTTAGCTAAATTCTATGGCAAAGACCCGGATCACTAAACGATCCGGGGTTCAGACCGTCGACAAAAGCGAATAGCTGCGTTGCGCAATAGGCCCGCTCAATCAAAGTACTTCTGTACGTCTCAATCACGGGCCTATTGCGCGCCTTGCTCTTCACTTCTGTCGCTCGCTCTGGCAGCTTGTCGACTTTGTCTACAAGCTGAAACCCGGATCACTAAACGATCCGGGTTTATTTTGTCTGCGGTTTTTATTCTTTTTTACGTTTCTTATGTGGTGGTCCCGGTGTTCTGCCCTGTAATTCGGTTTTATGACGACTGGGCTTCTTGCGCCGGCGGCCGCTGTCGGATAAAAAGGCGTATACTTCATCAACCCGGTCCATGGGCACTTCTACGTAAGAACTGCTGCCGTTGATCTCTATTTCTCCGATCTGTTCAGCGGTCAAAGAAGTGTTGGCCAAAAGAAAATCCACCATGCGCCGGGGAGTGTAGCCGTGCAGCCTTCCCAGGGGAAGTTCCACATGCACCCCCGTATCGAGGGCGACGCTTTCCACCGTTTCCTCCAGGTCTTCTTCCGGCTGGTCACCGTCCAGCAGCTTTAAAGCCGCGGCCATCAGAATCCGGGGCTCATATTCGGAGCACAGCTCATCAGCCATTCCCAGGTACAGCTCCAGCGAGTTGCTCATACCCTGCATGATACGGCTGCGCAATATCTCTTTGCGTCCTTCCACCGCTTCCACCCGGTCGGGCAAAAGCTCGCGGCGGATGCGCTTGCCGATATGCTGTTCGATTAAACGGAGCTGGCGCCTTTGCACCGGTTCCACAATGGAGATGGCCTCGCCGGTGCGGCCGGCTCGTCCGGTTCTCCCGGTGCGATGGATATATATGTCGGGATCTTCCGGCAGGTCAAAATTGATGACATGGGTAACTAGATCGATATCCAGGCCGCGCGCCGCCAGATCGGTAGCGACCAGAATGCGAACCGCCCCCCGGCGAAAACGGCCCATAGCGTAGTCCCGCTCTTTTTGGGACATGTCGCCGTGCAGGGCGTCCGCGTTGTAGCCTCTGGTTTGCAGGCGCTGGGCCAGTTGATCGACGCTCCGCTTGGTGCGGCAAAACACCAGGCTGGTAGGTGGTTGATGGGCGTCAATAATACGGCACAGGGTCTGAACCTTGTAGCGGGCACTGGTCTCGTAGAAATAGTGGTCGATCTCGGCTACGGTGCGTTCTTCCGGCTCAATCAAAACCTCCCGGGGATGGTCCATAAATTTGCGGCCCAGATCCCTTATTTCATCCACCAGGGTGGCGGAGAACAAAAAAGTCTGCCGCTCTCTGGGGCACTGCGCCAAAATTATTTCGATGTCCGGTAAAAAACCCATGTCCAGCATTTCATCAGCTTCATCCAGAACCACGTAGGATATACCGTTCAACTTGATGGTCCCCCGCCCCAGGTGGTCCAGCAAACGGCCGGGCGTGGCTACTATTATTTCCGGTCTTTTTTCCAGGCCCCGGATCTGCAATTCAATAGATTGTCCCCCGTAGATAGCCAGAACCCCGATCTTAAGGCGCTTGCCCAGAAAGGCGATTTCCTCTCGCACCTGCAGGCACAGCTCCCGGGTAGGACATATAATCAAAGCCTGAGCCCCGGCCCCGCGAGTGACCTTGTTTAAAATCGGAATGCCAAAAGAGGCCGTCTTGCCAGTGCCGGTTTGCGCCTGACCCATCACGTCAAGCCCTTGCATCGCCAGCGGTATAGCTCTAATCTGAATCGGAGTCGGTGTTTCAAAACCCTTTTCGTTGATCATAAACAGGAGATCGTTGTTCAGCCCCATATCTTTAAACTCTGTTGCTTCCAAGCCTGTGATTGCCTCCTTTTCTGCGACCCTTGGCCTCCCGTTCTAATATAACACAAATTCAAAAACCTAAGGCTATCTTCAAGCCGGCGGCCCATCATTTTTTTATTCAAAATACTTTAAAAAATCGTGTAATAGAATTGCCTATCCAACCATATAATGATTATGCAGTAGAAATTGGGGAGGATGCAAATGAAGCTGAGACAATCCATGGGCAAGTTACTCTTAAGCTGCCTGGCCTTTTTATTACTGATAAGCCCGGCGGCCTTGGCCACAGAAGATGCCAACCCTTACTATTCTGATGCGGGATTGAGCAAGAGTCCCTGCCAGATGAACCTGGATGGCCAGCCGGCCGATTATGTTTCCCTGTATATAGACCAGGATGGGCGAAGCATGGTCTGCCTGCGCGATGTGGTGATGCTTTTTTCCTGTTATTTGGAATATCAGGACCAGGGGATGCTGTTCTTGCATCACCTGGACCAGGAACAGGGTTATTCGCCGGAACAGTATTTCTGCAACGGGCCAATAGATGAATATACTCCTTTGCAGCGGCTGGATGCTGTGTATTTGCCTCTAAAAGATGTAGCCGCTGGATTCGACCACCAGTTGGTATACAAGGAGCAGGGTCCGGTTTTTTATTTGCTGAGCCCCGATTTTCTAGAAGTTAATCCCGGCTTCCTGACCGCTCTGGAGGATGAAGAAGAAGATGAAGAAAAAGCTCCCTCGTCGCCCCCTGAAGATCTGCCCAACTGGGGCCCCCTTAACGCCGAACTGGCCGGTTGTTGGCCCGATGAGAGATTTATTGGAGCCTATTATACAAAACTGATCAACAGCCCGGAAGGACGCACCAACAACATCGTTCTTTCCTGCGCCAAGATCAACGGCAAGATTCTGCAGGATGGCGAAGTGCTGTCTTTCAATCGGACCGTCGGTCAAAGGACCATTCAAGCCGGCTACAAGGAAGCCAAGATATTTGTCGGCCAGACCGTTCAAGACGGATTGGGAGGGGGGATCTGCCAGACCTCTACCACCCTGTATAACGCCAGCCTGGAAGCGGGTTTGAAAATCGTGGAACGCTACCCGCACACCCTGCCGGTTACCTACTGCCCTTCCGGGCGGGATGCCACAGTTTCCTGGGGAGGAGCCGATCTGAAAATAAAAAATACCCTGGGACGCCCGGTTAAAGTCCTGTGCCGTGTTTATGGGGGCTATGTGCTGGCCGCCTTTACTGAAGCGTGAGTAAATAGAGGATTAAACCAGACCCGGCCGGCAATAATTATTATTAGTGCTCTAGTACTAGTACTCTGTTAACTCTAATTCTTGTATAAATCGTCGAGAAAAATTTTTGTAGGACAAGGCGGAGGAATGAGTAATACTGGACGTATTGTGATTGACGACAACGCAGTCATGCGAAAATTTAACCGACGAGTAATGCAAGAATTAGAGTTAACAGAGTACTAGACCCCTTGAGCTTAAAAGGCTTTTATCGGTTCGGTAGACAAGCCTGCTTCAAGGGGTTTAAACACGGCATTTTACTAATGTTAAAGGAGCAATTCCGATGAAAATAGCACTTTTATCCCCTATAGCCTGGCGAACACCGCCCCGGCATTACGGTCCCTGGGAACGGGTTGTCTCCCTTCTGGCCGAAGGCTTGGTCGAAGCCGGGGTCGATGTTACCCTTTTCGCCACCGGTGATTCAATAAGCAAAGCCCGGCTCAAGTATCGCTGCCTGGCCCCTTACGAAGAAAATCCCCATCTGGACCCGAAGGTCTGGGAGTCTCTTCATATAGCCAACCTCTTTGAGCAGGCCGGTGAATATGACCTGATTCACAATCACTATGATTTCCTACCCCTGACCTACTCCCGTCTGGTTTCCACCCCGCTCCTCACTACCATTCACGGATTTTCTTCCAGCCGCATTTTGCCCGCTTACCTTGAATACAATCAGGATACCTATTACGCTTCCATCAGTTTTGCCGATCGCCATCCCGATCTCATCTACCTGGGAAACGTCTACCACGGTATCGATTTAGGCGAATTTGATTTTAATCCCCGGCCTGACGACTACCTGCTTTATTTCGGCCGGATTCACCCGGATAAAGGCACCCGGGAAGCCATTGACATCGCCTTGTCTTGCGGCTGCCGCCTCCTTTTGGCCGGAATTATTCAAGACAAGGCCTACTTTAACCAGCAGGTCGCCCCTTTCATAGACAACAGCCAGATCACCTATCTGGGCTCAGTGGGCCCGGAAAAGCGAAACTCCCTGCTGGGCGGAGCCCGGGCTCTTTTGCATCCCATCCATTTTAACGAACCCTTCGGATTGAGCATTATCGAGGCAATGGCCTGCGGGACCCCGGTAATAGCTTTTAACCGGGGTTCGATGCCTGAAGTTATCCTACATGAAAAGACCGGCTATCTGGTCAAAAATGTGCAGGAAGCCTGCCTGAAGGTAAAAAATATTGATTCTATAAAAAGGGAAGACTGCCGGCAGTGGGTCGAAAGGCAATTCAGCCGTCAGCGCATGGTAAAGGATTATTTAAAACTCTACCAATTTATCGTGGAGCAGCCTAAATCAGATGAGTTTTTCAGAAACGCTATCGCTCTCAAGCATGAAGAAAGAACACTGACATAGTGCCAGCCCCCACATGAGAACCGATAACCGCGCCTATTTCGGAAATGATAAAATCCTGGCAACCGAAATGCTGACGAATCATCCCTTGCAGTTCCAGGGCGCCCTGCAGGTCCTGGGAATGGTTTATCCCGATAAGCTGGTTTTTAAGATCAGAACCCCTTTCCTCCATAATCTCAATGAGCCTCTTTTTAGCTTTTTTCAGCCCGTGGTCTTTTTCCAGGGGTACGATCTTGCCGTCAACAAAATGGAGGATCAGCTTGATGTTCAGAAGATTACCCAGAGTGGCAACCGTAGCGCTGACCCGTCCCCCCCTTTTCAGCATTTCGAAATTGCCTACAATAAAAATATGTTCAATCCGCCTGACATTGTCCTCTATTTCAGCAATGATTTCGGCTTTGCCCAAAGCCCGGGCGGCGGCCCGCGCCGCCCTTATTACGGTCAAACCCATACCTACCGAGGCGCTTTTACTGTCGATGACGGTAATGCGCCCGGGATCGATCTGATCGCGGGCTATACAAGCCGAGTTGTAGGTTCCGCTTAGGCCCGATGAAAAGGCAATATAAATGATGTCATCATCAGTATGGCTGATAACCGGTTCAAATTCCTCAATAAAGGTCTGGGGATTGATCTGAGCAGTGGTAGGCACGCCGCTCGTTTCTTCCAGCATCCGGTAGAAATCCGGCGGATCCAGGTCGTAGCGATCCAGGTAGGTTTTCCCGTTCAACATAGTCGTGATGTACAGGCAGTGAACACCCAATTCATCCAGTACTTTTCGGTCCAAGTCGCATGCGTTATCAGTATAAATCCTGATCCCCATAGTCCACCCTCCTTGAACAAAGCCACTATATTGTCCCCGGTTTTTTCATTATTTTACCATATTAGCCGGCTTTAAAAAATATTACTGAAGGAGGCTAAAAACAAACTGAGGGCAGCAGCTAGCGGAGAAAGTAGACCCCCATCGTACCGGCGCCCACATGAGAGCCGATGACCGCTCCTATCTCGCTTACCAGAAAATCCTGATAGCCAAACCGCTCCTTAAGCATTTGCGTTAAGTCCCGGGCGGCTTGCTCATCTTGAGAATGGTTTACCCCAATCAAAGGCAGGGGTCGGGAGCGGTTTTCGAGCCTCTCGTCCACCAGATCGAGAAGCCTTTTTTGCGCCTTTTTTAAACCGCGAACTTTTTCCAGGGGATATATCTTCCCGTCAACAAAATGCAAAATCAGTTTTATATTGAGCAAGTTTCCCAGTTTAGCCGAAGTGGCGCTGACCCGTCCGCCCCGTTTGAGCATTTCGAAATTGCCCACAATGAAAATCATTTCAATACGGCGGACGTCATCCTCAATTTGGGCGATTAGCTCCTCCTTATTCAAGCCCCGGGCCAACGCCCGGGCGGCGCGTACTACAATAAGCCCCTGGGCAACCGTTGCGCACTTGCTGTCAATAACCGTAATGCGCTCTTTGTCAAGTTGGTCCCGGGCCAGACAGGCATTCTGGTAGGTTCCGCTCAGGCCCGAAGAAAAGGCGATATATATAATATCGTCCGACGTTTCCTCAAGGGCCTTTCTGAATTCAGCTAAAAATGTCTGGGGAGTTATCTGAGCAGTAGTAGGCACTCCTCCTTCTTCCTGCAGCATGCGATAGAATTCCGGGGGGTTAAGGTTGTAACGGTCAAGGTAGACAATCCCGTTTAGCATAGTGGATATGTAAAAGCATCCTACTCCCAATTCATTCAGTACGGTCCGTTCCAGGTCGCAGCCATTATCTGTATAGATCCTGACGGGCATCAATCAACCTCCTTGAATATTAATAACTGAATCCAATACTATCGAACAGTTTACCATAAAGTGCAGATGCTTTCACCCGGGTCATTTAGGAATAGACTAAGCCTTGAATTTTCAACCTGCGCAAACTGCAGACCACTTTGCGCATCCCCCGAGGCTCGGGCAAAAAATAAATGAGGCTGCGGCTTATGAACTTAACCCAGTTCATAACAGCCCAGCCTCTCTTGAGCATATCAGTTATTTCAATTTCAGGATATCCTCGATTTCCCCTAGAAGCTGGTCTACTTCCGACAGGGTGCAGTCACCCATATGGGCGATGCGGAATGTTTTGTCTTTGGCCTTGCCATACCCGTTGGAAATCTGATAGCCGCGCTGACCTAATTCTTTATTCAGACCTGCCACATCTATATTACGGGTGTTTTTTATAGTGGTAAGGGTGTCGGAAAGGTGCAGGGGATTGGCAAACAGGGCAAAATGCTCACCGGCCCAGGCGCGAACCCTTTGCGCCAGCTCCTGGTGGCGGGCGAAACGCTGTTCCAGGCCCTCCTGCAGCATGCAGTCCAGCTGGTAATCCAGAGCAAACATATGGGGCAGTGAGGGAGTAGACGGATACTGGAAATCCTTGTCCAGCAGATACTCGTACAACGCCAGCAGATCCAGGTAATACCCGCGATAGGGAACCTGGCGGGCCCGCTCCAGGGCTTTGCCGGAAAACGAGCAAATAGACAGTCCGGGCGGCAGGGCCAGAGCCTTCTGGGTGGATGTGATGCAAATGTCCACCCCCAGAGCATCGACCTCTATCTTGCTGCCCCCCATGGAAGACACGGTATCCATGCATACCACAACGTCAGGGTACTTTTTAAAGACCGGGGCCAGTGATTCAACCGGATTTTTGACTCCGGTTGACGTTTCGTTGTGGGTTATGGTTATGAGGTCGTATTTTCCAGTGGCCAAAGCTCCATCCACCATCTCCGGAGTGGTCGCCTGACCCCATTCCGATTCAAACAGATCGGCCGGCACGTGGTTGGCAAGCGCCATGTCATACCAGCGTTTTCCGAAGGCGCCGATAGAGAAAACCGCCGCCCTTTTAGCGGTGCAGGAACGCACCGCGCCTTCCATCAAACCGCTGCCTGAGCTGGTTGAGAGAAGAATAGTCTCTTTGGTATAGAAAAGCGTCTGCAGCTTTTCGCTAATGCCCCTTTGCAGGGCTGAAGCGTCCTTGCTCCGGTGTCCGATCATCGGAGTAGCCATCTTGTCCAAAACTTCCCGGCGCACTTCAACCGGGCCGGGAATAAAAAGCTTCTTATGCACTGCCATACCCCCACTTTTGCTTGTATTTGGTCTTTTGACTTACTAGTAGTCTGTATCATCTAAAAGTTTAGTTTATCCGCCGAGAAAAATTTTTGCAGGTGAAGGCGGAGGAATGAGTAATACTGGACGTATTTCGATTGACGACAACGCAGCCCTGCGAAAATTTGGCCGGTGGGAACTAAAATTTTAGGTGTTACAGACTACTAGGGGTCCAGTTAACATTTTAACAGGCTGAGACATTTACCACAATCGAGCACCAGTAATTCATTCTTCGCAGCATTTGAGAGTTAGTACAACGTTCCGTATACACAATATACGGAAGGTTGACTAAGCTTTCCATCCCCCGTCAATGCTTAAAACCGCTCCGTTTATATATGCGGCCTGCTCTGACATCAAGAACAAACAGGCGGCGGCAACTTCAGCGCTGCTGCCCAGTCGTCCCAGAGGCACTTCCGCGGCCAGAGATTTTAGTTCGCCAGCATCCAATGAAGAATGGAGCATGTCGCTTTCAACCGGTCCCGGCGCCACCGCATTGACACAAATACCCCAGGTGCCCATCTCGGCGGCCAGAGAACGTGTAAAAGCTATAAGGCCTCCTTTGGAGGCGGCGTAAACCGATTCCATACTGGCCCCCCGCAGGCCCCAAACCGATGCAATATTTACAATGCGCCCCCAGCGCCGCTCCATCATGGAAGGCAGCGCCCGCCGGCAGCACAGGAAAGGTCCTTTCAAATTTATATCCATCAGGTAGGTCCACTGTTCAACACTGGTGTCTACCAACAGGGCCTGCAAAGCGACTCCCGCATTGTTGACCAGAATTTGGACTGGCCCCAGTTCACGCTCCACCTGGACAAATAGATCATCAACATCGGCAGCCGATGCTACATCAGCCCGGACCGCCAATGCCTGGCCGCCATTCTTTCTGATCTCGTCAGTCAGTTCCAAGGCTGCTGCCTGTGAGCGGAAATAGTTGATGGCTACATATGCACCCTGCCGGGCTGCTTCGCGAGCGACAGCCGCTCCTATGCCCCGGCTTCCCCCGGTAACCAGACACACTTTATCCCGGCATCCATCCTTAAGCTGCACAGCCTGACCTCCCCTTTTATCATTAATAATCTATACCACATTATTCCCTGTCTGTCCTTCCCTAAAAAGCCCATAAAAATATCCCCACTGCTGTGGGGATATTAAAAACTTACTGGGTGGCGGAGAAGCATACCGGAAAATATAAACACCACTTGCTTTTTACAAACCACCTGAACACTTTTTATATGAAAAGATACTCGGGAATTAACTCAAATGGGATACTCACATAATCATCTGGCGACCATGGAAATCTGATAAAAACTTTTGAAAGACTTTAATAAGACTTCTCCGCCACCTGAATATATTATAACCCAAACGCACCGTTTCTTCAACGAACAAAAAAGCTTCACGTCATGTTTTATATGGTATTATTAACATTTTTACCCATATCAGGAGAAGCAGCAGACAGCCGGTGCAAACCCGCGAAGTTTCCCTTGTTTTCCCCAATCGGAGCAGGCAGGCCTTTTCGTCATTCTTTCCTTATAATAGACAGTTAATGTCATTATTTACTCCGTCCAACGGAAGAATTGACCGGGTATAAACCCAGGGGCCTCCCGCTCCTCGATCTCCCCAATATTCCCCTATGCACAGGCCGGCATCATCGACAGGCTCCTCTTTTATGACTTTTATCTTGCCGCTTTCAAGCACCAGAGCTCCATCGCCGCAAGGCCAATCCACAGTCCGCAGCCGTTGCCCAAATCCTTATCCATTTTAATAATATTTCTTTTCGTAACTTCCCTTGTACGGCTAATTTTTACCTGCTTATTCCTGTATTCTTAGAGCCTTTTTTCTGTTTTTATTCTAAACAAAAAGGGATTCGGTAATAAATAGCGAATAAAATTAATATAGTAAAGCAGGATAGGCCAAGCGCTACCATTTATCGCATTTAGTGCCAGTTTTAATTCCGACAAATGCTATTGACAAAATCTACATCTGCCTATATCATTTAAAAAAATCTGTCCGAATATTCCGAAAACTTGTAATACCTTTCTAAATGCAACTTATCTTCAAATTATTATAAGCTTTTCCTCAAGGCCCAGGTTTATGGTTTGGCTTTGAACGGTAACCCTTACCGTCAAGCAGATAACTTACCGGGGGGTGGTTCCCAGCTAGATATTCCCGTATTGTGTAAAAATTTATTCAAGAAGAGGAGGAGTTTTAATGTCTAGTGAACAAGGTGGTTGGGCCAATCCCGGACCTGCGGGTTTGACAGCATTAGCAGTTGCATGTTTTACCTTTTATGCGGTCCTTTGTGGAAAAGTTCCAGGTTCTGCGCTTCCCTTCCTGGCCTGCTGGCTGATGGGCGGCTTTGTAGTACAGCTTGTTGTAGGTATTATTGAGCTTCGTGAAGGCGCCTTATTAGGTGGTAACGTATTCCTGTTCTTCTCCGGTTTCTTCATGCTGGAGGGCGCTCTGGAATTCTGGGTTGAAACACTGGGCAAAGCTGACAAAGCAGGTGCTGCTATAGGCGGCTGGGCTTGGTTGGTCCTGTTACTTACACTGGTGTTATGGACCGCACCTTATCTAAAAACATCCCCCGCTTCACTCGGCCTTGCAGTGGTAATGTTAGACATCGCAGTATTCTTTGTTACCTGTGATAAGCTGAAAATATTGATGGATCCTCATCAAGCCGGTATGATTGGCGGTTATTTCCTGTTGGCCACTGGCATCCTTGGCATATATGTCGCCGCCGGGATACAGATCAACTCCGCCTTCGGCAAACAAATACTGCCACTGGGTGCACCGATCATTAAATAAAGCTTCATATATAGAAGGGTATAATAAGGACCGGTGGTTTATCCACCGGTTTTTATTGTTGGTTCAGTTTTCCAGAATAAGGTTTTTGAGGAGAGAGGTCTTTACACATCCCTCCTCTATTGTTCTTATTTGAGGTTAAGCTTTGATCATTATTAGAAGCATTTTGAAAGGCTCTCGGGCCATAACCGCGTGGGGTATTCCAGCTGGCATCAATATGGCCTGCCCGTTCTCAAGAATGTAAGTGCGGCCTTCCAGCGTGATCTCTCCCCGACCTTCCAGCGCCACCACCATCGCGTCGAAAGGAGCCGTATGCTCAGAAAGTCCCTGTCCGGCAGCAAAGGCAAAAGCGGTAATGTTGCCCCCGCCGCGTTTGACCAGGGTCTTGCTCACAATGGAATCTTCTTGACATTGCACCAGACTGCCAAGCGCAACCGGTTCGCTTAAGGGTCCTACATACCTGGGCATATCTTGCATTGAACCACTCCCTTTCAAATATTATGCTAGTGGTCTGTAACACCTAAAGGTTTAGGTTATCCGCCGAGAAAAATTTTCGCAGGGGAAGGCCGGAGGGCGGCTCCTTGCCGTCCTGGCACCGCTGCATTAGCCCGTCCATGGGCGTCAAGGAAAGAGTAATACTGGACGTATTGCGATTGACGACAACGCAGCCCTGTGGAAATTTGGCCGGTGGGAACCAAATTTTTAGGTGTTATAGACCACTAACGGCGGACCAGGTCAAAGACCGCTTTAACCACCTGTTCGGCGTCCTCCCGGGTGTTAAAAAACCCGGGGCTCAAACGGCAGCTGCCAGCCTCCAAGGTTCCCAAGGTGCTATGGGCCAGCGGTGCGCAGTGCAGACCAGCCCGGGTTACTATCCCAAAGTCATTATCCAGCAGATAGCTGACTTCCCCGCAGTCCATGTCCCCAATATTAAACGACAAAACCGCGGTTTGCCTTTTTACATCAAGCGGCCCGTATAGCTTGACGCCTTTTATTTCTTTCAAGCCATCCCTAAGCATTTCCGTCAGGGCCTGCTCATGAGAGCGTATCCGGTCCCGCCCGGTCTCGCCGATAAACCGCACTCCAGCCAACAGCCCGGCCAGTCCCGGCGTGTTCGGGGTGCCGCTTTCCAGACTGTCCGGCATTACTTCCGGCTGTTCCAGGTATTCGGAAAGCGAGCCGGTCCCGCCTTCTTTTAGGGGCCGTATCTTAATCCCCGGACGTATATAAATCCCCCCGGTTCCCTGGGCCCCGAAAAGGCTTTTGTGCCCGGTAAAGGCCAGCACATCAATATTTTGAGCCTCTACATCAATGGGCAGTACACCCGCGCTCTGAGCGGTATCCAGTACGAATAGCAGATCATTTTCCCTGGCTATACGCCCTACTTCATCCACCGGCATAATGGTTCCGGATACATTGGATGCATGCAGCATGCAGATCAATCTGGTTTGCGGCCGAATTGCCCGGCGCATATCGTCTGGATTGAGGCTGCCGTCTTCGGCACAGGGCACGGCTGTCCAGGCAATTCCCTGATGTGACAAAGCATGCAGGGGCCGGGCCACGGCATTGTGTTCCATACTGGTGGTAAGCACATGATCCCCGGGATTTAAAAGGCCTTTCAAAGCCAGGTTTAATGCTTCGGTTATATTTAGGGTAAAGGCAATCCGGCTGGAATCTTTAATCTTAAAGAGTCCGGCCAGGGCCTCACGGGTATCCAGAAGAACCGTTCCGGCTTGCAGGGTTCGCTGGTGGCTCCCCCGTCCCGGGTTTCCGCCCAGATGGCGGTTGAAATAATCCATGGCCTGATAAACGCTCTCCGGTTTAGGATAGGAAGTAGCCGCGTTGTCCATATAAATCGTTTTCATATACGGATGACTCCTTAAAGAATAATCTGAATCAAAAACCCCGAAGGTGGAGTATCCCTCAGGGCTATATAAAGTTATAGGTAATTATTTTATCAGGGAGTGAAAAGCATGGTTAAAAGGTCAAGGCCCGGGATGAACCGGTCATGATCTCGACGATTGAATACATATTGGTCACTTTGCCCACCAGCAGTTTTTCTTTTAGTCCATAAAAATCAAGGCAGGTGCCGCAGGATAAGATCTCTACCCCGCGCTTCTCCAGAGCGCTCAACTGTTCAATAACCGGGGAGCCTTCCGTGCTTAAGAATACCCCGGCGTTGACAAATATAATACTTTGTATCCGGCCATCCAGTTCGTTTAAGGCGTAAATAAAGCTTCTCATCAGAATTTGTCCCAGTTCTTCCTCACCGTGGCCAAATAGACGACTGCTGATGAGAATCGCTACATCTCCCGGTACTTCCTGCTGGTCCACTTCCAGGTCCGCTGTTTTGTTCATATGGATATGAAAGTCAGACCCTACCTGTTCAACATCAATATTATAACCATGGGATTTAGCCAGGCGACTTACATTCTCCAGAGCGACATCCTGATTGACAATAGTCGTCAGGTTAATAAGGCCTCCATCCATAGCCTTCTTGGTCATGATCACAGGCTCCGGACAGGCCAGGTCTCTGGCGTCAATGATTCTATCCATTCTGCTTTCGCTCCCTTTCAACCATACATTTTACTACAGTATCATAAAATTTATGCATACCCGCTAAACAGGCCCTCTTCCCTACCAGAAATGCGGTTTTAAAAGCGTGTCTACTGCCCAAAATATATCACAAGTAGGGTTATATTACAAATAACTTTACTTTATACGGTAAAGGACCCGCCCTGCCGTGCAGCAAGGCCAGGTCCCCTAAAAAAGTGCGATAAAAGCCGGCTATTTAGCTGGTTTGGCGCAGGTATTCCTCCATATGGGGCATAAAGTAGGGGATGATTTCCCCCAGCATTTTGGGCATTAAAACATCCATCGTCTTGGGCATGAGATCCGGCATCTGCTCTTCCAGGTAGGCCGGCATCGGAATGGCCTCCTTCACTTTTTCCAGCATGCGCGGCATTACCTTCGGTAAAATACCGGGCAGCAGGCTGGGGAACAGCGAAGGCATAACCGTCTTCATCACGGCGATCATGGGCTCTTTAAATACTTCCGGCGATTTGCTGACCATATGCATCATCCCGCGGTACACCTCGGGCATCGCCTCAATCATATCCGGGATCAGGTCAGCCATCATATCCGCCATGCCCCAGGGGGTCATCATCCTGATCATGGCCTCAAAAACCGCCCACTTCTCATCAATCACCGCATCGGAAGGCGCCACCCGGTAGCCGCAGGCTTCAGCCGTCAGGGTAGCCAGATCCTTGATCTCAATCGGCATTTGGTTAAGATCTTTGGAGCGCTTGAGCTGGACCCGGCAGCAGGGGCAGGCCGTTATCAGGGTGTCCGCTCCGGTATCGATAGCCTCCTGAACCCTCATGACTCCTATTTTTTCCGCAACGTCCGGATCAGCCACCAGCGACAGGACCGAACCGCAGCAGTGGGCATCGAATTTATTGAAGCGCATCTCCCGGAAGTTCGAGCCGGGTATGGCGTTGATCAGGGTGCGCGGCCCGGAGAAGCGCACTCCGGCTCTTCCCATATGACAGGGATCGTGATAGGTGACCCGGCGGTTTATAGCACCGGTAATCTCAAATTCCCCGGCCTCGATCTTCTCGGCCAGGACATCAGCATAGTGCAGGGCGTGGAAGGGATAGTCGATGCCGCGTTCTTCAGCCCAGTGGCGGTAGTATATTTCCCAGACCAGCCAGCAGGCGGGGCAAGTGGTGATTATCTTGCTGGCCCCCAGTTTCTTCATATTTTCAATATTGGCGGCGGCGGTTTCATCGAAAACCTCCCAGCGCCCGGCTACCAGCATGGGAATACCGCAGCATCTCTCTTCTTTGCCTATATAGGAATAGTCCACGCCGGCTTTGGCGAGCACCAGGGCTGCCGACTGGGCCACGTCCTGCTCCACGAAGGAAGAGGTGCAGCCCGGGAAAAAGGCATATTCCGCTTTTTCCTTGATCAGAGGCCGGATTTCGTCAGTGATCCAGGCGTCCCGGTCCTTCCTGTACCCGCCCCAGATATTGCCCTGCTGGCGCATGGTGTTTACCATGATTTCAAAAGGCGGGAAAGTGTGATAGCCCGCTCCGTCTATCAGCAGACCGCGCATTTTCAGCCAGGAGGACTCGTTGGGCAAATCCAGCTGGCAGGTGCGGTTGCACATCTCGCAGGTGGTGCAGGCCAGTATATTCTCCACCGCTTTTTGATCGAAGTCCGCATCGCCTTCCAGTACCATTTTGATCAGAGTCCACTTGCCGCGCGGCGACTGCGACTCCCATCCCCGCCCATAGTACTGGTCGCAGTGATCGACACAATAGCCGCACTGGGAACAGGCGTAGGCATACCAGGCAATATCGCCCGGGATGCCATCTCTTGCCTTGAAAACCTCTCCGGGTTCTTTGCTCTGAGCCCAGTTGCCAAAGACCCTTATAAGAGGCTCGAAGGCATTGGCCAGCTTCAAGCCCCGGGCCACCAGGCTGGCGTCCAGCACTTTGCCCGGATTCATCAAAACCTGGGGGTCAAAATCTTTTTTAAACTGACGCAAAACCGAAACTGCTTCACTTCCTAACACTTCGTTGGCAAACCCGGTAAAATACAGCCCGGTGGCATAAGGCCTTCCCCCGTATTTTTGAGCGGTGCGCAAGGCGGTCAGGGAAAGGCCGAAGGCCAGGTTGTAATTAAAACTCCTTTCATCATGGGGAATAAAGCCCAACAGTACGATTTCTCTATGGTTGGTGGCAAAGCCCTCTAAAATAAAGGTCTGTTTGATCTCCTCGCGGGTTTCCTTGATCACCCGGGCCAGGTTTTCAACCGGAACAATCACCTCACTGGGAATTAATGAGGGCGCAATGCGCTTGGCCCGCATCGGTTCAAAGCGGGCTTCCCATTCATGCCAGGCGATCGCCTCGGGCAGCACTTCTCCGGAATTGCGCAGGGCCAGACTCATAACATCATCTCTGATAAGATCACACCGTTCCGCAGTACAGGACATGATGACGATATATTTCTCTGGAATAGTCAGGCGCTCTTTTTCTACCGGACGCCCGTGGTGAAGATGCGGCGGCAGCTTGTTTTTCATCATGGCCGCATCCGGATTGATAAAGGTCACCGACCAAAGAGGCACTTTGCGGTCGTACAGCCCCTGAATAAACGACCCCAGGTCGTCTATGGATTGAAATGCCACTGCGGTGATATGCATAGGCCGCAACGGTTTGACCCTGAAACAGATCCGGGTTATAAATCCGCTGATGCCGTTGGCGCCGGAAACCAGTTGCAGGTCTTTACCCCTCAGTTCTCTTACTTGTCCATCGGGCTGGAGCAGCCTGGCCCATACCACGTTATCAACAAAGTATCCGTATTCATAACTGCCGATCCCGGCGCCTCCCTGGGCCAGCCAGCCGCCCACCGTAGAAGAAGGGGCGCTGGTCGGGTAGGCCACCAGGGTAAGGTCTTTTTGATTCAAGTGGTATTCCAGTTCATTCCATACCACGCCCGGTTCGACGGTTGCGGTTCTTTCTTCAGGGTTGATGTCAATGATCTGTTTCATCCGGTTAAACTCTACCACCAGCCCGCCTTCCACGGGCAGAACTCCTCCATACCCCGAAGTAGCTTTCCCCCTGGGCGTAAGGCTTACTGATTCGGCCCGGGCGGTCTTTATCAGGTATCGCAGTTCCTCCTCATTGAGCGGCTGAACTATACCCTCCGGCACTGGATTGCCCACCAGAGGTTTCACCATAGACGGCATGGCGCCCATGTCGTGAGCATATATCTTTCTTTCCAGCTCGTCAAAACTGACCCGGTTGCCGAAACGCTGCTTTAATTCCTCCCTAACATCATCCACCAGCTTCTCCATATACCCATACCCCCCTAGAGTTTATTGCAAAATTATTATATCATGTCCGCCGGCAAAAGGCTATCCCTCAAAAAGGTCAAATATGGAACAACCTTACTTTGTTCAGCCAGATGTTTCCTCCTACATACAGAGCAGAAAACAACGAGTCCGGAGGCTTAAGCCTCCGGACTCGCTGCTTATTTATATGTTTATTAGCCCTCAATTCTTTGTTTTTGGATAGTATCATTGAGGATAAAGGAATCATCTACGCTGTATTCGTTCCACTGGACGCCTTTCACTACCACCTGGAAGCTTTGATTGGCATTCTGGGGCGCTTCCTGGGTTACCAGGTAGACGATGGTGACCAGGACGGTGGCGCCTGGATCCAGCTGGTATCCTTCCAGGGCGGTAAATTGATCTCCTTCTTTCCCTTCATCCGGCAGGTAGGTCTTGACTTGCAGCCAGGAGGGAACATTTTCAGTGGTTATGCGGAACTTTACAGGCACCGTGCCGATATTTTTAATGCCGGCTTCCACACTTTCCTGGTACCCGGGATAGCCGTTTTTCAGGGTAATTTCCAACTTGTCGTCTTTGCTGCGAGCATCGCCGTATTCACTGTCGTCGCCCATTTCGAAGTTCAATGAACCTATGTTTTTGAGTTCAGCGCCATTGGGATTGCCAATTTCCATACTGTCCAGGCTGCCGTTATATACATCGGTGCCCTGGCCGCACTCGCCCTTATAATTGGGACCCGGATCGCTCGATGTTACGCAAACCCAAGTTATATCAACATTTCCGGTCTCAACCGTGGTGTCTAAAAACAAACTATCGTACCACATGGCGTACGCTCCGCCCAGAGCGGCGAAGGTGAATACCAGCACCAGTGCCAGAACTTTAACCTTTCTCATGATAGTTATCCTCCTCTTGCATTACTTCCTTAATCGCTTAGTCGCCAATTCTATCGGGTTGGATTGAGTCAGGCAAGACGTAGGATTCGTCCGGGCTGTACTCGTTCCACTGGATGCCCTTCAACTGAAGGCTAAATGATACTTGTTTGCCCTGCTCGGCGGACTGGTCGATCCGGTAGGTAATCCTGGCATGTACGATTGCGCCGGGATCCAGCTGGTAGCCTTCCAGAGACGTCCAATCTTGAACTTCGCCCATTTCACTGGAATCCAGATCAACCTGTATTACCACCCAGGGGGGAACATCTTTATCAATGACCCGGAACTTCACAGGCACCGTCCCCAGGTTGACAATGTCGGCTTCAAGATATTCCTGGTACCCCGGATAGGCGTTTTTCAGGGTTATATTCAACTGGTCGTTGACGGCCCGGTCATCGGACCATTCCGAATCAGGAGTCAATTCCGCATTGAGTGAGGCAACATTCTTGAGCTCGCCCGAATTGGGATTTCCGGAGTCCATACTGTCCACGTTGCCCAGCCAGACATTCGCACCGGCTTCTCCGGACATTTCGGCATAGTGACCCCCGTCGTCGCTGGTTTTGACGTTGGCCCAGCACACGTCAACCGATCCGGTTTTAATCGTGGTATATAAATAGAGGCTGTCATACCACATGGCGTATGCTCCACCCAGAGCAGCGAAGGCGAATATCATCACCAGCGCCAGTACTCTGATTTTCTTCATATCATTAACCTCCCTTTTCTTATCCCGGTCATGATTCAAGTATAAGGGGAGGCCCGTAAAAGCAATACAGACCGGGGTTTACTCTTTCATTCCCTACCTGGATAAAAAAAATTATCATATCGAGGCCCCGGTCTACTACTAAAGTACCGCTGGTCCTTATTTATTTTTCCATCACTAGTACCGTTCCCAGTACGGCTGCAGGCCCCAAATTATCCCCAGGGCAAAGTCTCACGACCTTTAGCGGCCTGCATGTTTTCTCCTACTTATAGGCAATTGTTTCGTCAGGCCTGTAGGACTCTATAAAAAGTAGGGCCGGAGGCTGGGATCTACTTTTATTTAATATGGCGCACCATTGGGAGAATAGAGGAGTACGTTTTTTGTGTTTCTAAAAGGGTAATCAAAATTCAAAATTGGGCAAGGACAGATTGTCTTTTTCGATCATTTGCATAATCGTTGCGCTCAGCTGCGAGTTCAATTTGACCTTCTGGGCCTTTCCGGCAACTTTATCCAGGCCCTTTATAAAAGACTTGAGGAGGTCTTCCGAAGGGAAACTGAGCTGCCCGATGTTTATCACCAGCGCTTTGTAATTTCCCACCAACTTTTTACAGGTTGCCAATACTTCGCGCAAGGCCCTTTTATTGAGGCAGCCGCGCAGGTCAACCAGGAGTACGTCTTTTTGCTCTTCCACCTCCACATCAAGGATGCGGGCTGTTGAAAGGTATTTGAATCCCTTTAAGGTAAATTTCTTTAAAGTTCTGTCAACCTGTACGCTGGGCTGGGCGCCAATCCTATCAATCAGGCGCAAATGCTGGCTCCAGGAGCGGCTTTCCCGGGAGTAGCACCGGGCAAGGTAAAATCCCGCCGCCCGGTAGGTCCAGGCCTGATTTCTTTTTCCGCTCAGGCCCCGGCCCCAGCGCAGGGGCGAATAGAAACGGTGGAAGGCCTTCATGGTTTCGTCCTGCAGTTCCCAGGGGCTCATCAGTTTAGGCCGGTAAACCACATGATGGCCGTCATAATATCGCCAATCCCCGGAAAGAAGCCTCCTCTGATCTTTTAGCTGCTCGTACAAAGGCGTACCCGGCAGGGGCACCAGGGACAGAAACTGCACCGTATCCAGACCGGAAGATATAGTGAACTCGGCCGTTTCACGGACTGTGGCCCGATCATCCTCGTCGCTTCCCAATACAAACATGCCGTGCACCATGATTCCATAGCGGTGAAAGATTTTAATGCAGTGTTCGATATCGGCCACCCCCTGCCTTTTATTAAAGGCCTCCAGGGTGCGGGGATTGATCGATTCCATACCGACATACACCACCCGGCAGTTGGCTCGACTCATAAGGCTCACCAGCTCTTCGTCGCGGGCCGTGTCAACCCGAACCTGGGCGCCCCACCAGGAAGGGCAGATGCCCCGCCCGCTCATCTCCCGCAAAAGCTCTTTGCTGCAGCGGGGCCGGGCCGTGAAATTGTCGTCACAGAAAAAAACCTTTTTCCCGGCATAGGGGGTAAGGTTGGTCAGGGTTTGAGCCAGGCCCTGGTGGCGATGGCGGTGCCCGAACATCCGCGTCACGCTGCAAAAGGTACAGTCGTGGGGGCAGCCCCGGGAGGTCATAACCGGGTAACAATGAAGGCCCAGGGATTCCAGGAACTCAATGTCCACCGGCGGCAGCTCCGCCATATCCGGATAGTCCGGCCAGGGATTGTCAATCAGTTTGCCATCCTGTCGATAATAGATTCCCGGTATCTGGCAAGGAGCTTCATTCCGGTTCAGGACGTCCACCAGATCTGCAAAGCTGTGATCGGCTTCTCCCCGGCATACGTAGTCGCAATATTGGATGGCCTCCTGGGGCACAAAGCTGGCATGGACTCCTCCCAGGACCACCGGTAGGCCCTTTTGGCGGCAATAGCCGGCTATTTTATAGGCTTCATAGCAGGTCGAAGTAGTGGTGGATATCCCGATCAGGTCTGCTCCCATTATATCGGCGGCTTTAATCCCGGACAGGTCGCCGTATATAAATTTGACCTCATATCCCCGCTTCTTCAACTGAGTGCCCAGCATGGGCAGACCCAGCCGGGGCATTTTCACCAGGCTGTAAACATGCCGTCCCGGAGCCCGGGGCTCGATCAGGGTAATGCGCGCTATTGGCAAAATCATCGACTCCTTTCTCCCTGCCGTTTTTAAAGGGATCACTATATAGGATTCTCTCAATTTTTTCCTGATATTCCACGGAATAAAAAAAACCGGCCCTGCAGCCGGTAAAGTTCATCCCTATAAGTTATTTATTTGCTCTATGATTGATCCCGATAAAAACCGCAGCGTTTACAAGCGTCAAAAACCCTGGAACAATTTACGCTTCCAATTTCAATGGGGTTATCATCTTGTCAGGCGCAGTCTTGCGGAAAGGCCGCGGCCCCAGAAATACCCCCAAAACGGCCCCGAACAGGGTAATACCCGCAGCCACCAGGAAGCAGTCGTCAATCGCGTTTACCAGCGACAATTTAGCCATCTGCTTGGCGGCCAGGGCCAATCCTACATACTGGGACTGAAGTGTGGACCATCCTTGATAAACGGCGGTCTGGCTGAGCCAGGCCCAAAACCCGGCCGCGGCAGTACTCCCCAGATTACTGTTTTGAACCAGATTGGCGTAGTGAAACGCCTGGCGGTTGTGCAGGATGGCGCTGAATAGAGCAACCCCCAGAGAGCCCGCACATTGGCGAATAACGTTGCCCAGGGCGGAGGCCCGGCTGATTTTTTCCATCGGTATTTTCAGCATGCCGGCTGTAGTCACGGTGATCATGGATAATCCCATTCCCACCCCGCGCAGCATGGTCCACCCGATCATGACTGAAAAGGCGGTAAGCTCAGTAAAGCTTACCATTTTAAAAGTGGTAAAGGCGCAGATGATGAGTCCGGTCATCACCACCCCCCGGGCTCCATAACGGTCAAATATTTTTCCGGCTACGGGCATGATAATCGCCGTGGCCAAAGCCGCGGGAAGCAACAGTATCCCGCTCTGCATGGCGGTCTGCCCCATGACGTTTTGAATAAACAGGGGCAATAAAAATACCGCTCCAAACAGCCCGATATTTAACACTGAGCCAACTATTACGGATATAGTGAACATAGCGTCTTTAAAGATACGCAGGTCCAGGAGCGGTTCGGGGTGGTTCATTTCGTTGTACACAAAAATGGTGAGGGTAGTTGCGGCCACTATCAAGAGCCCCAAAATGTAGGTGGAGGTCCAGCCATATTGGGAGCCCTGACTGGTCGCCAGGAGCAGGCAGAAAAGACCGGTGGCTGAAGAGAAAAAGCCTACCCAGTCAAAATGCTTGCCTTTGAGCAGGGGGCTTTCTTTGAGCAAGAGTCCGGCCAGGAAGAGATTGATTATTCCGATAGGTACGTTGACATAAAAAATCAGACGCCAGCTTATATACTCAACCAGATACCCGCCGAAGGTAGGACCTATAGCCGGCGCAGCCATGGCGGCAATTCCGTACACACCCATAACCATGCCGATTTTTTCCCGCGGTGTTACCCGATATACAAAGGCCATACCCACGGGCTGCATAAGACCTCCGCCAATCGCCTGAATGATCCGGGCTGCCACCAGGCTGTTAACCCCCCAGGATAGTCCCGAAATGATAGAACCCAGGGTAAAAAGCGCCAGGGCGACAGAATAAATTCGTTTGCTGCCGAAGGTATCGCCCAGGTATCCGGAGATGGGCATAACGACCCCCAGGGTCATGGTGTAGGCGGTTAAAACCCACTGGATGGAATCCTGCCCGCAGTTAAAGATAAGCATTATTTTAGGCAGGGCAACATTGACTATGCTGTTGTTCAGTATGGCCATAAACGTCCCGATAACTATTACAATGATGCTGGTCCAGCTAAATTGGCTGGGCGTGTTTTCATTCATCGGTTCTCTCTCATGGAGTGTTCATCAGACCGTGTGGATTTTAACTACAGCGGACATTCCCGGCCGGAGAAGCAGCTTGCCTTTTTCGGTAACAATTTTTATGGGCAGGCGTTGTGAAACCTTGGTATAGTTGCCGGAAGAGCTCTCGGTAGAGATTATGGAAAACACCGATTGAGCAGCTCCCCCGATGCTATCTACCTGGCCGTTAAGGGTCTGACCGGAATAAGCGTCGATGCTTATTTCAACCTTTTGGCCCGGTTGTATGCGGGCAATATCCTGTTCATCGATATTGGCGGTGATATAGGCATTTTCCAGGTCACAGATGCTTAAGATGGTTTGGCCGAAGGATACATTCTCCCCGGCTTGCACCGACACCCGAACCACCGTGCCTGAGATCGGGGCCTTAATCGAGGCATTGTCTAAATTGTATTGAGCCACTTCATAGTCGGCCCGGGCTTTTTTAAGTTGCGCCTGGTATATAGCGCCCGAAGTCTTTTGGGTGGCATCGTCTTTGGCCCGGGCGTCCTCCAGGGCAGCCCGGGCGACGCCGGTGTTGGCCCGGGCCGTATCCAGCGCGGCTTCCAGGCTGTTCACCCTGGCCTGGTTTGCCTTATAGGTTTCTTCTGCTACCGCCCCGGCTTGATAAAGGGTTTCATTCTGCTTAAGGGCTCTTTCCCCTTCGGCCAGGGCTATCTCACTGGTCTTTTCGGTTCCCAGAGCGGCGTTTAAGGCATCTTCGGCCTTGGCAACGGCCGCATCCGCCGACCTTATGTCTTCCGGAAGCTTGTCATAGTTGGCCTGAGCCTGTTCCATGGCCGCTTCAGCCTGGTTGAGGGCCAGCTGCAGGGGAACCAGATCCAGCTCGGCCATAACCTGGCCCTGTTCTACGTACTGCTCCTCTTTAACCTTGATGGTTTCCAAGCGGCCGCTCAGCTTGGAGCTAATATCCACAATATCACCAGCCACCTTGGCATTGTCGGTTGATACAATCTTTTTGGCATATTCGTGCCAGACCAGCCCTCCAACCGCTGCCAGGCCGATCAACGCGAACAGTACAATTACACTCAGACGCCGTTTGGAGCCTGCCCATGCGCCAGGTTTTTGGTTTTCCTGAAAGGCCTCCTGCATTCCCTCACCCACCGGTTAATCCTCCCCATCCGTCAAAATGCCTTTAAATATGATCGATTGAATGATATCTTCACCCAATGCTTCGATTGGCTCCCCCTGCCGGGTCTCCAGAGGTTCCAGGCTGAAGCCGCGCAATATATTGTTTAATACTCTGGCAAACCGGCGGCTGTCCACTTGAATAAAAACACCCTGCTCGGAACCCTTCTCCAGCACCGAGGCCAGGAGGTCAAATTTCCTTTCTCTGAGGGCATTCAGTTCTTCCAGCCATTCCCGTTTAAAGGCCGCAGTCCTCTTCAACGAGATGTAGGCCAGGAAAATCCGGTTGTTTTTCAAATACAGGCGATAAGTGAGGCTGATGACTTTTTTCAAGGTTGTATAGGGATCCTGGTTGGCATCGCAACAGCTTTCCAAAACGCGGGTGACATCACGCGAGTAACTCGCCAGCAGGCTAAACAGAACTTCCTCTTTGCTTTCAAAATACTGGTACAGGGTTGCCTTGCCCATTCCGGCGGCATCGGCTATGTCCTGAACCGTCACTTCTTCATAGCAGCGTTCGCCAAACAGCTGGCGGGAGGCATCACTGATAAGCCCCTTTTTAAATTGTCGGACCGCTTCTTTTTGAGCCATATTATTCACCCATTTTCCGACTAATCAGTTCAGTTTTTCGACCCATTGGTTCAATAATAAAAATACCTTGAACTGGTGTCAAGGTATTTGGAGCTGTATTCTATTGTATACAGGCTGCCGGTTTATCCGCTCAGGTGAGCTTGCCGTGAACGGCCAGCCAGATACAGGGGGGTTCGTGGGAGGTCCACTCCACCCGGTGCCGTTCACCGGCCGGAATCAACAGCCAGTCCCCGGGCTCCATAAACTGCGAATACCCGTCGCCCCAGGCCATAACTGCCTGGCCTTGCAGCAAAACCACCCATTCATCGCGGTTCTGTTCGTACCAAAAACCCGGCGGTGAGGCCTGCCCGGCCGATATTATACGCTCAATCTGAACCCCCCGATCAGGAATCAAGTCTTCGTAGATCTCCTCATCCGGCTTCAAGGGAGGTAGGTCAAACAGGTTCATCTTTTACTTCCTTTCTGGTTTCAAAATATATTAGCATCCCCGCTCCGGGGGACGCCTTCATTCTTCAAGGCTGCGCTTAGACGCTGCCCCGCCGGACTCCTTAAAATAGGCCAAAGATACCCCTTGGATAAGACGATTAATTGTGGGTAAAAAGGGTAAGACCGGTTGGAGAATTCCAAGTACTCTGTTAATCCTAATTCTGTGTATTACTCGTCGAGGAAAATTTTTGCAGGACAAGGCGGGCAGCTCCTTGCCGTCCTGGCACCGCTGCATTAGCCCGTCCATGGGCGTCAAGGAATGAGTAATACTGGACGTATTCCGATTGACGACAACGCAGTCATGCGAAAATTTAACCGACGATAATAATAGAATTAGGATTAACAGAGTACTAATATAAATGCAGCCTGGCTGGCAGTATCTTTTTTCTACCATAATAGTTTAGCACAGGCTCTCCGCCTGTAAAACAGGGAGTAGGGCATTTCGTTTTTCTCCCCGGGGCTTGCTCTCTACCCTAGCTTATCGGTATATGCCTTTAAATATCATTATTACCGGGTTTGTGCGTTCCAAAGCGCGTCTTCTTCTTGCAGCAAGGGAGCAAAAGAAAGTTTTCTCAAGCATTCCTGATGCTAAGATGCCTATTTGGTTGGCCAGGTTTATCCTGTTAATATATAGACAGAAGAGCAGCATCCCGGCCTGTTTAAAAGGAGCGACTCCATGTGAATCTTAACGATGTATTGCGCGGTCATCCGGAAGTCTTTTTCGTGGACAGCCTGGCCCCCCTTGAAGAGGCCCGTCTCATGGGCGATAGACGGGGGAGATTTCATTATCAGGAAAGCGCCGACTACCTGGCTGAGGCCGATTTCAGCACCCATGATTTTTACTACAATCACTATAATCCCCTGGCGCCCTTTTGCTTCTTTAAAGACTATTTGATAGTCGATTTTCCCAGATTTACCGCCGAAACGCTGATCAAATACGGAGTGCTTGACAGCATTAAACTGGCCCGGGCCAAATTGGACGCCGCGCTGGCCGCGCTTGATTATAAAACCTTTTTTGCCCTGCTCGATACCCGTCTGGCCCTCCTTATGTACATTAAATATTTCCAGGCCATTCCTTCCGAGCAGAGAAGCAGTATCTTCTGGCGCCTGTACGCCCGCTGTGATTGGCGGCTCAACACCTTTCCGGCCGAATTTATAGAAAGCCTTAAGCAAAAACGCCTCCCCCTGAAGGCCGCTCCCGGCGGATTAACTGTTTATCACGGCAGCATACACAGCCTGCATTCAGTTCATGAAGCCTTTTCCTGGACCCTGGATGTCAATACGGCCATTTATTACGCCACCCGCTTGCAAAAGAAGGGCCGGGTTTTCAAGACCCGGATACCCCTGGACCAGGTGCAGGCTTTTATACCCTGGAAAAAGGAATACGAGATAGTGGTGTTCCCCGGCGCGGTGAAGGATGTTGAAGAAATCACCTTTCACTCCGCTTCTTATTATATTAAGAAGATGAAATCGGAAGGGGTATGGTCCCTGTATAGGGATTATGCCGCCCGAATCAAGCACGAAATATTCTATAGACCGACCGGCATCCACGGTCTGGCCCATACCCGCAACGTACTCTTAATGGTTTTGCTGCTGGGGCGGCTTACCAACTCGGACCTTAATGACCTTAAGATCCTGGCCGAGACCGCTTTGTATCACGACATCGGGCGCAGCAATGACAACTTTGATCCGGAGCACGGGAAGGCCAGTTATGAGAAAGCGGAAGAATTGAATTTATTTCAAGTTCCCGACCAGGAAAAGAGCCTGGTGCGGTTTCTGATTGAAACCCACTGTATGGATGATCAGCAGGGTATGAGACTGCTTGGCCAGTGGCCGGATATCGACAGAGAGCGGGCCTTGCATCTTTTCAAGGTGTTCAAGGATGCGGATGGCCTGGACCGGGTCAGGATCATGGATTTGGATGCCAGGCAATTGCGCCTTCCCGAGTCCTGGGAGCTCTTGCTCATGACCCGTCAGCTTCTCGACTTCCCCGATCTGGTGTAAAACCGTTAACAGAGTACTGGATGCCTCTTTTTTAGAAAAGCGTATCCTGAGGGGACCGATACATTTTAGTCTGGTTGCCGCCGGCTCTTTTAGCATCATAGAGAGCCAGATCGGCCATATGTATAGCATCACTGTAGCTCTCAACGGACCCAGGCACGATAGTAAGGGCTCCCAGGCTGATAGTAAGCCAGGGAGAAGACGGTGAAGCATCGTGTTGTATATGGAGAGCTTCCACGTTCTTGCGAATCATTTCAGCCAGGGTGAAGGTCCCTGCTTCATCGATGTTGAGAGCTGTAAAGAGGAACTCCTCTCCTCCGTAGCGGGCCACGAAGTCAGTTGAACGGCGGCGGCTTCCATCAAGCGCGGCGGCCACCCGGGCCAGCACCTTGTCGCCCTGAACATGCCCGTAGCAGTCATTGTAGGCTTTAAACCGGTCAATATCGATCATAATAATGGCGATGCTGGACTGCTCGCGGAGCCCCCGGTGCCATTCAAATCTCAGGAACAGCTCCAAACTACGGCGGTTGGGTATGCCGGTCAACTGGTCAACCAGGGAAAGTTGGACCAGCTCCTGATTGGCTATTTCCAGGTTCTTTTGCGCCTCCTCGCGGGCAACTATTTCCTGCAGCAGCTCCTGGTTGGCTTCTTTGAGAAGCCGGTTTTGCACTTCTATCAGATCGCGGGCTTTAAATTCACGGGTGTAGGCCTTGTACAGGTTCCTGGAAATAAACCAGGCTAAAACCAAAAATATAGCCAGATTCAAATAATGTTTGACCAATGCCTGAACCGGAGGAGGGGCCAATTGGTGGCCGATAATAAAAACCAGGATTGAAGCCAGGTATGGAATTAGCAAGGTCCGGCTGTCCATGTACATCAAGAGTGAGCCTAGAAGCAGAATTATCAAAAAGGCCGCCAGGCTTCCCCCGGTGTTTTTGGCACTGAAGGTAAAAACCGCCCCCCAGATCATGGTCAGGGTTAAATAAGAAACCAACAATGCTTTTATGGTTGAGTTTTTCACCTGGTTGGCTTTGTGCAGTTTGCCGAGTTGATCAAAGACGAACAGGTAGGCTATCGATACGACAAATAGGATAACCAGTAAAAAAACGGTAAAAAAGCTTGAACCGTGGTTGGCGCCGGTCTGGCTGACTAAATAATCATCGATCAGAAATAAAAGAAATTCAAGAAGCAAGATAACAATTATAAATATGCGCATGCGCTCCAAATTGTAAAAGCTCAATTCCCGTCCGACTGCTTCTCCGTCGTCAATTAGATGCAGCTTTTTTAACCATTTGAGTCTGTTTGCCATTGACAACCACCCCGGGGAAAGTTCATTATCGGCACGCCCCAACTTCATCCGATAAAACCATTTGACGGAATATAAGGAAATCTTCATATATTTCCTATAAAACATTCCATATTTATTCTCGATAAAAACGTTATTCTTTTTAATCAAATTTTCCCGTCCATATAAAATCACTATACTAGATTTACATTAAATAGTATAATCTCGCTTCTATTAAGGCTCTCCGGCTGTTTGAGAAAATAGTCTGGAAATAAAAGAATAGCCGCTTTTATCCCTTTGATCCTGTCAACGGGACAAAGCGGCCATCCTAAGAAGAGGAAAAGTCAATGCCTGCTTAACCAATATACTTCGGCCCAGGAGAATGCTTTCACCTGATCATGGTAAAAAATTCATATTTTTTACCCGGCCGCCTACTCCCCTGCGACTGGAACCATAATCGCCTGTATAGGAGTATGATAAGTTAAAATCAGCCGGGGAGAGGTTCTCATGCCCAAGACTGAGCTCAGTCCCATAAAATGCGTCTATATTGCTCAATATTATTCCGATCGCAATTTCGCTCAGGAACCTGCCTTATTCGTATGCCGCTATAAAAACGCCGGTGACGTATACCGCAGCCTGCTGCAATTTCCTCTATCCCGCAGCCCGGGCAGGCCTGGACCGGCCTCCGTTCTGGACCGGGCGCTCTTAAAGCTGGATGTTACCCGCAATGATATCCCCCGGGGTAGTATACGGGTTTCGGTTCACAAGGTCTGGCAGGCCTGGATGGAAAGCACGGTAAACTGGCTTACCCAGCCGCTCTTTTCCATTTCGCCGGAAAGCTCCTGCCCGGTAAGAGCAGGGTATACTGGCAGTCTGGAGTTCGATCTGACCGATTTGGCCCGGAGCTGGCAGCAAGGGGCATTAAGCAACTACGGGCTGTTGTTGGCGGGTAACGAAGAACACAACCGGCTCCTGTCCCTGGCCGGCAGGACCCCTCCACCCGGGCATAAACCGCCGCGCTTGGAATTGGAATATAAACGAAAGAGCGTTGTTAAGTCACCATGTCATAATTCTGGCTTTTAGCACGTTTAATAAGAAAAAACTTACCGTCCGGGCAGGAAAACAGGGCTTTGGGGGATAATATGGTAATGACGGAAGGAGTCAATCATATGAACCCACCGAGAAATCTTACCCGGAACCATATAAGCCGGCTTGATCCTTACATCCCCGGGTACCAGCCCGAAAACCCGGAAGCGGTGCTCAAGCTAAACGCCAACGAAAATCCTTATCCCCCGTCGCCGCAAGTACTTGAGGCCCTGCACGGGAATATAAGCGAGGTGCTGCGCCTCTACCCCAATTCACGCAGTGCCGACCTGCGCCGCCAACTGGCCCGGGTATATGACGTGGATGAGGCCCAGGTCTTTGCCGCCAATGGTTCGGATGAAATCATTTCCCTCATCTTCAGGACCTTTGTTGATGAGAACGATTTGATTTTGTCGCCCTATCCGACTTATACCTTTTACCAGACGGCGGCGGAAATACACGGGGCCCGCTACCAGTCCATAGATACTGACCAAGATTTCAGGGTAAACCTGAGCCAATTTTTGGATTATCCCGCCAAAATAGTTTTTCTGGCCAATCCCAACGCTCAAACCGGGCTGCTGCTCCCTCCCCGGGATATTGAGGCTTTTTTGGCTGTTTTTAACGGTTTGCTGGTGGTGGACGAAGCTTATATTGACTTCAGCTCTGAAACCTCCAGCGTTTATAAGCTCTCCACCCGCTACGACAATCTTATGGTCACGCGCACCTTTTCCAAATCTTATTCCCTATGCGGAATCAGGGTCGGTTTTGCCTTCGGCCATCGCCACCTGATCGAGTCCCTGGACAAAACCAAAGACTCGTACAATATCGCCTACCTCAACCAGGTGGCGGCTATTGCCGCCCTGGAAGACATCGCTTATATGGAAGCCAATGCCCGGCGCATTAAAACCAGCCGGGAAAACTTCCAGCAAGCCTTAAGTGAAATGGGCTTTATCTATCTTCCTTCGGAGGGCAATTTTGTTTTATTGCGCCACCCCTTTTTACCGTCGCGGACGGTTTATGAATCTTTAAAAGGCGAAAATATTCTGGTGCGCTACTTTGATCAGCCGCGTTTGCGGGATTATGTGCGTATAAGCATCGGCACCGACTCCCAATTGGAGCGGATCCGGGCGGCTCTCCGAGTTATGGCCGCAGGGTACGATAGTCAGGCGTAACTATTTGATTAATAAGAAAGGATGATACCGGTGATCTCAAAACAGATTAAAAACGATGTCCAGAACGCATCCTGGATAAGGGCCATGTTTGAGGAGGGGGAGCGCCTTCGCCAGATTCACGGAGCGGATAAGGTGTTTGACTTCAGCCTGGGCAATCCCGATTATGAACCGCCTCTGGCGGTGCGGGAAGAAATGAAACGCTTGCTGGAAGTGCCGGGCATTCACAAATATACCAGCAACGCAGGTTATCCCGATGTGCGGGATAAAATTGCCGCCTCGTTGAAAAAGGAAACCGGGCTTCCCTTCACCGCCGAGCATATTATAATGACCTGCGGAGCCGCTGGCGGCCTCAATGTGGTATTAAAGACCATATTGAACCCCCAGGAGGAGGTTATCCTGCTATCCCCTTATTTTGTCGAGTACGGGTTTTACACTCAAAATCACGGGGGCAAACCGGTAGCGGTGGCCACCGGCGCTGATTTCATGCCCGACCCGGAAGCCCTTGAAAAAGCCATAACCCCGGCCACCAAGGCCATTATCCTCAATTCACCCAACAACCCCACCGGGGTCATTTATCCCCCGGAGATATTGAAAAAAATGGCTCTGGTTCTGGAGCAAAAAGAGAAAGAGCTGGGTACCGCCATCCTGGTGATTTCCGATGAACCTTACAGCAAGCTGGTCTATGAAGGAGCAAGGGTTCCCCATTTGATGAACTTCTTCCAGCACTGCGCGGTGGTCAATTCCTTCAGCAAGTCCCTGGCCCTGCCCGGGGAAAGAATAGGCTACATCGCCTTAAGCCCCCGGATCGAAGATATGGAAGACCTGGTGGGAGGTCTGACCTTCGCCAACCGCACTCTGGGCTTTGTCAATGCCCCTTCCCTGTTCCAGAAGCTGGCCGGTGCCTGTCTGGAAGAAAACCCGGACACTTCAGTATACCAGCGGCGCCGGGACCTGCTCTACAATCACCTGACCTCGCTCGGTTTTTCCTGTGTCAAGCCGCAGGGGGCCTTCTATTTATTTCCTAAGAGCCCGATTGCCGACGATGTGGAATTCGTCCGACAGGCGTTAAAATACAACCTGCTGCTGGTCCCCGGCCGCGGTTTTGCCTGTCCCGGTTATTTCCGCCTGGCCTATTGCGTTGACGAAAAGACCATCGTTAACTCCTTCCCCGCCTTTAGCGCTCTGGCCGCAGAGTACTTCAAGTAATCAACCGCGACTGAAAGGGACACGCTTGGCCCAACAGCCGGGTCGTGTCCCTTTAGCATGGTCTAAGAAATCTTGATCCCTCTGCTCCAATTTCTGCTCATACTATTGAAGTCACCTGCGCTATGAGTTAGAATATGGTAGAAAATGATAATCATTATCAATAATGAGGATAGGCTTATGCGTAAGAATAGAATGAATGACGGTTTAGCCGGGGAAAGACCGATTCTTTTCGCCAATCCCCTCCAGAGAATAGATTATTACCTTTTAAATCCGTATACCGGCTATCCCATTATGCTGCTCAGTTTTACCGCTTTATTTGCCGCCAGCTTTATTCTGGGTAAACCGGTATCCAACTGGCTGGGCCTGGGCTTGGATAACCTGGCGCTTTTCTTTGAGTCTTCCCGGTTGGCCGCTTCGCTGCCGGAAATAGTGACCAGCCTGGTATCAGACGGCCTATTTCGGGGTATTGGCTCAGCCCTGGCCTTTTTTCCCCAGATGTTAATATTCTTTACCTTTTACACCCTTATCAATGAAACCGGTTATACGGCTCGCATCGCCCGGTTGATGCAAACGCCCATGAACCGCTTGCATATGGATGCCAATTCCTTTTCCTGCCTGTTGATCGGATACAGCTGCAATGTTCCGTCTATAGTCAGTACGCGTGACATCCCCCGGCGTCTGGACCGCTTGCTCCTGATGCTGCTCAGCACCTTTACTCCTTGTTCGGCGCGTTTTGGGGTAATACTCTATATTACCGCCGCTTTTTTCTCTCCCCTGCCAGCCACTCTGGTGATGAGCGGCTTGATCGTTCTTAGCCTGCTGGTCAAGGGCTTGATTGCGGTGCTGGTAAAGTCACGCTATCCCCGTGAGGAAAACGGGGAAATAAAGTTGACCCTTCCTCCTCTGCATAAACCCAGTCTTAAGGTTGTTGCGCGTTCCGCCCTGCAACGCACCCTGGATTTTCTGAATAAGATCAAGAATGTGATCATAATCAGTTCGGTAGTCGTATGGTTTCTATCCAGTTTTCCGCAGGGGGCAGGCTTTGAACAGTCCTATGCGGCGATGCTGGGGAGAGTCCTTGAGCCCCTGGGCACTCTGGCCGGCCTGAACTGGCAGTTGATTGTGGCCCTGTTCCTGGGCTTTTTTGCCAAGGAAACCACCCTCTCCACCCTGGGCATACTCTTCCATGCCTCTGAAGGTCTGGGCAACCTTACCAGTATTCTGGTAAGTAATATCAGTCCTCTGGCCGGATTGAGCTTTTTGATCATGTATATGTTCTACACCCCCTGCCTGGCAACGGTCAGCACCATCCGCCGTGAGAGTCAGAGCCTTCCCTTTGCCGCTTTTTCGGTGGTCTTCTCCCTGGCCCTGGCCTACTTCTTGGGAGTTATTTTCTACCAGTTAGGCCGCCTGCTGATCTAAATCCCTAGCAATACCCGCTCACCCCGTTATGGAAGCTTTTACTGCCCTCCCGAAGGCATATTCCTTACCCGTTCCATGTATATATTTACTGCTAAGGAATTAATATCCTTGGCCGCGGCTGTAGCACCGTGGCACACAACGGGCAGACGCCCTTGCTTCGCATTTCCCCGACCATTAAACCCGGTTTTCAACCAGGCCAACGAACACTCTACACTCCAGCCAGTAATCTTTTAACCCGCATTGGCTTTTCGTCATCGTTCACTGCTCAAAGGCGTCTTCTTGCTTCCGAGGGGTTCGTTATCCCGGCCGGGTGATTTGACACACACTGCTTCATATTGACGTCAGGGCCGGACTGCTCTGCTTATCCCTCATCCGGGCTTAACTGGCGGACGCGCTTCCAGGCCCGGTGAAATGGCTGCTCTTCGGAAAGAGCGATGCTTATTAATGGTTTTTTAAATCGTTCCTTATTCTGGCATAAAAGTTGCAAACTTGTATTTCAATTCTGTGTTTTAAGGGGGTGTCAAAAAGCGATTATCTATCTCGCAATATTTTTGGCTTTTACGCGGCAGGGGTATTGAAATAAGAATAACCATCCTGTGTGGGTGGTAAGGATTGGAGGCAACAGTTTAGTGAAGAAAAAAATAAGGAAGGTTGCGATTTTAGGCTCGGGGACCATGGGCAGCGGCATTGCGGCCCAGCTGGCCAATGCCGGAATCAGCAGCTATCTGCTGGATATTGTCCCCCGGGAGCTCAGTGAGAAGGATATCGCCCAGGGCTTAAGCACCTCAAGCCCCGCTTTTCGCAATCGCATAGCCGAATCCAACAAAGCCGCCTTGATTAAAGTCAAGCCGGCCGCCTTGATGGACAAAGCGGAAGCGGCTTTAATACAAACCGGCAACATGGAAGACCATCTGGCCTGGCTGAGCGAATGCGACTGGGTGGTTGAGGTGGCCCCCGAGAATATAAGCGTTAAAAAATCGATATTGCAGCAGATCGCCCCGTTTATCAAGCCGGGAACCATTGTGACCAGCAATACATCGAGCATTTCGATAAACGCCATCTGTGAAGCAATGCCCCTGGAATTCAGGCAGTACTGGATGGGCACCCACTTTTTCAATCCGGTTCGGTATATGAAACTCCTGGAACTGATTCCCGGCCGCGACACCCTGCCCGAAGTGGTGGCCTTTATGGCCGATTTCGGGGAAAGAGTCATGGGCAAAGGGATTGTTTACGCCAAAGACACACCGGCCTTTATCGCCAACCGCCTGGGCAATTGGGCCGGCCCCTCCTGCGCCAATTTGATGCTGGAACTGGGGCTTACGGTGCCGGAAGTGGACGCCCTGACCGGTACGGCTATCGGGCGCCCGGCCATGGGCACCTTTGGCCTCTTCGACCTGGTGGGAGTGGATATCGCCGTATTGTCGACCGCCGAAGTACTGCACAACGTCAGCGACTCTGCCGAAAAAGCCATGTACACCCTGCCCCCCTTCGCCCAGGCCATGCTGGATAAAAAGATGCTGGGCAACAAGACCAAAGGCGGGTTTTATAAAAAGGTAGGTAAAGAAAAACAGGTGCTGGACGTGCACAGCTTCACCTATGGGCCGGTTCAAACAGCCGCTTTTGCCAGCCTGAGCGCGGCCAAGAAGGCCCGCACCCTGCCCGAAAAGCTGCAGGCCTTTTTTGAAGGAGATGATAAAGCGGCCCAGTTCGTATGGCGGCATCTATCCGGCTTGTTCCTCTATGCGGCTTCCAAGATCCCGGAAGTATCCGACGACATCCTCAATATGGACCGGGCGCTATGCTGGGGTTACAACCACTCTCAGGGTCCCTTCCAGCTGTGGAGCGGCCTGGACCTTCCCCGATACGTGGCCCGCATGGAAGCCGAGGGCCTGGCGGTGCCGGCCTGGATCAAAGAAATGCTGGCCACAGGGATCACTTCCTTTTATAAAACCGAAGCCGGGGTGGACTACTATTACTCCATACCGGATAAGAAATACCGGCCGGTAGGACATCAGCCTGAACTCATTATCCTCAAGGAAGCCGCCCACCGGGCCATTAAATCGAGCGACGCCGCCACCCTGTACGATATCGGGGACGGCATCATCTGCCTGGAATGCCATACCCGGTCGTCGGCTATCAATCCCGATCTGATTCAGTTTATGGGCGAGGCCCAGGAGGAGCTGGCCAAAAATTGGGAGGGTATGGTGATAACCGGCGCGGGTAAAAATTTCTGCGTGGGAGCCGATCTGACGGTTGTGGCCAAAGTGGCGGCCGATAAAGACTGGGCTCTGGCCGACCGGCTGCTGGCCGCCACCCAGCAGGTCTACCTGGCCAACAAATATTCAGAAAAACCGGTGGTAATGGCTGCAAAAGGCATGGCCCTGGGCGGCGGTTGTGAAATGGCCCTGCAGGGCTCGGCGGTTCAGGCAGCCGGAGAAAGCTACATCGGGCTGGTCGAGATCGGGGTAGGCTTGATTCCCGCCGGTGGAGGAGTAAAAGAGGCCGTAATGCGCACCCATGATGCTGTTAACGGCACCACCGCCTTTCCCATCGATCTCATCATGCCCTATTTTCAAAACATCGCCATGACCAGAGTTTCCACCAGCGGCAAGGAAGCTGTGAAACTGGGCCACTTAAGGAACAGCGACCGCATTTCCATCAATCAGGATTACCTGCTGACCGATGCCAAGCAACGGGTGCGGGAAATGATTGCCGCCGGCTACCGGCCGCCGCTCAAGAAGTCCTTCCCCGCCTTCGGGCAGACCGCCATGGCCCTCCTCAAGGTCGGCACCCGCCAGATGTGGCAGGCCGGGGTGATAAGCGATCATGACTGGCATATTGCCTGCCGCATCATTGATATTCTGGCCGGGGGCAGCGTGATAGCCGGCTCCCCGATCACTGAAGAATACCTGTTGGATCTGGAAAGAGAGGTATTTATCAGCCTGGTGGGGACCCCCAAAACCCAGGATAGGATCGCGCACATGCTGAAAACCGGCAAACCCCTGCGCAATTAATCGTAACGAGGTCAGCATAAACAATGAGGAGGTAATGAGATTGAGAGAAGCTGTAATCGTCTCCGGTGTTCGGACGGGCGGCGGCCGAGCCCCCCGCGGCACCTTGAGAGACACCCGACCAGAATTCCTGGGCAAACTGTGCATGGAGGCGGCCATACAGCGCCTGGGCCCCGGTTTTTCCGCCGAAATGATCGACGATGTCATCTGGGGATGCGCCACTCCCGAACAGGTATGCGGGTTGAACACGGCGCGGGTGACCGCCCTGTATGCCGGTATACCCGAGAGCGTACCGGCGGTGACCATAAACCGTTTCTGCTCTTCCGGGCTCCAGGCGGAAGCCTTTGCCGCTGAAGCCATCATGTGCGGCCGGTGCGACGTGGTAGTGGCCGGGGGCGTGGAACATATGAGCTTGATTTCCATGGGAGGGGTGATAAGGCCCAACCCGCAAATAGCCCTGGATCCGGTTCTGGGCAACATCTATACCAGCATGGGCCAGACGGCGGAGTACGTAGCCTCCCGCTACGGCGTCAGCCGCGCCGATCAGGACCAGTTCGCCGTGGCCAGCCATCAGAAAGCCGCCGCGGCCACCCGAGAGGGCCGCTTCAAAGACGAAATCGTGGCCGTGCCGGTAAGCATCACCACTCTGGGCGGCGACGGGCAACTCTCCACCCAGGAGATGGTTTTTGACTACGACGAAGGTATCCGCGGCGACGTGTCAGTGGAAGGGCTGGGCAAATTAAAACCGGCCTTCGTCCCCGGCGGTACGGTTACCGCCGGCAACTCCTCCCAGACCACCGACGGAGCCTCGGCCGTGGTAATGATGTCCCTGGACAAGGCCCGGGAACTGGGCTTGAAACCGCGGCTCAAGTTTGTAGGCTTTGCGGTTCACGGCTGCGCTCCTGACGAGATGGGGATAGGCCCGGTTTTTGCCATTCCCAAGGTTCTCAAACAGACCGGACTGATTTTAGGAGACATCGGTCTCATTGAATTGAACGAAGCCTTTGCCTCGCAATCCCTGTACTGCATTCGCGAGTTAGGCATCCATCCGGACATTGTCAATGTCAACGGAGGAGCCATAGCCCTGGGACATCCCATGGGTTCAACCGGCTCCAAGCTTACCGTCAGCCTCATGAATGAGATGGAAAGACGCCAGGTTAAATACGGCATGGTGAGCATGTGTATTGGCGGTGGCCAGGGAGCGGCAGGCATCTTTGAATTGTGCTAAAGACCTTTATACCACCACCTATCTTGCCTTCCGGGGGCCCGGGCAATATAAATGCCCGGCCTCCGGGCAACGTACCAGTAATCCCACCCCTCTGGTTTGATGTCTGCACGAGCTATCCACCGGGAAAGGAAGATAAAAATGTCTTTTAGATACGCTTATAACACCCGTGATATAAAGTTCATATTGAAGGAATGGCTCCCTATGGACGAAGTCCTCAGTTTTGAGCGCTACCGTGATTACTTCAGCAAAGAGGACCTGGACACCATCGTGGACCAGGTGCGTAAAGTGGCCGAGGAAGTCATCGCCCCGACCGCGGAAGACGGTGAAAACATCGGAGCGCTTTGGGAAGGCGGCCAGGTCCGCATCCCTCCTTCCTTCGCCAAGGCCCACCGTTTCGTTCAAGATCAGGGCTGGGGGGCCAGCAATTTTGACGTGGAAAACCCGGGCGGCCTGCCCTTCAGCGTGTTTGGGCTCATATGGGAGATGATGGCCGCGGCCAACCCCGCTTTAATGCCCTACATAGGCAATGCCGGAGCCGTGGCCCACGTGGTGCAGCTTTTCAGCAGTCCTGAATTGAAGGGCAGGTTCCTGCCCCATTTACTTTCCGGTAAGTGGGGGGGAACCATGTGCCTGACTGAGCCGACCTCGGGCTCCGATGTGGGAGACCTCTTATCCAAAGCTTACCCCACAGATGACGCCGGGATTTATAAAATCAAGGGGCAAAAGATCTTTATAACGGTTGGGGACCGGGATGATGTGGAAAACATTGTCCACCTCTTCCTGGCCCGCGTCGAAGGCGCCGCCCCCGGTACCAAGGGACTGTCCCTGTTTCTGCTGCCTAAATACTGGATAGGCGAGGACGGCAGCTTGAGCGACAATGATGTCCAGTGCATCGGAATCGAACACAAAATGGGCTTAAAGGGCCAGGCTACCGCCCAACTGGTGGTTGGAGAAAACAATAACTGCCGCGCCTGGCTGATAGGCGCCCCTCCTGACGAAAACGGCATCGGCCAGGGCATCAGGCAGATGTTTAACATGATGAATGAAGCCCGTTTGGACACCGGGCGCATGGCCACCGCAGTGGCGGCCAACGCCTACTGGAACGCCAAAGATTATGGGAAAGAGAGAGTTCAAGGCCGTCTTTTAAGCGCTCCCCGCTCGGGCCGGGTTGCCATCAATAAACACGAAGACGTAAAACGCATGTACCTTTTAAACAAGGCTACCACTGAAGCCTGCCGCGCCCTGCTGGCCAGGTGTTATTACTATGAGGACGTCCGGGAGTTCGCTCCCGATAAAGAACGCCGTAAATGGGCTCAAGATAGGCTCGATATGCTCACCCCGCTGTGTAAAGCCTACCCCAGCGACGAGGTCTGGGGACTGGTCGCCGAGTCCCTGCAAGCATACGGCGGCTACGGCTATTGTGAAGACTACCCGGCTGCCAACGCGGCCCGCGACTGCAAGATCTGGTCGATCTGGGAAGGGACCAATTTCATTCAGGCCCTGGACCTTATCGGCCGCAAATGGATGCAGGGCAAAGGAGCGCTCTTTGCCGCCACCCTGAAAGAAATCGAAGATTTCATCACCGCCGCCAAGGAAAGCGCCGCCTCTCTCACCGGGGAACTGGGCCAATTGGAAAAGGCCTTGAAGGCCTACCAGGGCATTCAGATGATGATCGCCGGATACGCCCGTTCAGGAAAGCTCGGTTTGATGGCGGTATACGCCCGGCGCATTCTGACTGCCACCGCCCAGCTCTACTGCGGCTACCTGCTCCTGGAACAGGCCCTCATCGCCCAAAAGCAGATCGAGCTACTGGGCCCGGAGCACTATGACTACACCTTCTACCTGGGTAAAATAATTTCCGCCCGTTATTACCTCAACAATGCCGTTCCCAACGTATGGCACGTCGCCGAACTCGTTAAAATAGGTGATACTTCGGTGTTAGACGCCCCGGTGGAGATTTTCGACTACTAGCGGCCCCCGGCCTGGCAGCAGGCCCGGTATAAAATATGGAGGGATTAAAATTGAAAGAACGTTGGGAACAGATTTACCGCCAGAAGCTGTGCAGCGCCGAAGACTGCGCCAAAGTGGTTCAGGATGGGGACGGCATAACCGCCCCCCTGGGCAATGGCCAGCCCTCGGCGATTATGAACGCCATAGCCCGGAGGATCCGGGAAAATGATCTCCGCGATATTGTCTATACCGGAGGAGTGGACGTCAAACCGCTGGGAACCCTGGCCCCTGATATACAGGACCGGATGCAGATGAACAGCGGCTTCGTCGGCGTGGCCGTCCGGCAGGGCTGTCAGATGGGCCTGTATACCTATACTTCCAATCGTCTGGGACACAGTATCGATATCATCTGCGACCTTACCCGGCATCTGGCCAAGTCAGTGGTGGTGGCCGTAGTATCCCCCATGGATGAACATGGCTTCTTCAGTTCAGGCAGCCATGCCGATTTGGCCTGGGGTTCCTGGCGGAGCGGAAAGTTCAGGGATCTTATCCTGGAAGTCAATGAGAACATGCCCAGCACCTACGGCAACAATCACTTTCACATCAGTGAAGCGACCGCCCTGGTGGAGAACCACACCCCGCTGGTTGAACTGCCGGCGGATCCGATTACTGAAGAGGATGAGCTCATCGGGCAATTCATCGCCGAACGAGTGCCTGACGGAGCCTGCATCCAAATAGGCATCGGAGGTATGCCCAACGCGGTGGCCAAATACCTGCATGACAAGAAAGACCTGGGCGTCCATTCCGAAATGCTTACCGATTCCATGGTCGACCTTTACTATGACGGCGTGATCACCTGCGCGAAAAAGAATTACAATAAATACAAAATGATCGCCTCCTTTGCCCTGGGGTCCAAGAAACTCTACGACTTTATCAATCACAACCCCTTTGTGGAAATGCACTGCACCTCCTATGTCAATGAGCCTTACTACATCGGCCTGAATGACAACTTTGTCTCCGTAAACGCCACCCTGGAAGTTGACCTGACCGGCCAATGCTGTTCCGAATCGATCGGTTATAAACAGTACTCAGGGGTCGGCGGGCAGTTGGATTTTGTTCAGGGGGCCTGGCGGTCCAAAGGCGGCCAATCCTTTTTGACCCTTCATTCCAGCTATGTTGATAAAGAAGGCAACCGCCATTCCAGCATCAAACCCACCCTGCTTCCCGGAGCTGTCGTAACCACGGCCCGGAGCGAAGTGGACCATATCGTGACCGAATACGGTGTGGCCCATTTAAAGGGCAATGAAATAAGGAGGCGGGTTCAGGATCTGATCAAGATCGCCCATCCCGATTTTCGCGATCAACTCCGCTTTGAGGCCCAAAAGATGAACTATATCCATTGATCGTCTTTACCCGCTCCCCCGGCCGGGTGAGCGGGCCGATAACGCCCGAAAGCGCCCCATCTTTAATAGCTGGAGGAGATCCTATTATGAGCTATGCGTATATATTGTTCGAAGTCCAAAACCGGATAGCCACCATTACCTTAAACCGTCCGGAACAGCTCAACAGTCTCAATCTTGAGATCATCGAGGAAATGGCCCGGGCTTTGGAAGAATGCGAAAAACGCCGGGATATCCGGGTAGTGGTTGTGACCGGAGCCGGACCCGCCTTTTCGGCGGGTGACGACATAAAGATCATGAGCCTGGCCAGGGAGATGACGGCTCCTCAAATCGCCGAGTTTATTGAAAGAAAAGCCTATATCCGGGTGGTAAAACAGCTCCTGGGCCTCCCCAAACCGGTCATAGCCTGCGTGAACGGAGCCTGCCTGGGAGCCGGCGGTGAAATGGCCCTGGCCTGCGACTGCATAATCGCCTCCAACAAGGCCAGCTTCGGCCAATTGTATGTCAACGTGGGCCTGATCGGCAACACCTACCTGCTACCCCGGGCGGTAGGGGTTAAAAAGGCCCTGGAGCTTATCTGGTCAGGCCAGGTAATAAGTGCTGAGGAAGCCTATCAACTGGGGATGATAAGCAAAGTGGTGGTGGCTGCCAATCTGCTGGAAACCACCTATAATCTGGCCCGAAACCTGGCCCAGGGCCCCACCCTGGCCATGGGTTTGGCTAAAAAGGCCGTTTACCAGGGATTGAGCCTTGATCTGGATCAGGGCCTGGGCTTGATGTGCCAATTCCAGGGGGAGTTGATGAAATCTGAGGACCACCGGGAAGGGGTTAAAGCCTTTATAGAGAAGAGAAAACCTGAATTTACCGGGAGCTAAAGGATACTGATTGAGGGAGGGTTATCAGTATGGAGAAAATTTGGTTAAAGAGCTGGGAAGCCAGTCTGCCCCGCGAAATACATTATGAGTTCGGGCGGGTTCCACTGCATGAATATTTGCGGAAGCGGTCCCGGGAGACGCCCGGCAAGGCGGCCATCATATTCTACGGCCGGGAAATAAGCTACCGGGAACTGGATGAGGCCAGCGACCGCTTTGCCAGCTACCTGCTGGCCCAGGGTTTTAAAAAAGGCGACCGGGTTGGCATTTTCATGGGCAACTGCCCGCAATACACCATCGTCCATTTTGGAACCCAAAAACTGGGCGGAATCGTCTGCCCCTGCTCCCCCCTGTTTAAGGAAATGGAGCTGGAGCATGAACTGAACGACGCCGGCATCGAGATCCTGGTGGCCTGGGATTTGCTGATGCCGGTGGTCAATAATGTGCTGGCCAAAACCGGGGTTAAAAAGGTGGTCACCACCAATTTAAACGACTATCTTCCTGCCGCTCCCGGCATTAAACCGCCCGCCGCGGCAGCAGTCCCCAAGCAGCCGGTGCCCGGCGCCGATGATTTCCTGGATGCGGTCAGCAAGTACGATACCCCGCTTCCCGAGCTCCAAATCGATATGGAGAACGATATCGCTTTGATCCAGTATACGGGAGGCACCACCGGCCTGCCCAAAGGCGCCATGCTCTCCTACTACGCCGCCCTGTTCAAAACGGCCGTCGTCCAGCAGGTGGCCGAAATGGATCAAAACACGGTTTGCCTGGTCACCATGCCCATCTTTCATATTGCCGGAATGGTGGCCGGAATGAACAGCAGCATCTACGCCGGGGCGACCCAGATCCAGCTGGCGGTATTCGAAGCTCAGGCGGCTATGGAGGCCATAGATAAATACCGGGCCACCTACTGGTACAGCGCGGTTCCCATGAATGTGGCCTTGATGGCCCATCCCGAGGCAAGCGCCTACAATTTTAGCAGCCTCAAACTGTGCCTCACTTCTTCCTTCGGAATCGCTTTGACCGAAGCGATCAGCCGGCAGTGGCAGGAATTTACCGGGGGCGGACTCTTGATCGAAGGAGCTTACGGGCTCAGTGAAACCCACACGGCCGATACCTACGTCCCCCGGAGCAAAGTAAAATACGGCACCATGGGCATACCTACCTTTGAAACCGAGTGCAAGATTGTGGATCTGGAGGATCGCTCCCGGGAGGTGCCGCTCGGGGAATCAGGCGAACTGGCTTTGAAAAATCCGGCTGTTTTCAAAGGCTATTGGAACCAGCCGGAGGAAAGCGCTCGCACCTTGATAGACGGTTGGGTTTATACCGGCGATGTATGCAAATTTGATGGAGACGGGTTTCTGTATATGCTGGGGCGGGTTAAGGAAATGATCAAGGTCTCCGGGTTTTCGGTCTACCCGGAGGAGGTGGAATTGTTTTTAAACCGATATCCGGGGGTGGCCCAGTCGGCGGTTATCGGCGTAGCGGATCAAAGCAAAGGGGAAGTGGTGAAAGCCTTTATTTGCCTGAAGCCCGGCCAAACGGTTGCGGCCCAGGATATTATTGATTGGGCCCGGCAAAACATGTCGCCTTACAAAGCGCCGGTCTATATTGAATTTCGGGACTCCCTACCCGTCCTGGGCACGGGCAAAATCCTGCGCCGGGCCTTAAAAGAAGAAGCCGCCGTATAATATCAAGGGGTGATACAGCAACTACGTATTACCCCTTCATTTTAGTATTACGTGACGATCTCGAATTCTTTCATCCTCCTGTACAGCGTCCTCCGGGATATTCCCAGGGCGGACGCCACCCTGGTCTTGTTGTACTTGTACTTCTCCATATATTCTAAGATCATCTGTTTCTCCAGGTCGTGTATGGTGCTTTCCGACTCCCGGTTCAGGACAGCCGGTTGAGGCTTTTTAAAAGCCAGGTAGCTGGACACCAGGTCATAACTTATCACCTGATCGGAAGACAATTGTATGGCGCCTTCAATGACATTCTGCATCTCCCGGATATTGCCCGGCCAGTGATAGCGGACAAAAGCCTCCTTGACCTCCGGAGTCAAGCTCATCAGGGGCCGGTCAAAACGCTGACCGCACTTTTCAACCAGGTGTTCGGCGATGAGTAAAATATCGGCTTTCCTGCTGCGCAGCGGGGGGATGTTTATTCTGATAACCCCCAGCCGGTAATACAGGTCCCTGCGGAAACGGCCGTTTTCAATCATAGTTTCCAGGTCCTGATTGGTGGCGGCTATCACCCTGACGTTGATGGGTATGCGCTTGGTACCGCCCAGACGCATAATCGTTTTTTCCTCCAGAACCCGGAGCAGGGAAGCCTGCAGATCGAGCGGCATATCCCCGATCTCGTCCAGGAAAAGGGTCCCCTGGTCGGCCAACTCGAATTTACCCATGTTTCCGCCCTTTCTGGCTCCGGTAAAGGCTCCTTCTTCATAGCCAAACAGCTCGCTGGCGATAAGCTCCCGGGGAAGAGCCGCACAATTTATGGCTAGAAAGGCGTTGTTCCTGCGGGGACTGGCATTGTGCATGGCCTGGGCTATGATATCCTTGCCGGTCCCGCTTTCGCCTTGCAGCAATACGTTGGAAAGGGATGAAGCCGCTGCGCTGGCGGTTTTGATGCACTGCTGAAAATCCCGGTCCTGGCCCACGATATCCTGAAAGGTGATCTTGGCCCCCCCACCGATAAAATCGCTTACCAGCTGTTTGATGCGCCGGTTTTCCCGGACTACGATTACCGCTCCCTTTTCGGTGGAGTCGGGATCATTGAGGGGGCAGCAGGTGGCATTGAAACGGACGGTCTTGCGGCCGATGGTCAGGGAATAATTTTCGTCACTGCTGCGGCCCGAAGTTATCCTATTGATAAAGTACAGATTATCGGGACTGTGCCCCAGGAGTTCGTAGATGTTGCGTCCAAATAGCGTTTCCCGGCCCATCCTCAGGGTTTCCGCGCAGTTTTTATTGGCAAAGGTAATGTTTCCGTTGATGTCAATGGCAAACAAACCCTCCTGGATCGAATCAGTCAATACCTCATGATAGCGACGCGCCCTTTCCATGGCCATTTTGGCTTTGATGTGCTTGGTGGAGGCCACCACCATCCCTAAAGTGTGGTTGCTGACCCGGTTGTAGGGAGCTGACAGTCCCAGCACCCCGACTATACGGTCCTCATCAAGGATAGGGGCGCAGGAACAGGCCGCCACATGGGAAAAGAGGCAGAAGTGCTGGTAGCCAAACACCGATACGGGTTTGGCCAGGTCATAAGCCAGTGCTCCGGCGTTGGTACCCACCAGTCTTTCGGACCACATGGAACCCTCCACCAACCGGGCGCGCTGGGCGAAAGCCAGTGATTCCCGGTCCCCCACCACCTTGAGCAGGCAGAGGTTGACATCACCCAGCAGCACCACAAAACCGGTCCCGGCTACGAACTCGTACAGCCCGTTCATAACCGACGCGCTTTTTTCAATCATGAATTCGGCCCGGTTCCGGGCTTCGTTCAATTCCGCCCGGGTTGCAATGTAGGGGTTTTCACGGAAGTGTCTATTTACGGCAAAGGCCCGGGACCGCTCCCAGCTGTCCCTGATTTCCAGCGGGAGGCCCTTGCGTTCTCCAACATCACTGTGCAACTGTTCCCATTTGGCACGCAATTCAGCATTGGTCATCTGGCTTTCTCCTTTTCTATACCCGTTAAACATCTCTCAAGACACAATATGGGCCACCCCCAGTTTTAACCTAAAATCGGGAATAAGCCCAAATAACAAGATGCTGCAAGCCATCTGCATTGTTGCTATAAATGTTTATTACTTCTCTTTTAACTAAATTTTAACATGCCCGGGGCCTCTTTGAATACGCCTGGCCTGGATTTTGTAACCCGCCGTCACAGATTGCGCCAGGCAGGTATAAAGCGGGGCGGGCGCTGTAGTTTTTTCCTCCCCCAATCCCCGGAATAATCGCCTTTAATGGTTTTTGCGATGGTGGCATCGCATTTGCATTAACAGTTTCTGGATTAATTTATGGTCCATAAAAGGCGGGAACGCCAGGCACTTAAAAACCGCCTTGAGGGACAGAAGGAGGAAAAACTATGCGAACAGCCCAAGAATACCTTGAAAAACTGGCGGGCATGAGACCCAATATCTACCTTAACGGCGAGGCGATAGGGCGAGACCACCCCATCATCGTACACTCCAGCCAGGCCATCCAAACCACCTTTGATCTGGCCGGTGACCCCAGGTACAATAAATGGCTGACCACCACTTCGCATCTTACCGGAAAGCCCATAAACCGTTTTACCCACATCCATCAGAGTGTCGACGACCTTTTGCTGAAACAGGAAATGACCCGGAAGCTGTGCAACCTCACCGGGGGGTGTATCCAGCGCTGCATGGGCTGCGATATGATGAACGCCCTCTCGGTTACCACCAAGAACATCGATATAAAATACGGGAGCAATTATCATGAAAAGTGGTTAAAGTATCTGCAATACTTTCAGGAAAACGACCTGGTCTGCGCCGGCGCTCAGACCGACGCCAAGGGGGATCGCAGCCTGAGGCCCAGCCAGCAGCCCGACCCCGATCAGTATCTGCACGTTGTGGAAAGAAGGGAAGACGGGGTGGTAGTGCGGGGCTGCAAGCAGCACAACACCATGGCCCCCTATGCCGACGAACTGATCGTGGTGCCCACCCGGATGCTGGGTAAAGATGAAAAAGACTATGCCATCGCCTTTGCCATTCCGGCTGACAGCCCCGGGGTCTATCTCATCGGCCGGGAAGCCCGCCCCTTCGTGAGGGATGAAAACCTCCTGGCCCCCATTACCGACATCGGCGACGTGGAAAGCTTCACCGTATTTGACGACGTTTTTGTTCCTGCGGAGCGCATTTTCCTCAATGGCGAGACCGAATTCGGCGGGGAGCTGGCCCTGCTCTTCGCCCTGTTTCACCGGCACAGCTACACCGGCTGCAAACCCGGCCTGGGGGATGTATGGATGGGGACCACCGCCCTGGTCGCCGACTACAACGGAATAGCCCGGATGGAGCACGTCCGGGCCAAACTGGCGGAAATGATCAGCGTTGCCGAACTGGTATACGCGTCGGGAATAGCCGCCGGCGTAAAATCGCGGAAAGCCCCCTCCGGAACCCAGATTCCCAATATTACCTACGCCAATGTTGGCCGCAAGCATGCCGGACACAACATCTACCACGAGTATAACATCCTGTGCGATATTGCCGGCGGGCTGCCGGCCACTCTGCCCTTCTCCAAAGAATTCAACAGTCCGGTGGTGGGCCATTTTATCAAGAAATACGTAACCCGCCGGGAAGGCGTATCGGCGGAAGATTGCTATCGGGCTTTCCACCTGGCCAGCGATCTGCTGACATCGGAATTCGCCACCGTATTGCAGGTAGCCGGGGTGCATGGCGGCGGCTCCCCGATCATGGAAGACATCGCCCTGATGAGCACCTATGACCTGAAGTCGAAAAAGAATATTGCCAAGTACCTGGCGGGAATCAAGGAATAAATCGCATTTTTGCTAAAGCCGGGGCCTGCTTTAGGGCTGCCTGAAGCAGGCTCCGGCGCAAGGAGGTTTTTAAGAATGAGCTACCAAATCGATCGAGCGGCGGTGATCGGGGCCGGCGTTATGGGAGCGGGGATAGCCGCTCACCTGGCCAACCGCGGCCTGGAGGTCCTGCTTATGGACCGCCTGCCTGAAGGGCGCCAATCCGCTGAAAACCTGCCTGACGAACAGAGAAACGCTATAGCTGAAAACGCCCTGCGGCAGCTGCAAAAAGCCCGACATCCGGTTTTTACCTGCAATGCCAGCCGGAGCCGGATCAGCTGCGGCAACACCAGCGAGGATCTAGCGCGGATTAGGGATTATGACTGGGTAATCGAAACCATCATTGAGGACCTGCCAACCAAGATGGACCTCTACCGGGAAATCGAAAAACACCGCGGGCCGGATTGTATAGTCAGCACCAACACTTCCGGGCTGCCTCTCATCCAGATCAGCCAGGGCTTTTCAGAAAATCTGGGCCAGCATTTCCTGGGGACGCATTTCTTTAATCCCCCCACCTATGTACGGTTAATCGAGCTCATCCCCGGGCCGGACACCGCTCCGGAACTCATTTCGTTCATGCGGGAATTCTGCCGGGAAACCCTGGATAAGCGGCCCCTGGTGGTCAAGGACACCCCCAATTTCATCTGCAACCGCCTGGCTATTGCCACGGTGCTCAACGCCTTTCGCCTGAGCCGGGAACGGGGGCTTACGGTGGAAGAAGTGGACGCCCTGAGCGGCCGGGCCCTGGGACGCATGCAGAGCGCCATTTTCGCCACTTCGGACGCGGTCGGGCTGGATACCGTCTGCCACGTGATTCGCAATCTTTATACCAACGCCCCGGATGATGAAAACCGGGAAGCCTTTCAGGTGCCCGATTTTGCCCGAAAAATGCTGGCTGACCAGCTGCTGGGCGAAAAGAGCGGAGGCGGTTTTTACAAAAGGCTGAAGCAGCCCGACGGGTCGATTAAAGAGCTGGCCCTGGACCTGGGCACCATGGAATACCGGGAAAAGGTCGACCCCTTCTTTCCCTGCCTGCTGGCAGCCAAAAAGTTGGATAAGCCGGTCGAGCAGGTACAGGCGTTGATCAATGGCCGCGACCCGGGTTCGGAATTTGCCTGGGAATTGCTGGCCGCCGATCTGGTGTATGCCGCCCACCGGGTCGGCGAAATCGCCGACACCATAGTCGATATCGACCAGGCTATGAAGTGGGGCTACACCTGGAGACTGGGACCCTTTGAATGCTGGGACGCTATCGGCCTGGCGCAGTCAGTGGAAAGGATGAAGAACGACGGACGCAGCATCCCGGCCCGCATTGAAAAAATGCTGGCAGAAGGCTGTGAAAGCTTCTATACTTATCGGCAAGGGATAAAACACTATTTTGACTTCAGGAGCGATTCCTATCAGCCGGTGTAAGACCACTATTTAAGAGGAGTTTAACGTGCTTCAAGCTGCACCCGGATTCTATTTAATCGAAGGCCCCAGAAACGGCCAGCACCCTTATGCCCATTTCATGTTCATCGACGACCGGGTACCAACCCTGCTGGACACCGGCTGGGGCCGGGAATCCCTGCGGGGCCTGGGAAACAAAAAGATCGACCTTATCATTAATTCTCATTTCCACCTGGATCACATGGGCAACAACGATGCCTTCCCCGGGGCCCGGGTGTGGGCGCACCGCCTGGATGCGCCCGCCCTACGCTCCCGGCAGACCTTTGTCGAATACTACGGCCTGGACTTCTCCCGCTCCTGGCTGGACGTGTCCGAAATAACCCAGTCGAGGGTTGACCGGGAACTTGAGGACCGGGAGCGCATTTGTCTGGGGGAAGTGGAATTACAGGTGATTCATACCCCCGGGCACTCTCCGGGGCACTGCGTATTCTTCTGCCGGGAGGAAAGCCTGGTCTACGGCGGCGATATGGACCTGAGCGAAATTGGGCCCTTCTATGGCAGCAGGGTCAGCAACATTGACGATTGGATAGCTTCCATCCACAAAGTCATGTCCCTGGAACCCAGAATATTTATCTCCGCCCACCGGGGAATCCTTGATGAAGACGTCCGGGACTGCCTGCACCGCTACCTGGACCGGATTTACGAAAGGGAAGCCAGAATTATTGACGGCCTGCAGCGGCCCAGAACCCTGTCCGAACTCACCTTATTAAAACCCATAACCGGTTCTTTTAAAGAAATCGGCGATCTCTTTTACCAGATCGAAATGCTCTCTATCTCCCACCACTTGGGAAGGCTGCTTAAATCGGGTCAAGTAACCAGAGACGGCCCATACTATATCCTTTCTTAAACCTCCCCCGACCACTTCAACCGGCTCATTGGCTCTTTCAAGCGCATCTCTTATTCTGCCCTGCCGCCACTATTACCTGTCCGGAATTGGGGCGTCGCCCGGCAAACCTGTAACCAAATGATGCAAACTGTGCCATGCCTGTCAGGGTCGCACGGGCGTTTCCCTCTCCCGGCCCGGAAGAAGCTATCGGCCAGGCCGGGCTTTGGGCCGCAGCTTATGACCTGCCCGCCAGCCCTGGTATGCTCTTTGCAATATTTGGGATCTATCAAGAACGCAAGGAGGGGTTGCCAGTGCTATATCATAAACCAGTTTGTCAACTGCCGCCGGTTTGGCCAGGAAGAAGCGGACGGCCGCAGTTTATGGAAAGGCGGGTTGCTGATGAAGTATGCCGATAAACCGTGGTTAAAAAACATTGAAGCCCGTGTGCCACGGAATGTTTTTCTCCCCGAAATACCAGGCTACCAGTTTTTAAGCGATGCGGCCCAAAAAGCGCCGCAAAACACGGCCGTTGATTTCTACGGTACCGAATTCAGCTATTCCGAACTTGAAAACCTGAGCAGCAAACTGGCCAACAGCCTGCAAAGTCTGGGCATAAGCAAAGGGGAACGGGTTGCTATGTACATGGACAACAGCCCTCAATATATCATGGCTTTCTTTGCGGTTTTAAAGGCAGGGGGAATTGTGGTGCAGATAAGCCCCCTGCAGACTGAAAACGACTTGCTGTTTGTCCTTAACGACGCCGAGATCAAAGGGATTTTCACCCTGGACTACCTGCTGCCCAGAGTCCTGGCGGTGAAAGAGCGCTCCTCCCTGAAGTTTATCGCCTGTGCCTGCCTCTATGATTATCTGCCCCGGCTTCCGCAGCCCCAGGCGCCCTTCGGGATTCCCCCGGCCCCGCTTCCCATACCGGAGCTTGACGGCCTGTACAGCTTTACCTCCCTGTTAAACCAGTCCAGCCGCTTTACCCCGGTGGAGGTAAAACCCGGGGAAGACGTCGCCGTTCTTCAGTATACCAGCGGCACCACCGGGGTGCCTAAAGGAGCTATGATCACCCACTACAATATGACTTCCTATGTTTCACTGGTGGCTTCAGTGGACTATCGTTCCGCTTATGGAAGCGAAGTCTACCCGGTTACCCTGCCCATGTCCCACAACTACGCCATGTATCAGACCGTAGTCCTGCCCGTTTCCCTGGCCGCCAAGATCGTAATCATGGTAAGGTTTCACCCCACGGAATGCCTGGAAATGATCAAGCTCCACTGCCCCACGGTATTTCGGGCAGTGCCCACTATACTGAGTATTCTCGCCCACCACCCCCGCATCAAAGACTACGATCTGAGCTCCATCCGCCACTGGGTGGTGGGAGGCGCCCCGGTGCCCGACGAAATCGTGTCCTTTTTCCAGAGCGTTTCGGGCGGCAATATCGTGGAAGGATACGGTTTGACCGAGACAACCTCCGGCATGATCGTAAACAAGCTTTATGAACCGACTATCAAGGGCATGGGGATGCCGCTCATGCAATGCGAGGTCAAGATTGTAAATCCCGCCAACGAAGAGGAAGTAGCCATCGGCCAGGATGGTGAGCTGATGATAAAAGGGCCTACCGTCAGTATCGGGTACTGGCGACGGCCGGAAGAAAACGACCGGGCTTTTAAAGACGGCTGGCTCCGCACGGGAGACCTGGTTCGTATGACCGAAGATGGGGTCCTCCAGTTCGTGGACCGCTTGAAAGAATTAATCATCGTATCAGGCTTTAATGTCTATCCTTCGGAAGTTGAGAACGTCCTTTACCAGCATCCGGCCATCCTGGAAGCGGCGGTAATCGGTTCACCCGATCCCCGTCAGGGGGAGACGGTCCACGCGGTGCTGGCCCTGAAACCGGGCAGCAGCGCGACCGAGGAAGAGATCATCGGGTTTTGCCGGGAGCGGCTGGCTCCCTATAAGGTTCCCAAAAGCGTATCCTTTTGGGCCGAGCTGCCCAAAAACGCCACCGGCAAGGTATTAAAGCGCAGGATCAAAGACGCCGCTCAGGCGGTTTAAAGGAGGAAACAAGGTGAAGGTGAAAGACATGTTCGACTTGACCGGCAAAACGGCTCTAGTAACCGGGGGTTCCATCGGTCTTGGAGCTCAGATGGCCGGAGGCCTGGCCGAAGCCGGAGCCAACCTGGTGATTGCCGCCCGCAAGGTGCAGCGTTGTGAAGACCTGGCCCAAGAACTCATGCAATATGGAGTCAGGGCGCTTCCGGCTGCCTGCGATGTGAGCAAGGCCGAAGACGGTCAGAGGCTGGTGGAACTTGCCGTAAAAGAATTCGGAGGACTGGATATTCTGGTCAACAACGCGGGCATAACCTGGGCCGCTGATGCCATGAATTTTCCCATGGACAGGTGGCAGCAGGTGCTGAACCTCAATCTGACCGGCCTTTTTCAGATGTCGGTGCTGGCTGCCCGGGTGATGAAAGAGCAGGGTAAAGGAAAGATCATCAACATCACCTCGGTAGCCGGATACGGTGGAACCCGGCCGGAAGAAATGAACGCAGTGGCATACAATACCAGCAAAGGAGCGGTCAACACCCTGACCAAAGACCTGGCCGTAAAGTGGGCCTCCTACGGCATTAACGTCAATGCCCTGGCCCCGGGTTTCTTCCCCACCCACATGAGCGAAGCCCTCTTGAAAATGAACGCCGAGCGCTTTTTACCGCAAATACCTTTGGGCCGCTTCGGCAATGACCGCGACTTAAAAGGGGCGGTAGTGTTTTTGAGTTCAGCCGCTTCGGATTACATTACCGGTCAGATCATCAACGTCGACGGCGGGCAGACCGCCCTGGTATAGGGTGGATGCCCCTGAAATGTTAGGCTTGCCACTCAACTGGAACCGGTTTGGTTTAGGAACTGGTTCCAGTTTTTCTTGGTTTTTTCTTGTTTTATCGATTCGCCTGTCGAATAATATTTCTCCCCACCCCTATAAGGGAGAGGATATAATTATAGTATATTTTGACAAGAACTTTTTTGGGAGAAGGGTATGCCCGAAATAGTTGTCGATTCAGCCACAGCAGAAGACTTCAAGACCACGTAATCCCAGCCTGTCGGTACAAATGAAGGGAGAATTGTCGATGAGAAACAAAGGCCTCCTTACACTGGTCCTCCTGCTCGCAATGATGATCTTGCTCGCTCTCACCCTTAGTTCCTGCCAGAATAAAAAGGCGGTCACCAGTGAAATCCCCTCCCAACTGGCCCTGACCGCTGCGGCCGCCGACTTCGGCCATTACCAGGAGCATCCGGTCAATATCAAACCGAGCGTCCCCCCCTACCAGGTTGATCCCGATCTATCCAACGTAAGCAACCGCAGCCGCTTTGAATTTTCTCCCGACGCTCAGGCTTTGCTGGTTAAAAACGGCTTTGTGATCATTCCCGGCAGCGGCCTTGAGTTCTTCGGGCTCTATGAGCCGAACCGCTATGACAAAGTGCCCAACTTCGTCACTACCGACGCCATGCTTCACAACTACCACCTGTTCTTCAGCCATCTTTTAAAAACCGTGGAGCAGGAAAAATTGATTCCTTCACTGAAACAGCTCAATGCCAGCATGCTCAGCCAGTCCACCCAGGTCTACCAGCAGCTTAAAGGAAGCCCCTGGGAGAACGCCGCCCGCCGCAACCTGGCCTTTTTCTCGGTGGGCAGCCGCCTGATGGACCCCGCCGCGGCGACCCCCTATGAGGTTCAGTCGGTGGTTGACCAGGAGCTGGCCCTGATAAATGCCCACCAGGGCTGGGCGGTATCCCCGGTCATGAATATGTCCGCCAGCCAGAACGAACTGGAAGATCTCAAGGAGGATTACACCCAGTACATACCGCGCAGTCATTACGCGGCATCTACCGAAATGCAAAACTACTTCAAGTCCATGATGTGGTATGGAAGGCTTACCTTCCGGCTTAAAGACGCCGATGAAACCCGCTCTGCGGCCCTGATCACTCTGATGTTGAACGACAACCAGGCCCAGCCCCGCTGGATGGAAATATACCAGCCCACCAGCTTCTTCGTGGGCAAGAGCGACGATCTGGGTTATTACCAGTATGTAGACCTCCTGCAAAGCATCTACGGTAAAGAGGTAAGCGTAAACCAGCTCACTTCCGATGCCACTAAATGGCAGCAGTTCCTGGAACAGTCCCAGCAGCTCCAGGCTCCGGCCATAAATTCCGTTCCTATCTTTGATGCCAACATTCAACCGGATAGGGAAAAGGAAATAAAGGGCTTCCGCTTTATGGGCCAGCGCTTTACCCTGGACGCTTCTATATTCCAGCGCCTTATCTACCGGGAAGTGGGTGAAAACCGGCAGGGTGAGAGAAGGATGCTCCCCAAGGGCCTTGATATACCGGCGGCCATGGGATCGGCGGAAGCCTACCAGCTCTTGCAGGACATGGGCGCCGCTGATTATCAGAACTACCCGGAAAACATGAAGAAACTGCAGAATTATATAGAGGGTCTGAACACGGATATATGGACCCAGAATCTTTACTGGACCTGGCTCTACACCATCAAACCATTGACTGATCCCAAAGGAGAGGGCTATCCCTCCTTTATGCAAAATCAGGCCTGGACCCGCAAGGAACTCAGCACCTACCTGGCCAGCTGGACCGAATTAAAGCACGACACCATTCTCTATGCCAAGCAGTCCTACGCGGAAGCCGGAGGCGGGCCAGCAATGAGCGACGACCGGGGCTACGTCGAACCCAATCCTCATCTCTACGGCCGTCTGGCCTCACTTACCGCCCTGACCCGGGATGGCCTGGCCAGTCGCGGACTGCTTAACGACCGGGATAAAGAAAGCCTGAATCGCATGGAAACCCTCTCCCTGTCCTTGAAGGCCATTTCGGAAAAGGAATTGACCAACCAGCCTCTGAGCAAAGAAGACTACGATTTGATCCGCAGCTTTGGCGCGCAATTGGAGCACTTCTGGCTGGAGGCCCTTTCCAATCCGATTGAAGGACGCCTGGACCTGTGGGATCACCCCTCGGCCCTGGTGGCCGACGTGGCATCCTCCCCCGGCACGGTATTGGAGGAGGCCACGGGATTTGTATCCGATATCTACGCGGTTGTGCCGGTGGAAGGCTCACTGCGTATTGCCCGGGGAGCGGTCTTCGCTTATTATGAATTTGAATGGCCGGCCGCCCAGCGTCTGACCGACCAGGCCTGGGTGGATATGCTGCGCGGCAAGGTTCCTCCCCCGGCTCCCGAATGGACCACTTCTTTTAAGGGTTCAGGTCCAGTGAATATTTACGAGTAGAATCGGTTTATGCTCGAGCGGCGGTGGAATGGAGCATTGTATATTATACTGGCCGGGTTTCTCCTGCTGGCGGCGTCCGGTTGCCCGGGAGACGCCCGGCCGGGTTCGGAAATACCTCAAGAGACGGCGGCCGTCCAGCACGATCTGGACCGGGACGGTCGTCCGGAATGCTACCGCCTGGAGGGAGGACGTCTTTCCATCAGCCGGGAAAACCGGGTTCTCTGGCAGAGCCCTGCCAGCTGGGGGGTTTACGAATGCATCTGGGGGGATGTCAACAACGACGGCCGGGAGGAGCTCGTCCTGTTGCTCTGGAAAACAGGCAGCTATGGGAAAGATAAACCCTTCTGGCATCAAGGTTTTGACGACCGTCTGAGCAACCATCTTTTTGTCTACCAACTAATTAACGACCAGTTGAAGCCGCTCTGGTGCTCCTCGGCTTTGCCCCGGCCCATAACCGATCTGCAGGTGATCGATATAGATCAAGACGGGAAAAATGAACTGGTAATCAGTGAAGGAAAATACGGCCGCCTTCTGGATGAGAAGGCTCCCCTGGTCACGCCCCCCTCCCGCCTGATCATGCGCTGGCAGGGCTGGGGCTTTTACAGCACCGAATGAGTCGAAGAACCGTCCCTGAACTCATTTTTCTTGATGAGTTCAGGGACGGTTCTTCAACTCATTTTTCTTCAGCCACCGGATAACGCTATAAGGCTAGTCGATCATGCGCTTCTTCAATCCCCTGATAGCCAGCCAGCCCGTGATGCCAATAAACACGATACAGTACAGCAGGTCCAGCCAGAGCCGGTTGTCCAGAAGTCCCGGAAAACAGAAGGCGCGGGCCATTCTCACCGGATGAGTCAGGGGAATGACCTCAGCCAGGTACTGCATGCTGCGGGGGAGGTTCTCAATGGGAAACACCGCCCCGGAAAAAAAGAACATGGGCGAAAGCAATCCCGTGAAGTAGAAATTGAAGTGATTGATGTTTTGAACCAGGGAGGTAATCCACAGGGATAAGGTGCCAAACATCACTCCGCACAGAAATCCCACCAGGGCAGCCGTTATACTCAAGGGGTAAGTGATAATTCCGGCCACCCAGGTGACCAGCAATACCGACAGGGCAAAGAGAAAGCCCTTGGTCCCGGCAAAAAGGATCTCGCCCAGGATCAGGTCATTGGGCGACAGGGGCGCTCCCAGCATTCCATCATAAACCCGGTCATATTCCAGGCGTACGAAGGTGTTGTAGGTACATTCGAAGGCCGCCGTATACATGGAGCTGGTTACGATAATTCCGCTGGCCAGGAATAGTATATAACTCATCTGACCCATGGTCTGAATATAGGACTGAAAACCGATGCCTAAACCGGCCAGCAAAATGAGAGGTTCCAATACCGGCGGAAAGGCGTTGCTCACCAAGTTTGAATTATAAACCCTTTCATGGCGGTACCACACGCTTATTATGCGTCTGGTCAGGGAAGGTACCGGGTATTCCCTATTGGAGTTCATTCAATCCCCTCCCGGTTACTTTTAAAAACAGGTCTTCCAAATTCACCGGACGAATGTGGCAGTCCTGAATCCTCTGCGATTCACTGAAACGCTTTAATTGCTCCATTTCATTGCTGTAAAGATAAAGAGAGTCCTGATACACTTCCATTCTGACGCCTTCCGTTTCCCAGTCGGGCCAGCCGTTCCCCCGGCTGCGGATACCGTCTATTTCCATTACATAGGACTCGAGATGGTCGTTCAAGAGCCTGCGGGGTTCGCCTTCCAGCATCTTGCGGCCTTTATCCATTATGATGAGCCGGTCACAGATCTGGAAAGCCTCCTCCATGTAATGGGTGGTCAGTAAAACGGTAACCCCGGCTTCTTTTAATTCACGAAGCTTGTTCCAAATGAGATGGCGAACCTGCGGGTCAAGTCCGGTAGTCGGTTCGTCCAGGATGAGCAGCCGGGGATCGTTGAGCAGGGCCCGGGCTATGGTCAGCCTTCTTTTCATTCCTCCCGACAGTTCCCGGATTTTAACCCGGGCCTTGTCCCTCAATTCCATGAACTCCAGCAGTTCGTCTATGCGCTCGCGTGCTTCACGCCCGGTAATTGCGTAAAACCGTGCATATATTAGCAGATTGTCGCTCACGTTCAGCTCGGCATCCAGGTTGTCTTCCTGGGGAACAACCCCCGACAGGGCCTTTATGGCCAGGGGCTGCCGGCGGGGATCAAAACCGAATACGTCAATGACCGTGTCTTTCCCAGGTGCAGGCAGCGCTTTGCCGTACAGGATCTTCATAGTAGTCGTCTTGCCGGCTCCATTGGGCCCCAGAAAGCCAAAACACTCGCTCTTCTCCACATTGAAATCGAGCCGGTCTACGGCCTTTAACTCATGGTAATTCTTACTCAAGTTGCGAACTCGAATCACTGCATCTTCCATCGGCTTCCTCCATTTTGTATATAAGCCCTTTCCGCTGCCTCCAGTTTATTGTCCCCATATTGTACCTTTTATGTCTATAAAAGGCCAGACCCGGACGATATGAATAAGCTCCCCGGGACTTTAAAATAGCCTGGAGCTTTTGAAAATGATAACGTTCACAATAGGCAAAATATGCTGTCAACAGGTTGACAAGCTCACAGCTTAACCATAGTATAGAGGTAACAGGAGGTGATGTAAAAATCACCAACTGGGACGCCCCAAGGGGAGCCAAAGTTCTTCTAATAAGTACCCGGGACGCAGGATAGGATGATAGAATAGGCAAACAAGGCCTCATCACCTGGCAGTATACCCGAAGAACTTGGAGGAAGAATCAGGTGAAGCAAAAGGGTGAAAACCACAGGAGGAGGTACTGCATGAACAGTACGAGGACTCCACACTAAGAGGACCAGCGCTGAAAAGTGCAGGTCCTCTTGGATTTTCTGAGTTTGATGCATCCGGGCGGCTAAATTTTTTTGATAGGACTCGAGTAGTTTACATAGAGCTTGGGCCAGGCTCCGCTGCTGTTTGACCAACTGGAGAAAAATCCCACCAGTGAATTGGCATCCTCATTTCCGGCCAGCACGATCCCCAGGTTCACGATCTGGCCGCTAAACCAGGCCCTGACCAGATTGGTAAGATTGACATTTACGGTTCCCAGCCCGTCGGTGATATTGGTGGTGGCTTCGGCAACCGGTGGGAAATTGGGCTGGTTGTTAAAGGTGACCAGAGCCGGATCCCAGGGCTCCAGGGCGGTAAATACCCTTAACGTTATAAAACCTCCTACCGGCAGTTCATTGCGGGATATGGTCAGCTGAAGGAAAGCCTCGTTAATTATGCTGCCCGGCGGGATCAAGTTCAGACCGTTAACCGGATTGGTAAGCCGGAAAAGCAGCAGACTACGATATATATCCCCGAATTGTTGATACCGGCTGACAAACAGATTGGTCGACCCGTTGAAATTGGTATTGGGTTGATACTCTGATATAAAGGTATCCGCCAGGGTCGGAAAGAAGATATTGGGCATAACTATCACCCCTTTCTCATAGATTACTTTAACCTATGGTTTTCTTGGTAAATTGTTCCACAAAGGGACGGTCGCCTTTTAAATTACCGGCCCGGATCATCAAGCCAATACCAGTTTTGTTTTGCCCAAAGAGCATCAGAAACCGGCAGCTCACATATTTCATGGCCAGCCTTTTCGATCTTTCAATAAAAAGACCCCTATCCGCAAAAGCCTTCTTTTTTACATTAATGGCCTGAATGACCGTTTTTTTGCGGTACAATTATTAAAAAGCCGAAAGCGGATGGAGGTTGATTATGAAAAATGTTCTCAGGATCATGGATCGTGACACTCTTTTGGAGATATCATACGAAGATCTGATCAAATACCATGGGCGTTGGCATATTGGGGGAGTCGCCATAGCCTATAAACTGATGGAGCTAGGCTTCGCGCTTTTATCGCCGGGAGTCATTCCCCGCCGGGGCAGCTTCAGCTTTGCCTCCGCTTTGGGGGAAGCAGCCACCGGGGTGTTGGATGGTGTGGAAATGGTGACCCGAGCTCGTTCCCGGGGCAATATGACAGCCGATCCGGCCTTGGGGCAAAAGGCCGACGCACCTTCCAGCGCTAATGGCGGAAAGTTTTATTTTGAGCTGGGATATCAGGATCGGAAGCTTGGCCTGGCCCTGGCCCCGGGTCTGGTGCCGGATGAATTCATCGCTCTGTCCAAAGCCGCCCTGTCAGGCTCGCTCGATGCGGGAGGAAAACACCGCCTGCAGGAGGTTAAAGAGCAACTGGCCGCCGCGCTTATGTCGCGGGAAGCCGACAGCCTTTTTAATTACCGGTTTATTGAAGCCTAGTACAACGTTCCGTATATTGTACTAGAATCCGCGGGGGGAGCTGAAAGGGGTACGTAAAAAAAATGACCAGACTCCCCGCGACAACAAAAGAATTACAGGTGAAGCCCGGCATGACCGGACTCCTTCGTATTGCCATCCCAGGGTAGTCGGCCTACTGCAATAAAATGGGTATTATTAGTGGATATCACTTATAATCCTACCATACCCAGCTCAAAGATTCCTCCCCAAAATGGCAGCCAGATATGCTTTCTATTGTCAAGGCCCTTTTTACCGATAAAAAACTTGATTAAAAGTCCGTTCAACCTGAAGAAGCAGTAGTATATTGCGGTTTGAGGAGGTGCTCAAATTCGATGTGTGGTCGCTATACCCTGACCGTTACCCTTACGGACATTGAAAGCCGGTTTGCCTGCCCGCCTTCAGGTCTTGACTGGAATCCCCGCTACAACATAGCTCCCACTCAGCAAACCCTGGTGGTAGTTCGGTCAGATGAGATAAACCAGTTAAAAGCCATGAAATGGGGCCTGGTTCCCCATTGGGCCAAAGATCCCAAAATGGGGAGCCGCCTGATAAACGCCCGGCTGGAGACCATAGACAAAAAACCCGCCTTTAAAAGCTTCCTGCAAAGCCGTCGTTGCATCATCCCGGCCGACGGCTACTATGAATGGCGGAAAAAAGGCCGGGGTAAAGAGCCCTACCGGATTGTTCTAGAAACTGGCGACTGCTTTGGATTTGCCGGGATCTGGGACACCTGGACGGGGCCCAATGCGAAAACCATGGAGAGTTTTTCTATAATAACCACTGAAGCCGAAGCTTCGCTCCGGGCCATACACGATCGGATGCCGCTTATCCTCACCCCGGAGCTGGAAGAAATATGGCTTAAGGGCCCGGAAAATCAGACCCGGGAAGCTATGAAGCGCTTTGGGGGCCTTCTTCATCCCCGCTTGCAGTTGCGGGCTTACCGGGTATCCCCCCAGGTGGGCAGTCCGGTAAATGACCGCCCCGAGTATATCGAAGAGATAAAAGAATCTGAAAAATAACTCTTAAGCCTTACGCTTTATCTACAAACTAGGGACGGGTCGAGTCTGCGCCCCCGTCCCGGCCGAGGGCGCAGTTTGGTTCTGCCCCGGCTGGACCGCGGGCGGCGTTTCTTGGGCTGCCGCCTGCCCTGAGGCGATTTCCTGAAGCTGTTTTATCACCAGATCGGGCAGCGCTGCCAGACGAACCGACTGGTCTTTAGTGGTCCCCTGGTATTGGGTCCGGTTCATCATCGCCGGGTGGTATTCCAAACGTGAATTGAACCTCTGCCTGGAATTGTCCCGGGTCAACAGGGCCTGGTACTGCTGGCTGTTGAGCTGGGCATAGACTTGCCGGGCCAGCTCCCGGTTGGCAGCGCTGTCGGCATTCTTCATCTGCTCCACCAGCGGGAGGATAGCTCTGGCTTGCTCAGGGTTCAGTCTGAGATTGCTGCTGTTAAGTAAAAAAAGATCAGCGTAGACCGGATTGTTCACTCCGGTATAGAGCTGGGCTTGCCTGGCCGCCCAGGCGCTATGGGCTTTATAATAGCACCCGGCTCCCAGGGCGATAAGCACTACCAGGCCGATCGCCAGCCCGTATACCCACTTTTTGTCTTTCATAATTTCAACTCCTCATAACTCCCCAAGGATTTTATTCTAATTCACATTTTGGTTTAGAAGACTTAAAATTACCTTAAAATGACGGCCTGTAAAGCTAAGCTCTTTTTAAGGAAGCGCTTGTATCCTCTTAATTTATATATAGAAAGGTGATTCCTATGCGCGTATTACTGGTGGAAGATGAAACTCGCCTGGCCGAAGCTCTGGCTTACATACTCAAAAAAAACAAATACGCGGTTGACCTGGCCTTCAATGGGATAAGCGGTGAGGAATTGGCCGAAACCGGCATTTATGACCTCATCATTTTGGATCGCATGCTTCCGGGGAAAGAGGGGGTCGCGGTTTTGGAATCCTTAAGAGCCCGGGGTATCAAAACCCCGGTTCTCATGCTTACCGCCCGGGACGCCGTGCAGGACCGGGTTGCGGGGCTCAATGCCGGAGCTGACGATTACCTTATAAAGCCCTTTGCCACGGAAGAACTTCTGGCCCGCCTGGCCGCCCTGGCCCGCCGCTCCCCCGAACTCTTAAACGAGGGCAAACTGCCGGCCGGCCGGCTAACCCTTGATCCCATGCGCTGCGAAGTCTCCTACGGCCCAGGCACTATCAAACTGACCCTCAAGGAAGCCCAGCTTCTGGAGTACCTGATCAAAAACCGCGGTCAGGTACTGTCCCGGGAGCAGCTTTTGAGCCGGGTGTGGGGCCTGGATACCGAAGTAGAAATTAATATCGTCGAGATCTACATTCATTATTTGCGTAAAAAGCTAGACCCTGAAGAGAGCGGCGTGCAGATAGAGACGGTACGCGGGGTCGGTTACTGTCTGAAGGAAGGATAATATGTTCAGAAAACTCAAGCTGAAGCTTACTTTGATCAATGTAATAGTCTTTGGATTGATTTTCATCTTTTTTTCAATTGAAATATATTTTCTGACCGAGTGGGGGGTTGGCCAGGAGTCGGACCGGGTGCTACAGGCCGTCGCCTTTCAATTGAGCAACGGGGAGCCCGGACAGGCTATAGAATTGAGCCGGCGCCACGCCAACGTGTTTTATATCATAGTGACCCCTTCAGGCGATCTGGTGGCTAGTTCCCCCGGGCTGCCCTTTGCCAGCAACTCGGTAAAGGAGCTTTCTTCAGCCATTATACGCTCCCAGCAATCGCGCGGTCTGCTTGAATTTGATCATGAAACCTATCGCTTTCAGATGTCCCGTTCTTCCCCAAACGACAACATCACCCTGGTTTTTACCAACAACAACGCCAACCGGGGCGCCCTTTCCCGCCTGCAGAACGCCCTGACCTTTTCCGGATTGGCCGCTCTGCTGGTGGTCCTGGCCGGAGGGATCTTTATGGCCAACCGGGCCTTGATCCCGGTCAAAAATTCCTGGCAGCGGCAAAAGGACTTCGTGGCCGATGCTTCCCACGAGCTGCGCACCCCCCTGGCGGTCATCCAGACCAACCTGGAATTGGTCAGGGGAAACCCGGAAAAGTCAGTGGAAAGCCAGGAACGATGGCTGGACAACATCCAGGCGGAAACCCAGCGCATGGCCAGATTGGTTGATGATCTCCTGTTTCTGGCCCGGGCTGATTCAGAGCAGGCCACCCTGAACATTTCCCTTTTCCCGCTGGACGCAGCTCTGCGCGAAGCCCTGCAGCCCTTGGAACCGGTGGCTGTCAACCACGGGGTCGACCTTGAACTGTCCCTGGATAAGCCGGTCGATTTCCGAGGAGACGCAACCCGGATAAAACAACTGGCGGTTATCCTGGTCGACAATGCCATAAAATACACTCCCGCCGGGGGATCGGTAAAAGTACAAATGGCGGTTTTGGAGAAGCAGGTTGAATTTACGGTGGCCGATACCGGCGAAGGGATAGCCAGTGAAGACCTGCCCAAGGTATTTGAGCGCTTCTACCGGGTCGATAAATCCCGCAGCCGCGACTCCGGCAGTTCAGGGTTGGGACTTTCCATAGCTCAGTGGATCGTATCCCAGCACCGGGGTGCTATCAAGGTCAGCTCCCAACCCGGTCAGGGAACGACCTTCCGGGTAATCCTTCCCAGGTCTTAGGCAACCGAGTACAACGTTCCGTATATGGTCAAGCGGGCAGGGCAAACAGGTATTTTTCCGGGGTGGTAATCCTGATTATCTTTTCCTGGAGCAACAGGTGCTGCAGGTGGGCGATAGCTTCGCCGGTTGCGAACCAGCGCTGGAAAGGCGGGAACTCATCCCAGGAAGAATAATTCATATCCCAGGTCATCCGGCTGGCTATCTGGTAGGCGTCCATAGCCCCGGCCTCTAATATTTCCATTATCTCATCGAGGCGCGCCCGGTGGTGCTCTCTTAATTCCTGAATACGGCCGTGGCAGTCCCGGATAAAACCCCGGTGACCGGGCAAGACCAGCTCAACCTCCATCTGGTCGATTCTATCCAGACTCTGCAGGTAGTTGCCCAGCGGGTCCTCGACATTGAGCCACAGGGTTATATTGGGCGATATATCCGGCAATATATGATCACCTGATATCAAAACCTTCTGTTCCCGGTCGTAAAGGCATACATGCCCCGGGCTGTGGCCGGGAGTCATTATACAGGTAAAACGATAGCCGCCGGCTTCCAAAACCGTTCCTTCCTGCAGATAGACAAATTCCAGGTCATGTCCGGAAATATATGATTTTATCTGATTGGCCTCACTTCCCAATCGATTCTGGGGAAATCCGTAAAGCCCAAACTCCCGGTCAACTTCCTGCCAGTAGGTCTTGGTAAAGCAGGCCCGGAGTTCATCGGCGTCTCTCTTGCTGGCGTACACAATTGAACCCGATGGGGCCAGGTCAAACAGAAGCCCGGAGTGATCGGCGTGGACATGGGTAATTAAAAATTCCAGGTCCTCCAGCTTTAAACCCAGTTCGGCAATCCCCTGGAGCAAAGCGCTGCGGCATTCCGGCCAGTTGAACCCGGTATCAATTAAAAGCTTTCTCTCCCGGCCATTGATCAAATAAGAATTGAGCACTCCGAGGGGATTGTGCGGGAGAGGTATTTTCAGGCAGAAAATATTAGGCAGGACTTCGTTTATCACGGGCCACTCCTCCTCTATCCGGGCGTCTCATCCGCGCCCTCTCTACCGGCAAATATGCCTGAATTTAGTACAACAGTCCGTATATTGTGCACATAATTTGGGCAGATTTTTCCGAATTACTGCGTTGTCGTCAATCGCAATACGTCCAGTATTACTCATTCCTTGACGCCCATGGACGGGCTAATGCAGCGGTGACAGGACGGCAAGGAGCTGCCCGCCTTGTACTTCAAAAAAATCTGCTCCAACTTGTATACACAATATACGGAATGTTGTACTAGTTATTCTTTTCAATCCGTTAAAAATCCTCTATCCCAATATGCCAAAGCAATCCGTCCCGCTCCTCCGGAACCAAGCGATAATTAACCGGCAAATCAGGACCAAAGCATCATAGGCGATTTAACCAGCCAGTGATAACATGTTCTCGTAGGCAATATTTAAAGGCCTATTCGACCTGAAGCTGCAGTTTGTAAGGGAGGTTGTTTGATGAAAAGGATACCTGTTCTGGTCCTGGCCGCACTGCTCATACTGGTCGGTGCAGCCGGCTGCTCCAAAAAGCAGACTACCACCGCTCCGCCAGCCGAACAGAGCGAACCGACGGCTACGGAAACCGAAAAGGATACCAGCACCCCTGAAGTATCCCTGACCGATATTATGAAACAGACTCAGAACATTCAAGGCGCCTATTATGAGAAAAAGTCCACGGTCGTTACCGGGCAAGGCACCGTCACCTCCATCAGCAAAACCTGGGTCACCGGCAACAAAGTCCGTATCGAAACGGAATCAATGGGATTGAAAACCATTACTATTGCCACGGCCGACGGAAATGTCTATTCATACAACCAAGCCAATAAAACAGCCACCCGTACAAGTCCTGCCAACCTCGAATCCGCCCTCAAATGGGCCTTTGAAGACCCCGCCCGCTTTAAGGTGCTGGGCCGGGAAACGATCAGTGAACAGCCGTGCGTTATTATCACGGTAATCGATATTCCTACCGAGAAAAAATTATGGATCAGCGAAGCTATTGGCGTGCCGCTGAAAACCGAAGAGATCGTAGACGGCAGTAAGACTAATTCGGAATTTAGCAATATCAAGCTGGGTCTCCAGGATGAAGGATTATTCGTGCTCCCGGCCGGCACCACCATTATCGATACCCCCCGGCTGCCGGGGCATTAGAGAGATTACATAACTCAACCATAGTTTGATAAGTTCAAGCCAGGGTGATAAAATATACCACCCTGGCTCTTATTACACCCAGTAGGCGAAATAGAGGTAGAACATAGCCAGGAATACCGACAGCAGCATCAAAGGGAAACCCACTCTAAAGTAGCGGGCAAAGCTTATCGGGGTGTCATAGCGCTCGGCAATACCGGCCACGATGATATTGGCCGAAGCCCCGATCAAAGTTCCGTTTCCGCCCAGACAGGCTCCCAGGGCCAAAGACCACCAGATGGACTCCATGGGCATGTTCGACATCTGCCCTACCGACTGCAGCAGGGGAATCATGGTGGCAACATAAGGTATGTTGTCGACAAAGGCGGAAGCAAGCGCTGACAGCCACAATACCAGGATTCCGGTGGGCACCAGTCTACCGCCGGTCAAAGCCATGAGCTTTTGGGCCGCCAGGGCAATCACCCCGGTTTCTACCAGGGCTCCTACCATCACAAACAGACCGGCAAAGAAAAATATGGTCGGCCACTCTACAACCAGGAGCGTCTCATCGACATTTTCATTGCTGATAAGCATCAATATACTGGCCCCCAGAAGAGCAATGGTAGCCGATTCCAGGTGCAGGGCCTGGTGGGCCAAAAAGCCGGCCATGGTTAAACCCAGTATCAGGAGCGACTTTTTCATTAAAAGCCAGTCTTTGATAAAGGATTTTTCATCCAGCTTCAACAATTCTATAATGTTTTGCGGGGCAGCCACCACCTGCTTGCGGTAGAACCATAGCATTATCCCGATAGTAACCAGAAATATAAGCAAGACCGGCAAGGCCAGATTGCTGATAAAATCCATAAATCCCAGTCCGGTGGCGCTGCCAATCATTATGTTGGGGGGATCGCCGATGAGCGTAGCCGTCCCCCCTATATTGGAGGCTATAATCTCGGCCAACAAGAATGGTATGGGAGAAATGTCCAGGCGGTCGGTGATAGCAAAAGTAATGGGAACGATCAAAAGAACCGTCGTAACATTATCCAGCAGGGCTGAGGCCAGGGCCGTAATGAAAGACAATACGCCCAGTATAGCCAGAGGCTTTCCCTTGACCATTTTGGCCGATTTTACGGCCAGGTACTCAAAGATCCCGCTCTGGCGGGTTATACCCACGATGATCATCATGCCGATCAAAAGACCGATCGTATTGAAGTCTATGGAGGAAAAGGCCTGTTTCTGGGTAATTAATCCCAATACGATAACCAGGGACGCCCCTACCATGGCAACAATGCTGCGATGCACCTTTTCGACTACAATAAAAGCGTACGCCCCGGTAAATATAGCAATAGACATCCAAAATTCCATAGTATACCTCCTGCTTGCAGCGAATTCTAGCGTTGTCTGCAATATAAAAGGGCAGCCTTATAGAAAAGCTACCCACCCCAGTAAGCCGGATTCTCATGACTCAAGACACCATATCTCCCTGGAGAGACTTAGGTGGCAGGGTCCTGTACTACTGGCTTTCACCACAAGCACTTTGACCGATAATCTATATTAACTTGTTAAAGTTTAGCATACTCTTTGGAGCATGTGTAGTATCCATAATCATTCACCTAATATTAAAAGCTAATCTTGATCTCAATAATATTTTGGGGTTACGCCTTAACGAAAGAGGTTTTGAACCGACTTTTAGTTTATACTATTATGGAGATACAAATTCCAGAAAATCTAAACTATCATACGGTTAAGCATCAATTCGAAGTTTAAGTCCGACTATATGAAACACCCACACTTTATTTATCATCTGTTTAATCCCCGCTTACAATAGCCAATAAATTTGCAGGAGGTTTTGTATGGAAGAGCAATTAAAACTTATTGAATCCCAGTTGTACAAAAGCGAACTCACTTTTCCCTGGCTCAAGGAACGTTTACTGGCATACGGGGAGATAAGAGCCTGGTATAGATTCTATCGCGAGGCCAACCAGTGGGCCAAGAAGTTCTTTAAAGAAGAATACTTTTTCCTGATGAGCGACGTCCTCCTGTGGGTAAAAATTGCCGATGACGGGCAGTTGGGAATTCACACCTACCCTTTGGTTGAGATTGCCAAAAGCTTTCGCAGTTATGGATTTGCCGACAAAAAAACGAAAGACGCCCTGGTCATATCTGAGCTTACCTTGAGCTTTACAGCTATGAAAGATAAGCTCCTCCGGGACGAGCTGCTGCTCAAACGGCCCAACCCTGAAGAAAACGGCGATGATAAAGGCTTCGAAAAACTTGTACACCTGCTAGACATCTAACTATTAAAAAACCAGCAAACCAGAGAAACCAGGGGGACGGTTCTTCCGGTTGCGTTCACGCAACCGGAAGAACCGTCCCCCTGGTTTCTGGTTTCTGTGCATATGTATATGAAATTTTTACACCCATGTCCGGATCTTCCAACAGATAATTTATGGATTGAAGCCTTAAACTAAAGCTGAAAACACATGGACAAATCAGGTTTTGGAGCTTGTGGCGCGCAGGAAGGAAGGGTTAGCGAAGTGTTTAGAAAGTTGAGCAGGTTCGTCTTTGGGAAAAGCATGGCCAGCAGCCAGCTGAGCGGCGAAAAATTAAACGTTTTCTGGGGCATGCCCATTCTGGCCAGCGACTCTATATCTTCGGTGGCCTATGCCGTGGAAGAAATCCTTTTAGTGCTGGTTCCGGCCCTGGGCATCGCTTCTTTTATCTGGATGCCCAGGATAGCACTGGCTATCATTGCCCTCATGACTATACTGGTATTTTCCTACCGGCACGTTGTGGATGCCTATCCCAACGGCGGTGGGGCTTATGTGGTAGCCAAGGAGAACCTGGGGCCTATTTACAGTCTGGTTGCCGGCGCTTCTCTTTCCGTAGATTATGTCCTGACCGTGTCGGTGAGCATCGCAGCCGCCACTGCGGCCATCACTTCAGCCTTTCCGCAGCTTTACCCGCACAAAGTAGCCATCTGCCTCATTATGATCATTTTGCTGGCCATCGGCAACCTGCGGGGGATCAGGGAGTCAGCCCGCATTTTCAGCTTGCCTACCTATGCGTTTATCATCTCACTGGTAGTTTTGATAATAGCCGGAATATTCAAACACCTGGCCGGTAGCAGTCTAATTCCCCCTGATTCTCCGTCAGAAACCCTGGGCTATGGTACTCAAGCTTTAACCGTTATCCTTCTCATCCGGGCCTTCGCCTCGGGTTGCAGCGCTGTTACCGGAATCGAAGCGGTAAGTAATGCAGTGCCCAATTTTAGAGCCCCGGCAGCTAAAAACGCTAAAATCGTGTATATTTTACTCGGTATAGCCATAGTTATTTGCTTTGGAGGCGTGGCCTTCCTGGCCCATACCTATCACATTATCCCCCATCCCCGGCAGACAGTGATAAGCCAGCTTACTCTAAGCGTCTTCGGCCCGGGGATAATGGTTTATATAATCGCAGCAACTACGGCAATGATCCTGGCTCTGGCGGCCAATACCGCTTACAGCGGTTTTCCCACCCTGCTCTCGGTGATCGCCCAGGATGGCTATGTACCGCGCCAGTTGTCTATGCGGGGGCATCGCCTTAATTTTAACAACGGCATTATCATATTGAGTCTGGCTGCCGCCGCTCTTATCATAGTCTTTCAGGCCGATACTCATCTGTTGATAAATCTATACGCCGTAGGCGTTTTTACATCCTTTACCCTTTCCCAAACCGGCATGGTGATCCACTGGTGGAAAGAAAGATCCCATGCCTGGCATTTAAAGGCCCTGATAAACGGGTTGGGTGCGTTAACCACTGGAGCGGCGGTCGCTGTTATTGGCGTAACCAAGTTCACCGAGGGAGCCTGGGTAGTATTTGTGGTGGTACCTGTAATAATAGCTGCTATGCTAAAGATTAAGAAGCACTATTTGTCAGTAGCCAATCAACTGGATATTCCCAATGAGCTCTTGCCCCGGCTGAACTTTACCGCTACTTATTCCCATCACGTCATTGTTCCCATTGACAGCCTCAATGCCATGGTGGTCAAGGCTCTGCGCTATGCGCGCAGCCTTACACCTAACGTGGAGGCCTTTCACGTGGAAATCTATGAAGGAGCGGCTGACAAACTACGGCGCAAATGGTCTCTATTGAACACCGACATACCCCTGATAGTAAAGTTTTCACCCTACCGGGAAGTGGTAAATCTCCTGACTGAATACATTGATTCCGAAGAGCACGGTTCCCAGCCTGGAGACGTCATTACCGTGCTTTTGCCCCAGTTTTTTGTCTCCCATCGCTGGGAAATGTCCCTGCACAACAATACCAGTCTTTTTATCGCCAATGCCATGCTCAAAAAGCGCAATGTGATCGTATCCATTATTCCATTTTACCTGGACGATATAAAGGCCTACCGCCTGGCCAAAAAGGCCGAGTTAGCATCCAGACCATAGGAGTTGGTTTTTGCGAAATACTAAGACTGGAAGGCAATACCCATAATGGCTAATATATAATTATCAATCACTTATATATAAAAACTGGAGGCCATTATGAACGACTATATGGAATATGATGTTGAGGCCGCTCCCGAAGCATCCGGAGAAAAAACGGGCAATAAAATTCTCTGGTGGGAAAAAAAGACCTGGTCGGTAGTATTTTCTCTGCTTATGGTCGTCTTGATCACCCTGCTCGGCAAAAGGTATGGCGATTACCTGGGGCTCACCAATATGGGAATGCTCTACCTGCTCCCGGTCGTCTTTGCTTCAGCTCGTCTGGGAGTCACCCCTTCAGTCATAATAGCCCTTATCAGCGTGATTTCCTTTGACATCTTTTTCGTTCCCCCGATGCTCAAGCTGACCGTGAACGATATACGCTACCTTATTACCTTTGTTGTATTTATGGTAGTAGCTTTTACTACCGGTAACATAGCCGATCACCTGCGTTTCCGAATTAAGGAATCCCTTCACCGGGAAACCAGAACCAGAGCTCTATATAATCTGGCCCGGGGCCTGTCGGCGGTAACCGATATGGATCTTTTAGCCCGCCAAGTAGTCGACCATGTATCACAGACCATTGCCACCGAAGTGGCCCTGTACCTGCCGGAAAAAAACGGCAGTTTAAAAATTGCGGCAGCCAGCAAGGCGTTCAGTGATCTGGTCTTAGGGCCTAACGATCTGGCGGCGGCGGATTGGGCCTTTAAAAATTCGCAGCATAGTGGGGTCGGTACAGACGCTTTCCCGGGAGCCAAGGGGTTCTACCTGCCAGTGCAAACCGAAGCAAAGACCCTGGGAGTTCTAGGGGTTAAACCAACCCGGCAGCTCTTTTCAGCCGAACAAACCGACCTTTTGGAAGCCCTGGCCGGATTGGCCGCTCTGGCCATCGGGCGCCTGCAACTGGCCGCTGAAGCTCAGGCGATAAAAGCCATGGAAGAAAGCGAACGTTTGAGAACAGCTCTATTTAATTCCATCTCCCACGAAATGAAAACTCCGCTGGCCTCCATTCTGGGTGCGGTATCCAGCCTGGTCGACGACGAGGCTCTATACAATGAGGAGCAAAAAAGCACCCTTCTGCTCAGCATAAAACAGGGCGCCCTGCGCATGAACCGGGTGGTGGGCAATCTGCTGGATATGGCCCGCCTGGAAAGCGGTTATATCCGTCTGAATACCGATTGGTGCGATATACAGGATATTATCGGAGTTACCCTGCGAGAGAACCGGGATATACTGCACGAGCACCAGGTCAAGATAAATATCCCCGAGAATATCAGTTTGATTAGGGTAGACTATGGCTTGATCGAGCAGGTCTTAAACAACCTGCTGCACAATGCGGTAAAATACTCCCCGTCTGGCAGTGAGATAGAAGTATCCGTTCGCGAAGCCCCCGGTGAGCTGCAGGTCTCTATAGCTGATCAAGGCCCCGGGGTGGCTGCATCCGATGAAAAGCGGATCTTTAATAAATTCTACCGGTTTCAATCACCCGGCCATGTCAGTGGAACCGGTTTAGGGCTTTCCATATGCAGAGGCATCATTGAAGCCCACCGGGGCTTGATATGGGCGAAAAACAGGCCTGACGGCGGGTTATTGGTGAGCTTCACCCTGCCAGTTGATAATAGCAGTCAACTCCTGGAACCAATACCGAGAGGTGAATGATTGATGATGGGGGCTAAAATACTGGTCATTGATGATGAGGTGGAAATACGTCGATTGCTCAAGGTCGGGCTGACCGCACACGGATATGATTTCCTAGAGGCGGCCAATGGCAAAGACGGGCTAGTTCAGGCGGCCACTCTGCGTCCCGATATCGTAATACTTGATATGGGGCTGCCCGACCTGGAAGGGCTATCGGTGGTAAGCCAGATCAGAGAATGGAGCCAGGTGCCAATTATTATTTTATCCGTAAGAGGGCAGGAGCAGGACAAGGTAAAGGCGTTGGATTTGGGCGCCGATGACTACCTGACCAAACCCTTCAGCATGAGTGAGCTGATGGCCCGCATCCGGGTGGCCCTGCGTCACCAGGGCAATATCAAAGACCAACCGGTTATTCAAGTGGGAGAACTGTATGCCGATCTTTCCCGGCGCCTGGTTAAAGTGGCCGGAAACGAGGTTCATCTCACTCCGATAGAATATGACTTGTTGAAAATACTGCTTACCAATGCCGGGAAAGTAGTCACCCATGGCTATCTACTGGCCAGTATCTGGGGCGGCAACAGTCAGGAATATTCTCAATACCTGCGCATATACATCAGCCATCTGCGCAAAAAGATCGAGCAAGATCCCAACCAGCCAAAGCTTATTTTGACCGAACCCGGAGTAGGTTACCGGCTGGCGGCCGTCGAATAGGCCCGGTATTCCCTATGAAGCCTTAAACCAGGTCGATATTCAGTTTGTTCATCCGGTAATAAAGGGTGCGCCTGGGCATTTTAAGAGCCCGGGCACTTTTATCCACATTGAGATCGTTCTCAAGCAGCGTCTGTTCAATAATGCTCTTCTCAGTCGCCTCCAGGATTTCTCTCAGACCCAGGTTCTTCTCTCGAAAGGCCCAGTAGCCCTGCTTCAATTCCAGGGGCAGGTGGTCTCCATCAATAAACCGGGTCCCCCGGATAAGGATCAGGGCGTATTTTATGGCATTTTCCAGTTCCCGTATATTCCCCGGCCATTCATAGCTCTTCAACTTTAACGCAGCCTGGGGGGTCAGTTCAATATCATCCCTCCCGCTGAATTTGCGGATCAGGAAATAAGCCAGAGGTATAATATCATCCTGCCGCTCGCGCAGAGGCGGCATGTAAATGGAAAAGACATTAATACGGTAATACAGGTCATGCCGAAATTGCTTATCTTTTACCATCTGCTTCAAATTCTGGTTGCTGGCCGCCACGATGCGGATATCAAGCGTATGAGGCCGGGAACCGCCGATTCTCTCAAACTCCTTGTTTTGAATGACGCTTAAAAGAGAGGCCTGTCCCTTGAGATCCAGGGTGCTTATCTCATCGAAGAATAAGGTCCCGCCATGAGCCCTTTCCAGCTTTCCCGAACGGCTGCTCAGAGCTCCGGTAAAGGCCCCTTTTTCAAAGCCAAACAGCTCGCTCTCAACCAGATTGGGGTGCAAAGACGCGCAATCCACTCTCACAAAGGGACCGTCCCGGCGCTGACTTTGGCGGTGAATCTCTTCCGCCACCAGGCTCTTACCGGTGCCGCTTTCCCCTTCAATCAAAACCGTGTATTCGCTGGCGGCCACCCCTTCTACCATTTTATTGACCCTGATAAAAACCGGCGAGGTAAAGGAACGGCATATGCCATCATGGTTTTCCCGGGGCTGCTCGCGAGCAGCCCGGTTTTCTTTAATGATGGAGCCCTGTTTTACAGCTTCGTTGATGGTTTTGAGCAAAGTCTCCAATTCAAAAGGCTTGGATATGAAATCGTAGGCGCCTTCCTTCATGGCTTCCACTGCGGTATGAATAGTGGCGTGCCCGGTCAGAACGATAAACAAAGCCTCGGGATTTTGAGCCCGGCAGTTCCTCAGCACCTCCATCCCGCTTATCCTGGGTATTTTTAAGTCCAGCAGCATCAAATCGGGATTATGCTTGGCAAATAATTCCACCGCTTCTTCCCCATCGGCAGCCTGCAGGGTTCGGTACTCTTCCCTTTTCAAACACTCGTCCAGAACAAAACGCATGCTGGCATCGTCTTCAACAATGAGAATCAGGGAATGGTTCACGGTTGGCCACCTCCCCGGTCAATGGGCAGGTGCACTCTAAAGGCCGTACCCTGTTGTGGTTGCGACTCAACCTCGATGCGCCCCTGATGATCGCTTATCAGGGTGTGCGCTACGGAAAGCCCCAATCCCGTTCCATTCTCTTTGGTGGTATAGAAAGGATCGAATATATTCTGCAGGCTTTCCCCGGGAATCCCTGAACCGGTATCCCTTATTTCAATGACTATTTCATCTTTCTTACGGGTGGTCATTACCCGGATGCTGCCTTCTCCCTCCAGAGCATCAAAGGCATTTAAGACCAGGTTCATCAGGGCATGAAGCAGGTTTTCAGGATCGCCCAACACCTCCGGCAGATCCGGCTCCAACTCCTTTAATATGCTTACCCCGCGGGGAGTCCGGTTCAGACTGCTCAGGTACAGGATCCTCTCCAACAGGGAGTTTATATTTACCCATTCCCGGTTCAGGCTTCTCCTTCCCCCGAAATCAAGCAATTCGCGGCTCAGTTTATCAAGACGGTTAACCTCGTTGTTCAACACGCTGATGTACCTTTTGACATCCGGAGCTTCCTCTTGGAGATTCAGTTCAATCAAGCCGGCCAGGGCTTTGATAGTACCCAGCGGAGTGCGCAGTTCATGGGCCAAACCAAGCGTCAGTTGGCCCAGGGCAGCTATTTTATCAGCCCGGTGCACTTCCATACGCAATTTACGTTCTTCCGTGATGTTTTCCGTCCACATCACAATGCCCATTTCGTCCTCATCGGAATAACGAAAGGGTGAGGCATAGGCGTTGATATAGAGGGTTTGACCCTCCCGGTTGACAAAGACTATATCACTGGCGCGAACGCTGCGCCCGGTCCTCACCACGTAATCAAAGGTCTTTTTCATCCTTTCCCGTTCATAACCAGCCAGGGCAAAAAGAAAAGAGCTGCCCAGGGATTCATGCCGCGGCAGGCCCCACATTGATTCAGCCGCGGGGTTCAGATAAAGCAGGTTTCCGGAGTTGTCAGTGACCATTATGGCAATATCAATGCTGTCCACCACGATTTCATGAAAGGTCTTGCCGATGACACCGGCTTCGGTTTTAATATCCAAATTATCATCCTCCGGATTATATATATACCTCCTAGTTTCGACAATAAACCTGCCGTCCCTCCACCTGGGCAGCTAGTACTTCTTCCTTTAGCTGTTTAAAATAACGTTGGCCGCCAGGACCTTGAGCGTAGGAGCGGTCCCTTCAACCTGGGGCCCGAAGATTACGTCACCCCATATCCGGGCGATCTTATAGTCCTTCATCAAACCGTATGAGCCGTGGACGCTCATGGCCATGCGGCACAGATCGATGGCCGATTCGGTGACAAACATCTTGGTCAGAGCCGCTTCCTTGATGAGAAGGTTTTGGTCCTTGACCGTATCTGCCACGTGCCCCAGGTGGTAGGCATACCATTTGGCCGCCTCATATTTCATAGTCATGTCGGCGATGGTCATTTGAATATGCTCAAATTTACTGGCGATGGGAGTTCCCCGATGGGTTTTGGTTTTGGCGTAAGACAGGGCTTCCTCATAGGCGGCCAGGGCTGCCCCCAGGAAAAGGCCTACCAATCCGATCTTGCCGTAAATCATGGCTACCTTCAAAACCCACATTCCGTGTCCTATATCACCCAGCATATTGTCCGCCGGCACCTCGACATCCTTGAAGTAAACATCGTAGAGAGGTCCGCCATGGGCCCCGATCTTCTCCCACGGTTCGGATACCGAGTAGCCGGGGCAAAATTTGTCAACCAGCAAAGCGGTTGCTTTTCCGCTTCCCTCCTCCCTGCACACCACCACCATGGGCCCTTCATAGCCGGCATTGCTTATAAAACGCTTGGTGCCATTGATGATATATTTTCCATCCCGGCGCACGGCTGTAGCGCTCAATTGCCTGGGATCAGATCCGGTTCCCGGTTCTGTAAAGGCAAAAGACATGATGGTCTTTCCGCATGCCGCATCATGCATATAGCGCTCTTTTAAGGCTGCACTGCCAAAGGTATTGAGAACCGACAGACCCACGGCGTTGACCGAGATGATCATGCCGATTCCCAGGGAGGCCTTGCAGAGTTGCTCCAGGGCTAAAATGTAGCTCAGGTATCCCGCTTCTCCACCCCCGTATTCTTCAGGAAAAGGTATGCTGAACATTCCCAGATCGGCTAAACCGTTTAAAATGGCGCGGGGGATGAGATTCTCCCTATCGATCTGAGCTCCTATTGGCTCTATCGTCTTTTCCGCGTACTCACGGGCCGCTTTCTGGATCAATTCCTGTTCCTTGGTCAATCTATACATCTTCTAATCCTCGCTTTCCTTGCTGCTATGGGGAGAAGCCTGATCATATAGTCAGGGAACGGGTTCCGCTAACCATCCGGGTTATAACCTCCAACAGCATCTGCTCTGAGCCCGCCCCAATCTGGGCCAACTTGGCATCGCGCAGGGAGCGCTCTATCTTGCACTCCTTGAGCAGTCCATATCCGCCAAATATCTGGATAGCGTCAGCGGCGCTGCGCATATTGGCCTGGCCGATAAAGACTTTGTATTCGGTTGATTCCATGGCCCCGGAAATGCCGTTGTCCTTCAACCAGCACGATTTCGCCATCAACAGCTTGGCGATGTCATAGTCCATCTTCATCTGGGCAATCTTTTCCCGGATCTGCGCGTAGCGAATGATAGGCTGGCCAAACTGCTGGCGCTGTTTGGCATAGGCAACGGAAAGATCGATATTGTATCCCAAAACGCCCGTCCAAATAGCCGTTAAAGCGGTTCTCTCATATTCGAGGTTCATCACCCCGACCTTCTTAAACCCGTCACCTTCCCCCAGCAGCCGGTTTTCTGCCGGAATACGGACATTGTCAAAATGAACCTCGGATTGCTCCGATCCCCGGTTGCCGATTTTATTGAAAGGGCTGCTGCAGGTAATGCCCGGTGAATTCATCTCCACGATAAAGGCGGTCAGCCCCCCGGCGCCTTTGCTCCTATCGGTCGAGGCTAGTACCATGCCCAGATTGGCAATGCGGGCATTGGTGATAAAGGTCTTGGTACCGTTCAACACATAGCTATCGCCGTCCAGCACTGCCGTGCATTCAACTCCCGCCGCGTCAGAACCCACATTGGGTTCAGTCAGGGCAAAACAGCTTATCCATTCGCCACTGGCCAGCTTGGGCAGGTATTTCTCTTTCTGCTCGGGAGTGCCGCAGAGCACGATAGGCAGAGTGCCGATCGAACAATGGGTGGCCCAGCCCAGGGTAGCCCCGGTATCGCCCCCGGCGTGGGTGGCAGCCTCGAAGGCAATGCAGGCTTCCGTCAAACCCAGGCCGGCCCCTCCATACTGTTCGGGCACCATGATCCCGCACCACTCATTGGCACGCAGTTTTTCCCACAGCCACATGGGGAACTGATTTGATTCATCAATTTCAACCGTTCGCGGCTCCCATTCATTTTTAGCAAAATTGTAAACCGCGTCATGCAGCATCTTTTGTTCTTCAGTAAGTCTAAAATCCATTTACCCAAACCTCCTTAACCCTTTAAATAAATTTCAGCCTTTTGGCTTCGGAACGCAGCCAATCCCGGAAGTCGGGATGAGCAATGTTTATCATCTCTTTAACCCGGTCTTTCATGGTTTTCCCCTTGAGGTAGGCGATTCCGTATTCGCTCACCACGTACTGCGTATTCCAGCGGCTTATGGAAACAAATCCATTAACGGTGGGAACTATTTTGGAGTGCAGTTGGCCCTCCTTGTCGGTATAGGTTGAATAGGTAGCCAGGAAACCCTTTCCGCCATTTGAATACCAGGAAGCCTGCAGGAAGTCCTCCTGCCCCCCTAGTCCCGAATAGGGGCTGAACCCGATCGACTCTGATATGCACTGGCCACCCAGGTCTACCTCCATTATAGTGTTGATGGACATCAATTTATCATTCTGGCAGGCAATGCGGGGATTATTCACAAAGTCGGTGGGATGCATTTCAATCATGGGGTTCTCGCCTACGAAGTCGTAAAGGGCCTGGGTGCCCAGCACAAAAGTAGCCACCCATTTACCCGGCATAAAGGTCTTCTTCTTGCTGGTGATCACCCCTTTGTAATAAAGGTCCATCATGGCGTCACAGATCATCTCGGAGTGAACCGCCAAATCCCGCTTGCTCTCCAGCATCTGGCCGACCGCGTTGGGCATCCCGCCGATACCGAGCTGCAGGCAGGCGCCATCCGGAATCTGTTCCGCTATATATTCGGCAATGATCTGGTCCTTTTCGTTGGGCTTTTCCGGGGGCAGTGCCACCAGGCTCCAACTGCCCTCTACGATGGCATCTACTTCGGAAACGTGAATATGGTTGTAGCCATGAGTTTTGGGGTACTTATCATTGACCTCTACAATAATTTTTTTAGGCCGATCCTGCATGGCTATGGCGAAGCCGTAATCAGGAAATAGCCCGGTACTGAAAAATCCATGGCGGTCCATAGGCGCCACGGTTAAAACCACCACGTTGAAATCGCGTTCCATGCCTATGGTGCGCGGCAGATCAGACAGCTTCATAGGCTGGTATTCGCCGATCGGCTCGGCGATAACCGGCCGGGCGAAAGGAGTCAAATAGCCGTCCTCGTAATGAAATTGGCCGGTTACATCAGGCTTGGTTAAGCCCGGAGCGTTGAGATTTAAGCCGCACAGGTAGCGTAGATCTTGATATTCCCCGGTGGCGATCATCGCAGCCAGGGCCGACCCGATCAGCCGCGGCGCCCCGTTGCCCAGCGGAGCCGCTATCCGATCCCCGTTTACAATGAGCCTGACCGCCTCTTGCGCCGTCTTTACCTTTTGTCGGTACAATTCCGTCCATCTTTGCATCAGCACCCTCTCCTTTCCATTAAACCCTTAGAAGACTAAAACGGTCTTTCCAGGCAGCTCAATTTGCCTGAACGGTTTGATCTAACTAAGGAGCAAAAATCGTGCCAGCTCCAGGCAGGCTTACCTGTGGGTGCCATATACCGCTTCCATCGGCTTTTGAAGCACTTCCCAGGATGATAAATTTTAACCTGATTTATGCAATAAATTGCAAAAAGCTGTGCAAGGAATGGACATAAAAAATAAAGCCTCCTGAGCGAGGAGCCTCTATTTTTTGCTGGTTTTCTGGTTTTGCAAACACCCTATAATGGCCTGAATCAAGCATTTTACTATGCCGAACGGTGTTCAAACCGGCCATATATGTGATATCCTATATTTATAGTAGCATTTCACATGTCCATTTTCGGCCGCTGGACTGCCGGCTCCGGTTAAATGTTGGTGAGCAATTTGACTATTTGGGGGTAGTCCTCTAGCGGGGTTACTTTTTTTTCACGTCTTTAATTATGAAGGGAGTATGCCATTGGAATTACATTTGCTCAATGATATTGTGCTCATATTTGGTCTGGCCATCGCCGTCATATATGTATGCCAAAAACTGAGAATTCCCAGCGTGGTGGGACTTTTGATAACCGGTGTATTGGCAGGGCCTCATGGTCTGGCCCTGGTTAATGACGTGGCCACCGTTGACTCCCTGGCCGAACTGGGGATTATTCTGCTGCTCTTTACCATCGGCATGGAGTTCTCTTTGCAGCAGCTCGTGCAAATAAGGAAAAGCGTTTTTGTGGGAGGCGCCCTGCAGGTACTGTTTACCACCCTGGCGACCATGTTTATCATTATAAAAACGGGGCACACCTGGCAAATAGGCGTGTTTATCGGATTCCTGGTATCGCTCAGCAGCACCGCCATCGTATTAAAACTGCTTCAAGACCGCTCTGAAATAGATACGCCCTATGGCCGCAACACCCTGGGAGTTCTGATCTTTCAGGATATCGTCATTATTCCCATGATTCTTTTAGCCCCTATCCTGGCCAAAACCGGCGGAACGGCCGCCGAACCGATCTGGGTTTTGTTAGCCAAAGTCGTTCTGGTACTGGGCTTTTTGTTCGTCAGCGCCCGCTGGGTAGCCCCCTACCTGTTGTATAAAATCGCCCGCCAGCAAAACCGGGAACTATTCCTGATAAGCATTATAACCATGGGGCTGGCGGTCGCCTGGCTGACCTCCAGCATCGGGCTCTCTCTTTCCCTGGGAGCCTTTCTGGCCGGGCTGATCATATCCGAATCGGAATACAGCCACCAGGCCCTGGGCAATATTCTTCCTTTTCGCGACGTCTTCACCAGCATCTTCTTTGTTTCCGTCGGCATGCTCTTTAACATGGGAACTTTTTTGCACAACCCATTTGCCTTCACCGGAGCCGCCCTGGGGGTTCTGATCGCTAAGGCTCTCCTGGCCGGGCTGGTGGTAATAGCCCTGGGCTTTCCGCTGCGCACGGCGGTTTTGGCCGGGCTTGCCTTGAGCCAGGTGGGTGAATTTTCATTTATTCTCTCCCGGGTCGGACTGCAATATCAGCTACTGAGCGATCACTTTTACCAGTTGTTCATCATCGTCTCGGTTCTCACCATGGCCATCACCCCCTTCAGCATTACCTTCGCGCCCCGGGTCGCCCGGGCCATGCAAAAGCTGCCTCTGCCCGCCCGGTTGAAAACCGGCATAAAAGATGCGCAAGAAGCGGAAGTGGAACCATTAAATGATCATCTGGTGATCATCGGCTTCGGGATAAACGGCAAGAATCTGGCCCGGGCGGCTTCCGCATCCGGAATACCCTACCTGGTCATAGAGATGAATCCTGATATCGTCAGAAAAGAGCGGCAAGATGATGAGCCCATATTCTTTGGGGACGCCACTCACCGGGAAGTGCTTGAGCAGGTCAATCTGGGCCAGGCCCGGGTTGTAGTGGTGGCGATTTCCGATCCGGCCGCCACCATCAGGGTAACCGATCTGATTCACAAAATCTATCCGGGCGTCCATATTATTGTTCGCACCCGCTATATTCAGGAAATTCAAACCCTGTACGCGGTAGGCGCCAACGAGGTCATTCCTGAAGAGTTCGAGACCTCGGTAGAAATATTTACTCTGGTGCTCAAGAAATACATGGTTCCCAAGGTGGATATCGAAAGATTTATTACCGAAATCAGAGCCGATGGCTATGAGATGCTGCGCAGCCTGTCCAAAAAATCACCCAGCCTGCAGGATATCAAGCTCCACTATCACGACGCGGAAATGATCACTATCCGGGTAGACGGCGACTCTCCGGCAGCCGGCAAGACCCTGAAGGAAATTGATCTGAGAAGCAACCACGGGGTATCGATTTTACTTATTCAACGCGGTACCGAAACCATTGTCAATCCGGGCGGGGATGAACGGCTGGAAGCCGAGGACCAGGCCGTATTGCTGGGAACGCCCGACCTCATCACCGCCGTTTCCTGGGTATTTGAAGATCCGGATAAAGAGGACTGAGTCGGCTCAAGAAGGCTCCCGCTGAATGAGTTAGGGGACGCTGATCATATCGCAAAAAAGGGGCGATGAACGCCCCGTAAATACCGGAGTAAGCAGGTGACCCTTTCTTATTGGGTCTTTGCTGGCTGTATTCTCCTAAAGGCCCTTGAATACTGGTTTGCGTTTCTCCAGGAAAGCGTTAATCGCTTCGTTAAAATCTTCTGTTCCACAGCAAAAAGTGGACTGGGCCTGTTCAAAAAGAAGCCCGGCCATTACGCTGCTTTCAGCAGCCAGGTTGATGCCCTTTTTAGCGAAACGGATGGCCGCCGGGGGCAATGCAGCCATTTTCTCGGCTATTTTCATAGCTCGCTCCATCAGCTGGCATCTCAGAACCATAACCTCAATCAATCCTATGCGCAGGGCTTCCGCCGCATCAATTTCCTCACATCCCAGGATCAATCGTTTGGCCTGCCCGATGCCAACCAGTTTGGTCAGGCGAACGGTACCGCCCATATCGGGGGAAAGACCGAAACGAACCTCGGGAATGGCGAACCTGGCATCCTCGGAAGCAACCCTCATATCACACCCTAAAATGAGCTCCACTCCCGAGCCGTAGCAAAGTCCTTGAACGGCGGCAATTACCGGGACGGGCATCTCCTGCCAACGGCTGTAAAGGCGCTGCAGCCAGCTTAAACTGTCTAAAATGAACTGGGAATCAATCTGCTTCAGCATGTGCAGGTCAACTCCAACCGTAAAGTGCTCACCACTGGCGTTGATGACTACGGCGCGAATGGAGCGGTCCTTTTCAATCCGCGTTTGACATTCTTCCAACTCCGCAAACAATTCCATATTGGTTGCGTTTAAAGCCTGGGGCCGGTTTAAGGTTACCACCCCGATACCCTCGTTTTGGGTAAACAACAGATGCTGCATAAGCGATACCTCCTCCTCATCATCCCAATAGTGGTACTCTCAGGCATTGGCGACTTTTTAAGATTGCAATAAGCAAAATCCGGGCCATTATTTTAAGGAAGGAATTAAAGGTCGTAATACCGGTGGTGTACTCCATCCTGGTTACGCGGCAATTGAACCAAATGGACTGATACCGGGCTTCATATGGGATATTATGATACAGCTGCTTTGGGATCTCACTAAATTTACGGCAGGTTGCATTGCTCGATTTTTTGAAGTTGAAAAAGCTGGAACTGTTGTAAAACGAATTGGTAGGAAATCAGGGTTGGGTTGCTTAAAAAAGCCTATATCAATGAAGACCAAGCATATCCTTCCCATGGAGTAGTATGTAAATCCCTGCTTATTATATATAATACTTCTTTTTATAATAATGCGTGTATTGTTAAAGCCTAAATTTATCCGACCCTGTAATAGAGGCCGTCTGCACTGGCCAATCTCCCCATTTTGATCAAGCGCTCCAGGTGCTTCAGCACCCCGTGTTTATTAAAATACTTCTGGTAATAGGCAAACTCCAGGCGGGGAATTAGAAAGTTATGTTCGTCAGCCAAGTCGTCTAAACTTCGGGGAGCCGTAATAGATTGATAGATCTTTTCTTCTTTGCTCAAAACCTTGTCTCTATAGGCAATAAACCTGGCTTTTAAATCACCTTTGACCAGGCCGTTGTGACCGGCAATAACCATGGCCGGCTTTAGTTCCATACACCTCTTAATAGACTTCAGCAGGTCGTCTATATCGCTGCACAGGTGGGCGTAAAAAGGCCCTAAAGGACTCAGATCCACGTCGGCGCTGAACAAGATGTCATTTTCCTCGTCATAAAACGAGCAGTGTCCGGGAGTGTGCCCGGGAGTGTGTATTACCCTCAACTTGATATGCCCAAAGTCCAGAAGTTCCCCATCCACTATCTCCCTATCCACCACCCTCGGTTTAAGGCCAAAATGCTCGGCCAGCTTGCTTCCCAGTTCATCCCCTTCGAACATGTTAAAGCCATACATGTCCAGATAAATCTGGACCGACCGTATTCCTGGGGCGTCCAGACCGTGGCACCACAATTTGACTGGCCCCAGTTCACCCGTATTTTGAGTGTGATCCAGATGCATATGTGTATTAAGCAAAACGTCCAACCCGCGGGCTCTGAGTTGAGAGGCCAAGTCAGAGCCGCAGCTGCTATCCATCAGCACCTTCATATCATCATCAAACAAGACGCAGGTGCAGTACGGGAAGTTGCCATTGGCAGGAACTTTGAGGACCTTTATATAGCGGTTGATCGAATCAAACATTATACCCCCCCTAATCTATTATGCAACAATTCAAGGAGATTCGACCATTAAAAGCTACCCCTATCACCAGATCAAGGGCAACCCGTCCAGTATTGATAAAACACCGCCGAATACCGCCAGGGCAGGTCCGTCATTTGTACGGGTGTGCTCATGTAAGAAATAGGCCCCTCCCCGGCGGGAAGGGCCTTTTGAGGCGTAAAACCACTTTGTGCATAGAAACATTAGAACCCGGTGGGCAATTTGTTCGGCATGACAATCGACTGGGTGGGTTTTATCCGGTATACAGCAGGAATCACCGGTCCCCGGTCGTTTATTTTGCCGCCTGGCAGGTAGGCCTTATCGGTCAAGACCCTTCTCACTCCATGGAACTGATCCCCATACCAGTTGTTAAACCCGCTCACGATTCCGATAGCGGTTGGATAACCTGAGGTAGTGCCGATAAAGCAGGGCTTGCCGTTGAACATCCCTATGTACATGGCCACGTGGGTAATGTGATCAGTGCGTTGAAAGGTAAATATGTCGCCCGGCTTTAACTTATCGGCTCCAACCAGCTTGCCATTCTTTACATACACTCCTTTTACCGGAACCCCTACCTTATCGTAGTTGCGAGACGCCGAGGTAACGCTATACCCAAAATCCTTGTACACCATGGACAGAAATTGGGAGCAGTCGCAGTATCCGGTAGTGGCGTATTTGCTATGACCGTACTTTATGTAGCCGTACTCCATATACCAGACCGCTCTTCCGACAATGGCACTGGCCAGGCTGCCATCATAGTTGGCGCGCAGGCTTTTAATGATAGCTTCGCTGTTTACCTTGCTGCTGCTGGAGGTGGCCGCATAAGCCGGCGGCGAGTACACTACCACGGTCGCCAGCAAGGTTAATGTTAACAAATATGTAATTATTCTGTTTTTGATCATGGACTTTCTTCTCATGGAAAACCTCCTGTTCCCGAACCATAAAACACTTAGCCTGGATTTTAATAGCATTTACGCCTCTTATAGCTAATTTTCGACTTATTTATATTTCTTCCTTTTGGTAAATATGGGTATATGTATATGACATAGACATGAAATGGGTCCTCTGGGGCCTATTAGCCTGAGGTTGCAGGAGATGGTAAATGGATCACGGTAAATTATTCCATAAATTTGAATCAAATAAATTACATCCTTTTTATCCTAAAAACGCCTTTTCCCCAACCGATAATTTATTCCGGCAATGCACCCTTAACTCTATTCGGCCATTGGTTTTTACAAGAAAAGCATGCAGCCAGGGCCCTATCAAATGACGCAAAAAAGCCACCTTGGCTTAATGCAAGATGGCTTTCTGATTCCGGTGATTCAGGTATTTAAATTTGAGGAAAATAACAGCCTGTTCCTAGTCATCCCCAAAGAAAGTGCCGATGCCTATGCCGCCCAGGAGGCTTCCTTCATCCTTGCCCCGGCTGCCCCCCGCCTTGCTGGCCGAATAAATCCTGTCTGCCAGGCGCGAAAAGGGCAGAGACTGCAGCCACACGGTTCCCGGTCCGGTAAGGGTGGCGAGGAACAGCCCTTCGCCTCCGAATAGGGCCGTTTTTATACCACTGGCCATCTGGATGTCATAGTTGACGGTTTTGGTCAGGGCGACCAGGCAGCCGGTATCCAGCTTCAGGGTTTCTCCCGGCTGCAGTTCCTTTTTAATAATGGTCCCTCCGGCATGCATGAAAGCCAGGCCGTCGCCTTCCAGCTTTTGCATGATAAAGCCTTCCCCACCGAATAAGCCTACGCCAATTCTCTTCTGGAAAGCGATTCCTACCGATATTCCTTTGGCGGCGCAGAGAAAGGAATCCTTCTGGCAGATCAGCATACCTCCGACATCGGTAAGGTCAAAGGACACCACCTTGCCCGGATAAGGCGCGGCGAAGGACACACACTTTTTGCCGCTGCCACTATTGGTAAAGGCGGTCATAAACAGACTTTCCCCGGTGAGTACACGCTTGCCGGCCGAAAAGAGCTTGCCCATCAAGTCCTTGCCTTCTTTGCCCGAACCGTCGCCAAAGATGGTCTCCATCTTGATGGCGCTGTCCATGTACATCATGGCTCCCGCTTCAGCTACGATTGTTTCTCCCGGGTCCAGCATGATCTCTACAAACTGAAGGTCCTCTCCATGTATCTCGAATTCAACCTCATGAGCCCGGCGCATGCCAGACGGTGCACCGCCAGCTGCCGGCCGAGGTGCTGTCGCGTTTAATGCTGCCCCGCACTGGTTGCAGAACTTGGCACTTCCCACATCATTACCACATGACGGACAAAACATACTTAACAACCTCCTTCAAGTATTTACATTGATCGTCCTGCTGAATATAATTCTCCACCGGCTGACGAACTGCCTTCATAAGTTGCTGATTTATTTTCTTGGAGAAAAATACTGTTAGCCAGTAGATGAATTCACATCTACTGGCTAACTATTTTAGCTTTAGTTCAGTTTAATAGCACGATATTGAGTTCTTATATATCAACTATATCAACCCATTGTCCAGCAACCGGATTGCCCGTATTAAACTCCTGCGGTAAATTATTCCCAAGTATAGCTTTCTATAATGATAGAAAGAATACTTTTAAAATATAATTATGGAGGCATGCCTATGAAAACTTCAAAGCTAGCACTCCCTGCATTTATGACCCTCTTAATGATATTCAGTTTCGTGATGACAGGGTGCCAAACTGCCCAAAAGCCAATGCAACCTCAGGCTATTGATGTTGCTAACCAGGCTGTTGCTGAAGCGGAAAAGATCCCGGAAGTAAGCAAGGCCACCGCATTCGTCGCAAACAACAAAATTTACATGGGTATAGAAACAAGCACTAGCCTGGCTCAACAGGAGGCCTCGGCCCTGGAGGAAAAGGTCATGAATCAAGTTAAAGGTGTTAATTCCAGTTATACCCCGGTCGTTACTACCGAAAATGAAACCGTTTCTAAAATCAAAGGTGTTTCAAGCGCTATCACCGGCGGGCAACCGGTGGCGAGTTTAAACAATGAAATAGCTGATATTGAAGCGCGTATAAAACAGCGTTAGAAAACACATCATGGCAGGCGCTAAAACCCAATTTCCCAAATATAAAAAGGCCTGGCTTCTTGAGCCAAGGCCCTATTGTGTTGCTGGCTCCCTATTCTGAAATGGCCTTAGATTTTAAGGTCAGTTATGGTTGAGAGTTCCTTGTTCGTCTTCTCATTTCAATATAGGGTTCATAGGTTCTTGTCATCCTGGGATTTCTGTTTATCGGCATCTCCTCTTCCTGCCCGGTTTCGGTAGTCTCAGATTCAGCATCATGTTTCTCTTCTAATCCGGACAGGGGTTCATTCAGTTCAGGCTCGCTTCTTTCTTCATCAGTTGATTCGCCTGGTTCCATTGTATCGTCAAGCCGTTTTGAGGCTTCGGTGTCGCCTCCGGAATCTGCATCGTCTGACAGCTCGCACATAGCAGATTTATTTCCAGCATCGTCCGGCAGCTCCGGCAGGGCAGATTTATCTTCAGCATCGTCCGGCAGCTCCGGCAGGGCAGATTTATCTTCAGCATCGTCCGGCAGCTCCGGCAGGGCAGAGTTATCTCCAGCATCGTCCGGCGACTCCGGCAGGGCAGGGTTATCTTCAGCATCGTCTGATAGCTCTGACAGGGCAGGTTTATCTCCAGCATCGTCCGGTGGCTCCGGCAGGGCAGGGTTATCTTCAGTATCGTCTGATGGCTCCGGCAGGGAAGGTTTATCTTCAGCATCATCCGGTAGCTCCGGCAGGGCAGGGTTATCTCCAGCATCGTCCGGCAACTCCGACAGGGCAGATTTATCTTCAGCATCGTCAATCTCTATGGAGCTAAATTCTTGAGCCTGGGGCGCTTCCTGTTTATCTTCTGCCTCTTCTTTTTCCGAAATCGTTTCCTTTTCAGCCGACTCGGAAAAATCTATGGCCTCAGACGCTTCTTCGCCACCTGCTTTTATACCTGTTGCTTCTTCACCGGACTCGCTTTCCAGCGGTAATGTTGCCAAGGCTTCAGGTGCAGCCTTTTCCTCGATCGTTTCTAAAGCCGCACCACTCTCCGCTGTCTCCGATACTTCAGGCTCTTTCGCTTTGCTTTCCGCTCTTGGTGTGCCATAAGTAAAGGTAATGCGTATTTTACCAGTTTCAGGAGTATCCAAAATATCCAGCCACATCGGTACTTTATCCGCATTTTGCTCAGGTCTTATCAAATTATCGCCTTTGTTCTCATTTTCGTCCGCAGCTTCTGTCACCAGGTCAGGCTCTTTTTTAGAATGCGGTAATTTAGGATTCTCCTTATAATCCCGGACCTTATCTATTTCCATAGTTTCGGCAGCACCGCTGTCCTCTTGGTCTGTTTCCATGGCTTCGGCAGCACCGCCGTCCTCCTGGTCTGTTTCCATGACTTCGGCAGCACCGCTGTCCTCCTGGTCTGTTTCCATGACTTCGGCAGCACCGCTGTCCTCTTGATTTGTGATTTCCTCAAATTGTTTAGGCGTTGCCGTTGTTTGAGGTGTTTCAAAAATGAAGTTAATATGCATTTCACTCTTTTTGGGTTCATCTGTACCTTCTGAGCCCATCAATTCCTTTTCTTCCTGACTCGTTTCCCCAATCTGGTTGGTTTCCGCTATTTCTACCGCATTATTCGCATCAGTGGCTGGAATAGGCTCCTCTGCTTGAGGGATCACTTCGGGTTCGTCGTTAGCATCTTTGTCGACCACAGCGGGCTCTTCATCAATTAGGAGCGTTTCCGGCAGCTCAGGAATTTCAGATACTTCCGGCTTATCACCGGGTTCCAGGGGTTCAGAGCTATCACGCTCCCCGGATGATTCAATTTCTTCCACTTCTTGAACCTGCTCTTCAGTATTTACCGGAATCTCTACCGTATGGGTTGCCTCAGAGGCCATGACGTTTGATGTTTCATTGTTTTCTCCGCTTAGCAAAGACGTCTGCTGTACTGGTTCAGGAACTTCTTTTACTTCTGCTTTTTGGAGCCCGTCCGTCTCCGCTACCTCAATATCATACTTTTGAACATTTTCCCGCACATCCTGTGGTTCTGAAGCAAGGGGCTTTGCCGGGGCTTTTGGATATGGTTTTATCGCTTTAAATGGTCTGCTGCAAAAAGAACAGGATTGGTCATCTGACAATGGAGTTAAAGATTTACTCCATTCGCCGCAAAATTGGCAGTGCAGCCAATAAGCCATTGCTTTTTTCTCCTTTCTTGACAGTGGCTAAAAGCACGCTTTTTAGCAAACAAACTGTGAATCTTTTTAATATCTTATGGCGCCGGAATCAATGTGTTACAGTTGGATACTTATTAGAAACGGCTGAAAGGAAAAGAAATGCAATGGATTTAAAATTTGTATAAGAATTTTAACTAACTTGTAAGCCCCGTATTCTGGTCCTTGATAACTTGTTCTACCTGGCTATACCCGGCCATTTGTAGCAGGCGCCTCTTTACTTTAAGGGCGTGTGTTTCACCGGTCAGTATGTTTAGATAATCCCCTGCCAGAATCAGGGTATCTCCCCCCGGTATTACATGGTTTTCTCCCCTTTTTATATTGACCAAAAGGCAGTTTCGGGGCCACTCCACGTCTTTAATCATTTTGCCTTCCAGATACGACCCCATATTCACTGTCACTTCCAACAGGGTATTGCTGTTCGAGGTTTTATCCGGGTAACCTCCTCTTTCTTTAGCCAGTATCCGACCCAGCAACTGGTCATAAACTGCTTGGGACTTCAGTAAATCCGCCACAATATAGGCAGTCATGGATACGGTTATAAGAGCCGGAAGGTGCTCAAAGGAACCAGTCATCTCGGTTATAAGGATACTGCCGGTAATGGGCGCCTTTACTACAGCCGTAAAATAAGCGGCCATGGCAAAAACTACAAAGTTGTTGCTAAAAGAAGGGTCTATATGCCAGATCGTTTCTATGACACCGCTGAAAACCCCACCAGTCAAAGCACCGATTACCAGCATGGGCATAAAGATTCCCCCCGGGGCTCCCGTACCATAACTGACCATGGTCAGTCCAAATTTGGTTATTAAAAGCAATGACAGTATCATGAGAGGATATTGATGGTTGTGAATACCTTGAATAAGCTCCTGGCCTCCTCCGAGTGCCTGGGGAATCCAGAAACCTACCGGTATGGTAAGCAGCAGCGGAATCAACACTATCATACTTTTCGGCACTATCTTTTGCTTGGTGTAAATATTTAGAGATTTGATCAAAGATCGATTAAAAACTACTCCAAATAAACCAATGACAACTCCCAGCAGGATTAGGAGAGGAAAGTATTTCATGGGGAACACTGGTAAAGTATGAAAGTCAAAGATCGGCCTTATGCCAAAAAAGTTTTTGGAAACATAATCAGCTGTCAGCGATGCCGCCATAGCTGACAGCAAGACTGGGGGAGAAAAGTTTTTATGCAGTTCCTCCAGGGAAAAAACCACCCCGGCCAGAGGAGCATTAAAAGCCGCTGCCAGCCCGGCGCTGGCTCCGCTGGTTATAAGGATCCTTTCTTTCACCGGAATTCCGCCCAGTAGACTGTTCACACCCTGCCCAACAACTGCACCCAGTTGTATAGAAGGTCCTTCTCTTCCCAGCGACATCCCAGCCCCTATGGCCAGCACTCCACCGACAAATTTGCATACCAGGACTTTTAGCCATTGCATATTTAACTGCCTGAGCACCGCGCCTTTCACCTGGGGGATTCCGCTCCCGCTCACCATCGGCTCATACCGGATAATTCTACCGATAATCCAGGCGACTACAGAGAGTATGACAATCCACAGTCCGGTCCACCATAATGAATGCGATCCCAGAAATGCATAGAGCCGTTCCAGTCCGAAAGCGCTCATTTGCAGTAAATACCGGAATAGCACGACTACCAACCCGGTTATCAAACCAGTTAAGATGCCCTCGAAAAAAAGGCGCACTTTAAAGCGCCGTTTATGAATAATGCCCTCAAACGTAGTAAACATTAGCTGGTCCCCAACAATCTCGTAAAAATCCTTTGCTTCTTGATTCGCATCAGGTTAAGGGCAGTTTAGAAAACGTTTTTCTTAAAGACCTGACCTCATTTTATCATCTGTTATTTTAGCGCATTCGTATCTAGCAAAACAGAAGTGCCGGTATAGATTGATCCCAGGTTGGCATATTAAGAGCAGAAAGGGGATTTTGGATATGTCAATGCAGATGAGAAGGTCTTTGCTTTGTTCTTTATTTACTGTTCTCCTGTTTACGATCACGCCCGGGCCTGTTCCGTCTGCCAGTCAGGAATCACTGATTTATATCACCCGGATAAATGATACGGTTACCCCGGGAACCGCTGCCTACATTGACCGGGCCGTAAAGACGGCCGAGAGCAACCAGGCCCGGGCCGTTATTATCATGCTTGACACCCCGGGAGGGCTGGTTTCTTCGACCTTAGATATTGTTAAGATTATCAACGCCTCCCGGGTGCCGGTTATTACCTATGTTACTCCCCGGGGAGCTATTTCAGCTTCGGCCGGAACTTTTATTCTATTGAGCGGCCACCTGGCCGCCATGGCTCCGGGAACCACCTGCGGTGCCGCCATGCCGGTTCGGGTCAGCAGCCTGGGAAAATATCAGGCGGCCGATGCCAAGACGATCAATATTATGACCGAGCATATGAAGAGTATCGCTCAGCAAAGAAACCGGCCCGCGGACCTGGCGGGCAGTTTTGTAAGCGATAATTTGAGTTTAAGCAACCGGGATGCTTTTAACCGGGGAATCATTGATATAGAAGCCTCAGATTTAAATGACCTGATCGCCATGTTGAACGGAAGAAAGGTGCAGATCGTCGACGGCGAAATGGTACTGCAAACTGCCAACGCCAATTTTCAAAACCTGAATATGAATTTGAAAGAAAGTCTTATTCACGGTATCAGTAATCCCATGCTGGCCATGCTTCTCATTTTGCTCGGCCTTTACGGGCTGATCTTTGCCTTCCATTCACCCGGCTTTTTACTGCCCGAGATTCTTGGCTCGATCTGTTTGATCCTGGGTCTTTACGGGATCGGTCTATTTGAGATCAACTTGACTGCAGGGCTATTGATTATACTCGGCCTGGCACTTCTAATTGCCGAGGCCCATACTCCTACCTGGGGAATTCTGGGAGTGGGCGGCATCGCCAGCATTATCCTGGGAATCGTGCTTTTCCCGGTCGAGCCCTTGCTTCCGTTTTCCTGGTGGTCTTCATTCCGTACCATGGCCCTGGGTATAGGTGTGATCGGAGCCGGCCTTCTGCTCATAATCCTCAGAGGCGTCTGGAAGCTGCGCCGATCTGCTCCAGTTCACGGTGAGCATGAATTAAACCAGCAGAGTGGTATAGTTATGCAAGATTTGAATCCCCGGGGACTTGTCCAGGTTCAGGGCGAAATCTGGCGAGCCAGCGCTGAAGATGAACATACTATTCCCAGGGGAAGCCCGGTTAAGATCATAAAAAAGCAAGGCCTTGAACTTAAAGTAGAAGAAGTAAAGCCCAAAGACAAATAAAGGAGGAATATACTTGGGAGCTACAGGTTCTTTAATAAGCTGGTCGGTAATTATACTGTTACTGGTAATCTTGTTGACAATGGCAGTAAAAATTCTGGCTGAATACGAACGGGCGGTTGTGTTTCGGTTGGGCCGGCTGGTAGGGGTGCGCGGCCCGGGACTGGTTTTTATTATCCCCTTTATCGACCGCTATGTAAGGATGTCGCTACGCACTATTGTATTTGACGTGCCTCCCCAGGAAGTGATAACCCGCGATAATGTCACCTGCAAAGTCAATGCGGTGCTTTATTACCGGGTGGTGGAAGCGGATAGAGCGGTAGTAAATGTGGAGCATTTCCATGAAGCTACCAATCAACTGGCCCAAACAACTCTGCGCAGCGTAACCGGCACTGCCGATTTGGATGAACTCTTGTCCCAGCGGGATAAATTAAACGAGACCATTCAAAATATTGTCGATGCAGCTACTGATCCATGGGGAATTAAAGTTACCGCCGTGGAAATCAAAGATGTAACTTTGCCCCAGGAAATGCACCGTGCGATTGCCCGGCAGGCAGAAGCGGAGCGTATTCGCCGGGCAGCGATAATTCAAGCTGAAGGGGAGCGCCAGGCAGCAGAAGAACTTGCCAATGCCGCTGAGATCCTGGCTCGCAGTCCGGGCGCGCTTTCGGTTCGTATGCTTCGTTCTCTTTCAGAACTATCCAATACGCAGAACACGACGATTCTCTTTCCGCTGCCCATGGAGTTAAGGCAGCTGTTGCCCAACATCCAATAGAGCGGGCTCAGACCGCACAGTCGCAGTATTAATGAGCCTCTACCGACTCCGGCGGTGAAGTGGCCGGCATGATAATTTCTACTATGGCGCCTCCGTCATCTGCATTACTAATGCTAATGGCGCCGGCATGCTCTTCAACTATTTTCTTGACAATGGTAAGGCCCAGGCCCGAGCCCCCTTTGGCCCCGGTATAGAAGTAGTCGAAAGCGTGCTGAAAGTCTTCCGGCGTAAAACCGGCTCCATCATCTTGAACGCTTAGCAGCACTTGAGTCCCATTATTGATACTCGACGCCTTGACCAGCACGCAAGTCCTGGCATGTCTGATGCCGTTCGACAAAAGATTGACGAAGAGGCTGTGGAGCTGGTCCCAATCCCCTGCCACCCAGGTGTTGGCTTCAAACTGTACGCTAACTTCTATTTTTCTTTCCAGGGCGTAGCCCCCTACGGTTTCAATGGCCTGTTCAATGATGTAAGACAAATCGTTGGGCAGGAAATATTTGTTGTGCGGCTGATCCAGTATGGTAATATCAATCATGTTTTCAACCGTATTTCTCAGGCGCAGGCTTTCTTTATGGATGATATCCAGGGCATTATTCAGCGCCGGTCCGGTAAACACTCCGTCTCTGATTCCTTCGGCATACCCGTTTATGCTCATAAGCGGTGTTTTCATTTCATGGGAAGCGTTTTGAAAGAAGCGCTGCCTGCCTTCATCATAGCTTTTTAAGCGTTCGGACATCTGGTTAAAGGCCATGGCCAATTTGGCCAGTTCATCGTTCGATTTTACCTCCAGACGAGTGTCAAATTGCCGGTTGCCCACTGCCCGGGCATAATCTTCAAGCGTTCGGAGGGGTTTTACCAGGTATCGGATCAGGAAATACGCAATAATAAGAGCAACCAGCAAGGCGGCTGCGAGGCTGGCCAAAATGGTAACCAGAGTTTCCCGATACATGGCCTGGAGGGTGCCCATCGACACAAAGGTCAGCACAGTACCTCCCCCGCCGGCGGGCACTTCCGCCGCTAAAAAGTTCTCGGTTTTGTAAATATTGGCCTTGTTCCGGTTAAAGTCACTGTCCTGGCGCAGGGCGGGCAGCATTGCTAAAGATTGTCCGAGCGGGTAAAGATCCGGTCTGCTGCTTAGAGCTATGGTGTCATCGTAGTCAATCCACAGATAATCGCTTTCAACCGAACGGCCCAACAACAAAATGGTTAAAGGAAGATTATGCTCCTGAGCCAGCGCTGAACCAGAGCCGATAGTGTAAGCGATCTCCCAGGCCTGTTTCTGAAGACCTATTTCCGCGCGCTTTTCCAACATCCCGACCAGAATTGGATAAAAAGCCAGGGCGGTTATCATAAAGGTAAATATTACCACGCCTAAATAACTTATTAAGATTTTACTGGATATGCTTTTGAACTTGACCATCTAACCGGTACCCATAACCCCATATAGTCTGAACATTGGTGGTTGAACCACTTTCTTTAAGCTTTTTGCGCAACCGTTTTACCAGGTCATCTACGGCTCGATCACTTCCATCATAATCATAACCCCATACCCGGTCCAGCAGTTCTTGACGGTTGAAGGTACGCTGAGGGTTTTGAACCAACAAGGCCAGCAATTCATATTCCTTGGTGGTGACAGCAAACTCCTGATCGTCAATAAGGATCAAACGATCCCCCATCATCAATTTTAAATTGCCAACTTGAACCGATTTTTGCGGGGTAGAAGATACCATTGTGCGCCTGAGAACGGAGCGCACCCGGGCAATGAGCTCCCGAGGGCTGAAGGGTTTGGAAAGATAATCATCCCCCCCGATTTCCAAGCCAGTGATCCTATCCAGTGCTTTTCTGCGAGCGGAAATAAAAATGATAGGTACGGCGCTCTTCTCACGTATTTCCTTGCAAAACTCCAAACCATTCTGGCCGGGCAACATGATATCGAGAATGAACATATCCGGATACCCAGACTCCAGACGCCCTGACAATTCATCCACGGTTGCGAAAGATTCTACCGTGAATCCCTCAATTTTAAGATATTGGGATATTAACAGGCGGATATTCTCTTCATCATCGACCACAAATATGGTGCTCAAAATCCAACGCTCCTCAACCTGTGTACTTGGTCGTTTGAATTAGTATAAAACAGGAATACGGCAAAAATGTGTTATGAAATTCAAATGTCTCCCCATATTGATCAATTGTTCATAGACTTAATTGCCATATTTTTCACATGGTAATGCAATATTAACAGCCAAAATTGCTATTTGGGGGAATCTTGATTACTTGACCGAGACAGGATTAATAAGCGTAACCCTAAATTTTCAAGATGATTGCTATTAATATATAATTCAAATGTGGCATTAATAGGGTATTTCTCTGAGAAAAGAACTTTGATTGTGATTTAATTCACAACTTATTGCCCTAATTGTGCCACATTTGACGTCTATCATATTACATAATTTAGGAGATGGCCATTACTAATTCGGTTATAGCAATCCTGGTGAAAACCCGGAAAGTGGTTTCAGCCGCTTAAGTCGAATTTATGTGACGCTTAAATCATGAGATTTTGGCTTACGAGGCCGGGGAGCTCTCATGAGATAATCTCATTCCTATTTATGCTATCGATATAGCATTAGAGGAGGTGCCGTTTTGAAGAGTTGATAAGGAATTAGACCAAACCGAAAACGCCAAATTGCGCTGAGTCTTCCTTTTAGGAGGAGCGGGGGAACCATCAGTGGGGTGAATCCTTTATAGGTAGGGTATTCCCTTTTCCCGAACCCGTCAGCTAACTTCGCAAGCGCCAGCAAGGGAACTCTAAGGTTAATATCAACAGCCAGAGGTTTTCCTTTGGTTGTTTTTTATCGTTCCCCGGTAATGTTTTTGATTGAATAAAGAAACTGGACTGGTTTTGCCTGCAGGTATTAGGAGGAAAAATGTCAATCGTTTCAGAGCATATTGTTGTAAGAGGCTTAATTAAAATATTCGGCAACCATCCCGAAAAGGCCCATCTCTTAATTGAAAAAAGCAGGAATAAAGACGACATACTGAGAGAAACAGGACAAACGGTAGCAATCAGCAATGTCGATTTCACGATAAAACAAGGTGAGATATTCGTGATCATGGGGTTATCGGGAAGCGGTAAATCAACTATTCTACGCTGCCTCAACCGACTCATTGAGCCAAATGCAGGAAGTATTGTTATTGATGGCATTGATATAAACAGACTCAAAGCTAAAGACCTGCGCCGGTTCCGCCAGGAAAAAACAGCTATGGTTTTTCAGCAGTTCGCCTTGCTGCCTCACCGTACAGTTCTAAACAATACTGTATACGGTTTAGAGGTGCAAGGTATGCTTAAAAAAAACCGTGAAGCAAAAGCCCTGCAAACTCTTGAACTTGTGGGCCTGAAAGGTTGGGAAAATAAATACCCGTCGCAGTTAAGCGGCGGAATGAAACAGCGCGTTGGTCTGGCCAGGGCTCTGGTCAATGAAGCCGATATCCTTCTAATGGACGAAGCCTTCAGTGCCCTTGATCCGTTAATCAGGGAAGAAATGCAAGACGAGCTTCTAAGCCTACAGCAGCAGGTGCATAAGACCATTGTATTTATTACTCATGATCTGAACGAAGCGCTGAAACTGGGAGATAGAATCGCCTTTCTTAGAGATGGGGCTCTGGTGCAGGTCGGAACCCCGGAAGAAATCACTACTGTTCCCGCTGACGATTATGTAGCCAAATTTGTACGGGGAGTTGACCGGAGCAAGGTTCTTCTGGCCGGTGATGTAATGAAAAAACCGCAACCATTGATAACCATGCGAGATGGCCCCAGCGTCGCGTTAAGGATAATGAAAGAACACGGCATATCCAGTGTGTTTGTTGTGGACAGGGGTAAACGCCTTCAAGGAATCATTACCGTAGATAGTGCTGTTAGTGCCAGAAATGCAGGCATTTCCAATCTACATGACATTGCCCTGTCCCAGGGCCCTATAGTAAAGGAAAATACAACCCTTCAAGATACCCTTGGTGTGATCGCCGAATGCAAACTACCTATGGCTGTAGTAGACGATGAGAACAGGCTTAAAGGTATTATTGTGCGCGGGTCGGTTCTGGCGGCACTGGCATCGGACAAAGGGGGTGAAATACTTGACTAAATTCCCCCTGGCCCCAATGATCGATCAGGGAATCAAATGGCTGCAAACCAACTTCGGCAGTAATCTTGATTCCTTTTCCACCGCTTTTACCAGTGGTATAGGAGATTTTGGGCACCTTTTGTCTGCTACGCCCTGGTGGCTTATTCTACTTTTATTTGCTGTCCTGGCCTGGCGGGTTGGTGGCTGGAAGCTCGCACTGGGAACTGCAGCCGGTTTGTTTTTTATCTATAATCTTAAACTATGGCCGTCTTTTTTAGATACTCTAATTCTAGTTATTATTTCAGCTTTGGTATCTATTATAATTGGTGTCCCCCTGGGGATTCTTGCCGCCCGGAATGATAGATTTCACTGGGTGACTTCTCCTATCCTGGACTTTATGCAAACCATGCCTTCTTTTGTCTATCTTATTCCGGCCCTATTATTCTTTGGCATTGGAAAAGTTCCAGCTGTATTTGCTACGGTAATATTTGCTATGCCGCCTGCCATAAGGCTGACCGATCTTGGGATTCGCCAGGTTCCCGAAGATCTGGTTGAGGTTGGGGAAGCTTTTGGTTCCAGTCCTGCCCAACTTCTCTGGAAGATTCAACTTCCGATAGCCCTGCCCACTATCATGGCAGGCATAAACCAGACCATGATGCTGTCCTTGTCCATGGTGGTTATCGCGGCCATGATCGGCGCCGGGGGACTCGGAGCAGGGGTCCTGGAAGCTATTGGTCAACTCAAGATAGGCATGGGATTTGAATATGGCGTAGCGGTAGTAATAATGGCCATCATTTTAGACAGGCTTTCACAAGGAATTGGACGTTCTTTAAAAACGGATCTTAAAAATAAAGAATAAGGAGGAAATAAGAATGCCTAGAAAACGGAAGTTTACATGGTACTTAGTTCTTATCACGGTTCTTGCTTTTGGTCTTATTGCCGGTTGCTCAAACACTCAACAACCAGCAAATACCACCGCCGATAAAGGAACGGTAAAAATAGGCTACGTAAACTGGGCGGAGGATATAGCCGCAAGCAACCTGTGGAAGGTAATTCTGGAGGAACAGGGGTACAAGGTGGAGCTCACCCAACTAGATGTTGCTCCCCTCTTTGTCGGCTTAAGCAAAGGGGACATAGATGTGTTTATGGATGCCTGGCTACCGGTTACTCATGAAACCTACTGGAACGAGTATAAGGATAACCTTGAAGATTATGGAATATGGTATCAGGGAGAAGCAAAAATCGGGATCGTAGTACCCCAATATGTAACTATCGATTCTATTGCCCAGCTCAAGGAGCAAAAAGCTAAATTTAGCAACAAGATTATAGGAATCGATCCCGGTGCTGGTATCATGAAAGCCTCGACCAGGGCTAAGGAGGCCTATGCTCTGGATTTTGAAGTGGTCCAGGGAAGCGAGCCTGCCATGATGGCGGCACTGGACAAAGCATACAGTAAAAATGAATGGCTCGCTATCACCGGTTGGAGTCCTCATTGGATGTTTGCCAAATATGAACTCAAGTACCTTGATGATCCAAAGAAATCCTTTGGCGCAGCTGAAGAGATCCATACCCTAGCCAATAAAGGATTTAGCACAAAAAACCCCGAGATAGCTGCCATGCTCAAAAAGTTCAAGATGAACGATGCTCAAATCGGCACTCTTGAGGCTTTGATCAATGAAGGAATGACGCCTGTTGATGCTGCTAAAAAATGGAGAGACGATAACAAAAGTATCGTTGACAGCTGGATAAAATAACCGCTGTTTTTATAAAGAACGTCCGTTATTCTAAAGTGCTGGCAGGGCCTAAATAAAGCTATTCAACAGTTGAGTTATATACTCTTTTATTAAATATAACGCACTAATTCTGCCACATTTTTATCATACCATTATTTAATATAAGAGAAAAATAATCAACAAAATGTATAACTTAATAAGACACAGGCAAATACATTATCCGGTAATTGGCATATAACATGCAACAACAGCGAAACGGTCAGATCAATTCTGGTGAAAACCAGTTTTGCGTGATCCATCGTAACCCCAATCTTAAGGATACGGTTTTATGGATCACAATAATTTGGCTTACTGGGGTGGGTAGCCTTAACGAGGTAATGCCCACCCCTTACTAACTTTTAATGTAAAAAGGAGGTGTTGTTTTAGTTCAGTATTTTGGGGACTATTAAAAGCGCTGAGTTTGCCCCCTTGGGGCAGAGCGGGGGAACCAATCAGTGGGGTGAATCCATATGGTAGGGAATTCCCTTCTCCCGAACCCGTCAGCTAACCTCGTAAGCGCTAGAAAGGGAATCCGAGGTTATACCATATTCTTATGGCCAGAGAACTTCCTTTGGCACCATGTTTTAAGTCTCGGCCCTTTTCGATTATGAACATTCCTATTTTGAAACCGGAAAGGAGTGCCAGCATGAGAGAAACAGGGAATCTATACAATCTGTATCAATCTCTTCTCAGAAGCAAGGAATTAACAGAGGACGTTCTTCCCTTCCTGGAAGCCATGAATGCCGCGCCCGACCCTGAAGATGTCCGCAAAGAAGCAGCCGCACGGAAAGAACAGATTTTAAAGGTTTTGGGCGGCTCCGATGCAGACTGGGCGAACTGGAAATGGCAGCTCAAGAATCGAATCAAGGATAGTGCTATTCTGGCCCAAATCCTTGGCCTTAGCGATATGGAAAGAAAGCGTATCGACAAGGTAAGCAATGTCTATCGATGGGCAATATCCCCCTATTACTTGAGTCTGGTGGGCCATGATTACGTAAACAGCCCCATATACCGCCAGTCAGTCCCTGATATAAGAGAGTTGAGCCCGGGTGGCAGCCTGGACCCCATGAATGAGGCCCTTACTTCTCCGGCTCCCTGTGTGACCAGGAGATATCCGGATCGCATGATCATCAATGTCACCAACCAGTGCGCCATGTACTGCCGCCACTGCCAGCGAAGGCGCAATATCGGCGAAGTAGACCGCCATTCCTGCATGGAGGATATTGCCCAGGCTATGGATTATGTCGCTAATAATACGGAAATACGCGATGTGTTAATTACGGGCGGGGATGCCTTGCTGCTAAGTAACAAAGCGTTGAAATCCATACTTACTACCCTTGATGAAATACCGCATGTGGAAATAAAACGCATCGGCACCAGGGTCCCGGTAACCATGCCGCAAAGGATTACCCCCGATCTGTGCGAGATCATACGCAGCCATCCCCCCATATATATAAATACCCAGTTCAACCATCCTCTGGAGATTACGCCAGATGCCAAAGCGGCTTGCGATCGGCTCGTAGAAGCGGGTGCCGTCCTGGGCAACCAGGCGGTGCTGCTGCGGGAAATAAATGACCAGCCGCATATCATGAGAAAGCTATGCCAGGATTTGCTAAAAATTAGGGTACGCCCCTACTATATATTCCATGCCAAAGACGTACAGGGGACCAGGCACTTTCAAACCAGTATCACCGAGGGCATGGACATTATACGTTCATTGCGCGGCCATACCTCGGGGTTAGCCGTCCCCACCTATATAGTTAATGCTCCCGGAGGACTGGGCAAGATCCCACTTATGCCCAACTATATTTTACAGAACCGCAAAAACAAAATGGTGTTGAAAACCTGGGAGGGAAAAATTGTTGAAATAGAAGATCGTCCTCAATTATAGCTGCCAACCAAAGACCTGCCCGTGAATACGGGCAGGTCAGACCGTCGGCAAAAGCACTACTGGCACCACACATGTTCGCTCTGCTCACAATTAAGGTTGTGTGAAGAGCAACCGTACGCAAAAGCTTCTGTTATTCCTTCCAAAAGGCGGGAATGAGCATTACCAATATGGGATATATCTCCAGCCTGCCAATCAGCATCAAGCTGCTCAAGACGTATTTCCCGGCATCGGGTAAAAAAGCAAAATGTTGAGTCGGCCCCACCATCCCCAGGCCTGGCCCTACATTGCCCAGGCAGGCGGCGGCAGCCGAAAAGCTGCTCAGGATATCCAGGCCCAACCCGGTTAGCGCCAGCATGCCGAATGCCAAAATAATCATATAAAGGAAGAAAAATTGCAAAACGTTGGTAAGCAGATCTTCTTTGATAAATCGTTGTCCAAAGCGCAGGGGAAAAACAGCTTTGGGATGGACCATTTTCTTAAGCTCTATATTGGTTCTCAATAAGATCATCAGATACCGACCTGGCTTGATGCCTCCTCCAGTTGATCCCGAACATCCTCCGACAAACATCATCAGTAGAATAACGGCCGTGGCAAATGATGACCACTGGTTATAATCGACGGTCGCATAACCTGTCGTAGTAACGATCGATACAATCTGAAAAAGGGACGAGCGGAGATGGGCCTCCCACCCTGAAAACGAGGATAATTTATTCAGGTTCAGGAAAACCAGCAGGCTGGCGATAAAAATGATCAATGAATAGAGTTTAAATTCCGGGTTTTTCAAATAGGTCAGGGGATTGCGCTGCTTGAAGGCAAAGTAGTGCAAAGCAAAGTTGGCTCCGGCCATGAACATAAAGACAATTAATGTCCACTGAATCAAGGGGCTGGAATAGAAGGCTATACTGGTATTCTTGGTTGAAAATCCTCCGGTAGCCATAGTAGCAAAGGTATGGCAAAGCGCGTCAAAGGAATCCATCCCGAATAGATAAAGCAGCAGAGCGCATAAAAAACTGAGTATAAGATATGTAAACCACAGCTTGCGGGCCGTTTCTCGAATCCGCGGACTGATACTGTCCGAAATAGGGCCTGGCACTTCGGCTTTGAACAGCTGCTTGGCCCGCGATCCCAGACTATTTATAACCGCGACAAATAAAGCTATAATGCCCATTCCTCCCAGCCACTGGGTGAGGCTGCGCCAGAACAGCAAGCTCCGGGGCCAGGATTCAACATCTTTGACTACAGTGGCCCCGGTTGTAGTAAACCCGGAAACCGTCTCAAACCAGGCATCGGCAAAGGAAAGAAGATATCCGGAGAAGAGGTAGGGCAATGTGCCAAAGATGGATACCACCACCCATCCCAGGCTTACCACGGCAAAGCCTTCTTTGAAATTGATACTGTCCGGACTGGGAAAAACATATTTTAAAAGCAACCCGCACCCGATAGTGAGTGCGGCCGCCTGCAAAATCGGCACGCTTACGTCTTCGTGATAAGCCAGCGACCACCCCAGGCAGCTAAGCATCGCTATGCCGACTATTAATATTAGCCGGCCTAAATTTCCCAGAACAACTGCCGCCCTGATCAATGCCGGCCTCCGTTCTTAAACAGGTGCTCTATCTTATGGATGCTTTTAAGCAAGGAAAAGACGATCAGGCGGTCATGGACTGCAAATTTGAAAGCCCCGTCAGGAATAATAACCGTGTTATCGCGAAGCACCGCCCCGACCATAGAGCCGCGAGGAAACTTGATTTCCCTCAGTCGTTTGTTTAATACCACCGCTCCGGGTTGGACTACAAGTTCCAACATCTCCGCCCGTTCTTCTCCGAACAAGGTTACCGATATGATATCGCCGACCCGCATATATTTCAGTATGGCTCCAGCCGTAAGGATCCGCGGGTTGAGTATGGTGTCTATGCCAACTTGTTCAGCCAGCGGCAATACTTCGGTGCGTTTGACCTGGCAAATAGTCTTCTTTACCCCTAAATTACTGGCTATAAGTGAACAGAGCAGGTTGATCTTGTCGTCATCGGTTACCGCTACAAAAATATCGGAGACGGCAATGTTTTCTTCTCCCAGCAGCTGGTAGTCGCTGCCGTCTCCATTAATCACCAGGGTGTGCTTTAATCTTTGTGATATTTTATTGGCCCGGGAAAGGTCCTTTTCGATGATTTTAATCCTTATCGAAGGCTGGCTGGTCTCAAGAATCTGAGCCAGATAAAAGCCAGTACGCCCGCCTCCCAGTATGGTTACCTGCTCCACCTTGCGGGAATGGAATCCCAGCAGCCTCTCCACCGAATTCATATCACTGGCCCGGGCCATGAGATGGATATGGTCTCCGGGTTTTAAGACATCATCTCCACTGGGAACCAGCATAGTATGGCTGCGTACAATTGAGACTATGTTGTAGGGAATAGATGTATCCAAAGTCTTAATTTTCTTATCTATCAGCGGGGAGTTCGGCTTTAATTCCAGTTCCAGAAGCTGCACTTTTCCATCGGCATAATAGTCAACATTTAGTGCCTCGGGGTTTTTTATGATCTCAACAATTTCGTTAGCCGTTACCCTTTCGGGATTAATTATCAGATCAATACCCATCAGCCCGTTTAAGGAGAATCCTTTCACCTCCAGATACTCCGGGTTGCGAACCCTGGCCACGGTTGTTTTGGCTCCGTACTGTTTGGCGATTAAACAGGCTACCATATTAAGCTCATCATATTCTGTAACCGCCAGCAGCATATCAGCATCACCTACTCCAGCCGACTGCAACACCGAGGTCGATGAGCCACTGCCTAATATAACCTGAACATCAAGCGTATCTTCCAATACCTGCTGCCGCTCCGGCGTCTGTTCAATTACTGTTACATCGTGGTTTTCGGTCGATAGCAGCTGCGCCATGCTAAAGCCTACTTTACCCGCACCGATAATTATAACTTTCATAAAGCCTCTCCACCTAAGGACTACATCACCACTCAGGCGCTGCTTTCCATTCTATAAAGAATGGGCGGCCTGTTTATCAGGCTACCCACCCCAGTATGCCGATTCTCATGATCTTAACGCCCTATACCGCTGGCACTTAGGCATCATAGATCTCCATTATCCTGATTTTCATCACGACAACTTTGACCGTCATTGTATTATAATGTTTGGAATCATTATATCAATTGTCGAGGGAAAGTTCCATGGAGGAGAAACCGTAGTGAAAACCTATAACATTGTACCGCATGGTACTCTGTGTCTGAAAGGAAAACAAGGCCATTATAATTTACATTAGTCCCAAAAACCGTACCGTCTGCGCCACTACAAAACATATAAAGATGCCGGTCAGGGTAGGAGCCAGGAAAGCCAGCAGGGTCCATTTCCTGCTCTGGGTCTCCTTAAAGATCGTAAGCATGGTGGTTCCGCAGGGAAAATGGTTGAGGCAGAATAGCATGGTGCATACCCCGGTAAGCCAGGTCCATCCGTGAGAAACCAGCAAATCGCGCAGGTCCCCCAGACTTTCCAACTCCACCAGGCTGCCAGTGGCCATATAGCTCATGATGATGATCGGTATTACGATTTCATTGGCCGGGAATCCCAGGATAAACGCCAGCAATATATACCCGTCAAGTCCCAGATGGTAAGCAAACGGCTCCAGAAACTGCGCGCAAAGCTGCAATATATTCGTATTTCCCACCTGCACATTGGCCAGAATCCAGATGACCAGCCCGGCGGGAGCGGCTACCATTACCGCACGGGCCAGGACGAACAGGGTACGGTCGAAAATAGAACGCACCAGCACCCTTCCCACCAGGGGTTTTCGATAAGGGGGCAGCTCCAGGGTAAAGGACGAAGGCAGGCCTTTTAAGACGGTTTGGGACAATATTTTAGAGACTGACAGGGTAATTCCCACGCCCAATACAATGACTCCCGTAATCGCCAGGGAAGCCAGGATAGATTGATACGGCCCGGCGCTTCCGGCGATAAAAATCATGGCCAGGGCGATCAGGGTCGGAAAACGACCGTTGCACGGCACAAAGCTGTTGGTGATAGTTGCTATCAGCCGCTCCCGGGGAGAATCGATGATCCGGCAGGCGACTACCCCGGCGGCATTGCAGCCAAATCCCATACACATGGTCAGGGCCTGTTTTCCATGGGCACAGGCCTTTTTAAAAAAATTGTCCAGGTTGAAGGCTATACGCGGCAAATAACCGAAATCCTCCAATAAAGTAAACAGGGGGAAGAAAATGGCCATCGGGGGCAGCATCACGGAAACCACCCAGGCCAGGGTACGGTACACGCCCAGTACCAGAGCCCCATGCAGCCAATCCGGCCCGCCCGCCCACAAGAAGAAGTTCGTCAAACGGGCTTCTATCCAGAATAGCCCTGTGGCCAAAGCCTCCGAAAAGTAATTGGCCCCTTGAATGGTCAGCCAAAACACCAGGCCCAACATGGCAAGCATGATAGGGATTCCCCAAATCCTGGAGGTCACTATATTATCGATTTTGTGATCCCAACGGTTATACTGTTCATTTCTATAATAAACCGTTTTTTCCCCGATACTCTCCGCAAGTTTGACCAGGCTGCCCACCACCCGCTCCCTGAACTCATCCTTGTCCATCTGCCGGGAAAGCACCGCTGCCGACTCCCCGGCCAATGCGGCAAGATCGCCTGTTTTTCCGGCAGAATCGTTTCTCAGCAGATTATTATGAGCCAGAAAAGCTAAGTTATCCCCTTCCAGTAATCGTAAAGCCAGCCACCGGCTGGGCGCTTCATCATCTATGCTATCTTTTATTAAAGGCTCTACCCAATTGATGGCGTTCTCCACTTCCCGATCATATACCACTTTTACCGGACGGGTCTTTTCCGAACTGCTGGCCACGCGATACACCGCTTCTTTTAACTCATGCAGGCCTATTCCTTCCCGGGCATTGGTTCCGATTACCGGCACCCCTAAAAGCGACGCCAGCTTAAGCAGGTCAACTTCAATGTTTTTTCTTCGGGCTTCATCCAAAAGATTCACGCATACAACTACCTGGTCAGTGATCTCCATGACCTGCAAAACCATATTCAAATTTCTCTCCAGACAGGTGGCGTCGGCCACCACTACCGTTACATGCGGTCTGGCCAAGCAGATAAAATCGCGGGCCGCCTCTTCGTCAGCCGAATTGGCCATCAAGGAATAGGTTCCGGGCAGATCCACCAGGATGTGTTGTTTTCCCCTATAAACGTACTTGCCCTGGGCATTGGTTACGGTCTTCCCCGGCCAGTTGCCGGTATGCTGGTTTAAACCGGTGAGACTGTTAAAGACCGTGCTCTTACCGGTATTGGGATTGCCCGCCAGGGCGATTATATAATCATCCGGCGAATCGACTTGAACTTCAAGAATATTGTTTATGCTCTTTTTCCGATTGGCTTGTTTCGCGAGCCTCATAATAGCCTCCTCAGAACCCGGGACTCATACATTCGACTAAAACCTTGGCCGCCTCCTCGGAACGAAGAGCGATAACGGCTCTTCTGATTTCATAAGCCACCGGATCTCCGGAAGGGCTTTTTCTCAGTACTTTTACGCTCGTATCGCAGATAAGTCCCAGATCAAGCATCCTTCTCCTCTCGCTGCCCTGAGAAAGCAATTTTCTCACTATTCCCTCCTTGCCGGGAGCCAAACTGTTCAAAGGCGCTAATTTGCTCATTGTCATACCTCCATTAAATTACATTTTTTATAATATCAAGCATAAGTTAGTGGTGAGAAAATCTTTTTCCCACGACTATACTATGAATCTAGAACGTAGAAGTTCCCTATACATTTTTATCCATTGGGCAAGTTGACAGTGCTTGCGGAAGGTAAAGGATTATTTATGGATAAACAACAGGAATTTTACACCGTGCGTGGATATGAAATTTTGAAAAAAAGAAAAAAGGGGCTCAGCCCCAGCATGGAAGATTATTTGGAGATGATTTACAAGCATTGCCTGAGCGAAGGATATATAAGGATAAACAGTCTGGCGGAACAGCTAAACGTCAAAGCCCCGTCGGCTTCTAAAGTGGTTCAAAAGCTGTCCCAGGCCGGGTATATCAACTACGAAAAATACGGGATCATTCAGTTGACAGAAAAGGGCAGGGACATCGGGGAATTCCTTTGGCAGCGTCACAAGACCCTGGAAACATTTTTAAAAAACCTGGGAGTCAAGGAGAACCTCCTCCTGGATACCGAATTAATAGAGCATCATCTCAGTATGGAAACCCTGAACCTGCTCGAACTGTTTAACGATTTTTGTAAAGCCCATCCCGACCTGCTGCAAAAGCTACAGAATTATCAGGCCTCCCGCCAGTAAGAGTCATCGGTTCCATAACGGCTGGCTTCCATCAAGCTCCAGCAACTTGCGCATGACCCTTAAAAGAGCATCGCTTATTCTTTCCCAGTTCAAAATCCATCATCATACCAAAGTATCACCCAACAGGCGTATCATCATTTCATTATGAGCAGGCTCAAGGCCATTACCATCATTCCTGCGATGATGCCATAAACCGAGTGATGGGCCTCACCGTATTCCCTGGCCGCGGGCAGCAGTTCATCCAGGGATACGAATATCATGATACCGGCCACCGAAGCAAAAAGCAGAGCCATCAGGGATTCGCTGATAATGGGCAGTAAAACCAGGTAGCCGATTACCGCCCCCAGAGGCTCCGACAAACCGGACAGAAATGAATAAAAGAAGGCCTTCTTTCTATCTCCGGTGGCATAATAAACCGGCACCGACACCGCTATCCCTTCCGGTACGTTGTGGATGCCTATGGCTATGGCAATAGCTACCCCCAGAGCAGGCTCCTGCAAAACTGATAAAAACGTTGCCATACCCTCGGGAAAGTTGTGCACCGCTATAGCCACGGCGGCCAGAACCCCGGTGCGAAACAGCTTATCCTCAGGCCGGGGCGCGGCATTTTCTTCCATGGCCTCCAGCAAGCGCGGTTCATGGGGGTTTTCATAAGAAGGCACCAGCCGGTCAATTACGGCAATAAAAATTATTCCGGCGAAAAACGCCCCGGCGGCCGCCCATAATCCCCATGACCCCCAGGTCTTAAGCGCCGTCTGCTGGGCCAGCGGGTAGATCTCCACCATGGATACATATATCATAACCCCGGCGGAAAAGCCCAGAGCGAGTGATAAAAAGGCGGTATTGGTTCGGCGGGCCAAAAGGGCTATAAGGCTGCCGATGCCGGTTGACAAACCGGCCAGCAGGGTCAAAGCAAAAGCCAGGCCTACATGGCTCAGTTCCATACTAACACTTCCTCAGCAGAGTATCCGCTGCCAACTAGCACAACTTTTCGTGCTATTTTCGTCAGTCCGCAACCAGGACTTATTACCTCCAGGACCAATGCAGCGAATGCCCGATTGTTAGGATATTCTAACATTATATTTCTCCTCATATTTTGCGTCAATCATTATAGAAATCGTCTTTGCCATTCCGGGCCGTTAGAATAATAACCGGCATTGACCTTGCTTTTTCCTATGTTCTTCATGTCATGCTCCATCCTTCCGCCACTTCACGTATAGTTAAAAATCTATTATAAATACCGTCCTGTTTTATCAGTTCCTCATGGGTTCCTCTCTGGACGATACGGCCCTGATCGACGACCAGGATCTGATCGGCATTGTGAATGGTGGCCAGACGGTGGGCAATGATGATCATCGTTTTACCATGCACCAGATTGCTGATGGCCTTCTGTATGGCCTGCTCGTTTTCGGGGTCCACGCTGGCCGTGGCCTCATCCAAAATCACAATCGGAGCGTTTTTCAGCATCGCCCGGGCTATGGAGATACGCTGCTTTTCACCGCCGGAAAGGGTGGCCCCGCCATCACCGAGCACGGTTTCGTATCCATCGGGGAGGTCCATAATGAATTCATGGCAGCAGGCCTGTTGGGCTGCCTCCACAACCTCAGCGCGGCTGGCTTCCGGCTTTCCAAAGCGAATATTATTGAGCACCGTATCGTTGAACAGATACACCTTCTGGAACACCATGCTGATGTTTCGGAGCAGGCTGTCGCAAGTCATGGCTTTTACGTCTACGCCCCCGATCGATACGCTGCCCCGATCGGCATCATAAAACCTGGCTATCAGGCTGCACAGCGTCGATTTGCCGCTTCCCGAGGGACCGATGATGGCGGTGGTCGTGTTCTCCGGGATAGTGAATGATACCTCCTTCAGAACATCCCGTTTTTCATAGGCAAAGGAAACATCCCGAAAACGGATATCATAGGCGGGCAATTCAATATCCCGGCCGTCTTTATCGATAAATTCCGCCTTTTCGATCTTCTCCAGTTTGTCCATGGTGGCGTCGATGATCTGCAGAACATGTACGGCACCATTGATCTGTTCCACATGGCCAAAGATCACAAACGAAAAGATGCTCATCATGAGCATGGTGGGTATGTCCATGCTCCCATGGGCAGCCGCCAACGCCGCTGCCAGCATCATTCCCACGGAGGCGGCCTTGAGGGCCAAGAGGTGGAGACAGTTGGACGGAACATAGTCTTTTTCTATCTTGATATTGATATCCTTGCTCATCTGGTAAGCCTGGCGAATACCCGCGACGGAAACCCCGTCCTGTTTAAACGACTTAACCACCGCCATTCCTCGGACATACTCGATCGTAGCGGCGATCATGCCGTCCTGGGCCTTCTGATGCACTGGCGCATTCGCTTTGCTGCGTTTATTCAGCCTACTGAGAAACCAGCCGGACGATAGGATTCCCGCCCAAGCGATCAAGGCTATCCCCGGATTATAAAAGGCCAGACACAACACCATGGTAATGGCGCTGATATATCCGTTTACCACCACATCGATCATCTTCATACCCAACATCTCTACAAACGACAGATCCGTCGTTACCGCCGAGGCTAGCTCCCCGGCGTTGTTTTTATCGAAAAATCCCAGGGGAACCCTTTTGAGTATGTCGCCCATCCTGATTCTCTGTTCAGCCGTAACTTCATAGCCAATACTCTCCTGCGCGGCAGCGCGAAGATAAGCGAAAATAAACCGACCCGCCACCATCATCGCCATAAAGCCCAGCATATAAAATACCCATGCTTTAGTCAGGTTAATTTCACCCTTCATATCCCGGATGATAAGGTTCAAGCCATAAGCCGCCCCCATAATCGGCATGGCGGTAAAGAGGGTGGTAAAGAATGAATATACAAAACCGATGTATAAACGTTTTCGGCGTTCACCGGACCACCGGATAATTCTCTTTATGATGCTAAACATATTGCCTCAGCTCTCCTTTCCCGCCGCCGGCCGCCCATTGTTTCGCTCCGATATGGGCTTCCCACATATCTTTATAAAGGCCGCTCCCCGCCAGCAGTTCCCGGTGGGTTCCGGTCGCGATCACCCGTCCTTTATTCATGACCGCGATCTGGTCGGCATTTTTAATGGTGGAAAGCCGGTGGGCGATAACCAGCAGGGTCTTGCCTTTAATAAGGGCCGAGATGGATCTCTGCAGTTGGTCTTCGTTTTCCGGATCGGTGAAGGCGGTGGCTTCATCCAGGATAATGACCGGCGCGTTTTTTAAAATCGTCCTGGCAATGGCGATCCTTTGCTTCTCTCCGCCGGACAGCTTTCTTCCCGCCTCCCCGGCATCGGTATCATAGCCCCGGTCCAGGCGGCCAATGAACTCATCGCAGCAGGCGGCTTGCGCCGCCCTGATCACCTCGGCATCAGAGGCACCGGGGTTGCCCAGCCGTATGTTTTCCATCAACGAGCAGTTAAACAGAAAATTATCCTGGGTTACAAAGCTGACCGAGTCAGCCAGCTGCTCGAGGGGAAGTCTTTTGACATTCACGTCCCCGATAGTGATCGCTCCGCTGCCGACATCCCAAAACCGCGCTATCAGCCGGGCCAGTGTCGACTTTCCCCCTCCCGAGGGACCGACCAGAGCGGTAAAGCTTCCTTGCGGAATTTTTAAATGAACGTCATGGATTACACTGTTATCCGGATTGCCGGCAGCGTCTTCACCGGCGTCATAGGCAAAAGAAACCTCTTTCAATTCGATATCATAGCGCTGAAGCTCCGCCCGCTCAGCCGCGCTTTCCAATTCACTCAGGCGCAGAAATTCGTCAGCCTCCTGCACCGCGTATTCGATGGCTTTCAGGTCGTTGACAAACACCGTAAAGCTGGTCAACGGCGCAATAATGCCCAGGGATAGTATCAAAGCCATGGTAAGCTCAGTCGGGTTTAAGGTGCCGTTCAGATACAGGAGCATCCCCACCGGCATCGTACCCAGCAGGGTTGAAGGCAGAACCGCGCCGCCGAAGTTCATGAGCTTCCAGGTGCTCCTGAACCAGTCCAGGGTATAGGCTTGGAAAGACTCCACCGCTTTCTGATATTTCTCATAGGAGGAAGTGGACTGGTTAAAAGCCTTGATCACTTCAATGCCCTCGATATACTCTACAATCACGCTGTTTACATAGTTGCTGGACTCCATATAATCCGCATATTTCTGGTTAAAAGTCCTTATCATGAAGGCATAGGCTACGACTGCCACCGGCACGGTCGCCATTGCCGCCAGGGCCATGCGCCAGTCGATAATGACCAGGTAAGCCAGAACGCCCAGGGGCAAAAGCAGGTTGGAAATGCCCTCCGGGATCAGATGAGCCAGCGGAAGCTCTATGGTTTCCACCCGGTCTATCATTACGCTCTTCAAGCTTCCTACCGGCTGGTTCAGGACGGTGCCCAGCGGGGCTTTCATCAAGCGGTCGGCTATCCTATTGCGCATGTTTTCCAATATGGCGTAGGCGGATAAATGGGCCAGCATAGTGGACAGGGCATAAAAGGCCAGTTTTACGATATACCCGGCCAGAGCTATGGCCGCCCAGAATAAGACGCCGTTCACAGTCTGCTCTCCGGCGAAAAACAAAATGATGATCTGATAAACTCCTACATAAGGCACGATCCCACCGGCCACACTTATGATGGCGCATAGGACCGAAATGACCATCTTCCGCCGGCACTCCCCGGCCAGGGATAAAACCGTTCCCAGCCAATTAGGGCTTTTCTTGCCCTTTTGCTCGTTTGTTTCTTTCATATGCAATATCACCTTCTCAGCTTCTAAAAATAGCTAGTACTCTGTTAACTCTAATTCTTGCATTACTCGTCGGTTAAATTTTCGCATGACTGCGTTGTCGTCAATCACAATACGCCCAGTATTATTCATTCCTCCGCCTTGTCCTGCAAAAATTTCCCTCGACGATTTATACAAAAATTAGAGTTAACAGAGTACTAGGGATTAGTTAGAGTTGCCTAACTAATCCCTATTTTAGTTGCTTAAAAAATCTCCGCCACTCCACCCGGGTTAAACCTGCTCCAATTGGCCGGGCAATTAAATAGCGCCTTCAGGCGCCGTTGCAGGGACTTGCTGCAATTCAGGCCAAGTCGTTCTGGTATTTGGCAGGCGACACCCCGATTACTTTTTTAAAGGCAGCCGCAAATTTACTGGGATTGTTATAGCCCACCTGGCCTGCTATAGTAGTAACATTCTCTCTGGTTTGACGCAGCATTGAGGCAGCTATCTGCATACGCTGGGTTCGTACATACGCATATATCGATGTGCCATAAATGCCTTTAAAGGAAGTCTTCATGGAAGTTAGGGGTATCCCAAATTGCGTGGACAACTCATCCAGGGTGAAATGCTTATCAATATTATCGGTGATATATTCCCTGATCGCTTTCACCGTTTCAACCTGCTTTTTTGGTAAATACGGTCGTTCCTGGCCGTATACAGGGAAATCTACAACGCTCAAAAACAACAGCAGTTCTAAAACCTTAATCTTAAAATAGTTTTTCCTGATCTTCTCCGGCACTTTGTATAGTTCCGAAAAAATATGCTGTATAGAATCATCGGTACGCATTATAAACAGTCTTTCGCCTGAGACACTGGCCCGCAAGGCATGCAAATCGACACAAAGCCCGTCCCAAACCGTCGACAGGGTCTTGGATGCTTCTTCGATATATATCGCTACCGTAATTCCATGATAATGGCCTGAGGGGAATCCGAATCCCATGGCATGATGATCCTTGGCATTGATCTGCAAGTCTCCCTTCTGCAAATACAGGTATGAGCCGCCGGGAAATTCCCATTCGATCCGCCCGTCCCGGCAATGGTCGATCCCAATCATTTCTACCTTGGGCCGAAATTCCGAAAAACAGCTTTTCATATGAAAATCATTGTAAATTATATCAACGCCGGGAAACACCTTATAACAGGTCATGGTGCCTGCCCCGCTGGCATCTCTCATTTTATACTCCGTACATTCGTCGTTTCTTTTAGAAACGCTGATATTGCTGCCATAAAAAACTCTGTCTTCTAGCTCGTATCCCATTTCACCTCGCCTCCTCGCTTTAAAAAGGAATCTTCCTTAAGTCGGTTTCCTTTATATCGTTCTTTCGCAAACCATGTTGTTTTTCAAACACCGGCCATATTTCCTCCGCCACCTCAAGAATTTCAGGATCAAACTGTTTCCCTTTATTCCGCTTTATTTCCCTAAGAGTTTCTTCAAGACTGAAGGCTTTTCGGTAAGGGCGATTATAGGTCATGGCATCCACCGTATCACATATCGCAATAATCCTTGATCCCAAAGGAATCTCTGTGCCCTTCAGTCCGGCCGGATATCCGTTGCCGTCCCAGCGTTCGTGGTGGTGGAGCACGATTTTTGCATAAGGTTGTAAAAAGCTTGACTGATTTAAAATTCTAAATCCATATTCGGGATGCAGCTTTATCAACTCCCATTCTTCCGGCAGTAACGGCCCGGTTTTTTTCAATATCGAGCTTGGAACCTTTACTTTACCAATATCATGGAGATGAGCAGCTATATGCACCTTTTCCAATTCAGCTCCCGTTAAACCAATCTTTTGGGCCAAATAATAAGACATATCGCTCACTCGCGTACTGTGCCCACTGGTATACTTATCTTTGGATTCCAAAACTTCTATTATTTTCTCAACGATTTCATGAATGGCAACAAGCAAGAAATTCGATTCTTCATAATTCATTGACATACTGCCACCTTCCTTGCTGTAATTATTTCTCGTGATTTGCTGGATTTATAAAAATATCTTTATCTTGCTGCATTAAAATTTTCGCCTTCATTTTTCATAATTTCTGCCAGACCATGCTGATGATCATAAAGGTAAATCCGGTTCCTTCCCGCTTCCTTGGCAGCATACAGCGCTATGTCGGCTTGTTTGTAAAGTGTGTCCGCAGTTCTGAATGATGGCTCATCGATAGTTGTAACTCCCGCTGAACAGGTTACTTTGAGTGCCTGCTCCCCATCATCCTTAAAAACATGTTCTCTAACTTCCCGGCAAATCCTTAAAGCAATATTTGCGGCATCATTTGGGTCCGCGTCGGGTATTAAGACGCCAAACTCCTCTCCGCCAATGCGTGCCAATATTTCCCCGCTTCTTAACGCTTTTTCAACCACCCGGGAAAGCTCGTTTAAAACCGTGTCACCTATTTGGTGTCCGTATTTATCGTTGACCAATTTGAAGTGATCGATATCCAGTATGATCAGCGCAATTGATTTTGTTCTGCGGTTCATATGCGCGCATTCCTTTTCCAGATGGTCAAAAAAGTAACGTCGGTTGTATAGGCAGGTAAGAGGGTCAGTCATGGCCATCTCCGCTAGGAAGGCGTTGTTTTTTTCTAATTCATCCTGAGTTGCCCTCAAGCTAGTTATGCTGGCCCGCAATTCCTGCTCCCTTTTTTGAATCAAATGAGCCATCCAGTTCATGTCCCTCATCAGGGATATGAATTCATTTTCCTCACTGTTAAACCACCCTTGATTGGGCAATTCATCAAATCCACCGTATACCCCTCGCTTAACTTGGGCACAGAAGTCCTGCAGCTTTATAATGGCGCCTTTAAATAAACCATTTACCACTAAAGCAGACAGCAGCCACGACATAAACAGCGCCGTAAATATTCCCAGCACCATTACCCAATTGAATCTGTTATCAAAGAGCAACGCTCCGGAAGCTATAATCATAACCATTAGCGGAATCAAGGCGGCTGCCAGCAAGCTGGTTCTTAAAATCGCGGTAATTTTTATTTCATTAATTCTATTTATAATCTTCATAGCCGGTTTTCCAATTGCATTAAGCACCTTCAACAACTTATAAGCGTTATTTTACACACTCCACCCCAGGCTCTGCTGCTGGATGGTGTAAAGTCGCTCATACAATCCTTTTTGGGCCATGAGCTCATCATGAGTGCCTTCCTCCACGGCCCGGCCTTGATCCAGAACGATGATTTTATCGGCACCGGCCACGGTTCTCAGGCGATGGGCAATTACAATAACGGTCTTGCCATCTATAAGTTTGGAAATGGCCCGCTGTATGAGCACCTCATTTTCGGGGTCCAGAGAAGCGGTCGCTTCATCTAGAAGAACAATGGGCGCATTTTTTAAGAGGGCCCTGGCAATGGAAATTCTCTGCCTCTCGCCCCCGGAAAGGGTGCTCCCGTTTTCTCCCAGCAAGGTTTCATATCCATCCGGCAGGCAATTCACAAACTCATCGCAGCAGGCGGCCCGAGCCGCCTCCATTACCTGTTCTCTGGTGGCATCCAGATTACCGATGCGGATATTGTTGTAAACGGTATCGCTAAACAGCACCACATCCTGGAATACAAAGGACATATAGCTCATCAGATGTTCCGGGTCCAGGGTCCTGACATCAATCCCGCCGATCTTTACTACTCCCCGGTTAACATCCCAGAATCTCGCAATCAGCTTGGAAATGGTGCTTTTGCCACTGCCCGACGGCCCTACCAGGGCGGTAACCCCAGCCGCCGGAATAGAAATGTTTACATCCTTGATCACGGCTTCCTCAGGAGAAAGATCTCCGCTGTAGCTGAAAGAGACATTTTCGAATTCAATATCGTATTTATTGATAAGCTTTTCCGCATCACCCTCCATGATGGGCGTTGTAAACAGCGTTCGCATACGCCGGGTCGATGTCTGCATGTAAAGCAGCTCGGGCAGCAGGGTCAGTTCGGTAAGTATCGGCCCATATATTCTTACTACGATTACAAAGAACATGAGTAAGGGGATAAACTCTATTTTCCCTCCTGTCAGCAGGTAAGTCCCCGCAAAAACCGTAAGGCCAATCCCGGCCTGAACCACCAGCTGAGCCCCGGTAATAAAAATGCCGAAAATCAATTCCATTTTAATGGACATTTTCATCATCAGGTGCAGAGCTTTATCAAGGGCGGAAAAGCTGCTTCCTTCCAATCGGCAGGACTTGATCACTTTGATGCCCTCCAGGTACTCCTGCACCTGGTCCGAGGCCTGCAGTTTCGATTCCACGTGCTTTTCGCTCAGGCTTTTCTGAATCTTCCGGCTCAAGACAATCATCAAAAAGGCAATCGGTACGGTAATAAACACCGTCAAGGCCAGTCTCCAATCAAAAGCGGCCAGAAGCGCGCAAATGAGAATTATCGAAATAGCATGGGCAATCAGCTGCGGAACGATATGGCTGAGGACATGTTCACTGGTCGCGCAGTCACCCATGAGGTTGGTGGTAAGCTCTGACAGATCTTTGCTATTAAAAAAGCTCATGGGAAGCTTTCTGATATGTTCGGCAACGTTGATTCTCATCGATTCCGATTCCGTGTAGGAAGCGACATAGGTTTTACCGTAATCATATTTGCTGGCCATAAAGACCAGAATGGCCCCTATGATCCCCAATCCGAACAGCAGCCACAGATGCGTCCAGGAGATTTCCTGTCCCATCGCTGGCTTTAACAGCTCGGCAAATATCTGAATGGTAATGATAAACGGGATCATCAGAGATACATTGGTAAGGGTACAGGCGGCAATCGCTTTCTTCAGGTCCGAGTAGCCTTTGTCACTTAACATTAAGGCGTTTTTTAGATCAAGCATTGATGGCCATCCCCTTCCTGCTGGCAATTTTCCAGTCCAGTGTCTCAGTATACATGCCCCACATTTCCCGGTATCTTCCGTTTTGCTCCAGCAACGCTTCGTGAGTACCCTGTTCCACCAGCTGTCCTCTATCCATAACCAAGATTTTATGGGCACTGCGTATACTGGACAGACGATGCGCGATAATGACCACCGTTTTATCCTGCATCAATTTTTCAAAGGCTTTTTGGATAAGGTGCTCATTTTCCGGGTCGGCAAAAGCGGTGGCCTCATCCAGCACAATCACCGGCGCATCCTTAACGATCGCCCTGGCAATAGCGATACGCTGCTTTTCACCGCCGGAGAGATGAACCCCTTTCGTGCCGATGACCGTGTTATAGCCATCGGGCAGCTTTTCGACAAACTCCTGGCATTGGGCCGCTTGCGCCGCGGCCCTAACCTGCTCATCGCTGGCCTGTTTATTGCCGATGCGGATGTTTTCCATGATGCTCTGTTTAAACAGAAAAACATCCTGGAATACAAAGCTGACCTGGCCCATCAAATAATCCAGCTTCATATCCTTGATATCCACACCGCCGATTCGAATGCCGCCTTCCTCCACATCAAAAAACCGGGGTATGAGATGAGCGATGGTGCTCTTTCCCCCGCCGGAAGGACCGACAATGGCCGTAATCTCTCCCTGCCGGGCTGTAAAAGACAGATTGGACAACGCCTCCGTATCACTGTTTCGGTCATAGGAAAAAGACACGTTTTTAAACTCAATTTCGGAACCCTCGCAGGTTTTCGGATTCCCGGTCTCCGGCATTATTGTTTGGTGAAGAACATGATCCATACGCTCTATACCGCCATAGATCTGCATCCCCCCGCTGGTAACATACATGATCTTCATCATGACCGAAGCGATAGAAGGAACGAACACCAGATAAAAAATGAAAGTCATGGCATAAGTCTTATAGTCATCAGTGTTCAACCCTATCAGAATCCCCACCGGGATGATAAACAGATATATATTGTTAATAACGGTGGTAAAGGCCGACATATAATTCTCCCAGCTAAAGGTAAAGGGGAGAACAAAACCGGTGTAGGCTTTAATGGTTTCATGCAGCCGGCGAAAGGAATAGACAGTCTGATTAAACGCTTTTACCACGGAAATACCCCGGATATATTCCACCGAAGCATTGTTCATATTTTCCAGTGCCGACTGATAATTATCCATCATCGCCTTGGCCCCTTCATTTCCATAACCCTTGATCTGAATCGCCAAGGCCAGGGCCATACCGGCTGCAGCCGCCAGGCCGAAACGCCAGTCAACCGCCAGCAAAATAACCAGCATGACGACCGGCGCCACGATTGAAGCGACAATATCCGGGAGCTGGTGAGCAATAAATCCCTCCAGCTTTTCTATGTTCTCATCCATGACCTTGCGCAGCTTCCCGCTGCCGAAGCTTAAATGAAAGCCCAGGGGCAACCTGGCAATATGAGAGGCAAAGTTGAGCTTTAATAGATACAAAGTACCAAATGCCGCCAGGTGGGAGCACATCAAAGCGGCAAAATAGAGCAAAACATTGCCGATGACTCCGCCCAGGGCTATCCACCCGTACCTGAGGGTCTTTTGCATATCAAGATCAGCAAAATCCGGGTAAATGCCCATAATTTCTTTTATAACATAATAGATCGCTATAAAAGGCACAAAAGCGGCGATGGAAGCCAGGGCCGATAAGATTGCCGAACTTACTACCAGAACCCTTTTCACGGCAGCAAGCTCTATGAGCCTGGCCATACCGCTTTTTGCCCTGGCAGCATCCTTTTCATTCTTCTCCATTTTTAAAACTCCTTTAGCAAAAACAACCCCCCGCGACTATTTCAAAATGCTCAGCTTACAATGCTTAAAGGAATGACCAGATTATGCTGCTGGTCGCTTATATGCACCGCGCCTATATGAACATTTACTGCAAAGCTGTCGCGCATGTTTTCACAGTTCACTACCGTCTGGCTGGCGCCGAAGAAGCTGCGCCCCTGTTTATTTAGAATCAACGATTTGTTGGATATTTTCAGGGCATGGTCCGGGTAGTGGGTATTGAATACTGATGAAATACCTCGGTTTAGCGCCAGTTCCCGGATGGTTTCCAATATGATCAGCTGATTTTTGAAATCCAGGTTGGACTCGGGCTCATCCAATACCAGCAGAGAGGGCTGGGAGGTCAGCGCCCGGGCGATCAGAACCATTTGCAGTTCGCCTCCGCTGATCCGGTTGCAGTCTTTGCGCCGGAGATGGGTGATACCGATAGTTTCCATGGCTTCTTCCGCTTTTTCATAGTCGCCCGGGCCGGGTTGACCGAGCGCGCCGATATGGGCGCTCCGCCCCAGCAGAATCATGTCCTCCACGCTGTAGGCAAAGACCGAGCCTTTGGCCTGCGGAACATAGGCGATTTTCTGCCACAACCGGCGATGCGGCAGGGCGCTTATATTTTCCCCATCCAGGAAGCTTCCTCCGCGGCGCCATTTCAATAAACCCATCATGCATTTCAGCAGGGTGGTTTTTCCCACCCCGTTGGGTCCGAGAATGGCCAGCACATCACCGCCGCCTATAGAAAAATTGATGTTTTTAAGAATTTCTTTTCCCTGGGCATACCCGAAACTTCCGTCACGAACCTCAAAAATCACATCCATGCACCTCCCGTTCGCCTGAGTAAAAAAATGAAAAAAGGCGCGCCCACCGTCGCGGTTAGGATAGATACCGGGATTTCCGCGGCGCTCGCGCTGCGGGCCACCGTGTCGATGACCAGCATAAAAACAGCCCCCAAACTGATACTGGCCGGAATGACGAGGCGGTTATTGCTTCCCAGCATCATGCGGGCCATGTGGGGAACCAAAAGGCCAATCCATCCGACCTGCCCGCACATGGAGACCGCGGATACGGTGGTCATGGTCGCCGCAACCACAATGAGCAGGCGCAGCCGCTTGACATTGACGCCCATGGAATGCGCCTCATCCTCACTGAGAGACAGCACATTGAGCTTCCAGCGCAAGGCAAAGACCAGGACAATTCCCGCAATGATAAAAGGCGCCCCTATCAACAGGCTTTCATAGGTTATGCTGGCCAGGCTCCCCATCAGCCAGTAGGTGATGGAGGGCAGTTTGTCTTCGGGATCGGCCAGATATTTAATCAGGGATACGAAAGCCTGAAACATTGACGATATCACTATTCCGGACAAAACCATCATAATAACGGTGGCTTGGCCGTTCAGCTTGCTGATCGAATACGTCAGAAACACTGCCAGGAGTCCCATCAACAGCGCCACGGTCTGAATCCAGAGCAGATTTTCCCATACCAGCAGGGCCAGCACCGCTCCAAAAGACGCCCCCGCCGCCACTCCCAGGGTATCGGGGGTGGCCAGCGGGTTGGTAAACAGGGCCTGAAACGACGCGCCGGCCACCGCCAGCCCCGCCCCGCACAACAGGGCCAGTATGATGCGGGGCAGGCGAATGCCTATAATTACGCTGTAGCTCTGGGGGTCAACCGATTTGCTGCCATAAACCAGGCCGTTGAAAAGGACCTGAAAGGACTCCCCGGCACTGAGCGAATATCTCCCCACTCCGATACAGATCAGGGCCGTCACCAGGGGAAGGATGACCAGGATCAGCCCTCCCAGCCAGCGGTTTTTCTTAAACAGGGCCATCCTTATACTCCGTCCGCCGCTTCTCTAACCGGGTTAAATATTTTCTGCACCTGCTCATCGTTCAGCTCTATGTTATAGAATCTTTTATAATAATCTTTGGTGGTCTTCGCCATGTCGATATCCTTAAAAAGCTCTGGATAATTGGACTTGGCCTGGAACCAGAGACTGAGCGGGGAGTCGGAGGAAGGCGGATACCACCGGTACATGCCCAGCGGGTATTTATAGACCCGGCGTTCCCTGACCGCCTTGACGCCGCTCCAGTCATGACCCTTGAGGGCCTGGTTGCTGTAAAGGTCTTCCGGCATATATTTAGAGAAATTGGTGATGTAGATGATATCCGGATTCCACTCGTACACCTGTTCCATGTTGATGTCGGCCATGCCGTTGAGGGAAGCGGCCACATTTACGGCGCCGGTGGCTTCACACCAGAATTGTCCGAAGAAATTGCTTCCCGAAGTTTGAAATTGGGTGTCGCTATATTTATACAATATGAGAACCCGAGGTCTTTCTTTTTCAGGCACATCCTTGACCCGGTCCTGGATCTGCTGGTATACTTCCCTGCCGTGCTCGGTTATGCCGCTGGCTTTATTCTCTTGCTGAAATATCTCTCCCAGCAACTTGACCCAGCTGTTGACCGTTTCAATGGTATTGTATTGCGAGATGGTGGTGCTGAAACCGACCGCCGGGATGCCCGCTTTTTGCAGTATTTCTTTTTCGGCGGTGTTGGTGGCGCTGTAGAATACTACGTCCGGTTTGAGCTTCATAAGCTCTTCAACATTGATTTGCCCGTTCTGAATGAAACCGGTTTCAACATCCTTTATCTCCGGGGCCACGCTAGGCAGCATCGAGTACTTGGCAGCGCTCAGAGAAGCGGGATGCATGCCGACCAGTTTATCGGCCGATCCCTGGAAAAGCACATATACGGAGGGCAGCGGCCACAGGGAAGTGATGACCACCCTTTCAATCTTTTCCGGGATCTCCACCGTGTTGCCGGCCTGGTCGACGATGGTGCGGGTGCTCTTGGGAGCGGAAGTATTGGTTTCATCGACTTTGGTATTCGAGCAGCCTGCTATCGGGACCAGGATCAGGCCAAGTATTAGAAGGAAAACCAAACACCTTTTCATTTAAATGACTCCTTTCAAAATTTCTTCTATTTTTTCACCCGGCAGTCCGGGTGGTTCATGCCAGTACAGCTTGCTGGAAACCGCGATATGCGGCAGGGGGATGAAGGTCAAGGGCCGCCGGACCAGTTCCTTGAACAGCGGATCTCCGATTACATACGTGTACCGGCCGCTGTTGATGACCTCCAGCATAGTCTTCTCCGATGCCAGGGCTATGTCGGACGGCGCGCTTATCTGAGGAATATGATGGAACGGAAAGCCGATATCGCATCCCCTGATGCCGAAATTTTCATTAATGCAGGCCCGCAGGGAATGCATGGTAACCTGCTCTCCTATCAGCAGGATCTTGGCTCCGTCTGTTTCGGGTACTGGAAGGGCCATGTTTTCTCCGGTTTGCTCGGCCCTGGCGATAAGCTCGCCAAGCTTCCGGGTGAGCTTTCTTCCCATCGGCTGGCCAATCACAAAAGGAGTCCCCCAGGTCTTTTGAAAATACTCCGCCGTAGCCAAACCGCTGACCGAAATGACCACATTGACCGCGGCGCTACTGCTCGCGCCGATTTGCTCCAGAGTGGAGTCCATCGCAAAAGTCGAGACTATCTCAAATCCGTAAGATTCAAATTCGCGGCGAAAATCCCTTAAATTGCCGCCTATGCCGAAGTCAATCGGCGTAGCTCCCAGCAGATTGACAGTATGAGGCCTTTTCTTAGGGGCCCGCGCTGCAAAGCGCCGGGCCAGGGCCAAAAACGCTTCTGACGCGCCCCGGTCATAATATTGCAGGCCGGTAGTGGCGAACCCAAAGCTCGGGATGCCGGTTTGCGCCTCAATTTCAACCGCGATGCCTTTCAGATCGCTGCCGGTAACCATGGGCACCGGGCTGCCCATCATGCCAATAAATTTCGGGTTGAGTTCCCGGGCCGCGGCCGCAATTTTTTCGATAAATTTGCGATCATTGCCCAAAATCGCGTCTATTTCCCGCAATGCCGAACAATAGACCAAAGACCGGGAATCATACCAGCGCGGTTCGTCATACCCGGTGTAATTGCCCGTACAACCCGAAGCGTCGTGGATGACCAACATGCCCCCCAGTTCAAACAATGCCGAGCATACGCCCGAATAATCGGGGGCAAAGGGAGGTAATCGCAAGGCCAGTTTATGCATATCACCACCTCCGAATCGTATTGATAAAAGTCAAACCACCAGGCCGTAGCGGGCGATCAATGAACGCAGATCGCTTCTCGCCCGGGATGCGGCCAGCAGTTTTTGCATGAGCTTTTCCACCCCCTGATAGCCGTAAAGGGTTTCATCATTGACCAGATCAACAACATATCTGGCTCCAGTGATATAAGCCCCTTCAAATCCAATGGCCAGACACTCCCGGTCGCTCCCGCGCTCCAGCGGGGAGACGGGGCGCTCCGGCTGCCGTATACTGACACCCGGCGCGTTTTCGCTCAGCCACCGGCAGCTTTCGCTTTCGATAGATATGCATTGCTGGGCAAAAACCCCCTCCACCTGGAATCCAAAAGATAAGAGCATTTTGGCCAGGGTAAAGGGGCGTACGCTGGCCGAGGCGTCTATTACAATGGGCAGGCGGCCGATCTCAGCCCGGGCCGCTGCCACCGCCCGCCCGGCCCGCTGCCGGTACTCTGATAAATCCATCCTCGCTTCAGACCGGGACAGAAGCCGTTCATAGTTCCGCTCGATCTCGGCGAAATCGTAGCTAAGCGGCAGATACAGGTAGTCAATGCCCTGGGCTTCCCTGACATCTTTCGCCGCCGCCAGCCCTGCCGGGGTGGGAACAATATTCAGGCTGACCCGGGCCAGCTTCTGAAACTCGGCGAAGCTTGCGCAGCCGGAAATGTGGTATATGTCGGTGTATCCGGCGGCGGCCAATACCTCATAGATTTCACTGTTACGGTCAATGCCGACATTGTTGCCGTAAAAAGCGGCCGCGTGTTTCAGCCTGGGGAGGGCGGGGGCTTCCAAAAGACCGTATATTTTTCGCTGTATATTCACCGCCGGCGGATCTTTGCCTTCCAGGGTAATGGGATTCATATGGCACACGGTAAAATACGTGTCCGGGTGACGGCGGCGCACCACTTGCAAGAATGCCTCATGATCGGTACCCAGCAGATCGTCCAGACAGCTGACAAAAATCATCAAGACCTTGGGTTTATAATCCAGTTCGCCAAGCAGCTCATCGACTGCCTGGCAGATCAAGTCTTCGTACCCGCCGGAAACGATGTCCGCTTCCTCAATGTAAAGATAAGAAAGGCGGTGCTTGAATCCCTGAACAATAGCGCCGATGGCGCCATGACGGCCGCAGGCGAAGGGACAGACGAACAGCTGGTGGCTTTCCGGCACCAGCATGCCGGTTCTGACCACTCCCCAGCCCCCGTGGGCGGGCGAGCAATACCTCAGCGTATCCTCAAAGCACGACACCCGTTTCCCGGGCGGAAATCCGGCTGAATCCATCATTGCACACCTCCAGCATTTTCTGAGCCAGATCAATGTATTCCCTGGCCATGGAACTCTCCGGATAGGCAGCGACTACCGTGCTGTTTCTTTCCTCGGCCCGCTGCACATATTCGCTGCGGCTCAATACGCCGATAATTTGACTTTCCAGTTCAGCGGCCGCCTCGGCCACCAGCCCATACTCCTGGTCAATGCCCCGGGAGTTGAGAATAATTCCCGACAGACGGGCATATCCCCGGTTGCTGAAGTTTTTTACGGCTGCTGCAATGTTAGCCGCGGCGTAAAGGGACATCTTCTCACCGGATGTCACAATGAATACGTCCCGCGCGTAAGCCTCCCGGATAGGCATGGCGAAACCGCCGCAAACCACGTCTCCCAGAACATCATAGAGAACAATGTCCGGCTTCAGTATCTCGTAGGCATGGAGTTCCTCCAACTTATTAAAAGCAGTGATAATACCCCGCCCGGCGCAGCCTATCCCGGGAGTGGGGCCTCCGGCTTCCACGCATAACACGCCCCCGCTTCCTTCAAAGACAATATCCTCCAGGGTGATCTGATCCGCTTTGCCGCGCAATGCATCGAGTACCGTGGAAACACCAGCCCCGGCATAAAGCCCACGAGTGGAATCAGCCTTGGGGTCGCAGCCAATCTGCATTACCCTGTGCCCCATTTGCGACCAGGCAACCGCCAAATTTGACGCGGTAGTTGATTTGCCTATTCCGCCTTTTCCATAAATCGCGATTTTGTACACAACTCAATTTCCTCCATAATTCCGCAAGACAATATAGCAAAGCATTTGTTAGGCGGGCCTAACTTTTGTTTCAAAATGCTAGCGCTAAATCTTTATTAAGTCAAGCGTTTTTTATGCGCATTCCTTATTTAAAATCTGACACTTCCATTACCTATTCAGCATCAGGAAACACTTAAAACTGATAAAAGAAATATTGACACAATCACTATATGGAATTATTATGATATTGAGAATCGTTATCACTTATATTGACGCAACTTATTTTTTTCTTCCGAATGTTAGGGGTGCCTAACTGTCTAGGGAGGTGAACTCTATGGAAACCATTATTTTAATAGCCGCCGGTATTTTAGCCCTGGTTATCCTGTTTTTCAAGGCTAGGCGCCTGTTTGACACCGTCAAAGGCTCCGGCCAGAGCCCCTGTGACTGCGGCAATTGTTCCAGTTCATGCGCCATGCGTGAAATTCCGGATTTACCCGATGATGCGCAGAAGTAATCCTGCCCTTTAAGCGGCATGATCCTTAAGTCCGATATGCTAAAAACTCTGCTGATGGAGGTGAAAGCTATGCTCCACCCTTTGAAAAAGGCGCTCTACATTGATGCGGAGCCCGTCAAACCCTTAAAAGCCGTTCGCAGCGTTCACGGCCTACCCGGGCCGCTCCCCAAGGAGAGCGGATTGCACTCTGTCAGACCCTGGCCGGAGTTCTCGTGCCAGCCGTTCGGCAGTCCATGTACCTGTGATATGTGCTCCCGGTTAAACCGGATGCGTTCTTCAATTAACCGGGAAATGTAAAAACCTGTTCGAGGATTTTTTTGAAAGCGTGGGAGGTGAAAGAGATGACCCGTACCTTAAAGGATCTGGCGCCCGGAGATAGCGCCCGCATTAAATTCGTGTCCGGCAACGGCAGCATCCGCCGGCGGATTGTGGAAATGGGACTGGTGCCAGGCGTAGAGCTTACCATGGAACGCTATGCTCCCCTGGGCGACCCGGTAGAGATAAAAAGCCAGGGATTCCATCTGTCTTTACGTAAAGTAGAGGCCGACACTATATTTCTGGAATCAATTGATGGAGGCGAATAGATATGAACCGCAAGAACATGGTGATTGCCCTGGCCGGTAATCCCAACTCCGGGAAAACTACCATTTTTAACGCCCTGACCGGCGCCCGCCAGCATGTTGGCAACTATCCGGGGGTTACGGTGGAAAGAAGAGAAGGCCGCTTAAAATACAAAGACCATGAAATGACGATCATCGACCTGCCTGGCACTTATGGTTTATCGGCCTATTCGCCGGACGAGGTGGTCGCCCGCCAGGTTATTGTTGAAGAAAAACTGGATTTACTGGTTAATATCGTTGATGCATCCAATCTGGAGCGCAATCTCTATTTGACCATGCAGTTGAAGGAACTGGAAGTACCGCTGATCCTGGTCTTGAACATGGCTGACGTTGCCGAGCGGAACCAGGTGAAAATTAATTACGAACTGCTCGCTCAACTGCTGGGAGTTCCGGTAATAAGAGCCGTGGGCAGTAAAAATGAAGGCATATACGATATCCTGGAAGCGGTGGTAAACTATTCTTCCCATCAGCCAGGTTCCCGGGAAAGACAGGTGCGCTACCGTCCCGAAATCGAAAACGAACTGATGCGGCTGCAAGGAGAATTACCCATCGTAAAAACCGCGGCCCAGGAGGCGGCTGCTCAAACCGATAGCCTCGCATCAACTTCCCTGCCCTCCCGCTGGCAGCTGATCAAGCTGCTGGAAAACGACCGGGAGCTTATCCGGCAGACGTCCGCCAATACGGATGGGCAAAATATCGTAAGTAAAGCGACGGAAAGCCGGGCGCGTCTGGCCAAAGTTCTGGGGGAGGAGCCGGAAATAGCCCTGGTCGAAGACCGCTATGCTTACATCCGGGGCATCTGCCGTGAAGCCTGCCAGAGAAGCGCCCTGGACAAAGCCACCCTGACCGAAAAATTTGACAACATCCTTTTGAACCGGATTCTGGGCATTCCTATATTTCTAGGCTTTATGTGGCTTTTATTCCAATTGACCTTCACCCTGGGCTCCCCTCCCATGGAATGGATCGATGCCGGAGTGGCTTCTCTGGGAGACTGGTTGAACGCTCATATGGCCGAGGGTATGGTCCGCTCCCTGCTGGTAGACGGCATAGTCGGAGGCGTCGGCGGGGTCATTGTCTTCATGCCCAACATCCTGCTGCTGTTTCTGGGCATCGCCTTTCTGGAAGGCACCGGCTACATGGCCCGGGCCGCCTTTGTCATGGACCAGGTTATGCACAAGGCCGGCCTGCATGGCAAATCCTTTGTTCCCATGCTGATCGGGTTTGGCTGCTCGGTGCCTGCCATAATGGCCACCCGCACCCTGGAAAACCCGCGCGACCGGCTGGTTACCATGCTGGTCACCCCCTTAATGAGCTGCGGCGCCCGTCTGCCGGTTTACAGCCTGCTGATCGCCGCCTTTTTTCCCACCCAGATGGGAGGAAACGTTCTCTTCTCCATATACATGCTGGGCATCTTGATGGCCATTATCATGGCCAAGGTGTTTCGCACCTGGCTTCTGCCGGGTGATACCGAACCCTTTGTCATGGAACTGCCCACCTATCAGTTGCCTACTATAAAGAGCATTCTCATCCACATGTGGGAAAGAACCTGGCTCTATCTGAAAAAGGCCGGAACCATAATTCTGGCAGTTTCCATCATCATGTGGGCCTTATTCAGCTTTCCGGCCCAGGACAGTCAAGGAGAAGAATGGGAAACCCCCACGGTTGCCCTGGAAAACAGCTATGCCGGCCAGCTGGGCAGGTTTATTGAACCGGTCTTTAATCCGCTGGGCTTTGACTGGAAGACCAGTGTAGCTCTGGTGGCCGGTATGGGAGCCAAAGAAGTGGTAGTCAGCACCCTGGGTACGCTCTACAGCATAGAAGATACCGATGCCCTGGCCGAGGAAGAAGCCGAAGCGACAACCGGGTTTGCCGAGAGAGCGCGGGAACAATCCGGGTATAGCCCACTGATCGCCTATGTCCTGATGGTCTTCACCCTGCTCTATGTCCCCTGCATGGCCTCCATCGCGGTCATGAAGCGGGAGACCAACACCTGGAAATGGCCTTTATTCACTATAGGCTATACCATTGTTCTGGCCTGGGCGGTGTCTTTTCTGGTTTACCGGGGCGGACTGCTACTGGGATTGGGGGTCTGACAATCGGCCTGAGATTGTGACGCTAATCGCTTGTAAATAAAATCTATGGATACTGCAGCCCATGTGGGCTGCAGTTAAGAAAGGAAAAGGGAAAGATGCCCCATGAGGAGCTACGAAAGATTGGCTGCAGCAGCTGATTTTTTAAGTAGAATGAATGATCAAAAGCCCTTTAATACCATGAACGACGATGAACTGCAAGCTTTGCTTATTCAATTAGGCATGCATAAAATAAAAGCCGATATGACAGCCATCAAAATTCGTCTGGAAAAAATAGTTGATATATTAAACTCCAGGTATAACTAGTACTCTGCCTCTACAATAAAAAATGCTTGGCCTCGGACTTTGAATTTCCGGGGCTATATACCAAGGCTCCCTAAAGCGATTTAGAAATCAGCTTAATTTAAAGAGCTGCTTATGTTAATCTATCAATGATGCATTTTAACACCCCGCACCATGCGGGGAATTACTTATGGGGGTCTTACGTTTGAACGAACCCTTGTCGCCGTCTCTTGAGGATTATCTGGAGACTATTCTCCAGCTCTGTGAAGAACATGGCACAACCAAAATAAGCGTCATTGCCAAGAAACTCAATATCGCCAAACCCAGTGTCACCCAGGCGGTGGCCTCGCTGTGCCGTGAGGGTCTGGTTAATCATACCCGCTACGGTCCGATATCACTTACTGATAAAGGGCGGGCGAAAGCCCGTGAGGTTTGGCATCGTCATCAGACTATAAGCCGGTTTCTATATGAGATACTCAAGGTTTCCCCTGCCGTGGCGGAGAAGGACGCCTGTATGATCGAACATGTAATCAGCCCGGAGACGATTGGGCAAATGGCCGGCTGGCTGGGCGAAAAGAGTCAAAGCAACTCAGAAACTGCTGCCCATCTATCACTCGATGCCTTGCTCCCGGGCGAAAAGGCTCGCATAGTTAAGATAGAAGGAAAAAGCTCTCCCATTAAACGCCGCATGCTGGAAATGGGTCTGGTCCCGGGCGTTGCAGTGGAAATGGAAAGGATCGCCCCTCTAAACGACCCCATCGAACTTCGAATCGGAGACTACCACCTCAGTTTACGGCGTGAAGAAGCCGCCCTTTTGCTTGTGGAGCGGCTTGAGGATTAACTCATAATTGACTATTTTATTTCCAGTCAAGCGGGAGCTTGTTCTTGACAGATTCTACTTCCGCAGGTTTTGCCCGGTTGCTGAGCCATCCCGCTATGAGCGCCGTTATCGGTATGCATACAAACAAGGCAATGCTGCCCACCAGTGCCCGTACTATTTCGGTGGCTATCATTTCCCAGTTTAAAATCCGGACGGGTTCCATTTTATAGGCGATGAACAGCAGCATCAAGGGCAGCGCACTTCCCGTATAAGCCAGGATTAACGTATTGGCCATGGTTCCCATAATATCCCGGCCCACGTTCATTCCAGCATCAAACAACTGAATGGTTTTCCTCGCCGGGTCGGCCTTTTTCACTTCACTAATCGTTGAAGCCACTGACATAGCCACATCCATGATGGCGCCCACCGCCCCGATAAGTATACCGGAGAATAACAAACCCTGCATATCTATTTTCACATTATCAATATACAGAAGCATGCGCTCTTCCTCGGTGCTAAGCCCGCTTAAATGAGCCAATTCCCCGAAGAAATAGGCCAGCAGCCCCGCTATGATCAAGCCCCCCAGGGTGCCCAGGGTAGCGGCCAGGGCTTTACTGGTAAACCCGGCTACAAAAACCATGGTAACCATGGTAACCCCAACCAAGACCATAATAGTCAAAGGCAAAACGTTTTTTCCCGCCATCAAGCCGGGCAGCAACACGAAATAGATTCCCAGAGCCGTTGCCCCCAGCCCCAGCAGGGCTTTTAAACCTTGAACCCGGCCGATAATGAGGATTAATCCAGTAAATAAAAGCAGCAGCCATCCCAAAGCCGGACTGCGCACCCGGTCGGCCAGGTGAACGCTCTCGATGGACTCCTGGCCGTCTGCTTCCGCTTTAAGAGAAAAAAACAGTACAACCTGATCCCCGGGTTTAATGTCAATGTCAATTCCGGCTGCTCCTGAAAGGTTGTTGACGACATTGATCTCCTTTCCGGTAAACTGACCGGTCAGCACTCGAACCTTGATATTCTGTTCTACAATTTCGCTGTCCAGGTTATCAGTTTTTGGCGGCTCAATATTCTGCACCTCAAGTACGGTAGCCTTTTCATATGTTTCTCGATACTTTTGCTCATCAGCTGGATTAGCCGCCTGGGGCACCTGATTGATCTGGTTGGCAGCGACTGCCTCCCCAGGCCATAAAAGTACTGCTCCAAAATAAATTAACAACATCAAGCCAGCAGCTATGATTGGTCTGAGAACTCGGGTCAGCCGCAAACTGCAACACCTCCATATGTTATGGTTTACCTAAATTATAGATAATTGCTCCTTATTATTAAAAGAATATTTTGGCCGAGAATAAGCCATATTGTGAAAGTTCCGTCTTCTTCGGTTACATCATTTATAACCGGCGTAGGGGAGCCATTCTATACTAGTTTCACGCGGACCTCCCAGGTCTTTCATTACCCAGAGCCGGTTCATTACAGCCTGGATTTATACAAGAAGAGGGGCAGGTTTACGACCCCTCTTCTTGTATAACTTCCCATTATGATTTTTCTCATTAATCGAGAGTTATTGCCTCAAACGGGCAGGTGTCAACACATATACCGCATTCAATGCAATCGTCGTTTACCACCGCTATCTCATCTTCAACCTGAATGGCCTCGACCGGGCATGCGTCAGCGCATTGCCCGCAAGCGGTGCATTTATCTTTATTTATTGCTGCCTTCATTGCTGGTTTATCCTTTCTTTTTAGTGACCACATTCGTCATGATGCATATGCTCGTGGCATACAGAACCGGTTGATTTAAGAACACCCTCTAAATACTGCTGCGCTGCAGTTCTGGCCTCGCCGCGCACTCCGACAATCACTTCGATATCTTTTTCGTTAAAGATATCAATCGCACCGGCGCCCATGCCTCCCGAGATGATCACATTGACCCCTAAATCGTTTAGAAAATTGGGCAGGAATCCCGGCCTGTGCCCGGGATTAGGTATGGATTGACTATTTACGATTTGATTGTTATCCGCTTCAAAAATGTTGAAATTCAGGCAATGTCCAAAGTGTTCGGTTACCATATCATTTTCACTTGCCACCGCAATTCTTAACATTTCTTTTTCCTCCGCTTTTTCTAATTTTGTCTTTTCCTACGATTCAATTAATACGTTCTCTCGTTTCAATTCTTCATTTATTAAATATTTATAGTTCCACTACCCCGCCGGTTGCTAAATATTTGATTTTTTCATGCATGATATCTTTAAGGATTTTATATGGCTCTAATCCGGTACAATGACCGGTATAAAATTGAGAACCGGTTTGTATCAGAAATTGACCTATGGCTTTTATTAGCTCCTCATCCTCACTCTGATTGGTGGGAGGATTGTGTAGATGGAACCCGCCTATTACGCAATCGGCTGGAGCGGGTCTAATCTCCAGCATGCGATTAAGGATGTTAACAATTCCATTATGAGCACAACCCGCCAGTAATAGCACCTTACCGCATTCATTGATGATCAAGTTTTGCTCATGCTCAAAGGTATCTTCCTGTATTTGCTCCCTCACTTGCATCAACAGACTACGATTGGCAGTCGAATACAACTCTCGCCCCTTAACTGCGGAAAACAGCTCAAGCTCCTCGTCAATGCGCAGGTAATCATCAACAAAGATAAACCGCGGATTATTCATAAGTTCCTTATTAAGTCCAATCGGGATAATTGACCCGTCAGGCAGTTTTGCATAATGATCATCAAAAGCTTTTTTATGCAAATATATCCTGGCCCGGGAATTGGCACGTAAAAAAGCCTCCAATCCCCCGCCGTGATCAAAATGACCATGTGATATCACGACCAGATCAACCTCAGCAATATCCACCTTCATTTTAAGAGCATTTTCCAAAAACAGGCTGCCCTGTCCCAGGTCGAATAAGATCCGGTGCTTTAGGGTTTCAATATACAAACTGAGTCCATGTTCAGCTCCCAACGGTTCTGCAAGCGATGTGTTTTCTACCAGCGTTTTTACTATCATTCGTTTTAGTCCCTCTCTCTCGCGAACAATGTTGTCATGGTCCTGAAAAAAACGTTTGTTACGGCTCGCCCCGCAGCGCAATCCAGGTCAACTATAGTCCGGCCGTTATTAATGGCCGCAACCGCAGTCGTATCGAACGGTATTCGACCAGCTAAAGGCAGCTGCCTTTGTCGACAAAATATCTCGATTCTTTCCGTGTTACCTGGATTGGTATCATATTTATTTATGCACACCGCAACTCTGACCTGAAACATTACAGCAGTTTTTATAATGCGTTCCATATCGCTGATTCCCATGACAGAAGGTTCGGCAACTATCAACACCATATCCACTCCGCTCAGCGAAGCAATAACCGGACAGCCTATACCCGGCGATCCGTCAATAATGACCAGATCTGTATCAATGATCACCGATCTCAGCTGTTTTTTTACTTCCGTGACCAGCATACCGGAAGTTCCGCTTCCCATGTTGAGCTGAGCAGTTGAAAAAACCGTGTCATTATGGTACAAAATCAGCTCGCCGGCTACAGCCGGCTTAAGTGATACGGCCCCAACTGGACAAATAGCCTGGCAAACGCCGCACCCTTCGCAAGCATAGTAGTCAATCCGATATTCACCGTCCGCCTTAATAGCGCCAAAGCAGCAGTTTTGACGGCAAAGGTCGCATTCTATGCACAACTCGGAATCTATCTCGGCCTTGGGCATTCCATAATAATCAGTCCTTCTGGGGACAGAGTGCTGATGCATTACCAGATGCAGATTGGGCGCGTCCACATCGCAGTCGGCATAGACTCTGGCCTGGGCTAATTTAATGAACGCACTGGCAACCGTGGTCTTGCCCGTACCGCCTTTACCACTAAGAATCAACAACTGTTTCATGCCGCACTTCCTCCCTCACAACCTGCAGCAAGGAAGCGAACCTATCGCGATATTTAACATTTTCTCTTACTGCGATCCGGGCATCGGAATTAATCATTCCCAACTCTCTATCGAAGGGAATCTTGCCCAAAATCTTTAGGCCTTTGTCAACACAGTATTCTTCAGCCGGATTGGCACCTTCCAGGCACTTGTTTAGCAACACGCCATGCGGTTTGTTAAAAAGTTTAACAAGGTCCCGGACCATAGCCAGGTTGTGCACCCCAAACCGGGTTGGTTCGGCCACCAATATGCAATAATCCGCATCCCTGATGCTCTCCATGACTATGCAGGCACTGCCGGGCGGGCAGTCAATAATGGATGGTCCGGTAAGCGCGTCATGCAAAAGTTTCTTTATAATGGGGATGCCGGAGGCCTCGCCGATGTTTAACATACCGGTAGCCACCGCAACATTTTCCGAAACGCCCCTCTGAATACTTCCGATGACTTTTTCTCTTTCCTCCAAAGCCTTTTCCTGGCAAAACAAAACACATCCCCGGCAGGAATGACATACGTCATCAAAAATCAATAGTTTATCATTGATATAAGCCAGGGCATTAAATTTGCAGAACTCAACGCATATGCGACAGCCATTGCATAATGTTTCATCTACTATGGGGATCTTTATAGATATTTCTTCTGATTCAACACTTTCCGGTTTGAAAAAAAGATAACCGTTCGGCTCTTCCACATCACAGTCAATATAGCTGGACTGCCCGGCGACGGCGGCTAAATTAACTGAAACCAGGGTTTTGCCTGTGCCGCCCTTTCCGCTAAGCACAGCTATCTTCATGATTATTTTCCTCCCTGGCCATGAAATCCAGGATGGACATCGGTCAAAAGCGTCAATTTTCCTTCGTTAAACGCTGCGATGTTATCTTGGATTGAATCATTAATAGTCTTAAATATTTTAATATTGGCTGCACTAATAACCTGGGCCGCTTTCTCACCGCATCTTGGAGTAAGCAAGGCACCTGCGTGACTGTCAACCACCGCCTGGGCAGCCTTGATTCCAGCCCCACCCTGGCTGGTGGCGGCACTGTTGTTTAGAAAAGCAGCTTCGTTGGACTCTGTATCAAATATTAAGAAATAGGGCGCTCGTCCAAAGGAGACGCATAGCCTTGTTTCCAACGAATTGTTGTCTACCGGAAGAGCAATCTTCATCATTTAAACCTCCGTATAATTCGACTCCTTCATAACAGAACAAAAACGTCAATTGCCTCTCAGTTCCTACTGCCCGTGGACAATCCTGCGCCGATGTTTGATGCATCCACCGCAATCGCAGTATTCTTCACGTCCGTCGCAGAGCTGGTAGTCTCCGCCTTCGATCCTGAGCACCTTCCCATTCACCAGGGAATCAGCCACTTTCTTTCGCGCATCATTATAAATGCGCTGCACGGTGGTGCGGGCAATATCCATTCTTTCCGCGCATTCCTCCTGGGTAAATCCCTGCAAGTCGATCAGGCGAATCGTTTCATACTCGTCAATTGTCATAACAATTATGCTATCACGATCCGATTTGGCGTTCAGGGGCCCAAAGCGGTTGCTTTCGGGCATGCAGCATACTTTTCTCCATTTTCTTGGCCTTGGCATTGATAAATCACCTCATAACAATAGTCGTCACACTGGTTTACCCAAAGATATTTTTACAATCGACCATATCTTGCCGTCTCTGCAATAGGCTCCAGTTAATACTTGCCGTATTCTGTCCAGGGAATCCGGTATGTCTAAAGCTGCAGCCATCATGCCGGCATTCTCGGGGTTCAAGCAATCCGGACTGTCCAGGAGCTCACTCATAACTAAAGCCTTCTCCCTGAATAGTAAATACTCCTTTTCACCATAACACTCGTAACGATCCCCACACTCCATGCAGGCCGGATGATACAGGGGATTGTAATAACAGCTCAACAGTGGTCCTAAAAAATTATCACTTTCCACATATTTCATGATGCCGTGCCTCCCTTGCGGCTCCTATACAACACTCCTTCCAGGATGCATTTTAGTAAGGTTTCGTTCAAAGCATCCCCAAGATTTCCCTTACTAATAAATTAATAATGCAGGCTGAATACAAAACTTATTAATCAATAGTTTCCCAAACGTCGATTCTCAAGCATTCTTGCCGCTGGACCCCTGTGCCCCGCGTCCTTGTCCAGCGCGGCCCTGTCCGCCGCGCCCGTTGTTTCCACCTGATTTTCCAGGTCCCTGGCCACATCTGTTGCCCGCTCCTTTTCCCCGGCCGGCACCGATTCCAGGTCCTTGACCCCTCGGGCCCGTTCCATCTTTATTTGGCATAATCTCACCTCCCAGAACAAGGCAATATAGCAAAATCAGTTTTCAATCGCTTTTTCGGGCATATGCTCATTTCAATTTTAAGATTATATCGGGCATATGTCAATAACTATTTTGAGCATATGTCGATAATAAGCACTCTCCCTATATGCTAATATTCTTTCAAGCAAGCCAACGGCGGGAGCTTATCCAGATCGGCTGACACAGTAGGCCAAAGACTTGAGAATATCTTTCCGGGAAGCTTGAGTACATGTTCTGAGCTTTCTTTAACCGATCCAAGTTGACATCATTCACAACAGTAGATTACATTAATACAAAAATAACGACGTTGATCCGTCGAGAATGATAAGGTTGATTAAATAATGTTGGCAAAAACACTGGAAAAAAAGGATAAAATTTTAGAGTGTGCCATTAATCTTTTTGCTGAGAAAGGTTATGTCCATACATCGGTAAGAGATCTTATTGATTGCTCGGGCTTCGGAGCTGGAACCTTTTATAAACATTTCATAAATAAAGAGGAAGTACTAAAAATTCTGCTTGAGAATTTTTTGGAACAGATAATTTTCAATGTTTATGAGTACTTTAAACAAGAAGAGGACTTATACCTTCGATTTATTGAATCCAAAAGAGTTATGCTCGAAGTATTTGCCCAAAATGAGAAGATGTCAGAGATATACAGCAGAGTGGCCGGTATAAATGAGAGTATCGATCAGTGTTTACAGGATTTTGATAACAAGTTTTTAATCTTTACAAGTAAAAATATTCAATATGGGATTAACCGAAACATTTTTAAGGATCTTCCCGTAACCCCCATAGCCAGCTCCACCCTCGCGATAATTAAGTATGCAGTTTATAAATGGGTGGTTAGCAAAGAGATTTCCAGGGAAGAGATGTTTGATATGGTCTTATCTTTTCATAAATCACTGGCTATAGGCCTGGTTAACGGAGATGTTTTTAATCTGCCCATGAAAAGCAAAAACCAAAATTAATGATTTAAAATATATTTTTCATCAACGGTTGGCTCTGACAAAAAAGCCCGCCTTCTATGCCACTCTTTTCAACCGTCGTTACCAGCGAAAGCACCATGTTCAACTCGCTTTATTCCTATTTCATTTAGTTATCGACACTATTTCATTGACATTTATGCTGTAAACTATTACATTAAAGCTGAACAGTCGTTCAGCTTTTGTCATTGACTTTTCTCCTCGTTTTAAAGCTCAAGCGAGTTTTTGTTCCAGGAGAAATGGGGATCAAGAATCTGAGAGGAGGGATGCCTTTTATAGGTTCTGACGCCTGAGTGTTTATCAACCAATGAAAGTTACTGATTAACCGAGAAATGTCCATATCATCCTGTGTAACTTAGAGGAATCGTTATTTATAACAAGGAGGCGATTTTTATGGCGATTAGAACAAAAGAAGAATATATTAAGTCACTACTTCCCTACAATAAAAAAGTGTTTACCAATGGGGAGCGGGTCACTGATCCGCTTGATCACCCGGTAACCCGTTCAGTAGTAGAGGCTACCGCCAAGATGTTTGATATGGCCAATGATCCCGAGTTCAAAGATATTATGATTGCCTATTCTCCCTATATAAACGATAACGTAAACCGCAATGTTCAAATCAGCCGCTCCCGGGAAGACCTGGAACTCCGTTATAAGATGGCTAGATTGACCAGCCAATACCTGGGAACATGTAATTATCGCTGCGTCGGACAAGATACAACTACCGCCATGGCCAGTGTAACCTGGGAAATGGACCGGGATTTGGGTACTGATTACAATAAACGTTTGACCAAATTCATAGAGAAAATGCAACGTGAGGATCTGGCCTGCTCCGGAGCTGTAACCGATCCCAAAGGCGACCGGGGATTGTCTGTAGCAAAGAGCGCCCCCGAAGACTACCTGCGCGTAGTCGAGAAGAAAAGTGATGGAATTATAGTCAGAGGCGCCAAGGTACACCAGAGCGGAGCCATCGCCGCCAATTGCACCATGGTAATACCCAATCAAACCCTGCAAAGCAAAGATGAAGCTGATATTGCCCTGTCCTTTGTTTTTTCCGGGGATACCGAAGGCATCACCTATATAACCCAATATACTCCTTTCTCAGCGGAAAGAATGGAAGTCAAAGACGACGTTTATAAACTGGGTAATCCTCTGTATGGCCAGAGGGAAACCTGTATGATTATATTCGATGATGTTTTTATTCCCTGGGAAGACGTATTTATGTGCGGTGAATGGGAATATGCCGGGAAAGCAGTGGAGAGATTCGGCAAAACCCACCGGATGAATTGCGGCGGCGCCTGTAAAGTAGGTTATCAGGACATAATCATCGGGGCTACTATGCTGCTGTCCGAATATTTGGGCGTCAATAACAAGAATCATGTTAAGGATAAATTTATCGATATGGTTGCCATGCAGCAGACTTCCTGGTGCTGCGCCATTGCCGCCGCCGCCTACGGTTTTGAAGAACCGGTAGGATCGGGGATCTGGATGCCTGATGACATGTTCGGCAATGTCGCCAAATACAATACCGCTCATAATTTCTGGCAGACCATGAAATTGGCCGGCGATATAGCCGGTGGCCTGGCGGTTACCATGCCTTCGGAGAAAGAGTTCGACAATCCTGAAACCGCCGAATATGTAAGAAAGTATATGAGAGCCCATGATTCCGCTGAAAAGCGGATGCGCATGACCAAGGTTCTGCAAAACTGGACTGCCGGACTGCATGGTGTTGGCACCTGGCAAGGAGCCGGATCTATAGAAGCGCAAAGACTCATGATCAGAAGGCTGATGGATTCTGATGAATACAAGAGATTGGCCAAAATCACAGCCGGGATAACAGATTGAAGCCTGTACCGCCATTAGGCAGGAATTCACTATTTAATGGTTAGATAGGCCCAGGTATTTTGCGCCCGGATTTTCAATGCAGGGCGAGGTTATTATTTATAAGGAAGCATTGTTACTGTAAAATAACTAAAAGGGTGATGTGATACACTTTTATCGCACCACCCTATTTTATTTTTAACAACAAGCTCATCTTTATAGCCTGAGAACACCCGCAGATTTATACTCATACAACGACCGCCGAAAGATAAAGCAGTATATCAAAAAAATAGCCCGGGAATAACTCACCCGGGTAAATAAAGAGGGGTTAGGCCAACCTATTGCAAAGGAAGAGAAGTCTCACATATAAACCTTTCGTTGGAGAGCTAATTCCGGTTTTTTACCAGGTAGTTTATGCATCCCTTAAAGCCTCTCCAATCTATAATCAGATGCACTACGGTTACACCTATAGCCAAAATACTAAACCAAAAATGCCAGTCTCCCCATTGCTGTTTGGTCATTCCCAGTAAAAGAAGCGTTCTCCCCGATCTGGGACCGCTCGGAGCCAGCCACAGTATTAAGCCGCTTATGGCTGAAAGCCCCCACATTATCAGCATGGAAACTGCTGTCACTGAACGCGTATAGGCTTTAGAAATCCTGGAGGAGTTTCCCATATGCTCTCTACCCTCTATCGCCATGATGTCTAATTTTTATCGTTATACATAAATTTTTTAAACACCCTGCCTATATATTTTGGCTCCGGATTAAAAGGTTCGGATGCCTTTCCTACAGCCCTTTTACGATATTTCCTTTGATAAATTTCTCGTTGGACAATCGGTTTAAAATATTTTTCATTACCGCTTCAAATTCTTTAAAACGATATTCCTCCAGTTTACCGGTGTCCATAGCCCGGGTCATTTTAATGTCCCAGGGAACGCCTCCCAGGAATGGCACCCCCAGAAGTTCTTCAGTATTCTCAGGTGTTGCCTGTCCAAATAAGGCCATCTTTTCGCCACAGCAGGGGCAAATTGCCGAATTCATATTTTCTACCACTCCAATAATAGAAGTTCCTATTGCTGTGGCCATTTTAGCCGACTTTTTAACCACCATGCCGACCATATCCTGCGGCGATGTTACCAGTACAATCCCCGTTATCGGCATGCTTTGTAATACGGTCAGTGGCACATCCCCCGTTCCGGGCGGTAAATCCACAACCAAAAAGTCCAAATCCGCCCAGTTGCTTTCATTATAAAATTGCTCTACAGCTCCGGCCAATAACGGTCCTCTCCACACTACCGGGTCGTCCTCATTGGGGAGAAACATATTGATTGATATGACTTTTATACCGCTCGAAGTGATAGGAGGCTCCATACCAAATTGTGAACTCAGGGGCTGTACCCCTTGTAGGCCAAAGGCCTTGGGTATACTGGGGCCTGTTATATCGGCATCTAAAATGCCAACCGCGTATCCATGGCGCTTTAATTCTACGGCTAATAAACTGCTGACGGTGGATTTGCCTACTCCGCCTTTTCCGCTCATTACAGCAATGATCGTTCCAATGTTGTTAAAACATCCCAGTAAAGATTTCTTGTCATCGCTATCCAGGTCAATTTTAACTGCTTTGTTCATTACTACACTTCTCCCATCTGTAACCGAACCTGTAATTTTCCTTTTCTACGTTGAGCAGCACTTCATCCAAGTCATAAGCTGGAATTCCAGTTGACTTAAAAATTAGGTACGATTTGCATATGACTGACGCACTGCGGTTTCTTATGACGTGAGTAAAACGGCTCACTCCTTAAGATGCCTTTCTGGTCATATGCCCAATTCCATCGTAAATTTATTTCGGGTATATGTCAATAACAAAATGTTTACGAGCCTCCTTTTTAAGCATCTCTTCCTTGGTCTGTTTCTATGTAAATCCATGCCTAACATCACCTTCTACCTTGCTTTTATTATATTTATCATATCTGCCCTTGCTTTGGCCGCATCCATAATAATGCCTGAAATAGCGGGAAAGGAGGCAGGTGAAGAGATATTCCCAACAAATGATATACTGGAAAAGGAAATCAATCAGCGAGAAGCATTTCAGCGGGGTCAAAATATGATGACCGAGGGGCAGAATGGGATGATGAATTGGTTAATGAGGTGGTCACCTGGGGAGAGGGCGGAATTTGGGAAATGGACGTTTTAGAACAAACTTCAACGACCTATTTTTTTAACGTTTTTCGCTGTCCCTATTATGAGAAATATCGAGAATTGGGATTAGATGAATTCGGCGTAGAATTCTCCTGCTGTCGTGATGAACCTTTTGCCAGAGGCTTTAATCCCCAACTCAAGTTAGTGCGGACCCAAACCATTATGGAAGGTGCTGATTATTGCGATTTTCGGTATTATTTGCTTTCCAAATGATTGTCGAATTGCTTAAACAGTCAAGCACCAAGCTCTATCCAACGTATCGGATAAGTTCATACTATGTAACGGCTGTACCAGTCGATAATGATATTTTTCTAAGTTCCTGCTTTAGCGTTCAAGGGATGCAATTTTTTCATATATTTCAATACTAGGTTCTTCTTCAACCAATTCGTAAGCCCGGATTAAAATTTTCTTCAGTATATATTGAGAACTGTGATATTTAAAAGCATCTTTGTCTTGGTACGCTTCATAAAAAAGGAATTTACCCGGATCCTTTTTAGCCCGATGAAGTATATATCGTACAGTTCCTTCTTCTTGCTGAACCGTTGGAAATGCATTCTTAAATAGCTCTTCCAACTCCTTTTCACAATCTTTTTTTGCCTTAAATGCTGCAACTACAACGATCAGTTTGATCACCTCATTCTTTTACAGATAAAATAACTAAATTATTAGCTTACAGTTTACTTCCCTGTCAGATCTAAAAATTGATGTTGAGTTTCACGGTATTTTTTGAGCACACCAAGTGAAATGGGAGGGACTATATTATTGCTTTTTACCCAATTTCGATACGCAACTTCCCCCAGGCAAGTAATAACGACGATTTTTTTGTGATTATGTATCGAGACAATAGATACTCCTTTATATTTCTTTTCCAAGCAATTGTTGCTATTGTCACGTCTTATACTAATTGCTTTGCCTTTGAGCGCAATTTCTCTTAATATTTCGCTAATTGATTCATCCGAAGCTTTAAAATCAAATAACCTCTGGCGATATCTTTCAATTGCATGTCGCGTTACAAAAATATCCATTGTTTCACCTTATTCTGAAATGACCTATTTTTTTTTACAATTGTGAAACTGTTAGGTTAAAGTACAACCCAAAGTAGAGGGAAGCAAATTAAATTTGCTTCTCTCCACCTCGTTTAGCCGTATTTTTGGGTTCATTAGTATTCAAATGCTCCTATGGGAATATCGATAGCCGATGCATCGGCATGTTTTAATATGACTGCTGTATTCATAACATTGGGCACTACATTACACAAATAGTATTTTGCCGAAGCTATCTTGCCGCAGTAAAATTCGTAATCATAATGATCGCAACCAATTTCTCTCGCCTTTTTATCCGCAATGATGGCTTGATCAAGAATTAAACTGCCGGCATATAATTGAGCTGTAGCGGTCAGGACTCTTCGCGAAAATAGCGGAATCATCTCCGGGCACTGGTCTTTTTTGAAATCTTGCATAGTATTCTTTATTTTCGCATAAGCCTCAATGGCATCTCCTAGAATTATAAACTCTTTTAAAAACGCTTCATTATGCCTGTTGGCCTCGTAGAAATTTTTGATGTCCTGAATAAACTCATCAAATATTTGCCCTTTTTCCATAGACCATTTACGTCCGACCAGGTCGAGGGATTGAATAAAGTTGGTGCCTTCCCAAATGGAATAGATCTTTACATCACGGGCAATCTGACTTATGGGGTATTCATTCATGTAGCCATAGCCTCCATAGGTCTGAAGAGCTTCACCAAGCAGCCACCAGGCTTCATCACTCGTATAGGCTTTGCATAAAGGAGTGGTCACCTCAACGAGATTCGAAGCTTTTTTCCGGGCTACGGGATCGCTGTCCCGGTGACGAACATCAAAAGCAAAAAAGGTTTTATAAATCATGGCTCTGATTGCTTCCATATGCGCTTTACCCATGAGAAGGGTTCTCTTAATATCTTCATGGTTAATAATAGGTACCCTTTCTCCCTTGGGATTTACATATGGTCTACCCTGAATCCGGTCTTTGCAGTAATCTCTAGCATTGTAATATCCATTGCAAAGCATGGAAAGAGCTGATAAACCCGTTTCCAACCGGGCCAGATTCATCATCTGGAACATTTGGGCCATTCCATTTCCTGCTCCGTCATTCTGCAAAGGATTAACACCGAGCAGCCATCCTCTACAATTATTGTTATCACCGAAACTTAATGAGGCTGTAATCGAACCCAAAAGGCCCATTTTATGCTCGATCCCGGTAGTCACAACATCATTGTCCTCAAGGCTTCCATCTTCGTTAACCCAGTACTTGGGAACAATGAAAAGGGAGATTCCCGCCGTTCCTGGTTTAGCTCCTTCAACTCGGGCCAGATATAGGTGGATAATATTTTCCGTAAAATCATTGTCTCCACCGGTGATGAATATTTTGGTTCCTTTAATTTTGAATATTCTCGGATCATCGGTTGGATAAGCCTTTGATAATATATCGCCTACATCCGATCCGGCGCTGGGTTCTGTTAAACACATGGTTCCAGACCAGCTGCCATCCATCATTTTAGGCAAAAACGTTTTCTTAAGGTTTTCATCCCCAAAGGTCTGAATCAACCCAGCCGATCCATCAGTTAGCTCAATATAAGGAGTCAAGGAAGGATTCGCAGCGCCAATCATCTCCCAGATCATCGCATATAGTATATGGGGCAGAACCATAGCGTCCTCTTCTTCGCTAATATTACTGGTTCCCCATCCTTCTTCCTGGAGCCTGTGGAATAAATCGCCCATTCCAGGGGGAGATATAACTTTACCGTCCACAAACTTTGATGGGGTATTAATCCCTGCTTCGTTGACAGGCTCAACTACTTCTTTGCAGAACTTTAAGATAGGCTCAAATATGGATTTAACATCTTCTTTTGAATAGTATCCGGCGAATTGATCATATGAAAATACTTTTTCAGTGGGCAGCCATTCCTGTAGAATGAATTCAAAATCTCTAGTATTTCGATAAGCAAAATTTGCTCCCATGATAATTACTCCTTTACTTTATAAGTCATTTTGCCAGGCATCGTCAGGGCTCAATTTACCAGGCAGCGTTTGAGGTTAGATATTCGTGTATAGCGGCAGCAGCTTTTTTCCCCGCTCCCATAGCTTGAATAACCGTAGCGGCACCGGTTACGATGTCTCCGCCGGCAAAAACACCCACTTTGCTGGTCTTTCCATTGGTAAGGTCAGCAACAATGTTCCCATGATGATTCACAGTCAGATCCGGAGTTGTGCTCGGCACAAGCGGATTGGGGCCCTGTCCGATGGCCATAACAACCGTGTCTATATCCATTTTGTAGGTAGCACCTTTAATCGGCACCGGACTTCTCCTGCCTGAGGCATCAGGTTCCCCTAATTCATACTGCTGACAGATCATGCCGCTGACCCATCCGTCTGCATCGCCCAGAATTTCCAGCGGGCTGGTAAGTAATGCAAATTGAACGCCTTCTTCTTTGGCATGTTCGATTTCTTCGTGGCGAGCAGGCATCTCTTTGTCGGAACGGCGATACACAATGTAGGCCTCCCTGGCACCCAACCGCAGTGCGGTTCGAGCGCTGTCCATTGCCACATTACCCGCACCTATCACAGCTACCCGTTCTCCCACTTTAACAGGTGTCGTGTAATTGGGAAAAAGATATCCTTTCATCAGGTTGGTTCGGGTCAAGAATTCATTGGCAGAATACACGCCATTGAGATTTTCGCCAGGTATATTCATGAAATAAGGCAGTCCTGCACCCGTCCCAACGAATACCGCATCAAAACCCGATTCTAAGAGCTCATCAACGGAGTTGATTTTCCCAACCACCATGTTATTTCTGATCTCGACGCCTAATTCTTTTATAGAATCAATTTCTTTCTCAACAATGGTCTTGGGAAGCCGGAATTCCGGTATGCCATATACCAACACTCCGCCGGGTGTGTGCAGAGCTTCCATGACAGCAACTTGGTGCCCAAGCTTGGCCAGATCGGCAGCGGCGGTTAATCCTGCCGGTCCTGCTCCAACTACGGCTACTTTTTTGCCGGTATCGGGCATTTTGGACAGCCTTACTTCTCCTTGTCGCATCTGCCAATCTGCTACAAAACGTTCAAGATTGCCAATTGCTACTGGTTTGTTCTTTTTCCCAATCACGCACAGTTTTTCACATTGGTTTTCTTGTGGGCAAACACGTCCACAAATAGCCGGCAAGTTATTTTTCTCTTTTATTTTATTGATTGCTTCTTGATATTTCTGTTCTTTCACCAGTTTAATAAAGGCCGGGATATCTACATCTACGGGGCATCCCTCTACACACCCCGGCTTTTTGCAGTTTATACAGCGGGATGCTTCCAACAATGCCTGCTCTTCCGTAAGCCCCAGAGCTACCTCGCTAAAATTACAAATTCGTTGGTTGGCCTCTTGTACTGGCATATTCTGACGTGGTGTCTTCATTTTTGCTTCTGACACTGCCCCTCACCTCCCGAACAACACTTATTCATTGCTATAATCTCTTCATTTACAAACATGCGCGAACGCAGCTCGGCAATTGACCAGTCTACTTGATGTCCATCAAACTCCGGGCCATCTACGCATGCAAACATGGTATTGCCGCCCACTGCAACCCGGCATGCCCCGCACATTCCGGTGCCATCAACCATGATCGGATTCAGACTCACAATAGTCTTGATGCCGTACGGCCTGGTCATCTCCGAAGCCGCCTTCATCATAGGCAACGGGCCTATGGCCACGACCAGCGCCACATCTTTAACCTCGTCCATTAAGCGCTGCAATACATCGGTTACAAAGCCTTTTTCACCGGTGCTTCCGTCGTCGCTGACCACAAAGAAATAATCGCTTATTGCCTGCATCTCCTTCTCAAGGATCAAATGCTCCCGGCTGCGAGCTCCAATAATACTGTAAACGGTATTGCCCGCTTGTTTCAGAGCCCTGGTGATGGGGTAAATCGGAGCAATGCCAACACCGCCCCCAATGCAGATTATCTTGCCAAATTTTTCGATTTCCGAAGCTTTTCCCAGGGGGCCCACAATGTCGAGAATGACATCGCCCTCGTTCATAGTTCCCAAATCTATAGTGCTCCGGCCAACTTCCTGGAATATCAAAGTTAAAGTGTCCCGGTTCCTATCAAAATCGGCTATAGTCAACGGGATCCTTTCGCTGAGTTCATCCATCCTGACAATAACAAACTGTCCTGGTTGACCCTTGGCTGCGATTTCCGGAGCTGAAATCTCAAAAAGCTTAATGCCTGTAGCCAGTTCTTGTTTTTTTAAAATCTTAAACATGATTTCTTCTCCTTGTGCTTCAAGTTAAAAAACGAGGGTTGCCGATTTGGCAAGGAGGCCTGGGAAGGCCTCCCAAAGCCCTTCGGCGTATTAGAAAGTGGGTTAAATATTAGAAATTGCAAGGAGCGTCAGCAATTACTAGAGTAAGTGGCAGGTTAATCAACCCACATTTCTAAAATTAATTTAGAAATTATCAAATTGAGGCTATCGTAAATCCAAACGATTAGTCTTCAAAATACTCGCTGGCCATTTCTACCGTGACTTTGTCATCAGAACTCAGTCTGATCGCCAGACTATGAATCTTGGTAAGCTCATAGTCATAGAAATAGCGTCCGGTATAAATTTTGCCCTGATAGAAAGCCTTATCCTGGTCAGACGCTTGTCCCTTCAATGCCTTGGCAGCAGCCGTCATCAATTTCAGCCACTGCCAGGCGATGGCAATCTGACTCATAAAGTCCAGATACAAAACGGCGTCAGCTAAAAATGCCTCATTGGTAATCTGGGCTTTCTTGGCCAGCAGCAAGGCAGTGAGATCTTTCATCAACTGAACCGCACTTTCAAGAGCCTTGATCTGCTTTTCCAACTCCGGATAGTTTTTAGCTTCTGCTATGGTTTTTTCCACTTCATTGATATACAACTGGAAAGCCTTGCCGTTTTTCATGCTAATTTTACGGCCCAGGATATCCTGTCCCTGAATGCCGGTGGTGCCTTCATGAATCGGATCGATGCGAATGTCTCGATAATATTGCTCTACCGGGAAGTCTCCGCAGAATCCGTAGCCGCCATGGATCTGAATGGCTGCGCTGGTCGCTAGAATACCCATTTCCGATGGATACGTTTTTAGCATAGGTATAATGAAGTCGGTCAGCATTTCATGCTCTTCAGCGTTTTCGTCAACCGTCACTAAATCCTGATACATAGAAAGCTGAATAGCCAGTGCCATTGAACCTTCCATTACGGCTTTCTGTAAAAGAAGCATTCTCTTGATATCAGCGTGTTCAATCAGTTCCACCATCGGAGTCGCCGGGTCTTTCTGGTCGGGTTTTCTGCCCTGTTTTCTCTGCTGCGCATATTCTAAAGCTGCATAGTAGGCACCCGCTATTTTACTGACTGCGCCGATGCCGACATTGATTCTTTCTTCATTCATCATCTTGAACATCTGCGCCAGACCTTTGCCAAGGTCACCCACCAGCCAGCCGCGGCAGTTTTTCTCTTCACCAAAAGTGAGCTGAGCAATCGGGGAACCTTTATAACCAAGCTTGTGCTCGATTCCGCCGCATTGAACGTCATTGTATTCCAATCCGCCGTTTTCATTAATACGGTATTCCGGAACTACAAATAATGAAATTCCAGGAACGCCTAAGGGACCGTCTTTTAGTCTGGCAATCAACAGGTGGATAACATTGTCTACCACATCGCTATTGCCGGCTGAGATAAATATCTTTTGACCCTTTATCATGTAGTAGCCCTGATCGGTAGGCTCCGCAATGGTGGTTAGATCGCCCAGAGAACTTCCTACGTCAGGTTCGGTCAGGGCCATAGTGCCCTGCCATTCACCGGAATACATTTTAGGGAGATACATATCCTTCATTTCCCGGCTGCCAAATTGATAGATCAAATTGGCAGCACCTGCAGTCAGCATAGGATATACATGCATGGAATAGTTGGCTGCGCCAAACAGGAAATACGCCAGCTCCTTAATAGTCAAAGGGAGCTGCTGCCCGCCGATATCATAAGGCTTTTCGGCGTTGATCCATCCGCCTTCGCCCATTTCTTTAAGAAATGGTACTATGGCCTTCTTATAGACATGAACCTTTCCATCTTCCCAGTAGGGGGGATTGGTATCCATTTCCTTGAAATAAGGAAACATCATTTCTGTACTGATTTTCAGAGCAGTATCAAGGATCATTTTGAAAGTCTCTTCATCGTGATCTTCAAAATAAGGAAACCGATTCAGTGATGCAACGTCGAACACTTCGTTGATCATGAAATCAATATTCCTTCTGCTGGCAAATTTTTCAGCCATTCTTCTTAACCTCCTATTGGAACTCCTTTTAAAGTATTCAACGCAAAACTTTTTGTAAAATTTCCCATTATTGTTGCGTCGCTATCAAACTGGTGACCGTAGCTAAGCCAGGTATTTCAATGGCTTGCACATGCTCAGATGTAGGGGGGATTTCTCGAATCCCCCCTACTATATATAAATGAGAAAAAGGGAGGAGGAACTATATTTATTCAACCCAGATGATTGCGCCCGCCCCCTGGGTCAAACCGCCGCAAATTGCGCAAGTGGCATAACCGCCGCCGTTTTCTTTGAGATTATAGGCAGCCGTCATCATAATGCGAGCACCACTTGAAGTGTTGGGATGTCCAACTGCAATGGCGCTGCCGTTAACATTCAATATATTCTTTAATGCCTGGTACTTGCTGTTATCATTGTCGAGTATCGGCTTAGATGAAACTTCTTTAACCATTGCCTCATAATCGCTCTTAAGGAAGCGGTCATTGGAGAGGAGCTTCAATGCTACCAGGGGTACGCAGGCGAAAGCTTCGTTAATTTCAATGAATTTCATATCATCAATGGTCAATTTGGAGTCATCCAGGCATTTCTTGATAGCGAATGCTGGTGATACAGGCATGATTCTGGGTTGGAGCGCAATAGCGGATACCGATACTACTGTATATAAGGGTTCATATCCTAATTTTTCCGCATTTTCACGAGTAGTGATAATCTGTGCTGTAGCTCCGTCATTCATTCCCGGTGCATTGCCTGCAGTACATGTGGGATTACCGAATATAGGTTTTAATTTGGTAAGATCCGCCATGCTTATCTCAGCTCTATACTGCTCGTCTTTGTCCAGGATTTTGCTGGAAATTACATTCCCTTTTTTATCTTTCTTGGTCAATTCCAGCGGAGTCATTTCGTTTTTAAAGAATCCCCGCTCCCAGGCTTGGCCGTATTTCTGATGGCTGGCAAAGGCCAATTCATCCTGCTCTTCTCTGGATACGCCGTATTCGATAGCAACGTCACCGGAATCCACGGCCACGGGTGCGTAATCTTTATATCCCAGCGGTATAATAGGATCTTCAACCTGGAATGAACTATGCTTCTTCCCTTCCCATCTCAAATTGCGAAGCAGGAACGGAACGGTGCTGAAACTGGTTGCTCCTCCGGTCATAACTACTTTGGCCTCTCCCAGCTTGATGCTGCGGCTGCCGTATTTAACCGTAGTCATCCCGGTTGTGCAAGCCTGATCATAATACAAGGACGGTACTTCAGGAGGAATACCGGCTTTCAACATGCTCTGGCGGGCAACAACCGGAGTATAGGGATCCTTACAGTTTGTGGTATCGCCGCATCCCCACCATACTTCGTCAATAACTTCAGGAGCCATACCGATCTTTTCCAGAACATTTCTCATCGCAATGGCACCCAGATCATAAATATCGATATCTCTCATTGATCCGCCAAATTTACCGAAAGGAGTTCTTGCAGCACTTATAACTACGATGTCATCTTTACTTTTTACAAAACCCATTTATTTCACATCCTTATCATTTATCAGATGGCTACAGCCATACAAATTTACGAGGCATCTTTAATCGCATTAATCAGCCCTTAAGCTTTAAAATTATTAATATTCATAAAAGCCCTGGCCGGATTTCTGGCCCAATAAACCGGCTAAAACGCGTTTCTTAAGCAGCGGGTGCGGTTTATACCGATCGCCAAAATCTCTTTCCATCGTTTCCATGCCATGCATGGCAATCTCAGCACCAACCAAATCCAACAGGGTGCATGGCCCCATAGGGTGGCCGGCACAGAGTTTCATCGCCTTGTCGATATCTTCGGGCTTGTTTCCTTCCTGAACCAGTTTAACCGCTTCGTTCATCAGAACATCCAGCAGCCTGCTGACAATAAATCCGGCAAAGTCAACTGCCACTGCCGACTCTTTGCCGATCTTGGCAATGTAGTCCAGAGTGGCCTGGGTGGTTTCTTCTGAAGTAAGCTGGCCGTTGATAACTTCAACGCCCTTCATAAGCGGAACCGGATTCATGAAGTGGATGCCGATAACCTTATCGCCGCGGGTAGTCGCACTGGCGATTTCAGTTACAGGAATAGCCGAGGTGTTGGTTCCCAGTATACATTCAGGCTTGCAAATTCTTTCAAAGTCGGCAAACATTTTCTTTTTCAGTTCCAGGTTTTCGAATACGCATTCTACCAGCAGGTCGGCATCCTTACAAGCTTCTTCCAGGCTGGTAGTGGTTTTAATGTTGGCCAAGGTTGATTTGACATCATCTTCGGAAAGCTTCCCTTTGCTGGCCAGTTTGCTCAGGTTTTTTTCAACAGTTGCCATAGCTTTAGTCAAAGCCGCATCGGTTATATCATTCAGCACCACTTGATATCCGGCTGCCGCACTGACCTGGGCCACTCCGTTGCCCATAGCTCCCGCTCCTATTACAGCGATTGTCTTAATATCCATGTACCCAAACCTTCCTTTCTTAAATGCCTTATTTCCCAACCATATTGGGCTTTCTCTTTTCGACGAAGGCTTTTAAGCCTTCTTTGCCGTCTTCGGTTCCAAAACACTGGGCGAATATTTCGATTTCGGTCTTAAGCGCATTTTCCAGGTCCAGATCCTGTCCAATATTTATGGCCTGTTTTGCTAAACGAACCAATACTGGAGATCGGCTGGCTATTTCCTGCGCCATTTTAAAAGCTTCATCCAATAACTGTTCCGGCGGCACAACATGATTGACCAGGCCGATTCTATAGGCTGTCTGGGCATCTATGGTTTTACAGGTGAAAATTATTTCTTTTGCCCTTCCGACTCCAACTAACCTGGATAGTCTTTGTGTTCCTCCACCCCCGGGAATAATCCCGACGTTGATCTCCGGGTTGGCCATTTTCGCTTTTTCAGAAGCTATCCGAATATCGCAGCACATAGCAACTTCAAGCCCGCCTCCAAAAGCGAACCCGTTAATAGCGGCTATAACCGGCTTGGGAAATAACGCTATGGCCTGTTGGCCCCGATAAACCCCGAGCGCAAACTTACGTCCCCCTATGAGGTCGCAATCCGACATTTCCGCGACATCTGACCCGGCAATAAATGATTTGTCTCCGCTGCCGGTGAGAATAACCACTCTGACATCGTCATCCTCTTTCATCTGCGTAAATACTTCATAGAATTCATTAAACAATGACGAGTTAAGCGCATTTAAAACTTCAGGCCGATTGACTTGGACCAGCATTATATTGTCTTTAAGAGTGCAAATAAGGTTTTTATATGCATACGCCATGAATTTCTACACCTCCCTCCCAGGCAATTTAATGCTCTACTGTCAAGTGTTATTGGTTTCTTGAATAAATCTGACAATTGCTTAGCTAGTTGCGACTTTCTTCTTTTCCTTGCGCGGCATCATTAACGCTTCACCGTCAATCGTTACTTCGTTTTTTTGATTGGTACAATAGGTCCTGAGCCGCACTCTATTTTTTGCCTCATCTATTTCAATGACTTCAACCGTTGCGGTAATTGTATCTCCGATAAAGACCGGCTTTAGAAATCTGCTAGTCTGTTCTAAATAAAGAACTCCGGGTCCGGGTAATTGAGTTCCCAATACGTTAGAGATCAACCCGGTGGCGAGTATGCCGTGAGCTATTCTTTTTCCAAATACGGTATCACCGGCATATTCGACATTGACATGCATGGGGTTCATATCCCCCGTAACCCCTGCAAACGAATAAACATCCGATTCTGAAATCGTCTTGCTGAATTGAGCTGTATCACCGATTCTAATCTCTTGCACAGTTTTTCCCTGCAATTCCCTTACCTCCTGGCCATTAATGTTGTTTGCCATACTCCAAGTGCATAAGGTGTGCCAAATAGGTGTTTCAAATTAAAAAACAGCGGGCTCAAAATTTCATAGATAGACAAGATACGGTTTAATGTTCTTCAATAACACCTATATATAGGGATGTTCTGGCTGCTTTTTATTTAAATAAACTGATAATGCCGGTGTGAATTTCACACCGGCATATGATTTAAATACTTGATATTTAATTGAGCAGGCAAGAATTTCGAGGGGAAATTGAAGCAAATGAGACAGTTGTCCTAAGTTATGACTGTCTCATTTGCTTCAATCATGTTCAGAGTTAATAGATGAAAAAAATGCATATCGCTTCTACAGCTATTAAACTGTGTTAACCGCCGCCTATAATATAGGATTCCTTTTTTCACACCTATACAGGTACTCAGACCAAACAACCGGTTAATCTACGGTCATTTTATAAGGTTTGTGCTACCTTCATTAACTTTTCAGCCATTTCAGCCATATTCATCACTGTAGCCGTTACTTGCTGGGTCGCAGCGGCCTGTTCCTGGCTGTTCTTAACCGTATTACCTGATGAATCCACTGCCTTTTGTACAATAACATTAATTTCTTTAATTAACCCCCCTATTTGTTCTACAGTCTGCTTAGATTGATCGGAAAGTCTCCTAATTTCCTCAGCTACAACACCAAAGCCGCGTCCATGTTCTCCAGCTCGAGCTGCTTCAATAGCTGCGTTCAGCCCGAGCATCTTGGTCTGATCTGCTACACTTTTAGTAAAGCTCAAAATCTCGTTTATGCTGGCAGCGCTTTCTTCAACCTTTTTAATCTGATCGGCTAATTGTTCCTCCCTTATACATATTTCTCCTGCAGACGCTGCAATTTCTTGCATCACACTGGCCATTTCCTGAGAGCTGCTATTCAACCTGCTTGCCATATCCTGTAGATCATAAGCTAAATTGCGCGGGTATATTATAGCGAACGTCCCTACTAAATTTCCACTTTCCTCATCAAACAGTGGGATACCCTGTAAACGGGCAGGGCCGGAATCATAGTCGAGATCTATTTGGATAGCCCTTTTACTCTTGGCTATTTCGATGGTACTGAAATTGTCCTTCATGGGTGTCCCCACTTTTAATGTTTTTAAGTCAAACTTATCCGAACCTCTGGCACAAATAAGAGTTTCTAGATCGCTTACTCCCACCCAGGCTCCGTGTGCCTGACATTCAATAATAATAGGGGCAAAAACATCGAAGGCTTTTGCCACAGGATGCACCTTGGGGACATACACGCCATAAGTACCGATGACTGACTTGCTTTCATCATCATCTTCAAAAATGGGAGCTACCCACGTATACAAGTATTTACCATAGATTTTTCGATCTACAAGCTGGGCAATCATCTGTCGCGTCTTCATGCACCGGTCAATTACTCCACCCTGTACAATCCGCACTCCGACATCAATTCCGCCAATTTCAAGATTGTGTTTTTCAACAAAATCATAACATTCCTGGTTGGTAGTATAGTATATGACACCTTCCTTTCCATAGGTTTGCGTCAAAAAAGAAGCCGAGTTACGAAAGGCTTCCTTTTTACTCCGCGCTCTTTTTAAAAACTTGTCGTGTTCTTCAGTAAAGGTCATCATGATGTTTGCATTATGAGAATCCACAATATGAACATGGGCTGGTTTAATCTGCATAATCTGCTCTTGCACATATTTACTTCCGGTAGCTTCAATAATGATCTCCAATCCCGGTTGTTGTAATATGTCATCCAGATTCTCAAAAGTGGCTACTCCTAATTCCCTGGCCAACCTCATCCCAGGTGCGCTGGAGTTTACATCGCACACCCCTATAAGTTTGAATTTGTCAATATTTTTAAACGCCTGTAAAATTGAAGTTCCTCCCTGACCTCCTCCAATAATCGCTATATTAGCCAAACAGTATACCTCCTATATTGCTTTTAATCTATTTCTTACGCTCCTGCCGACTGTTTGGGATATTCGGAAGCAACACAAGCATAATTTTATAGGTAATTATTGGATATTTTCTCAAAGAGTCATTAATTTTCGGCAGGTTGAATTCAGAATAATATCGTATACCATATTGCGAATATGCTTCTGTTAAGGATTCTGCTGTTTGAGGAGAAATTCGGCTGAACAAACCGAAGAAATGTTTGTAGGAACGAATATTATACTATGTTAATTCTTTAACATTATGCCTGGGTAATAGAGACACCATAGATCAGTCCCTATTACCAGGCTTTTAAGTTGGGGCTTTCCAGCATTCAAAATGCTCTGACCTTGTCAACAATAAATGCGTTCAATTTATTAGTGGTTAATTAAAACTGGACAAGTACATTGCTGGCTAACTCGGCTGCTAATACTGCCTAAAACGCCTGTAACCCCCCCAATACCTCTGCTTCCTATAGAGATTAAATCAAACCTGCCTTCTTCGGCTACTTTACAAATGATTGATACCGGGTCGCCTTTGGCTATATCACAATGAACTTGTACTTTTTGGTCTTTTAATTCAGAAGCTACTTTGTTAACAATATCGCGAGCGACTTTCTCCCACTCATGGTTAACCTTTTCGGCAAGCTCTTGGGGTAATTGAAATCCTTCAAAACCCACTCCCGAATAGTCGCCCGACGATGGTTTAACAATATTTAAAATATGAATTTCTCCGCCTTCTGCCGGTGCAACGGTTGCCGCCATTTTAGCAGCCCGGATTGATTGAGCCGAGCCGTCTACAGGAACCAGTATTTTTTTTATCATTGGCAAAACCTCCTAATGTTTGGTGGCTAGTCTATCACATTCTCGTTTGCGGTCAGTATTGCGAGATTCATTGATATAATGTTAGTTAGGCTAATTTGTTGGATCTTCTCCAAATTTTATTCTGCTGGGCTTCTTTGATTAAATCATCGCGGAAGTCGGGATGAGCAACATTGATGATTTCTTCAGCTCTTTCCCAATTGCTTAATCCTTTAATCATTTTAGTCATGCCATATTCGGTTACTATGTAAAAAACCAAACTCCTCGGCATGGTCACTATTCCACCGGGCGTAATGATCGGTTTAATCCTGGATAGTAATTCGCCATTTTTCCCCGTAGTTGTAGAGCTCAGGCAAAGAAAACCTTTTCCGCCTTTTGATCTGAATGATCCATAATGGAAATCGAACTGGCCTCCGGTTCCAGATATCTGGCGGGTCCCTGAGGATTCAGAACAGATCTGACCGTACAGATCAATTTCCAATGCATTATTGATGGAAACAACCTTGTCATTCTGAGAAATAACATAAGGATCATTGGTGTAGTCTGCCGGACAACTGGCACAGGTAGGATTATCATCGAGAAAATCATACAGTCTCTGTCTTCCCATGGCAAAGGTGTAGACCATTTTACCAGGATCCAGAGTTTTACGCATACCGGTTACTCTTCCGGCTTCATACATGTCAACCATTGAATCCACAAGCATTTCAGTATGAATACCCAGATCCTTTAAATCCGATTCTGCAATCAGACTTCCAATGGTATTGGGCATACCGCCAATCCCCAACTGAAGGCAAGCGCCATCCTCGATTTCCTTCATTATAAGTTCCGCTATAATCCGGTCTTCGTTACTAACCGGGGCTGGAGGTACCTCAATGAGTGGTTTATTGTCCCCCTCGACAATGAAGTCGACTTTGGATATGTGTACGGCTTCTTTGTTTCCACCCAAACACCTGGGTACCGACTCGTTTACCTCCACTATGATGGTTTTAGCTACTGCTATAACATTTGGGGTAACCGAATTAGATACTCCAAGGTTAAAAAATCCGTGTTTATCCATAGGGCCAACCCGCAACAATGCCACATCAACTGGTATTTGCCCCCGGTCATAATAACTACCGCATTCTGAATAGGAAATGGGGAGGTGGTAGCCCATATCTTTATCATGCAGCTTTCTGGTTGCAGCACTCATATGAGATTCATGCAGTATGAAATGTTTCTTTTCCGGATCTGAAACAATCGTCTTGGGTGGAAAATAGTTAGAAACGGTTCTGATTACAACATCATTCAATTCATCTCTTCTTTTGGCCAAGGCTTCATCTAGAATATGAGACGCCATAGCAAACTCGCTATAATGGACGACATCCCCTGATTTTACAACCTTCACTGCTTCGTCAGCCGATCTAATCTTACTTTGGTATTCTTGAATATAGCTCATAGATGTATCACTCCTAATCAGGTAATATCCACACTTTAAAATGAATTAGTATAGCCCTTACTTCCCCTTAAATTCTGGCTTTCTCTTTTCTAGAAAGGCGTTCATCCCTTCTTTTTGATCTTCGGTGGCAAACAACAACGCCCAGATCTTTTGCTCGTACAATAGAGCAGAAGATAAACTGCTATTACTTCCGTTGTTAATACTGCTCTTGGCCATTCTCATGGCAACTGGTGATTTAGAAGCCAAATCCTTCGCTAATTTCCTTGCCCTGGTCATTAATTGTTCGGCAGCAACGATTTCTGTAATTAAGCCAAGCTTCAATGCTTGCTCTGCATTAATTACCTTTCCGGTCATTATCAGGTATTTGGCCCAGCCCTGGCCAATGGCCCGGGTGAGCCTCTGCGTTCCTCCGGCTCCCGGTATAATACCCAGATTAATTTCAGGCTGTCCAAATTTGGCATCATCGGTTGCGATACGAATATCACAGGCGAGAGCTAATTCACAACCTCCTCCCAGAGCCATACCAGCGATTGCCGCAATTACCGGTTTATCTGAATTGGCTAGCTTGTCATAAGCCTTATGCCCAAGTCCTATAAAGGCCTCCATCTCTAATGCCGTAGCCTTGGACATGAATTCTATATCACCCCCAGCAGCAAAGACTTTCTCCCCTCCGGTAAGAATTATTGCTCTTACCTCATTATCTCTTGAAATCGCCTCCATTAGGGAATCCAGTTCCCCCAATAACTCTGTATTGGTGGCATTGAATACTTTGGGGCGGTTTAAGGTAATGATTCCAATATCAGCCTCTTTTTCGTATAGCAGGTTTTTTAAGTCCATTATAGCCCCACCTTTTTATTTACCGTAATCATAAAAACCTTTACCGGTTTTAACCCCTAAATGCCCTGCACGAACCTTTTGTTTTAAAACCAGCGCCGGTCTGTATTTGGATTCACCAAATTCATTAAAGAAATACTCAGTCACATGAAGAACGATATCCAAACCAATCATATCAGCGAGAGCAAGGGGACCCATGGGAAGCCCTGCTCCCAGTTTCATTGCTTTGTCGATTTCTTCTGCCGAAGCAACGCCTTCCTGGTAGGCTAAGGCCGCCTCATTCACCAAGGGATTGAGGATGCGATTAACAATAAATCCCGGAGTCTCTTTGGCCACTACCGGCTCCTTGCCTATTCCTTTGGTCAAATTTACTATTGTCTCAATGGTACTGTTGCTGGTATCAGAACCGGGTATGACTTCGACCAGTTTCATAGCCGAAACCGGATTAAAGAAATGCATTCCGGCAATACGATCGGTTCGCGATGTAGCCGCTGCTATTTCTGTAATGCTCAAAGCGGATGTATTAGTAGCCAGGATTGTTTGAGCCGGGCATATCTCATCCATGGTTTTAAACACTTTCTTTTTTACAGAAATTTCCTCGACGATGGCTTCGATTACCAGATCGCAATCCTTAAAACTTGCAAGCTCTTGGCTGGATTCTAAAAGTTCTTCCCTCGATGCTTTAATGGCGTCATCGATTTTGCCTTTTTCCACAGATTTCTGCCAGGCCTTGCTAATTCTCGAAAGGGCTCCCTGAAGAATACTCTCATCAATATCAATCAACATTACTTTAAGACCAGCTTCTGCACACACCTGAGCTATTCCAGCCCCCATTGTTCCGGTACCTAGTACTCCGACTTTTTTTACGTTCATTTCTAGTCACCCTCCATGTTGATAATTAAGATCTTGCTACTAATCGACCACAATAACGTCTTTGGTTTCTTTCATAAAGAATCCAAATAATGCACCCAGTGCATATATAACTGCGACACACCCCAGGGCAATTCCCAGGCTATATTTAGCTGCAATTCCTCCCATTGCGAAAGGGGCTAAAGCGGACATCATTCTTCCGCTCGCATAGGCGAAAGAAGTTCCGACGCCACGGACACTAGTTGGAAACTGCTCAGATACAAAGGCTGCCAGTGGGCCCCAGTATCCATAGGTTATAAATCCAAAGACCCCGGCCATCCACAAAATGGCTGTAGGACTGGACAAATTGATCCATATAAGCATAATTGCTGCTGACGCAAGCGACCCAAAGATAAAATTGGCCCGGCGTCCCAATTTATCTGCCAGATATCCATAAGCATAGTATCCGAGAAAACCGCCAACGTTTAAGATCATCAGGTACCCGCTCATGGCTTTGATATTTAATCCACGTTCGGCGGACAGGTAGGAAGGTATCCACGAACCAGCGCCCCAATAAGAAACCAGACAACTGGCGCAAAGCCCGAAAGCCAATAAAGTAGTCTTTAAATTGGCTCCTTTTAGAAGGTCGGTCCAGCTAGCAACTTGAACTACTGTATTAGAAACTGTTTCAATACCTTTAGCTTTATTTTGTTTCGCCTTTAACCAGGCCGGTGACTCAGGGACAAAAATAGCAATATATAACGAAGCAAGTAAGGCTAAGATGCCTGAAAAGAATAGCCACTGCCAGCCATGAGTAGGAACCAGGTAAGCATTAACACCCAAAGCCAGAGCATAACCAACTGCCCATCCGCTCTGTACAGCCGAAGTAGCTCGAGCTCTTTGTTCTGGTGGGAAAAATTCGGTAACTAAAGCTGCTCCAATAACCCATTCTCCACCTAACCCGATGCCAGCAATGAATCTGAAAATTATTAAATGCACATAGTTAGTTGCGAATCCACAAAAGAAAGTAAAAAAACCAAACCATGCCAGGCATATTATCAAGGTCTTTTTTCGTCCAAATTTGTCCGCCAGCGGTCCCCATATATATCCGGAAAGTGCTGCGCCAAAGATTGTGGCCGTAGATATTAAACCAGCGCTAGCCAGGCTAATTCCCCAGGTTTTAACCAGCAAAGGAATAGCCAAAGCCAAGACCATGAAATCTAATGCGTCGAAAGTATATCCCAGTATCGCACCGGTCAATGCCTTCCATTTATACTGGGCTGGATTGGCAATAATTGCTTCTTCATTCGTTAATACGTGAGACATCCATTTACCTCCTAGTTTTCAGTTATTTCCGCCATTTAGCCATCATGAATTTCTTGACCAAAAAATATAGCCCCAAATAAAAGACTAGTATCAGGATCTGTTTCCAAACTTCAAGTGATTGCATTCATACCTCCTTTCACCTCCAGTGCCGTGTGTATTGATAAATTTTTGTTGTAGCAATCACTCCTTTCCCCTTTTCCGGAATATTTCACAAAATATTGGCTTGATGCGTTACCAAGCTGTCCATCCACCATCCACGAGCATGGTATGTCCCACCATAAAATTTGATAGATCAGAAGCAAGAAATGCGACCGGTCCAACTATTTCTTCAATAGTGCCCAGTCGTCTCGTGGGTGTCCTTCTCAATATGTCTTCAAATCGTTCTTTATCATTGCGGGCATTATTGGTCAGTTCAGTGGCAATGTAGGCAGGCGCAACGGCATTAACATTAATGTTGTATTCAACTAATTCCAGGGCTAAAGATTTGGTTAATTGGCTGATTCCTCCCTTACTGGATGCATAGGCAGTTAACCCGGCAAGAGCAACAAAGCCAAACATCGAACACATATTTATGATCTTGCCGGCTTTCTGTTCTATCATAATCGGCGCTACCACTTTGCTTCCTATCCAGGCCCCGGTCAGATTAATATCAATAATTCGTCTCCAGTCTTCCACTTGCATATCGATACAATTGCTTTTGGCAGCAATTCCAGCATTGTTGACCAAAATGTCAATACGCTTGAATTCTTGGGCTATTTCCTCGACCACTTTTTCAAATTGCTTGCTATTGGTAACATCAAGGGCATAGAAACAAGCCTGTCCGCCCTTATTAATGATTTCCTTAACCGTCTCTTGTCCGGTCTGCTCATTTACATCCAAAATGACTACTTTTGCTCCCAGGGAAGAAAAACCTGAAGCGATTCCCTTTCCGAGACCCATAGCACCTCCGGTGACCATTGCTACTTTTCCATCTAGTCTTAGATCAAAATTCATTGATACACCCCCCTTATATATTCCATTTTTCCGAGTTGGTCTTTCTCTCGCCATCTGAGAAGTCCGCGCTTAATCTTCTACTTAATTAAACCGGTTCTTTTGTTGATCGTATTGCTAGGAGGCTTAAAGGCCTCCTAGCTTCTATGGCTTAATAGAACCTGAGCTAATTCAGGAAAAACATGAAGAGGAGGAGTAAGCTGCTTTTCCCTGTAGTTTGGTGCTATTAGTCCACAAATCTAAAACCCTGCTCTTGGCCTTGACTTTCAGCATCCTTACTCGGTTTTTCCTAATAAACAATCTTTTGTTTGACAATATGTTGCAGATTCTATGCCAAATGAGGGAATGATAAACAATGAATTATTCCGGATATGAAAACAAAATCGATTTGCTTGTGATAAACTCCTATTTTGAGCAATTCTAAATAATACTAATCACTCAAAAAATTCTGTTAATTTACCGAAAAAATTATTTAATCAATATGAACTTTAAAAAAGAAGTAGCAAATGGGACAGTTGTACCATAAGAAACACTGTCCCATTTGCGTCACGTTCAAAAACCTTCTGTTACTATAAAAGGAAAACCCCTTTTATAAAGGGGCTGAACAAATATATGTACTTTTTTTGATTAAAATTCACTTCTATTTAGTTATAAAAGCTGTTAAAAAATTGTATCCTACATTTTTAACGCTACCTTTAATACATCGTCTAAACGGTTTTCCATTACATTATATGCCTCCATAACCTGGTTAAAGTTGAATGTATGTGAAATGAGAAAACGGGTATCAATTTTCCCCGTAGCAATCAGGTTGATCAAAGCTCCCATGTTTTTTACCTCAACCAAGCCCATCTTTACATTTAAGTTTTTACGCCAATATTTATTAATGGCAAAAATCGTTTCATTTGTATAAACACCCAGTAAAGACACCGTTCCCCCGGCGCGAACATAGGAGAATGCATCCTGAAAGCTCTGAGAACTGCCTACAGCTTCAATAACCACATCGGCTCCGCGCCCATCGGTCAAGTCCAAAATCATTGCCAACGGCTGATTTTGGGTATTGATATTAATAGTGCGATCAGCAAGCTTTTGATCCATTGCTACTTGTAGGCGATATGTCTCGGTATCAATCATTATGATCTGGGCAGCTCCCAATAACCTGGCGCCTATTGCCGCACACATGCCAACCGGTCCCGCGCCAACTATGACTACCGTATCGCCCAGTTTGACTTCTCCTCGCTCCGCACCATAAAATCCGGTAGAAAGGATATCCCCTACAAATAACACATCTTCGTCTGAAAGGTGATCCGGTATTTTATGAATAATCTGTGAGGCATAGGGTATCCGAACCAATTCCGTCTGACAACCATGAGGTATTTCTGCAGTTACCGCCCGTCCTCCAAAAACAGTACCATTATTGCACATGGAAAGGTTGCCTTTCTTACAATAGAAACATTGTCCACAATTGAATATACATGATACCGCTACTCTGTCTCCCCTGCTGAAACCCATTACCGATTCTCCGACTTCCTCGATCACGCCGACAAATTCATGTCCGATAATGGTGCCCGGTAAAATGCCCATGGCTTCTCCATGGTTTTTAATATGGATATCAGAACCGCATATGGTTGAAGTTGTTACCCTGACCAGTGCGTCGTCCATACGCTCAATCTTACTTGGGCGCACTTCTTCTAGCCGAATATCATTATTTCCATGAAACACAACTGCCTTCATTTATCTGGCTCCCTTCAAATTTAAATATACTACTGCCGCCTTATTAGCTAACCCAGATTCACCCCCCATAATAGGCTATCCACACTAGTTGATCGATTGTGTGAGCTGTTATTTCTCCTGGCAAACAGAATACTCTACCACTTATATTTAGCAATTTATATGCCAGGGTGAAAGAAACGCAAAAATTTCAAAAACTAGACCTTTTCCAAAACGCAATGAAGCAAATAGGACAGTTGTTTCACATCTCCACTGTCCTTTTTGCGATAGATTCTGTCTTTTGAAGGCCTATATGGAATTCAAGGGTTCATTTCCTAATTACGTTTTTGTATGCTGACCAAAACCCAACGTACTGCACTTCTCCAATCAATAAGACAAGCATATTTATTAATTCATATAAAAAAAAAGCGGGCAATCCAGCCCTACCTCATAGTTTGGCATATCTCATGCAAGAACTATAAGCATTAAATGCAGCCATTTTCCAACTGTGAAATGCGGTCGTAATCCTATTTTTCAGAAGGACAGGAGGTGAATAGCTACAAACGCCAGTCTGGCCGGTTATTGATATATTTATTATTCCCGGCTAGCTTTTGAGTCAGATACAACCCTAAATACTAATTTTTCTACGTATGGAGGCAAAAACATGAGAACTAACAAAGAATTATTTGATTTATCAGGACAAGTGGCAATTGTAACAGGCGGAGGATATGGCCTGGGGGTTCAAATGGCCTACGCGCTTGGAGAAGCGGGCGCCAATCTTGTTATTGCGGCAAGAAAAGTAGACAAGTTAAAAGCAACAGCAGATAAAATGGAAAAGGAACTGGGTATTAAAGTTGTTCCAGCTCGTTTGGATCTAACGCTTCCGGAAGAGATAGATGCTTTATTCGAGCTTGTGAAGAAAGAATATGGCAAGGTAGATATACTTGTTAACAATTCAGGAGCCATAGCCATTGACTCTGTATTCAAATTTCCTTTAGACAAATGGCATCAAGTAATAGACACTAATCTTACCGGTCTGTGGCTGATGTGTCAGAAAGCCGGATCAATGATGGCCAAACAGGGTTATGGAAGAATAATAAACATTTCATCCATCACCGGTTTGGTTGGACAACCATCTGAATTTGTATTGTCGCCTCCCTATACCGCTTCCAAGGCCGCTATTTTAGGACTGACTAGAGATCTTGCCGTTAAATGGGCAAAAAAGAATGTAACCGTAAATGCTGTAATCCCAGGCTGGTTTGGCAGTGATATGGGAGACATGAACCATGTAATTCATGACAAACTTAATGAATACTATATTCCGATGGGACATTTTGGCGGGGATGACGAACTTAAAGCGGCAATCCTTTTCCTTGCCTCACCCGGAGCATCATACACTACAGGCATCGCTTTACCCGTTGACGGGGGTTTTGTTGCCCAATAGACTTATAATATATGTTGCAGGGGGCTGACTCAAAAGTTACTTTGAGCAGCCCCTTAATTGTGTTAATTATTGCAGTCCTAACTACCACAAGGAACCAAAAAGACCCATTGGACCGGTTGCCTACTATGCTTAATATCCCCTATTTGATTTTCACCTTTTCGAGCCCCCTAAAGTAAACCTAGAAACGCTTACGTCCAAAAACGGATTCTGCTTCCATAGCTCGTCGCTAACGTTTTTTAAGAAAGGCACATAATACTTACTGCCAGTTGTTGGCATAAAATTTGCTTATTAATGTTTCAGTGTTAGCAGATTCCAAGTTTCACGAAGATAAAATATGTGGCAGCTGCTAAAACAATATTAGTAATAGGAGTGAATAAATTGGCGAAAAAATTGGAGAAAACCGTGCACTTGGAACTTGCCGGCAAGACCGGAATAACCTCCAAAACCGAAAACGATGAAGTTGTCAAAAAGCGTGATCTGGCCAAAAAGATGGCGCAGGAAAAAGCCCGGGTTCGCACTATGGCCAAGCAGCAAGCTATGGCCGAACGGATTGCTTCGGCCTCCGAAGAGTTGGTAGCCGGGGTGCAAGAATCTACCGCCTCAGCCCAAGAATTTGCCCGTTTGATGAATGAAGTGGCTGTGGCAACTGAACAATCGGCCCATAATGCAGAGAAAATGCGAGAAGCCAGCGGCCAGTTAAGCGGTGCGGCTTCCGATCTCGACAAAATAGTAGATGAACTTTTAGTTGTAGGAACACAGGCTATCAAGGTTTCCGGGAAATCAATACAGAACATGGAGAATATGGCCAGCCTGGTACAAGTGGCGGCCGATAAGAACCAGCAGTCAGCCACCCGCATAAGCGAGTTAGAAGTTCAATCCCAGCGCATCGGTGATATTGTGCAAGCGGTGGTCATGATTGCCGACCAGACCAACCTGCTGGCCTTAAACGCAGCCATAGAAGCGGCCCGGGCAGGGGAGTACGGGCGCGGCTTTGCAGTAGTGGCTGATGAAGTGCGCAACTTGGCAGAGATATCGGAACGTTCTGCCCGGGATATTCGCGGGGTAGTAGACGACATTCGCAACGGGGTAGGCGAAGTAGTCAAGAATATCAATGTAACGGTTGAGGACTTTAATACTATTGCTACTGGAATGGGAGAAACCGCCCAGGGCATTTCCAAGGTGGGGGACTTAATCGGTCAATATGGAGACAAAAACGCTTTGGTTAAAGAGAGCGCCGGGATATTAGCCCAAAATGCCAGTAAGCTTTCAAACAGCAGTGAAGGCATCGCTTCCGCCACTGAAGAAGCTGCCGGAGGAACCAGAGAGATTGACAAAGCAGTGATTGAGCAAAGCAAAGCCCTGGCTGAGGTAAACACAGCCAGCCAGGAATTAAGCGGAATGGCTGAAGAGTTAAAGACATCCACCAATATTGAAAAATCGGCAGAAGAGGTGGCGGCCACTGCTGAACAGCTCTCAGCCAACATCGAAGAAATAAGCAGCTCCGCCGCCCAGATTGCCAGCGGGATCATGCAGATGACGGAAGCAGTTCGGACCATTAATCAGGAAGCTATGGAAACGCAAGAATTGCTGGAAGCTACGGCCAACGAATATGGGAAAATAAACGAAAGGGCCAAAGATTCCGGGAAAACACGGGTGGAGATGACTGAACTTCTGGAAGCAACGCGGCAAAAAACCAGAACAATTTTGGGGCGCATAAAAGACAGCCTTCAATCTTATGAAGCAACCAACCATGAGCTGGAACAGCTGCAGGATAAGATACGCCGTATAGAGAAGATAGTTGATACCATTCAGAATGTCTCCATTCAGACCAATATGCTGGCCGTCAATGGTTTTGTGGAAGCCGCCACTGCGGGTGAGCACGGCCGGGGCTTTTCTGTCGTGGCCGGGGACATACGCAATCTGGCCAATGAATCAGCGGAAAATGCTGACAAAATCAAAGATCTGGTTCGTGAAGTTCATAACCAGATGGGTAAGGTGTTATCCGACATAAACCAGTCGGAAATATCCGTCCGGGAAGCCAATGCCTTTATCCCTATTGTGGTCAAAACGAACCAGGCCATAACAGAATCTGTAGAAGAGATTACTCGTATCGGACCGGGGTACTATAGTGTATTGCAGGCTATTCAAGGAGTGGGTGCGTCGAGTAGACAGCAAGTTCAAGAATTGACTGTTGTTGTGGAAAAGGTTAGCAATGAGGTTGAGGAAGCCGCGAACATTTCCCAGGAACAGGCCCGGGCTATTGAGGAACTGTCCACTTCCATAGAAGAGATTGCCTCCATTGCTGACGAGATGCAGATGAATTAGCCGGAGAGCAACGACCTGAAAAAGAAGGGCGTAATGGGTGCGAAAAAAGTCTTCTCCCCGTCAGAAACCAGGAAATAATTCGAACTCCACCAATAAACCGGGGTCCCCAAACCCCGGTTTACGTTGATGGGGTTACCAATCTGTGCGGGCAAGTCCTCCCGGTCATTTACACCCGAACCAGGTTTGGCATGGATAAAGGAGACACATGGATGAGTCTAGCCGGGATATCGTAGTGGACGTTGACGGAAAAGCCGCCGGGCTTAAGGTGGATTCGATTTCGGAGTTTTGCGAGCTGATGGCAAAAGCAGAGAGGATGCTCCCGCCAGACCTGGCAGGGACAACAGTTCGATTGGGCGTTATTGGCTAATCTCTTCAAAAAAAGTTTGTAGGCGCAGTTCGAAAGTTCGAACTACGCTTACCTATAAAAAGGGGGATTGTTCTATTTTACGGCTCGCCGTAAAAGCCGCAAAATTCACTCATTGGTAAAGCCGAATGAACACCATCTTAAATCATTTTCTTAAGCCACAATGGCTTCTGTAGGACAGCTATCCACACAAGTTCCACAATCCGTGCATTGCTCTGAGTCAATAGTGTATATGTTTTCGCCTTCTTTAATCGCTTCGACCGGGCATTCATCAAAGCACGTTCCGCAAGCCACACAAAGCTCGGTAATCGTATGAGCCATGTAAAACACCTCCCTTATACAATGTAATTAGACGTACTTTCATCAAACAGCTCAGTTCTCTGGTAGGTTTTAAGCACCTTGGTCGGGCACTTCTCAATGCAAACCGGGTTGTCACACTTCTCTATGCAGATACTGGAATCGACCACCGCCAGATTATTCTGCATCTTAATCGCCTCATAAGGGCACTGCTTGACGCAGATGCCGCAGCCGATGCAGCCCACCTTACAGATCTTGCGC
>Ga0228535_1000261_pt1 | contig 171742 bp, 157 predicted proteins | sample SJ1metagenome_FD_168457 | JGI IMG/M metagenome (GOLD analysis project Ga0228535, IMG submission 168457) | Enriched culture of PCE-dechlorinating microbial communities from Ithaca, New York, USA - SJ1 | ecosystem: Engineered > Modeled > Simulated communities (microbial... > Unclassified... | reverse complement strand
GAAAAAGTGAAGGAGATACAATACAAATTAAACCGAAGACCAAGAAAAAAATTGAACTATAAAACACCGGCTCAATTATTTTTTGCATCTTTGGAAAATAAAATTGCATTTGCGAGTTGAATCTACGTACTATTTTTCCGGGTATAAATCCTCGTAAGATTACTATTTTATTCATATATTTGCATGTTTTTGATTGGGTTAGAACTAATTGTTCCGTTAGTTTACCAGACACCCGGAACAGTTGTTAATTGATTAAAAACGCCTTATCTTGAATCGGGTAGTCTATCGAATTGCCCGGTTCTTTTTATTCTTCTTTTATCCGTCCATAGGTTTTAATTTTAAATGATTTAATGTTTATTTTAACGCAATTGTAATGGAGTCGTTGCTAAAAATTGTCCGGAATTCTCCATGAAAATTAATAATCCGCATAACCTCTTCTATGCTCTGATTCGATGAGAATTTACCGGTATACTTCTCCGCACGGCTTTCTTTATCAGTAACAATAATGGTTACACCGTACATTTTACTCAACCGATCAGTTATTTGTTGCAAAGGAACATCCTGAAACGAATATATCCCGTTGGTCCAAGATATTACCTCATGGGTATCGGTCTGGTTCAAGGTTATTTGTCCGGTATATGCATCAAAGCGAAGTTGTTGCTCAGGACTCATTACAATACGATCCCTTAAATTTTTCTCTTCGTCAAAAGTTTCCAGTTGCACTTTTCCACTGATCAGGGTAGTGACGGAATATGCATCTGTTGAATAATCCATAACATTAAATCTCGTTCCCAGCACATTGATTTGTTGTTTATTGCTGTGAACAATAAATAATTTGTTTTCCTGCTTTATTACGTTGAACAATGCTTCACCATCGAGGTATACTTTACGTTCTTCATTTTTAAATTTCTTCGGATATCTTAAATAAGACGACGCATTTAGTTGTACCCACGAACCATCGGGTAAATGAATGGTTTTAGGAAGACTACACGCGGGATTATGAACTTCCACCCAGGTAACGGATGTTTCCTGCCGTATGTAAAACAAAGTAACGCCCCAAATTAAGAATCCAGCGACAGCGGCAGTTGTAGCTATTTTCCAACGGTTGAACAGTATTGATTTTTTCTTTGTAACAACTATCTCATCCTTACTTTTACTTTTTTGAAGTTTTGCCCATAGGCGATTCCATCCGGTTTCCAACTCAACACCATCAAGATACAAATCTCCTTTTCGATAATCATAGATATTTTTTAGTTCGAAAAACAATTTTTTGTTTTTGTCGGTTAAATGAATCCATTCAGAAAAGAAATGCATTTCTTCTTCCGAAACGGTATTTTGTAAAACCCGAATGATTATTTCCTCTATATTAAAGTCCATCAATTACTTATTTCTTCTAATAATCAAAAAGACTCTACGGCCTTTATAGCGTCTTTTGATATATATACGGTTTAAGAACAAAAACTACGTATATAAATTACAAAAAATTAAATAATTTTCACAATAAAACAAAAAAAATGGAGAGAAGTAAAGGCATTAAATTATCACGAATTATTTTCAAAGCTTTATAAACTTGTGTTTCTACGGTTCTTACGGAGATATTTAAATCTTTAGCAATTCTGGCATGTTTTTCTTCTTCAAGGTAAGCTTTAATAAAAATTCTTTTACATTGTGGGGGAAGTCTCTCTATTTCATCATAGACAGCATTGATTTTCTCATTAAATAAAATATCTTCGTTTAAATCATACCATCTTAATTCTTCAATCTTCAGTTCTGCCTGAATCCTTGACACATAAGTCTCTTCAACTTTAAGATGCTCCAGATAATCGAGACAGGCATTTCTTACCATGCGGAAAAGGTAAGCCTTTATTCCGTTTTCATTAAACTTCTCTGAATTTTGGTGATAAAACTTAAGAAACACATCATGTACAATATCTTCAGCTGTGAAGTTATCGACAAACTTTCTGGCAAAGGCGATTAACTGAGGAGCCTGTTGCAGGTAAATTTTTTTTACTTGCTTTTCATCGCCACAGGGTATCATATCTCTTAATCGACCGTTTTGCAATTCAGGTATTTTTTCTCTTCATCTGCAAAGGTAACCAATTTGGAAAAACAATAAAAAAACTTGATATTACACAGCATACCCCACAGCCAACACAAGTGCAGGAATGAGCCTGCGGCTGAATTTGAACCGGTAGCGGGTACTTTTAGGGCTCGTATTCCCCGCTCATCACCTCTTTTACGGCTTTTAAATAGCCAAATCCATTCTGCATATCAGGCAGGAGATAGCTCCCCTCCACCCATTCATTCCAGGCATTTATGGTAATGAGTTTCGTTTGTTCAGGATGACTATCAGCATACTTCTTAGCTTGATACAACAAAGCTGCGAAGCTTTCGGGGGTGTTGTGGTAATGAACCACATCCTTCATGCCTTTCGCTGGAAAACGCGGCGTATCATCCCAGCCAACAGATACACATGGGAATAACGGTACGTTCAATATGGAATCCATTTGAGTCCGTATTTTTCTTGAATTGTCGCCGTATACCAAATAATCTTCGTTGAGTCCTCCCATATTATACATGGCAACACTGTTGAACCCCATCTCCTCTACTTTGTTTGAAAATTTTTCAGCCGACTCTTTCGACATGAGGGAGCCTCCCCCCTGGTTCCATTGAATATGCAGGTCCGGGAATCCCGCTTTTTTAACTTCCTCCCGGAAATAATCCAGTGCTTCCCGTGTTCTCTTCGCATCTCCTCCGAAGCTCTCCATCAGCTTGTCAATACTGAAAATAGAGAAAACGGGCTTGCCGTCAATCTTAAAATAATTCGGTTGCTTGAAATATTGATTGATCACCCGGTCAACGATAATCTTAAAATTATTTTCATCAACAACAGCGTTCCACAAAACCGACGTATCGTCCTTATATTTGTGAACATTCCAATAATTGCGCTTTACATCGTGATTGGCCCACATGATATAAAACTGCATCTTCGAGTTATTTTTTGCTTTCAGGAATCCATCGTTCAGCGCACTTTCCAGAAATGGTCCCTCGTCATACCAGTACCAGTCATACACAAAGACATTGACTCCATGTTCCACTGCCAGGTCAATCCATTTCTCAACCACCTTAGGGTCGTTATCCATCTCATAACCCCACAACGGAAGCCTCGGCTGGTAATGGCCTTCAAATCGTGGGTTTCCTTTCTTGATCACCTCCCATTCCCCGGTTCCTTCGGGCCACAACATATCACCGAAACGCTCGTCGTGATGGCACGATGGCCAAATGTAGGCTGCAACGTAATACTCAGAATTATTACTGCTCTCCTTAACCGTGTTTTTTTTATCGGTACATGAAGTTACTGCCATACAGCATGCCATCCATACGGACAACTTTAAAAAAAAATTTACATTAATTTTGAAAACCATAGTATTTGAGTTAAAAAATATTTTTGCAATTATAGTAAAAACTATTGAGAATCCTCCTAACAATTCTCTAATAGCCGAAATTCTTCAAATCGACCAATTCCGTGTTTTCACATTTCATGATACGTCCGGGAAAAGTCTGAACAATGGAATAATTGTGGGTCGACATAATAACAGCAGTGCCCCCACTGGAAATCTGTTGCAGTAAGTCTACAATCTGGCTACCGGTTTCGGGATCCAGATTTCCTGTAGGCTCATCGGCAAGAATCAGCAATGGCGAATTGAGCAACGCCCGGGCAATTACCACACGTTGCTGTTCGCCACCTGAAAGTTCGTGCGGCATTTTGTAGGTTTTGTTTTGCATTCCAACCTGAGTCAATACCTCAATAATACGGTCCTTAATAATTATTTTGTCTTTCCAACCCGTCGCCCGGAGCACAAACTCCAGGTTCTTTTCTACCGTACGGTCGATGAGAAGCTGAAAATCCTGGAAAACGATACCGATCTTTCTACGCAGGTAAGGGATCTGTTTTCTTTTCAAGGCTTGCAAGTGGTAATCGAAGACACGGGCATCGCCGGACTCAATCGGAATTTCAGCATACATACTCTTCAGTAATGTACTTTTCCCCGACCCTACTTTACCGATAATGTATAAAAAATCACCCCGGTTGACCTCCAGGTTCACATCACGTAAAATTATATTTTCCTCTCTGTTGAGTTGTACTCCGGTATATTTTATCAAAAAATCGTCACTCATTATTTTAAAAATTGAATAATAAACGGATATCTCCAGTATTCGCCGTTATTGGCTTTAACAGCAGCCAAAATAACAAAAACCAGGTAAACAATACCCAGAACGACGAGCAACGGAATACCGATAATAGTAATAGCTAGTACCGCACTGTAAATGAGATAGCTGATCGTAAAATTCAATATATTTTTTCCGTGAAGATCCACGTTGGCGTTGATATCCTTATTGATAACCCACATGAGTACGGGCGCCACAAACCCAGCTAACGGTATCAGCAAACCCAGCAATTGGGAAACATGCATCAACATGAGGTAAGTGTTTTCTTCCAGTCCGAAAAGAGGCTTACTGCCCGACGATGTCGACGACGAAATTGTTTCATTCAATATCTTCGCTTTTTCACGTTGGTATTCTTCTTCGGTGATGCTTCCTTTTTCACGAAGTTGGTCCAGAATTTTTAAATCTTCGTATTTCATGATCTTTTTTGTGTTATGTAGTACATTTAATCTTAACTCATAGCTCTCAGCAACTTGTCAATCAAGGAAACCATTTCGTTGAATTCCTCTTCTTCAAACAACCGGGTAAGCATAACGATCTTACCCTCCCTGTCAATAATGATATTGCGCGTGATGCCGGCATCTTTTTCGGCGTACAACCCGAAGATTCCCGCATCCGGATCCATTCCAATGGGATAGGTAACACCGGTTGCCTCACGCAGCACCTGAATTTTTTCTGCCGGTTCCTCCCGGTCAATACCATACAACGCAAACTGGGGATTGTCTTTGTGTTTTTGCCATATCTCTTTTTCGATGTGCGGCATTTCTTTCCGACAAACCCCGCACCAACTGGCGGTAAATTGCAGCATCACCACTCTCCCGCGCAAATCGGATAGTTTTATTTTTTTACCGTCGGGCAAAGCCATCTCAAAATCGGGAGCAGGGTCTCCTACTTTTACCCGGTATTGGCGGTCAAGGGTATCCTGAACCTGAACGGTATTTTGTTTTTGCGTATTAACACCGTTCTTTTTCACGGAAGGGTTACACGATACCAACGCCAGGACAAATAAAAAAATGAAAGATAATCCTTTAAGCATATGATTTTAACGGTTTTCAAAAATAAATCTTTTACGCTAAACGCTTTGTTCTTCGTTTACACTTCACAAAGATAGTTTTTTTTCCTGTTTCCGATTTTTTTTGTATAAAAATAAAGCGATAAGCCAAGCGGTAAGGGAACCCAGGAGGTCGGCCAAAAAATCGGCCAGTTCTGCACTGCGCGAGCTAAAGAAGTACTTCTGCATCAGTTCAATAGCTGCTCCGTATATAACAGGTAAAATAAATCCCCAGAAAACCCAGCGGCTCATTCTGGGACGACCGTTATGCAAGCGATAATAATCAAACAAGGAGACGGCCGACAATACAAAAAACATTCCGAAGTGAGCTATCTTGTCCCAAGCTATAATTTGTGGAAGTTGAGGGACATCATCAGAACTAATCAAGCAGGTTACGGTGAAAATCAGGAATCCAACAAAAACGGGAAGAAGAATATGACGGAGATAATTATTCATATAGGGACATCGTTTTGCAAAAAACGTCTCAAAGATAATTTAAAAACATGACTCCACGCTCAATTTTAAAAACATATAACTAAAACAATCCCTTAAATTCCTGAAAAATTCGTTTCTTTGTCAGCTAAATACAAAAAACAACATACAAAACGATCATTTTCGGATTTCTTTAAATATGAAAAAAATTTCTTTTCTTCTATTAATCGTATTAATCGCAACAACCGTTAAAGCCCAAACCACGCAAACCGATAAAAATCAACGGTATTTCGATATCAACAAAAGCATCGATATTTTCAACTCCGTGATCAGGGAATTGGATATGTTCTACGTGGACAGCGTAAAGGTAGACAGTTTGATCAACGGAACCATCCGCACCATGCTGGCCCGGATGGATCCCTATACGGAGTACTATGCCGAAGAGAATATCGGTGATCTTCAATTTATGACTACAGGCGAATATGGCGGCATAGGGTCAATCATTTCCTACAACAACAACCGGGTGATTATCAACGAACCCTACAAAGGACTTGCGGCCGATAAAGCAGGCCTAAAGGCAGGCGATGCCATTCTGGAAATTGACGGAGCGGATATGGTAAAAGCATCCGTAAAAGAGGTCAGCGATAAGTTAAAAGGAACTCCCGGAACAACGTTGAAACTGAAAATTCAACGTCCCGGAGAAAACAAATCCCGCGAGATAACCCTTGTTCGCGAAAAAATAGAAATCGACCCCATCACCTATTCTGCCGTTTTGGATGATGCCGTGGGATATTTGCATTATTCCGGCTTTACCAACGGCAGCTCGAACCGGGTTAAGGAAACGATCCTGGATCTGAAGAAAAAAGGCGCTGAATCTCTGGTTATTGACCTGCGCGGAAACGGTGGAGGTATTTTGGATGAAGCCGTCAACGTTGTCAACTTCTTCGTGCAGAAAGGGCTTGAGATTGTTTCCACAAGAGGCAAGGTAAAACAATGGGACAGATCGTATCACACTCAAAACCAACCGATCGATACACTTATGCCGATTGTTGTGCTTATCGATACCGGCTCGGCTTCTGCCTCTGAAATTGTTGCCGGCTCACTTCAGGATTTGGACCGGGCTGTTATTATCGGCAATCGCTCCTTCGGAAAAGGCTTGGTGCAGACACCACGTGATTTACCTTACGGTGGAAACATCAAAATCACTACATCGAAGTATTACATTCCAAGCGGACGTTGTATTCAGGCCCTGGATTATTCGCACCGCAATCCCGATGGTTCCGTAGCACGTGTTCCGGATAGTTTGACGCATGTTTTCAAAACTAAAAGCGGTCGTGAAGTGCGTGATGGCGGCGGTATCACCCCTGACTACGTCATTCCCCAGGAAAAAAGCGGCACGATCGGTTATTATTTACTTACCGAAAACATTATTTTCGACTACGTCACCGATTGGGCCCTAAAACATCCGTCCGTTGCACCTCCCGCCAATTTTCATCTTTCCGACGCTGATTACGAACTGTTTAAACAGTTTGTAAAAAGCAAGGATTTTCAGTACGACCAAATGAGCAACCGCTCGTTACAGTCGTTAAAAAACATCATGGAGTTCGAGGGATATTTCAACACAGCTTCGGAAGAATTCAAGGCACTGGAAGAAAAATTGCAACCCAACCTCGATCGTGACCTGGAACTTTTCAGTAAAGAGATCAGGCAGATGATCGAAACCGAGATTGTTCAGCGGTACTATTACAAAGAAGGTGTACTGATGTATGAGCTGAAGGATGATGTGGCACTGAAGAAGGCCAAAGAAGTGCTGAAAGACAAACAACTTTACGCTCGCACGCTCCAGCCGCAACCCGTAACCGGACCTCAATAACCCACTTGCCGTGCGTTTCACTGCTTCAACTTTATTTCTGTTCCTTGCCTTTTCACTTTCACAAGCCCAGGAGAAACAGGTAAGGTTGATTTTTGCCGGAGACGCTATGCAACACCTGCCGCAAATACGTGCAGCACAAACCCCTGACGGATACAATTACGATTCCTGTTTTTATTTGCTGAAGGAGAAAATAGCGTCTGCAGACATCGCTTGTGTGAATTTCGAGACCACATTAGCTGGAAAACCTTATTCGGGATATCCACAATTTAGTGCTCCCGACGAGTTTGCTTCCGGATTGAAAGATGCGGGATTTGATATTTTCTTTCTGGCCAACAACCACGTCGTTGATAAAGGGCGCAGGGGAGTTGAGCGCACACTCGGCGTGCTGGATTCCATCGGGATAAAACATACAGGAGTATTCCGTTCGAAAGACTTCCGGGCATTGAACTACCCTCTTATGGTTATTAAAAACGGTATCCGGATTGCTTTCCTGAACTACACGTACGACACCAACGGACTCCCGGTTACTGCGCCCCATATGGTGAACGTCATCGATACGCTGCAAATGAAAAGCGATTTAAGGCTCACGCAACTTTATAACCCCGATATCGTTATCGCCAATATGCATTGGGGCGATGAATACGTAACCCGTCCGAATGCCGAACAGAAAAGGCTGGCCAGTTTTCTTTTCAGGAACGGTGTCAGAATCATTATCGGCAATCATCCGCACGTAGTACAACCGTTGGCTAAGAATAAAACAAACAACGAGATTGAGACCGTTGTTTATTATTCGCTCGGTAATTTCGTCTCCAACCAGCAAAAAATAAATACCGACGGCGGGGCAATGGCTGAGATAGTTATCCATATGGCGGATGATAACAGTCCGGTGAAGATAATATCGTGCAGTTACTCGTTGATCTGGGTGAGAAAACATACCGAAAACGGGAAGTTGAAATACACGGTCATTCCGGTAGAGGAACACAAAAAAAAGGCAATTCCGGAGCTAACTCCGGAAGAATGGCAAAAAATGAATATCTTTGCAACCAAGGCCGATCAACTAATTGGATCGTTTTAAGCTATGTCAACATGGGAGTTTGTTTTTCGCCTACTGGCAGCAGTTGCTGCCGGTGGCGCCGTGGGACTTGAACGTCAAATCAATAATAAAAGTGCGGGATTCCGTACCAATACCCTGGTATCGGTAGGTGCCTGTATTTACGTGCTGATCAATGTAATTTTAACCGAAAACGGCGGAGACCCTACCCGGATAATCGGCCAGATCGTAACGGGAATCGGCTTTCTGGGAGCGGGTGTGATCCTGCACAGGGGCATCAATGTCCAGGGCCTCACCACTGCGGCTACGATATGGTGCAGCGCCGCCCTGGGCTCCCTTGCCGGATTGGGTTTGTATGTGGAGCTGTTGATTTCCGCCCTATTGATTATCCTGGTCAATACGGCCTTCAAGAAAGCGGACAAATGGTTTATGGGAGAGAAGAAAAAGAAAGCCGGAAACAACAACGATCATTCATTCGAATAGAAATCAACGGACAAGCATTACCGTGATTCCCGTACAGGATTTTTGCTTCTTACAATAATCACTCAACGTTTTTTCATCAATCACCACGTTGTTTTTCGCACTCGATGCGTGGATAAACGTCAGTTTACCGTCCTTTTTGTAGGCAAACCCCGTGTGTGTGGTGTCCAACCCTTTGATGGAGGTGGTAAAGGCAATCATCGCCATATGTGGAATATCTACTTTCGCTGACTCTAACTTTTCTTTAGGGAGGTAGTAAAATCCTCCCCTGGCGTTTATCTCGCCTTCAATATTCCTTATTCTTTCGAGCATTTGATCGTCTGTTTCCAACAAACGGTAAGCAGTGCGGTGCGTGGTCATAAAATCGATGGTTTTCGTTTCAGATATTCCACCCAACCGTAGGCTTGCTTCCGATAAAATTTTCTTTTTCACGTTATCGTAAATCCAGTCAGAAGTGTAATGCAGCCGGGAATCGTAACCATCGACAACACCATTTCTATACCTGATTCGTTTTAGTTGCGAAGCAAAATTGTCAAACGAAAGATCGTCCGAAACAACTGTGTTAGCAAGGGCAATAACTGTTTCCACAAAAGTCACACAATCGAATTCCCGTAAATTTATCACCAGTCTTTCGGTATCGTTTTTATCCAAAGTCCCGGCAACATAAGGCGCATTGAGAAAAAATTCCGCTGTCTGTTGCAAAATCAGTTCTTTTGATTTTGACCGGATAGGGTCTATGTGTTTTCTGTAATGCTCGAAAATAATTTTGTCCTGCGGTTCCCAATCGATGGATTGGGTAAAGGAGACCTGAACATCAAAAAAAAAGGAGAAAAATAAGAAAAAATGAATGGGTTTAGGCAACATTTGAAGATTTGTTGAAGTTTACATTTACCAATCTATGGGGGAAATACCGTGAGCCCGTAAATACGCATTTGTTTTACTAAAATGCTTGTTTCCAAAGAATCCCCGATGTGCAGATAATGGCGAAGGGTGCGGGGATTTCAACACAAGATGTCTGTTCGTATCAACAACGGAACCTTTACGCTGTGCATAGGCTCCCCAAAGGAGGAAAACCAGATTTTCACGTTCGTTGGCGAGGTGATAAATAGCGGAATCGGTAAATTCTTCCCATCCTTTGTGTTGGTGTGAGCCGGCCTGATGGGCACGGACAGTTAGCGTTGCATTCAATAAAAGAACCCCCTGTCTGCTCCATCTTTCCAAGTTTCCCGATGCCGGAACGGGGTTTCCTAAATCGTTGTGAATCTCTTTGTATATATTGACCAGCGATGGAGGAATTTGTACTCCATCGTTCACTGAAAAACACAATCCATGAGCCTGTCCGGGTTCGTGATACGGATCTTGACCCACAATAACCACCTTTACCTGCTCAAAAGGGCATTGGTCAAAAGCGTTAAAAATCAGCTTTGCCGGCGGATAAACGGCTCGTGTGGAATACTCCTGCCGTACGAAATCAGTCAGGGTTTTAAAATAAGGTTTTTCAAACTCTTCACTCAGTCGTTGTTTCCAGCTCTCTTCTATTTTTACAGTCATAACGGTTTATAAAGCTAGACTATTGCTTGCTAAGGCATGACTCATGCAGGCTTAAGCATTGTCTGTTCGCATAGCCTGACGCAACAGTTGGTTTTTGGTGAGTAAAAATACAAAAAAACAAGCAGAAACAGGAATTATCAATGAAATTCGACAAAAAGTCTTCGGCTTATATCAGGAAGATATCGTTCTCTGCAGCCTCCCTTCTCATTTCTTTCGACCATATGCTGGCCTGGATCTCCCCGATATGCGCTTTACGCAAATAGTACATACACAAGCGTGACTGTCCTATCCCTCCACCTATGGAAAGGGGAAGTTCATCGTTGACCAACCGTTTGTGAAAAAACAAACGGAGTTTTTCCTCCTGATTTTTGATTTTTAACTGCTTCAACAAGGCTTTCTTGTCCACCCGAATTCCCATGGATGACAGTTCCACAGCCCTATCTAGCACGGAGTTCCAAACAAGCAAATCGCCATTCAATCCCTCGAAACCCTCCTCGTTGAGTGTTGTCCAGTCGTCGTAATCGGCAGAACGTCCATCGTGTGGCTCACCGTTAGATAAGCTCCCCCCGATACCAATAATAAAAACGGCTCCGCATTCTCTTGCTATGGCATCTTCTCGTTCCTTTGCCGTCAGATCCGGATATTTTTGCAACAAATCTTCAGAAGAAATGAAGGTTATTTCGCGTGGAAGCTCAGGTGTTAACTGAGGAAAATATTCATGTACCAGATATTCGGTACGGAGCATAGCGCTGTAAATCCGCTTTACAACATCTTTCAGGAACGCAACCGTTCTTTCTTTTTCATCGATTACCAACTCCCAATCCCACTGGTCAACATAAAGCGAATGCAGGTTGTCCAATTCTTCATCAGCTCTGATAGCATTCATGTCGGTATAAATACCATACCCCTTTTCTATTCCGTAATCGGCCAGAGTCATTCTTTTCCATTTGGCAAGAGAATGTACAATTTCAGCAACGGTATCGTTCATATCCTTAATAGGAAAACTCACCGGACGCTCTATTCCATTCAGGTCGTCGTTGATTCCGGTTCCCTTTTCCACAAAAAGAGGTGCGGTAACACGCCGTAAACGTAACTCCGATGCTAAATTTTGCTGAAAAAAATCCTTGATTTTTTTAATTCCAAGCTCCGTCTGCCTTAGATTTAACAAGGGTTTATATCCTTTTGGAACAATCAGGTTTGACATTTTATACCGTTTTGATGTAATCGTCTGCAAAGATACATCAATTATTCAGTTTGTCAAATATTTTCATCACAAATACTCATTTTGACAATTTTTTTAATAAAATAAGATCAAAAGAGCATTAAACCTCTAGTTTGCCTATTATTTCGCTGACTGACTTCAAATTATGCCTATCCAAGTAATCGGTAATTCCGTCGATTACTTTCATGGAAACCGCAGGATCTATAAAGTTATAGGTCCCGATTTGTATGGCTGTCGACCCGGCAAGCATAAATTCAATGGCATCGGCTGCATTTGAAATTCCTCCCATCCCGATAACCGGAATTTTCACGGCATTGTATACTTGCCAAACCATTCGCAGCGCGATAGGCTTTATACACGGACCCGACAACCCTCCCGTCACGGTGGAGAGCCTGGGCCTTCTGGTTTCCGCATCGATAGCCATTCCCAGAAATGTATTTACCAGCGAGACAGAATCAGCCCCCTCATCCTCAACCGCTCTCGCAATATCAGCTATATCGGTAACGTTGGGCGATAACTTTACAATCAATGTCTTATGGTAAACATTGCGAACTGCTCTGGTAACGTTTGCAGCCGACTGGCACGAAGTACCAAAAGCCATTCCGCCCTCTTTGATGTTGGGGCAGGAAATGTTCAGTTCAATGGCAGGAACTTTATCCAAATCGGCCAGTCTTTCGGAACATTTTACGTAATCATCGAGCGTTGAGCCCGATACATTAACGATTATGCAGGTATTGTACCCTTTTATTCCGGGATAAATATGTTCGACAAAGTAGTCCACACCTTTATTTTGCAAGCCGACAGAATTAAGCATTCCGGAAGGTGTTTCAGCCATCCTGGGATAGTCGTTGCCTTGTCTCGGCTCCAGGGTAGTTCCCTTGACAAAAATTGCCCCCAACCGGTTCAAGTCAATGAAATCAGCATATTCCACTCCGTAACCGAAGGTTCCCGATGCCGTGGTTACCGGATTTTGCAATTCCAGTTCTCCGATATTTACTTTTAATCGATCCATGTGAGTTCGTTAATGTTAAAGACGGGTCCATCGGTGCAGGCGCAAAGATTTCCCCGGGTTGTTTTCTCGATACAACAGAGGCAAGCTCCGAAACCGCACGCCATAAGATTTTCCAATGATGCTTCACATCCGGTTTTGTTCGTGCGTGCATACCGGGCTACCGCCACCATCATAGGTTTTGGTCCGCATGTATAAATAAAGTCGTATACGTTGTTCCGAAGAACAGAATGATCGGTTACAAATCCTTTTTCGCCCAACGATCCGTCCTCAGTAGTACAGTACACTGTTCCCAACGCCTCAAAATCACTCAATTGAAGTATATCCCTTTGGGAACGTCCCCCTAACAGGAACTCGGGAGAATACCCTTTTTCATTGAGTTTTTTCCCCAGAAAAAGCATGGGAGCAGTGCCCACTCCCCCTCCCACAAGCAGGTATTTGCCCTCTTTCTTCGGAATGGTAAAGGAGTTGCCCAGCGGAAAAATCAGATTCAATAGTTGACCTGCAGGTGTTTCACATATTTTTCGGGTTCCTTCACCCACACGCTGTATCAAAAGCCACATTTCATTTTTTTCCTTATCTACAAAGTTTATGGATATAGGCCTTCGAAGAAACACATTGCCTGAATTACTTACTAAAACCTGAACAAACTGTCCCGGAAACATATCGGGCAACGTATCATTATCTGCCGGAGTAACCTTGATCAGGTTGTTCTGGTAATTAAGAGGTTCGTTTGAGCGAACAATGAAGTCGAGTACTTTCATCGGTGAAAACTTTATTGGGTACAAATTTACACTATAATTTTCAATTCCTGCACAGGCGCACAAAAATAAAACCAGGCTTGCAAAGGGCAAACCTGGTTCTGAAGCAGGATTACGGTTTTTTAAAAACCCCTTTTCTCTATTTTATCCGGCTGCTATCCTTTCTTTTGGGAACCGTCCACAAATATACCGTTCTGCCATCTACTGATACCTGCTTATCTGGCTTCCAGTCACCCATGTCAAAAGCATGAGAAACAACCCTGCTTCCCGGTTTCATTTCTTTCAGTATTTTCGGCATTAATTTCAGGTTGACATCCGGTAGCAGATAAAGGGTTAGCACAGTAGCTTTACTGAAATCAAAATCGAAAAGATTTCCTTCGTAAAATTTCACTTTCTTTTCTACTCCTTTTTTCTTAGCATAAGCATTGGCCTCCTCAATCCTTTCCGGGTTCAGATCCACTCCTATCCCGGTAGCTCCATATTTTTTGGCAGCAGTTATCACTATACGCCCATCACCGCATCCCAAATCGTAAACGACATCGCTCCTGTTCACTTTTGCCAAATCAAGCATAACATCTACCACCTCCATCGGAGTAGGAACATAGGGAACGTCAAGATCTATCTGGGCATTTAACTGTGTGAATGCCAACGTGAATAACAAAACAAACAAGCACTTGACTGATTTCATGTTGTGTAATTTTTAATTGTTAGAAAATAAGGGTCTTATGTAATAAATCAACGGGTACCGTTAATTGTTCAACCGATGTAAGAATAAATAAGGTAAAATTAACAATTTAAGACTATTAATCCTTCCTGGCTACAATCTTGTTTTTGAAAAGAAGGTAAAAAATCAGCCCGATGATTAAAAGTGCCGCCCCCAATAAAGCACCTTTGCCGGTATAAGACAGACTCGAATAAAGTAAATATCCACAAAACACAACAAACAAGAGCGGGGTTACCGGGAACAACGGAACTTTGAACGGTCGTGGTACGTCAGGCATCTTTACCCGCAGTACAATCAATCCAATGCCCATACACAAAAAGAAAAACCAAAAAACGGGTGCTGTAAAATCGACCATGGATTCGAATCCGCTCCGGCTAAATGCTCCGAAAATTATAAGCAAAACAGCAATGACACCTTGAATAAGAAGGGAATTGAGCGGCGCAGACTTTCTTTCGTTCCATTTTCCGAGAGTGGCAAACAGACTGAAATCTTTTCCCAGTGCATAATTGGATCGTGCACCCGTAAAAATAGTTGTGTTTAATGATGTTAAAGCAGAGAATATTACCAGCAAGCCTATTAAAACAACCCCTTTTTTTCCAAGCGTAACCCTCATCATATCCACCCCAACGGCATCCGACGCAGCCATCCCAGGAAGTCCCAACACATTCAAAAAAGCCATATTGATAAGAAGGTACACCGCGGTTATGATCAAAATACCCGCAACCAGCACAAATACCATCTTCCTACTGCCAGCCTTCAACTCCGAAGAGACATAAGCTGCCTCATTCCATCCGCCAAAAGTCAATAAAACAAAAATAAGAGCCAGGCTGAATGATTGAAAAGAGGGCGATGATTCAATACCCGGAGAGGCTGTTGACGAAATATCGGGCTCTACAAAAAAACCCACTACGATGATGATCAGTATGCCGGTAAACTGCAATGCGGACAGAAGCTTTTGAAGGCCAGTTCCGAATTGAATTCCCAGCCTATTTACCAGGGTGAGCAGAACCACTACGAGAACAGCATAAAAAGAGGCTGAATGTTCGCCAAACGATAGCAGTTTCGACATATAGTCACCCGCAATATAAGCCAGTATAGCAATGGAGCCTGTTTGAATAACCGCAATACGCGCCCAGGCAAACAAGAAAGAGAACCCATTACCAAACGCCATTCTTAAAAAATGGTAATCGCCTCCAGCACTGGGAAAGGCAGAGCTAAGCTCCGAATAGCAAAGCGCACCGGCAAGAGAAACCAGGCCTCCCAGCACCCAGACACTCAAGAACCAAAATCCATCGGGAGTGTTCGCTGCAACCACCGACGGTGTTCTGAAAATTCCAGCACCGATCACAATGCCTGTAATCAGAACAATAGCGTCTATAAGGCGTAATGTAGGTTTGGGAGCTGCGGGCGGACATATCTCGTTTTGATCCGAAGAAATCCTGCTGTCAACTGTTGATCCGTTGCCTGTATTTGCGTTGTTCTTTTGCATAACACCATCAGTTATCGCAAATCCAAAGATACAAATAATTAATTTATTAATGTTCTACAGGTATCCGTCAAATAAAACAAGGGTTCCGGATTGAACGGGAAAGGAAATTTAATTTTTGAGGAATAGGGAAAGCGTCAAAAACAACACATTATTTAACCGGCTGCGGTACAAAAGTTTCAAATGTGCTGTCGTTGTAATAAATAATTATTTGCCTGATTTTTTTATCATTATTTTTCTGAGCATCAATAATCTTATTTTCAATAACTTGAATATTTTTTTCAGGCTTATTAACGTCAATTCCTTCAGGTTTAACGACCGTTTCTTTCTCCTGGAGTGTTGCAGGAGGGCCCTGATGGAATAAATCATGTTCTTTAGGTATAGAATCCATATCAAATCCATCTTTATACATCTGTCCTGTACCATTGATTAGCCACTCAGTATTGATGTACGGCATTCCTGATAAAATTTTGGTAACGACATCGAGGCTAGGGTTGTTTCTTCCGTTTAGAATATGAGAAATATTGGCCCGGTTAATCTGAAGTCTATCGGCAAATTTTGCCGGCGTCAAATTTTCATTTTCCATTATTTGTCTAATTCGTTCTCTCATGATGCAAGAATATGAATAATGAATAAATATTCAGTATTTAATTTAGATACAAATGTACGAAACATTATTTACAAATAGAAACTATTAAAATATATATTTGTTAATTACAAAAGTATCTCATCAATAAACAATTGTACTTGCAAATAAAATAACAACGGTTAACAACGTCAAAAACTGAAAAAATATAAACTTTAAAATATTAATCTATAGTACTGATATATATCATTATAAATAATATATAATGCTATTATTTAACAAATTATCCGCATTCTTAGAGTTGAAAATCGCTAAAAACTAATCTATAAATTTAATAAATGATTTTAACTATATGATTTATAGATATTTAGTATCTATAAATAAATTGATTATCTGTTTGTTAAAATAATAAATATACAAATGTTTTATACTTTTTGGTATTTATGTTTGATCTTAGTCTTGGTACATTTGTTGTTTACTTTTGAAATAGATACAAAAGTAAATTATTTGTATGTGTCTTATTGCTTGTAATTATTCAACGACTGTTGAAAATTTATTTAAGCCGAACCGTATTTTTTCGTCAAGCAATCAGTAGCGTTTGGGAAGACAGAGGATAAATACTCGAAATACACCAGAACTCCACTAAAAACAAAAAAATACCGGGAACTCCCCATGTCAATAGAAATAATCGATTCTAGTAGGATTCAAAAAACTATTATTTACTGATAATCAGACAATTGATACTAAAAATCTATGCTAAAAAAAGTGATCTGATAAATAATAAGAGTAAAAAATGGAAAATCAGAGAAAAATGATTTAATTTGTGAAACTTTAAACGTATAAAAAAATGAAAAAAGGAATAATTTCAGTTTTACTGTTCATCACCGTTGTTCTGCTGGCATCTGCCCAAAACAAACAAAAAAATCTATACGATTTTACAGTTATTGATATCGACGGAAAGAAATTCGACCTTTCTCAGTTTAAGGGAAAAAAAGTCATGATCGTTAATGTTGCTTCAAAATGCGGGTTCACTCCCCAATACGAACTTCTTCAGGAACTCTACGATGAATATAAGGACACGGGCTTCGTTATCATTGGATTCCCTGCGAATAACTTCAAGGATCAGGAACCCGGATCCAACAAAGAGATAAAAGAGTTTTGTACCTTGAATTACGGCGTGACTTTCCCGATGATGGAAAAAATTAGTGTTGCCGGCAATGATCAAGCTCCTCTTTATAAATGGCTGACCCAAAAATCTGAAAATGGAAAAATTGACCAGGAAGTCACTTGGAATTTCCAAAAATTCCTGATTGATAAGAAAGGAAACCTGGTGGATGTGGTGATGCCTAAAGAAAGTCCCAAAAGCAAAGTCATTCTGGATTGGTTGACAAAAGACTAATGCATTATTTTGTAAACCAATTCTTTAAGTAATTCTCCGGGAGAAGCAGAGACATTATCGATCCCTTTGGATTTCCCGTCGAAAATGCGTAAGCAGGTGATAATCTCCATTACTTTTACAGCGTTGTAATTCCGTAGACCGGTCATGTAATCACGGGCGAAAAACGATGATTTCAGGTTAAGCGCCAACATCACGTTTTGCTCGTTTTTTTGCTGTAACCAAAAGCATTCCAACAAATTGCTGAAGTAGTTGAACAAAACCGACAACGTGACAACGCTGGGGTTGTCCTTTTGATTTTTACCGAAATAATCGACTATTGTATTGGCTTTCAAGATGTTTTTTTCAGCAATGGCTTTTAACAACTCAAAGTTGTTGTAATCTTTGCTGATACCCACATTTTTTTCTATAAGTTCCGAAGTAACCGTGTTGGAACCTTCGGGAAGGGAAACTTCCAGTTTTTGAAGCTGCTGAATAAGTTTACTGATGTCGTTCCCTACAAAATCGGTAATCATCTGAGCCGATTTCTCATCGATCCGGATCCTTCTCTCGGAAAAATAGTTTTTTATAAAAGACGGTACCTGGTTTTCGTACCACTTTTTCGACTCAAACACTACTCCTCCGTTTTTTTCAATATGCTTTATCACAGCCTTTCTTTTATCTACGGTACCGTGTTTGTAGCTAATAACCAACACCGTACTTTTCAATGGATTTTTGACGTAAGAATCCAACAGGTCAAACTTATTGAGTTCCTGCGCCTCTTTCACTACAATAAGCTGGTATTCAGCCATCATCGGAAAACGGCGTGCTGCAGCTACAATGGCATTCACATCAGAATCCACCCCGTAAAATGTGAGCAGGTTGAAATCTTTTTCGGTCTCAGTAAGTACTTTCTCCAACAACAGCTCCGTCAGTTGATCTATGAAATAGGCTTCGTCCCCCATCAACAAATAGACGGGGGCAAAATTCCGGTTGGAAATGTCTTTTTTCAGTGAATCGAAGGTAATGTTGGCCATTTATTTTTGACTTTTAAATTTTTAGATATAAAGATTTCAGCATCCGTCATCATTACCAGTCAAACCGGAGATGTTTTACCGTTGAACCTCTGTTGATAAGTGTGGTAAGCGATTTAATGCCAATCTTAACGTGTTCTTCCACGAAATTCTCGGTAATGACCTTATCGCTTTTATCGGTCTTTACGCCTGTAGAAATCATGGGTTGGTCCGAAACCAACAGCAGGGCACCCGTAGGAATATGATTGGCAAAGCCGCACGTGAATAATGTTGCCGTTTCCATGTCCACAGCCATTACGCGCAATTTCCGCAGGTAGTTTTTGAATTCATCGTCATATTCCCACACGCGACGATTCGTGGTGTAAACTGTTCCGGTCCAGTAATCACGCCCAAAATCCCGGATATTTGAAGAAACGGCACGCATAAGGCTAAATGCCGGCAATGAAGGCACTTCGGGTGGAAGATAATCGTTTGAGGTTCCTTCTCCGCGAATAGCAGCAATAGGTAATATATAGTCACCAAGTTCATTTTGTGCTTTTATTCCGCCGCATTTTCCCAGAAACAACACCGCTGTTGGAGAAACCGCACTCAGTAAATCCATGATAGTCGCGGCATTGGCGCTCCCCATACCAAAATTAATGATGGTAACTCCATCGGACGATGCGCTGGGCATATTGGCATCCAGTCCCAAGATAGGAACGTTAAAATGATGGGCAAAAATTTCGACATATTTTTGAAAATTGGTCAACAGAATGAATTTGGTGAAATCTTCCAAAGAGCGCTTTGTATAACGTGGAAGCCAATTTTCAACAATTTCTTGTTTGGTTCTCATATTTAATTTACTTTTGTCTGATCACTTTTCCCGATGAACAAAGATAACATATGTATGCGTTAAATTTGCCAACTTTCGATGCTAAAATCCGAAAAACCCCTAACGGTTTGGAAATTTTCGATCCGTTACGCAGGAAATATGTATCCTTGACCCCCGAAGAGTGGGTACGCCAGCATTTTGTGCATTACCTGATTTCAGAGAAAGGATATCCAGCTTCTTTAATGGCAAATGAAACGATGATCAGGTTAAACTCGCTCACCAAACGATGCGATACCGTTGTGTATGACAACAGCCTCCGTCCGGTGGTTATCTGTGAATTTAAGAAACCCGATATAGAGATTACTCAACAGGTTTTCGATCAGGTAGTGAGATACAATATCGTATTGAAAGTGAAATACCTGATTGTATCCAACGGGATGTCTCACTATTGCTGTAAAATGAACTACGAAGATATGTCGTTTGATTATTTACAGGAAATACCGGAGTACGGGGATTTATAGCGTTTATTTCTTCATCACATAAAGCTGGAAGTTTTCGTAACGTTTTACAACTACTTCGTCTCCCTTTTCTATAAATCCTTTCATCGATACCGCGTCGTAATGCTGGTCTCCTATCCTTATTTTTCCGGACGGACGAAGCACAGTAGAGGCTATTCCGGTTTGTCCGACCAATGTCAGCGGTTCCATAGGCACAGAAACATATCCTTCCTGATCGGAAACCAAGGCTACGCGGCTGAAAATTCCCGGTTTTCCGATCCGGCTCGACATATAGATTATCAGGGCCAACCCCATTCCTATTCCTGCAAAAACAACCATTATCGCACGAAACAGTTGCCTGAGAGATAAACCGCTGAAATCGAAATGGATGTTCCCGACCAGAGCAAGTATTAAAGCCGTAAAAACAAGTATTATCCCCGAGATACCTGCCACTCCGAATCCGGGAATAACAAAAATCTCAAAGACAATCAAAATTAAACCCAATACAAACAACAAAACCTCCCAGTTTTGCGCATAGCCGGTCAGGTAAAGCGGCGTAAAATACAACAAGGCAGCCGTCACAGCTACCGCGGTAGGAAAGCCGATCCCCGGCGTTTGCAATTCGAAATAAATTCCTCCAATGATTAACATGATTAAAATGGCCTGCAAAACTCCGTTCATCAATAAGCCTTTAATTCTGTCGTAAAGCGTTGGATTATACGTTTCAAGGTCGTAATCACGATAACCCAGGTACTGTACGGCAATCTGGTTGATATTTTCCGCAATGCCGTCACAGTAACGCAACTCAACGGCCTGACTTGCCGTTAACGTCAGAATCTGGGTAGAATCCGCAAAGCCGGGTATCACAATTTTTTCATCCACCATTGCCTCGGCAACTCTCGGATCGCGTTTCCACTCTATCAATGTATCCCTGTTTTGAATGACCGTGTCTCTTCCGTGACTTTCTGCTGTTGCGCGCATCATTCCACGCATGTACGACTGGTATTTGTCGGGAGCTTTGGAACCGTCCTGGCCGCTCACTACAGTTGCCGCTCCAATGGAGGCCGCCGATCTCATAAAAATACTGTCGCACGCAATGGAAATCAGTGCACCGGCAGAAGCAGCGTTGTTATCTATAAATACGTAAACGGGAAGCTGAAAATTTAAAATGGCGGTACGCATGGAGTCGGCTTCTGTAACAGAGCCACCGTACGTATTCATGTGAAGAAGTATACAATCGGCATTCTTGTTCAGGGCCTGATGCATTCCGTTCTGCAAATATACCCAGGTGTTGCTTCCAATGTTCTCTTTTATATTGATTTTGTAAATCAGTGGATTTGAATGCTGTCCATACGTCACATAGACAAACAGAATGAAAAACAAAACGAAAATCAGCCTGATATTTTTCATCATTCAACAGGTTTATTTCTACAAAGATAGTTGTTTTTCGTTTCTAGGTTGCCCCTTTTAAAAAAAACTGATTATATTTGCCTTTTTAAATTTAAATCTACTATGGTTAAAATCTTAGTCAGTTTAGGCTCGAACATATACTCAAAACAAAATATTGACAGGGCAAGAAGGATGCTCGCTCATTATTTCCCCGATGTTGTTTTCACCCCATCGATAATAACTACGGCGACTGATGAGAAATATTCTTTCCCGTTCCGGAATGTATTGGCAGTTTTTTACAGCGATTTACCATCGGAAGAAATTGTTCAAAAATTAAAAATGATAGAGTTTGCTATGGGACGGCAACCGCGCGATAAAGATACAGGAAAGGTTATTATAGATATCGATTTGCTTCAGTATGGTGACGAAATTCTTCGTCCGGATGACTATGAGAGAGCTTATGTGCAAGCATTGTTGACCCGATTAATCAGTTGATTCAGCATGTTTCAAATAAACCCGTCTCCTCCAATGCCCCGTTACTAGCAGCTCAGTTCAATTCAATCTCGAAACAGATTTTACCCCTTTCACCGCTTTCAGTTTTTTTATTAATTGTTCCAGCATAGAGGTGCTAGCCAGCATTACAGCGATGTTTCCCTGAAATAATCCGTCGTTTGAATCGATGGAGATGGAGCGCATCTGCACTCCGTCTTCTTTTGAAATGATCGACATCAGATTAGCTACAATATTGAGCTGATCATTTCCAATGATGCGCAGTACGGATGTATAGTTTGCCGTCCCCGAGGTTTTGCCCGACCACCGGGCTTTTAAAATCCGATAACCAAAACGCGAGAACAGATCGTGTGCGTTGGGACAACTTGTACGGTGAATTTTAATTCCTTGCGACGACACAAATCCAAAAATCTCATCACCGTAAATGGGGTTACAGCATTTTGCCAACCGGTAGTCCACCCCGGTCAGGTTCTGATCAATAATAAGCTCGTCAGAGCTTTTTATTTCTTGCGAAGATGGTTTAAGGACAAAACTATCAGCGCTAGTAGCTGAAAGGAAGTCCCTGTGTTCAAACTCTTTACTTCCCAATTCCAAGTAACGGTCTATCACCCAGTTCACTTCCAGTTTCTCAGCGGCGATATCGATGTAAAAGTCTGTTACCGTTTTATATTTTAATTTTTTAATCAGTTGCATCAACAGCGGATCGTCCAGGTCTATCTTGCGGTTTTTCATCCGTCGTGACAACATTTCCTTGGCAATATCCACCTGTTTTCCTGCTTCTTCCTTGAGCAACTGCCGAATCCGGGTTTTGGCCTTCGAGGTCACCACATAATTCAACCAGTCCTGTTTGGGAGACTGGTGCGACGAGGTGTTTATCTCAACCTGGTCTCCGCTTTTCAGCATGTGTTTTATCGGCACATTCTTTCCGTTCACCTTTCCAGACACACAAGTAGCACCCAATTTAGAATGTATGGCAAAAGCAAAATCGAGGACCGACGCACCTTTAGGAAGCTTGAACAGATCGCCTTTCGGGGTGAAAACAAAAATCTCCTCGTCGTACAAATCGAGTTTAAAATCGCCCAGTTTATCCCTGATATCCACATCTCTGCTCTCCAGGGATTCCCGCAACGATTTCAACCAATCGTCCAGCGTGGATTCTTCTTTTATTCCCTTATATTTCCAGTGGGCGGCCAAACCCCGCTCGGCAATATCATCCATTCGCCGGGTCCTGATCTGGACTTCCACCCATTTTGAGTCCGGCCCCATCACCGTGATATGTAATGACTCGTATCCGTTGCTTTTGGGTATGGACAACCAGTCTTTCAACCGCTTCGGATTTGGCTGATACATATCGGTCACAATGGAATATACTTGCCAGCAATGTGCCTTTTCCATTTCCGAAGGAGAATCAAGGATGATGCGTATAGCAAAGAGATCGTAAATATTATCGAATTCAATCTTTTGTTTTTTCAGCTTGTTATTAATGGAATGAATGGATTTTGTACGGCCTTTGATATCGTATTTCAGGTTTGTTTTATCCAGACGTTCCTTTAACGGATGAATAAACTCCTCGATATATTTATCTCGAGAACGTTTGCTTTCATTAAGTTTCCGGGCAATGAAATCGTAAGTCTCCCTATCCGTATACTTCAGCGACAAGTCTTCCAGTTCCGACTTAATAGTATATAAACCCAATCGGTGTGCCAACGGCGCATACAGGTAAGTGGATTCAACGGAAAGATCCAATCGATTTTCCGGAGTCGACTTTTTCGCATCGCGCATCAACTGCAATTGTTCGGCCAACAGTATGAAAACCACACGGATATCTTCGGCTATGGAGAGGAGCAGCTTGATATAATTCTCCGACTCAACACGCGATTTTTTTTCAGTCAGGTCGTTCACTTTCTTCAAACCCCGAATAATGACAGCTACCTCTTCACCAAACTCCTTCCTGATTTCATCAACCGTAACATAGCCTTTCATCAACGGCCTGAACATTAAAACCGCACAGACCACTGCATACTTTAAGCCAATCTCGTCGACTAATATCACCGCTGTTTTCATATCAAACAAAAGGCCTTGCAACAAATCTTCCGAGCCTTCATCTACGGACCTCTGCAGAGAATCCTCCCAGACTCTTTTCAAAAAGCCGGTTTTCTGCAAGCTCCATCTCTGCCGGAATAAACCATACAGCCTCCGGTGCAAAAGAACATAGTCATCGAAAGATATAGTGGGTATTGTTTTCATTTTTGTCAGCTCATATCCGGTTTGTAACGTAAAATTACAATTTTTTGAAATAAATTGGCTGTTTTACCCATAAACTTGTCACGGGAAAGATTAAAAAATCAGGTTTGTTGTCAGGTTTCCATACTGCAATCTTTTCCAATTAGCGGTTTATTTATTACTTTTGTATTTCTAAAAACAAGCAAATGAAAAACTTATTCATTCCCGCAGTCCTGTTAATTTTCGGAATTGTCGCAGGATGTCAGAACAAAAAAACCGACGATGGATTTGTACCTATTTTCGATGGGAAATCGTTGGACGGATGGAAAGGCGACTCCACTTACTGGCGTATAGAGAACGGTATTCTTACCGGTGAGATAACTCCTGAAACCGTTTTATCGAGAAACTCTTTCATTGTCTGGCAAGACGGAGCTCCCGAAAACTTTGAATTAAAATTGGAATACCGCATTAGCGAAGACGGGAACAGCGGTATCAACTACAGGAGTGAGGAAATTGCAGATCTTCCCCATGCACTCAGGGGATACCAGTTTGATATCGACGGCAAAAACAACTATACAGGGCAGAACTACGAAGAGCGACGGAGAACAACACTCGCCTATCAAGGACAAACGGTGGTGTTAAATCCTTTACCTGACTCGTTATCCAGCCTTCCGGTTTCGGACCTGGTCAAGAACAATGCCTGGACAAAAGCAGAAATAGTTGAATTAGCCGATGTTGCCGAATTAAAAAGCCACATCAAAAATAACGATTGGAACTCCTGTCACCTTATTGTAAACGGCAATAAAATGAAGCACATTCTGAACGGTGTTTTAATGAGTGAGGTAACGGATAATGATTTGCTTAACGGAAAGAAACAAGGATTAATAGGCGTTCAGGTTCATGTAGGCCCCCCCATGAAAGTGGAGTTCAGAAATATCCGATTAAAAACCCTGTAAAAAGGATTGATAAAAGAAATGAAAAAACTATCACTTTGGTTGTTGGCATTTTTGCCGGTGTTTGGGTACGCACAGAAAAACGGAGAAACGTTATGGTTGAACGAAGGGTGGACATTCTCGCAAACCGGTAAGGACACCTGGTACGAAGCTCAGGTCCCGGGTTCGGTACAGCACGACCTCATCCGTCATAAAGTGTTGCCCGATCCGTTTTACGGGACCAACGAAAGGCTGGTTCAATGGGTAGAAGACGAAAACTGGGATTTCAAAAAAACGTTCACCGTTTCTGCCGAACAACTCAGGCATGACGATGCGGTTATCTTCTTCGAGGGATTAGACACGCAAGCCGATGTTTTCCTGAACGGCGCTCGGATTCTACGTTCCGAAAATATGTTTGTTGGCTACAAAATATCGGTAAAAAACATACTTAAAGAGGGTGAAAACAGTTTATACATCCGGTTTTATTCACCCGTACAATCGCTGATGCCTGCACGGCTGACCGCAGGGTACGATTATCCGGCCGGAAACGACCACCGCGATGAAAAACTGAGCATATACAACCGGAAAGCACCTTACCAGTTTGGTTGGGACTGGGGAATCCGCATAGCACAGATGGGGATCTGGAAACCGGTATCCTTGGTATTTTATGACAAGGTACGGATCGATGATTTTTTCGTAAAACAGACATCTGTTACAGCACAATCGGCTAAAATCGAAAATATAGTCGAAGTGTTTTCCATCGCCGAAAAACCTGTTTCTGCAACTGTTACGGTTGAATATGCCGCAGCGGGTGAAGCCAAAAGATCGGTATCAAAACAAGTAACGCTACACCGAGGCAACAATACCGTTTTCTTGGAGTTGGAAATTGCATATCCCAAAAGATGGATGCCAACCGGCTGGGGGGATCAACACCTGTATGATTTCACAGCAAACGTTGCTGCGGAAAACCGGGTAATTACTGAAAAAACAGAAAAAATAGGCTTACGTTCTGTCAGACTGGTTCAGGAGCCGGACAAGTACGGAAAATCATTTTATTTCGAAGTAAACGGCATTCCTCTCTTTGCCAAGGGCGCTAATTATATCCCGGGCGAGATTTTCACTACTCAACAAAACGAAGATTATTACACCAAACTTTTTGATAACATTGAAGCGGCAAATATGAACTTTGTCCGTGTGTGGGGCGGCGGAATCTACGAGAACGAAGAATTTTATCGCCAGGCCGATAAAAGAGGCATCCTGGTTTGGCAGGATTTCATTTTCGGCTGTGTGCCCTACCCGTCCGACGATCGTTTTCTGGCCAACGTGAAAGACGAAGTTATATATAACCTCAAACGCCTGCGCAACCGTGCTTCCCTGGCGTTCTGGTGCGGGAACAATGAGGTGGAAGAAGGGCTTCAACACTGGGGTTGGGACAAACAATACCCGGCGGATATTTACAACGTCTGGCTCGAAGGTTACGACAAGACGTTCCGTGAACTCATTCCTGGCCTGGTAAATGAGTTCGACGGAACACGCAGCTATATCCACGGTTCGCCATACGATTCCAACTGGGGAAATCCCGAAACGTTCGCATCGAGCGATGTGCACGACTGGGGGCTCTGGTACGGACACCTGCCGTTCGAAGGAATGGCCGGCCGACTTCCGCGCTTTGCCAGTGAATTCGGCTTCCAGTCGTTCCCCGAAATGAAAACCATCCGCTCTTTCTCACCTGAAAATGAATGGAGCCTGGAAAGTGAAGTAATGAAAGTTCATCAAAAAGCATCCACCGGAAACTCACTCATCAAAAAATACATGGACATGTATTACCACGAACCCCGGAATTTTGAAGATTTCGTTTATATCGGACTGGTAATGCAAGGCAACGGTATGGAAGAATCCGTTGAAGCTATGCGCCGTGGCCGTCCCTATTGCATGGGTGCACTCTATTGGCAGATAAACGATGACTGGCCGGTGGTTTCCTGGTCGAGCATCGATTATTACGGCAACTGGAAAGCACAACACTACCGCATGCGAGACGTGCTGGCTCCGTTGGCATTGGGTGTAGAATTCAAGGATAATCAACTGAATTATTACACCCTGTCGGACTTCCTCATCGATAGGAATGGCTTGCAGTTAACCGTGCAGGTAGTGGATTTCAACAAAGGCGTAGTGAAACAGTTCAAGGAAAAAGTGAACGCAAAAGCCAACTCCAGCAACGTGGTAAAAACTTTCAACGTAGAAGAATTACTATCTGAAGCCGATAAGTCAAACAGGATGATCCGAGCGTGGTTAACCGACAGCAAGGGAAAAAAACTTTCCGTCAAAGATCATTTCTTCTACTGGCCCAACAAACTAAACCTGCCGCAAACCACCGTACAAACTTCGGTAAAATATGCCGACGGCAAATATACCGTTACGCTCACAAGCAAAAAGTTGGCGAAGGACGTTTTTATCGAGATCCCTGTAATGGGCGCGAAGTTTACCGATAACTTCATTGATCTGCTTCCGGGAGAAAAAAAGGTAATAGAAATAACCTCTCCCGAACTGAAAGCATCAGCAAAAACACCGGTTACCGTAAGGCATATTAGGGAGACGTACTGAAGAAAGTTTAAACGTAAACATGAAATCATTAAAAGAACTGTATAGAATTGGGAACGGCCCGTCCAGCAGCCACACCATGGGACCTAAAAAGGCTGCAGAGCTATTCCTGGAAAGGGCTCCCGGAGCTGCGAAATACGTGGTAACGCTGTACGGAAGCCTGGCAGCTACCGGAAAAGGGCATTTAACCGACACTGCCATCCTGAACGTGTTGGAACCGCATGCCCCAACCACCATCGAGTGGCTACCCAGGACATTCCTGCCGTTTCATCCCAATGCGATGAGGTACGACGCTCTCGACGCAACAGGCAATAAACTCGATTCTTGGACGGTCTACAGCGTAGGTGGCGGAGCATTAAGCGACGGTACCACTGTTGTGGGGCTATCGGAAGCCGCACAAAAAGATATCTATCCGATGACAACCATTGCCGATATACAGGCATGGTGTGAGCAAAACGGCAGAACGTACTGGGAATACGTTGAAATACATGAGGATAATGATATTTGGGAGCATTTGCGGGACGTGTGGCAGGTGATGAAAGCAGCCGTAAAAAGTGGTTTGGATAACGAGGGGGTGTTGCCGGGTCCGTTGAACCTGCAACGCAAAGCCGCATCCTATTTCATCAAAGCCAAAGGCTACAAGGCATCGCTTCAGTCGCGCGGGCTGGTGTTTGCTTATGCGCTGGCGGTCTCGGAGGAAAACGCCTCCGGGGGAAAGATTGTCACTGCGCCTACGTGTGGTTCGTGCGGAGTACTTCCAGCTATCCTGTACTACCTGGAAGAAAGCCGCGATTTCAGCGAAACCCGCATCTTGCGGGCGTTGGCTACAGCCGGTTTGTTCGGCAACGTGGTCAAGCAAAACGCATCGATATCGGGGGCTGAAGTGGGTTGTCAGGGCGAAGTGGGTGTAGCCTGCTCCATGGCGGCAGCAGCAGCCAGCCAGTTGTTCGGGGGTAGTCCGGCTCAGATTGAATATGCGGCCGAAATGGGATTGGAGCATCACCTGGGAATGACATGCGATCCGGTTTGCGGACTGGTACAAGTACCTTGCATCGAGCGAAATGCTTATGCCGCTGCGCGCGCATTGGATGCCAACCTCTACTCATCGTTTACCGACGGTATCCATCTGGTATCGTTCGACCGAGTGGTTGAAGTAATGAAACAAACCGGCCATGATTTACCCTCGCTCTACAAAGAAACCGGAGAGGGCGGGCTCGCAAGGGATTACAAAAGGATGAAAAACTAATTACCCACAGCTTTTTTACTCTGTCATAGCGGGTTTATACATATCCTGTGCAGTAATGCCACATTCCTTCATCATCTGTATGCAATATTCCATTTTACCGAAATCGGAATTGGAGTTGTTGGTACCGAATGTGAATTTCAGCCCGGCAGCTTTGGCTTTCTGAATAAAAGACTTGTTCGGTATCTTATACCGATGGTTGATCTCCAATACTTTATGAGTTCTCACCATAGCCTCAATCACTTTGTTTTGACGTTCATCCGTCCAAAAAAGGTCGTAACGGTCGTTCATCGCATCGGGAAGAAAATTGGGGTTTACATACACATCCATCGGTTCGTCCATAACCTTCACAATGTTCTCAACAATCAGATCCATGTATTTTTGTTCATCGTCTATGAATACTTCATCCGGCATCCACAAGCGGGTTCTGTTGCCTTTTCGATCTGTAAACGTCATGGCATCCGTAAAAACATAATCGAACAGGTCACGCACTTCTTTAGAAAAAGTGGCCGGCCATTCACGCCCTTCTCCCTGCATGGCCTGAACAAACGGCTGGCCTTTCATTCCATTGAAATACTCCAGTACCTGCGCATCATTTTGAATGGGAAATCCTATACCGCAGTTGGGTGCCAATGCATAATTGATGCCATACTTGCGTGATTGGGACCTAGCCAGCTCCAACGTCAGGTCTTCTTTCAGGTGCACGTGATAATCGAGTACCGGGAAATTCGCCTGATGCAGTTTTATGATCTCGTCCGATGATTCGTCGATAGCTTGGACAAGCTGGCTGTCAATCACCGTTTTTTCGATTTTTAACGGCGTAACTTCAATGAATTTCACTTCAACGATACCTTCAGTACTTTGCAGGCAAAAAGTTCCTCCTGAAAGGATTTGCGACCTGTTTTCCGGTGTACGGTACGGTTGTGCAGGTTCAATATAGTCTACTAGTAATTCATCGTTAACAGCCACCTCTATCTTTTTACCTTCTACCCGGATACGAAGGTTAAACCATTCGTTGTTTTTCACAATAGATTTTGTCAGGTTCCTGACTGACAATAAACTTCCCGTCTTTGTCCACCATTGTTGATGATCCAGATCGTTGTTGAGCGCAACAGCGTAACCGCCGTTACCGTTTTCATCGGTATGAAAACGGACCTCTCCCTTCCCGTTATCCATCGTTTTTGCCGTAAGAAGCAGTTCAAAATCGGTGAACATTCCGTTTTTCAAGGTCATTTTACCGACACCATCCATTCGGACTACGGAATCCGAAACCGTCACCGGCCCTTCAGTCAGCCAGTTCGTCACATCTTTTCCGTCAAAAAGGATTTTTTTCTTGTTCTGCTCGGTACAGCCCGGCAATATGAGAGAAACAACACACAAGAACGATAGAATTTTTTTTGCCATAGTTTTAAATTTTTCAGAAGGTCAATAATAATTCAACTGTAAACTTGTCCGAATCCATTTCTTCGTAGAGATTCAAAATATCAAGCTCTTGATTTATAAAATACCATTCGTAATCGAACCGCAATATCGATGAAAAATATTTTTTAGTAAGCCCAAAACCAAGCCCGACTGTCAACCTATCCACATCAAAACCCTTTTCGTTCATATGCTTGTCAATGGCATCCCATCGAACGGCAGGCACAATATTCTTGAAAAAATAGGTCTCCTTAAGGGGAACCGCATAAGCGCCCTGCAGGTAATAGGAAAACATCTGATCTTCGTCAACCTCTTTGTTATCACGTTTCATAAATTCCGTTTCTACTTTCCAGTTCGCGCCCTCATAACGCAGATCTGCTCCGTAAAAAAAGTAATGGACTGTGGGTGTATTCAGGTAATCGTAAAACTTGAACGTCGACCGCAGCCCTTTCATACTACCGAGTTCGAGACGCCCGCCGTACGACAATTTTTCACGCCAGACCGGATCGTTGATCGTGTTCCCATTATATGCACCAAACTCAATGGAAGCCGGAACCGCATCAATCTTAAAATTATAATCGGCCAGAAAACCGATATCGCGTGTGCTTATAAAATATTTTCCTATAAAAGCACGGTTGGCAAACATCAGGTTGGCTGGCGAAACAACGTAAGAATTAAAAATTGGAATACTAGTCTGCCCCAGAGAAAGAGACAGTCCCCTGACGGGTTCAAAAGAACCGTACAAATCCAGCACCTTAAAGTTACCGTTATCGCTGAGCTCTATCTGTCCACGGTAGGAAAAGAAAGGGGTCAGGTAACCGCGTACGCCCATCCTGGAATTTCTGACGGAGAACCTGGAACTTCCGGTTTCAGAGGCATACTCAAATTTATTTTTCATCGTTCCATCAACCTTAAAAGTGGGATAACGAACGGAATCTTTTTCCTGTGCCGGTGTCAGCAGGGAAAACATCATAAAAATAGCAACGAATAGTTTTTTCAACGACATGGATTGTTTGACGTTTAACATTTACTTAATTTTCGATTTCCGCTATTTGTGCTTCCCTTTCAATCATTTTCTTTTTGATCTCCAGTCCCCAGAAGTAGCCACCCAATCCGCCGTCGGAGCGGATAACACGGTGACAGGGAATAATGTAGGAAACGGGATTATCCCCGATAGCGGATCCGACTGCGCGTACCGCTTTCGGATTGTTTACAGCCTTCGCGATGGCTTTATAGGAAGATAATTTTCCAACGGGGATTTGCAGCAACGCTTTCCAGACACTTAACTGAAAATCGGTTCCTGCAATATGTAACGGAAGCTCCGAAACTCTTTCGTTTTTAATAAAGCTCAACGCGAGTTTATGTAAACCGGCTTTTTGTTCCTGAAGAGCCGTGCCGGAGTATCTCTTTTTCAAATCATTCAGCATCGGTTCCTTTTCTCCGAAACCCACATAACAAATACCTTTTGAAGTGGAAGCAATAACTGCCAGTCCGTAGTCGGTTTCATAAAAGAAATAGCTGACAACCGTATCTTTCACCTCTTTTTTGTTCAGAGGAACAATGGAAACAATGTTGTTCATATCAGTTGGCAAAAAACTGTTCAAACCCTTCGGAATAAGCTATGTCCAGCGTACTGTCGGGTTTCACGTAAATAAAATAATAATGCAGTCCCGGTATTTTCCGGGCAATCTCCTTCGACTTTTCCAAGCCCGAAGCCATAAATGCCGTAGCATAGGCATCGGCAGTCATACAATCTTCAGCAATAACGGTTGCGCCTAAAATATCCTGTTCCGAAGGATACCCGGTTTGCGGGTCGATGGTATGGGCATACTTTTTTCCGTCTTTCACGTAGAAATTCCGGTAATTCCCCGATGTCGCCAGCGACTTATCGCATAGCGATAAGATGGTTTGCAATTCATGCTGCATACCCGTACTGTCATCAATAGGCTTATCTACTCCGATGCGCCAGCATACACCTTTATCGTTCACGCCTTTGGTCACGATCTCACCGCCAATCTCTATCATGTAATTTTCAATCCCATAGCTATCGAACAAACGGGCAACCAAATCACAGGCATAACCTTTGGATATGGCGGAAGTGTTTAACTGTAGCCGCGGATCGGATTTTACGACATTTCCTTCACTGTCGATCCGGATCTTATCGTATCCCACAAATTCTTTCAGGCTGTCGATAATTTCGGGCGTGATGCTGTCCATATTCCTGAAACCGAATCCCCAGGCATCAATAAGCGGCGAGGCCGTAATATCAAATTTTCCGTCCGTCATCCGTGAAACTTCCGTAGCTTTGTTGAATACTTCCATAAAAAGTGAATCGGGCTTCACGGGTATATTGCTGTTTATTTTGGTGATGACCGTATTTTCCCGGAAAGGATTCAAAGATTGCTCAAACCTGTCCAGTTCAGCCAGAATCTCATCCTCCAATGATCTCTTGTAAGCGTATTTGATGTGGTAAGAGGTATGGAAAATTTCACCGCTGTTTTGAAAATAGGAGTAGTTTTGTTTTTTAGGATTACACGAAGATACAATAATTGTAAAAATAAGTACGGATACCGTTAGAAAAGATATTTTTGTCTTCATCTGTGTTTTAATTAATTGAAATATCATTAGATCCACTTCGTTATTTCTTCCGGCGATTTCCGTTTCTTGTTTCTGGGATCCGGATCAACGTTTTCCGGATAACCAACGGGTAATAGAACGATGGGTTCCTCATTTTCACTGAGTTGTAATCCCTCCTTTACGGTTTGCGGATTGAAGTTGCAAACCCAACAAGTTCCAAGTCCAAGTTCAGTGATTTTTAACACCATGTGTTCCACGGCAATCGCTATATCGATATCGAGGTGGTCCTTGCCGTCACACGGGCGTTTCCACGATTGTTGATGGTCTCCGCAGGCAAGGATGTATAGCGGGGCACTATTGAACCACTCTCGCGGATAGCTCTGACGTACTATTTTTTTGGCTTCTTCCGATCGGCATATGTAGAATTTCCACGGTTGAAAATTAACGGCTGAAGGAGCTAAACGGGCACTTTCGATTATCTCACCAATAACTTCTTTATCAATAGATTGATCCTTGAATTTTCTTACCGATCTGCGTAACTGGATTATCTCGTCAAGTTTCATCTGTTATCCCTTAAAATTCTTCTTCAATCCTGTAATTATTCCGGTCGGGAGAATTGCGCGAAATCAATTCACCCAGAAAACCGGTAAGGAAAAGCAGTGTTCCCAGAATCATCATCGTTAGTGATATGTAAAAGTAGGGCGATTCGGTTACCAGCCGGTACGGATTTCCTACATGCATATCGTACAGTTTAGTGGCGCCTACCAGGATGCTGGCAATAAACCCCAGAATAAACATTATACTGCCCAAGAGCCCAAAGAAATGCATCGGTTTCTTGCCGAATTTATTCAAAAACCAGATGGTCAACAAATCGAGGTAACCGTTCACAAAACGGTCTGCGCCGAACTTGCTTTTTCCGTATTTGCGCGCCTGATGACGGACCTCTTTCTCGCCGATCTGTTTAAATCCTGCATCTTTTGCCAGAATGGGAATATAGCGGTGCATGTCGTTATACACTTCAATGCTTTGGGCCAATGAGCGTTTGTAGGCTTTTAGACCGCAATTGAAATCGTGAAGGCGGATACCCGATACTTTTCTTGCCGTGGCATTAAAAAGCTTCGACGGCAGGTTTTTGGTCAGTGTGGCATCGTAACGCTTGCGTTTCCATCCCGAAACCAGGTCGTAACCCTCTTCCCTTATCATCCGGTAAAGTTCGGGAATTTCATCGGGGCTGTCCTGCAGGTCGGCATCCATGGTAATCACCACGTCTCCTTTAACTTTCCGGAAGGCACAGTGCAAAGCGGGTGATTTTCCGTAATTGCGCTGGAACTTAATCGCCTTCACCCGGTCCGACTGTTCACGAAATCCGGTAATCACTTCCCACGAATGATCGGTACTCCCATCGTCTACAAAGATAATTTCGTACGAAAATCCGTTTTGTTCCATCACCCGCTTAATCCATGCGTGCAGTTCCGGAAGGGATTCCTCTTCGTTGTAGAGTGGAATTACAACAGAAATATCCATAATTTTTTATTTGACGATTTTAGATTGACGATTTACGATTTGCAGGTGTGTACCTGCGGGCAAACGGCACAACAAATAACGACAAAATCGTTCCGATAAAAACATCGGCCAGGATCACGTTACTGAAGATATAGTTCACGGTTGTCGGTAGCGGCTGGTCTTCAAGGGAATTTACCATGCTCTCACTCAAATTCATCATCCTTACGGTCTCGATCATATTTTCATACAGCTTCCCTACAAAAGCCTGGTCAACCCAAGTGATATGTATGAAGACAATCACAGCTTCCAGAAGTGATGCAAAAAAAAACAGCATGATACCAAACTGGACTCCGTGCCAATATCCCATATTGTTGTTTACGATTGCGGTTTTATACTTTACCAGAAAATAAAAAAGAATAAGCGGAGTGCCTATAGCCAAGAATGATCCGAGGATACTTAAAGCCGGAATCCGGCCCGCACCCATCACAAAAAGATATTTCAACATCCAAAACAGACCCAAAAAAACGCCACCATACATGGCATAGTTCATCAACTGACTCTTATCTTCCTGCATAAAAAACTATTTAACGTACAAAAGTAACTAAAAAAAGTCAGAAGTCGGAAACCGGAAGCCGGAAGATTGTTTTTTTCATAAATCGCGAATGATTAACTAAAAATTTCGATAAATACGTTAACTTTGCGCGAATCAAAAAAAGTAAACATATTTTTTAGCATGGAAAATGTAAAACCGCTCACCCCCCTGTCCAAAACTGTAGTTGGGGTTCAGTTTCTTTTTGTGGCTTTCGGTGCCACAGTTTTAGTACCTCTTTTAGTCGGCCTGGATCCTTCCACAGCATTATTCACTGCCGGAATCGGGACACTGGTCTTTCATCTGGTAACGAAAGGCATTGTCCCTATCTTTTTAGGCAGCAGTTTCGCTTTTATCGCGCCGATTGTTAAAGCCACCGAGCTTTACGGATTGGCCGGGACCTTATCGGGGTTAGTGGCCGTAGGCGCTGTTTATTTTCTGATGAGTGCACTCGTCAAGTGGCAGGGGATGAAAGTTATCCAGCGGTTGTTCCCACCCGTAGTTATTGGCCCGGTTATCATGCTTATCGGTTTGTCGCTTTCCGGAACGGGTGTGAATATGGCTGCAGAAAACTGGCTGCTGGCTATTATTGCGCTTGTAACTGCCATTATCGTGAGCATGTTTGCCAAAGGGTTGCTGAAACTGATTCCTATTTTCAGCGGAATCATTGTGGGATACATTGCTGCTGTTTTTATGGGGAAGATCGATTTTACACCCGTCATTGAAGCTCCCTGGTTCAGTCTGCCGCAATTTGTCACCCCAAAATTTTCGTGGCAAGCCATCCTGTTTATGGCTCCGGTAGCCATCGCTCCGGTTATTGAACATGTTGGCGACGTTTATGCTGTGAGCCAGGTAGCTGGAAAAGATTTCGTAAAAAAGCCGGGACTTCACCGAACGATGTTGGGCGACGGCATTGCATGCAGCATAGCCGGGCTTATCGGCGGACCTCCGGTTACCACTTATTCGGAAGTTACCGGTGCTATGGTGTTGACCAAAGTGACCGATCCGGTAGTGATTCGCATTGCGGCGGTGACGGGCATTGTTTTTTCGTTAATTGGGAAAATAAGCTTCTTCCTTAAAACCATACCCAACGCGGTGCTAGGTGGAATTATGTTGTTGCTTTTCGGCATGATTGCAGCTACCGGCGTCAACAACATGATCGCCAACAAAACCGATATGAGCGTTACACGCAACCTGATTATTGTCTCGCTTATCCTGACTACGGGAATCGGTGGGGCTATTTTTAAGATAGGTGATTTTACCTTTGCCGGCATCGGGTTAGCGGCTATGGTCGGTGTAGTCCTGAACTTGATTTTACCCGGCCACAAGGAAGAGAAGGGAAGCGAAGCCAAGTAAAAAACTCAATAATCATTGTCCGGACAGTAACAGGAGCCGGTGTGTCTTGCAGATGCGGAGCGGAAGTTCATTCTTCCGCTCCGTAGAACTTTTTATTGAAAAATACGTTCAAAGGGAAAGAACGTAAAGATGGAAAAAAAAACAACGCAGAAAACCAACAAAAAGGGATCGTGGATTTTTAATATAATTTTTATCGGGTTAATTGCCTTGATTTTGTTTACACCGATTGGTAGCAAATTGAAGTATTGGACAAGCAAACTGATGGCTTCTTTTACTCCATCGGTGCAAAAAGTGGAGAAACGCGAAAAATTAACCGATTACCACTGGCTGCTGACCGATAACAACAGTCAATCTTTCGATTTAAGTCAGGCGCAGGGGAAAGTGATTTTCCTGAATACCTGGGCAACATGGTGCCCACCTTGCATTGCAGAGATGCCTGCCTTACAGGAACTTTACAACAAGTACAAAAATAATCCCGATGTGGTGTTTGTGTTTGCAACCACAGATCCGAAGAATACGGTGGATAAATTCATGACCGACAAAGGGTACAATTTGCCGGTGTATTACATTCAATCTGCCCCACCCCCTCAACTGGCTTCCAACACCATTCCCATCACTTTTTTGATTGGAAAAAACGGCGGTATTGCCATCCGGAAAGTAGGCGCCGCCGATTGGAGCAGCAGGAAGGTTACCGGCACAATTGACCAGTTACTTCAAGAATAAAACGCACCGCTATCCGGTGAGGGCATACCTGTCAAGGTATTCTTCCCAGCATCTTGTCCATTACCCAATTGGTTCGCATGGCAGAACGAAAATCACTTACGGGATAGGGTCCGTTGCCATTCAGGTAATTCACAATGCTCTGAATCAGGTAAAACTGAATGTTTTCGGGATTTTCTTCGGTATAGATTTTTTCGCCGGAGGCACGGTTGAGGACGATAGGTGTGAAATGAAACGTAGAAAACCGGATAGATCCCTTCGATCCAATAATTTCCACCTCATCCGTACGTTCACTCACGGGAGCTGCAAATTCCCAGTGTCCGCTGCCTCTCACACCTGTCTTATGCAACCACTCTCCGTCCACCGTATCTTCCACATCGTACAATCCGGCTACGTTTTTAGCCGTTCCGCCTACTTCGGTTATTTCACCGAAAACAAAATCCAGGTAATCCAGTTGATGCGAAGCCAGATCGTAGAAATACCCGGCTCCCGCAACCTCTTTCTTCACCCGCCAGGGAAGTGTTTCCCGGCTTAAATCGGATGGATACGGCGGTATAATGAACCGGATTTTCACTTCGCGGACCTCTCCTATCTCTCCACTTTCCAGCAACTGCCTTATACGCAGAAAATAGGGCAACGTCCTGCGGTAATACGCCACAAAACAGGGAACTCCCGTCTCTTTTGCAGCTTCCGCCATGATCACACACTCTTCGAACGAAGCAGCCATGGGTTTCTCCACATACACCGGTTTTCCGGCTTTCATGGCCGCAACAGCATATTCAGCATGTGATCCGGGTGGCGTAGCAACGTATACCGCATTCACAGCGGAGTCATTAATCAACGCATCCGCATCGGAATACCACTTGGCTATATGGTGCCGCAACGCGTAATCCTTGGCTGATTCTGCATCACGGCGCATCACCGCAACTACATCCGACCCATCGACTTTGCGGAAAGCCGGGCCGCTTTTCTTTTCCGTTACATTTCCGCAACCGATAAAACCCCAGTTAATCATATTTTAATAGAAGTTAGAGGTTGACCCTTGGCTCTTGAATTTCTTATATCCTCTGTAAGAAACAAGCGCCAGAACAATAACTCCGAACAATATCGCATACAGGTATACAAAGACCTCCGAAACCCCTTCGTTTTCTCCGTAGGAATGTAAACCGCTCAAGAGGTAATTTACTCCCCAAAATGTCATCAGCACCGAAGCAAATGCCATTACCGATGCCAGGTTAAAGAACCAATCGTTATTCAATTTCCTGACCAGATGGATATGGGTGACCACGCTATAGACAACAACGGTAATAAGTGCCCAGGTCTCTTTAGGATCCCAGCTCCAGTAGCGGCCCCACGATTCGTTAGCCCAAATACCGCCCAAAAAAGTACCGATAGTCATCAGGGCCAACCCCACCAACAATGACATGTTGTTGATAATACTCAGTTCCCTGACGTGAAGCATTGCCGTCTCTTTTTTAGCCACACTTAGAATAAGGAGGTTAGATAACCCCAACAACAGGCTTATCCCAAAAAAACCGTAAGCAGCCACCGTTACAGCAACGTGGAACATAAGCCACGGAGATTTAAGTACGGGTACAAGCGTTGTAATCTGGGGTTCCATCCAGTTCAGACCGGAAACAAAAAGAATTATTCCTCCGAAGATGGTTGCCGTTGCCAGGGTGAGATCACTTTTGCGTCCGAAAATCAATCCGGCCAGTATGGTAGCCCAGGCTACATATACCATGGTTTCGTACGAGTTGCTCCAGGGTGCGTATCCCGATATATACCAACGCATAGCCATGCCGTAGACGTGATACAGAAAAACCAGAAAAATACCCCAGACGAGTACCTTGGAGAGAATATTTGTCCACATTGCTTCTTTGAAAAGCCGTAAAAAAGCCGTCATAAGCAACAGGAGGCCCAGGGCAAAATAACCGGTGCGGGTTTTACTGAAAATATTTTGTTTGTTGTAACGGATCTCCGTGCGTATTTTCTTGGGGTTTATGTGACCGGCTTGATCTGCCTTTTGTTGAAAGGCAGCTATTGAATCGAGAATTGTGTTGGGTTGCTGCCAGTCTCCGCTTTCAAGCGACCGGTTTACTTCCGAAAGATACAGGGGCAAAGAGCGGGAAATAAACAAGGAGTCTTCTTCAGGTATTCCCGACAAATCATCTCCCGGAGCATACCAGGTATCGTTAGGAGCATCTGCTTTTGGAAAAAGTGTCAGCAGTTTATGGTTCAGCAACAAGAAAAGAATGTTTATCTTTTCATCGAGTTTGATAATATCTTTATCAAACTCATTTCTTTGCGATTCGGGTTTATGATAGGCTTCATTTACCCGGGCAAGAAGTTTGTAGTTTCCCTTCGGGTCAAAGACCTGGGCATACGCAAAATGCTGTTCCGGTAACTGAAACATTTTTGCCACCTCTTCGTTGGAGTTGGCAATGAACGGCACCTGCATCCACATCTGTGGCATCGTGAGTATCCCCAGCAAGAACTGATCGGAATTTAGTCTTCCAATTTTATTGTTCTTATGTATCTTTCTCAATAGCTCCGCTGAAAACGTATTCATCGGTATAATCCTGCCTGCGAATTGGACCGGTAACTGTCCGAACTCCGCAGCATGTTCCACCGGGACAGCATTTCTTTGCACGGCCTGAAAAACAGCCTGGCTGGTAAAGTCCTGTGCGCCGGCGCTAAAGGTTACAAGCAAAAAAACGGCCGTCAGCTTTGCCGAACGCCTCAATTCGTTTAACTGGCGGCTAAGCTTATTTAACCGGGAGTTTGGAGTAACGAACATCAAAACAAACCCGGCTACCAGGAAAAAATATCCGGCGTAAGTAATGTTTCGTCCAGCCACATCCTTGTTGACGGATAAAACAGTGCCTTGCTCGTCCTCGTCGTAAGAGGCCTGAAAAAAACGATATCCTTTCAAATCGAGTACATTGTTCATGTAAACACGTGCCTCACGCACTTCACCATCGATATGTATCCGTAAATCGCTCTCATAGGAGGAAGGGCTCATGGAACCGGGATACCTGATCAACCTGAATTGGGTAAGCTCCAGCGTGAACGGGAGTTCTTCCTTAAACACCCCTTTCGACGTGTGCATAACCATTACATTGTTTGTTTCCCCTTCACGGATGTGCATTGTTCCTTCTTTTCCAAAGACATGTGTTGTTAAAGCCCCGGCGAGAATAACAACAAACGCAAAGTGGATAACCGTAAGTGCCCAACGGCGTCTTTTTATAAAACGGTGATCAATAAACGTTAAAATGAAATTTACAACCAACAGGAATTGGAGGAAAAAGAAAACGGGAGAATAATAAATCATAACTTTGGCCGCTTCGGTAGTCATCTCTTTTTCGATAAACGTAGCAAGCGCCATTAAAAAGGCATAAACAAGTAAAAGAACTATTGTCGTTTTATAGGATGCGAGAAGTTGTCTTATTTTTTCCATAGTTTAATTGATATTGAAACAATTGTCCCCGTATTTCAACTTAATATCGTTTCTATACGGTACAGGCTTTCACAAAAATATAAAAATAACCGGTTGATGCGTTATATTATCTGATAAAAATCCCCGAAACAGCGGTGTTCCGGGGATTTTGAGATCAAGCCAAAGCTCGTATTAACTTACTTGTTCTTTTTCAGGCCTCTTTCCATTGTTTTCTCAACAAGTCGAGCGCAGCCGGGACAACTACCTTTCGGTCGCCCTGGCAGCCGCATTCAAAGCTGACGTACTTATCGTAACCGATCATTTTCAATCCGCGGAAACCGTTCACGTAGTTGTCGGCTTCTCCGTCTTCTCCCGGCATGCTGCGGCGCTTACGGCTGGCCATATGCACGTGTTGCAGGTATTTTCCCGCTGAAACGAAAGCCGCCATGTCACACGTTTCTTCCCACGTCATGTGCCAGAAGTCTCCCAGACAGGTAACTCCGGGGTTGTTGATGTCGCGGCATATGGATGCAGCATCCGCCACCTGGCGGAGGTAAAAGGCTTCCTTTCGGTTCAGAGGCTCCAGGATAACCGTTGTGCCATACTTTTGAGCCGTGTTGCCCATTTCGTTGAACTGCTCACACAGGAAATCGCGCGTTTCTTGTGTATGTGGCATCACCGGCACCTGCGAATTGAACGCCGGAACGATGATCACTCCCGTTGAGCCAAGTTCACCGCCCAGGATGATCAGTTCTTCCATCGTGTCACGGCATTTCTTGCGGATAGCGGGATCGGTAGAAAGAATGAATCCTTCGAAGCCGGCGCAAACGGCGCTAACTTTGATGTTACGCCCTTTTAACGCATCCTTGAACTCTTGCATCCTGCCTTTCATCCCCCTGCCGTGGGGCTCGAACCCCACCACGCCGTGTTCTTCCATAAAGTCGAACTTTTCGTTCAGGTTTGCACCGGGAGCTGCCCCTTCCTGAAACGATATTCTGAGCTCTGCCTTGATCGGAAAGGCGGGAGGAGTACCGGCCGGGGTTTCACCCGCGAAAGCGCTCAGGGACTTTCCAAGGCCGGCTACAGCGGCACCGGCAAGTGATGATTTGATGAATTTTCTTCTGTCTATCGTCATGATTATAACGTATTTATTCTTTTATTTGGCACTTCCCGGCACAGGGACAGTAAAGCCTTTCATGTCCATCTTGCCGATGTTCAGGTCTGCCGGGGTATAATCCAGGGGAGCCGCCGCCATGGCGTCCCAGGTGGTCTCCTGGCCGCTGTAGGCCGCCTCGCGTCCCATGATGGCTGCCAGGTTGGAAACCGCCGTTTCGGATGCCTGTTCGATGGGGGTGTTTGCCCGGATACAGTTAATCAGGTTCACGTGTTCCAGCGTGTAGGGGTCGGTCTGCTTGAAGTTCGCCTTTTCAGCCTCACCGTCGTATTGCCAGAGGACGTTTCCGGCCAGATCCTTGATCACGTGCCCGCCCTGGCTTGTCCACGAACCTTTTGTTCCCTGGATGAATTCGCTCACGTTGTTGGCGCATCCGTCAATCTGGCGGCACATGCTGTGCAGGTGGATCCCGTTCTCCATGGTGAAATCCACACTGAAATTATCGTACTGGTCTCCGGTCACGCGGCGCTGGCGGGAGCCGAAGGCGACTGCTTTCGCCGGTTTCAACCCGCTGAACCAGGTAAACACGTCGATGTTGTGGACGTGCTGTTCCACGATGTGGTCTCCCGACAACCATTTCCAGTTCACCCAGTCGCGGACCATGAATTCGAAATCGCTCCAGGCGGGTTGGCGGTCGCGGTACCACAACATGCTCTGGTTCCAGTAGACGGCTCCCCCGGTGATCTCCCCGATAAGGCCGCCCATGATCTGTTTGTATGACTCAACGTATGAGCGTTGGTGGTGGCGCTGCGTTCCGGTGACAACGCTTAAATTCTTGGCCTGGGCCTGTTTGGCTGTCGCCACGATGGTGCGGTATCCCACCGAATCCACGCAAACCGGTTTTTCCAGGAAACAATGCTTGCCCTGTTCCACGGCATACTTGAAATGTTCCGCGCGGAAAAACGGCGGCGTACAGTCGATCAGGATATCAATCCCGCTGTCAATGACCTGCTTGTACGCATCCAGGCCCACGAAACGCTTGTCGGCCGGCACATCGATGCTTTTTTCCGCTTTCAGCTTGTCGGCCAGGCCGTTCACCTTGTCTTCGAACACGTCGCCCAACGCCACGATCGTAACACCGTTAGCGGCATTCAGGAAATTCATGGCGGCGCCCGATCCTCTTCCTCCGCAACCGACAACACCAGCTTTCAACTCTTTTCCGTCTGTAGCCAGGTCCACCAACTCCGGCACGTAATACGTTCCGGGTTCTTTCAGGGGAACCGTCACATCCTTTTTCTCACCGCTGCAAGAGGTTAAAAAACCCGTCGTTCCGGTCCCGATCACGCCTGCTGCTCCGGCAACAGCCGAAGTTTTAAGAAATGTTCTTCTCGTTAAGTTGTTCTCTCTTTTCATATACTTAAATTTGTTTTAGAAATGTTTTATTTTGCAATTAATGAACTGTCTGGCTCGCAAACTACCCTGAATCCAATTCCTTTTATATCGGAATACCACCAGATACTCTTTGGCTGTTGTGGATCGGTTTTTAACCAATCGTCATGCCGGGTGTGGCTGCGTGCGGCCGAACGAACATCGGCTGCATCCGACAAGTAACTTCCGCCTCTCACCACCCATTCTTCACCTTGGGTGACCAGGGGATCACTTGTAACGCCACTTCTTTTTCCGTATGCAGCTTCATCATACTTGTCAGCGGTGTATTCCATTACGTTACCCAGCATATTTTTTAATCCGAATGGATTAGGCTTCACCAACGACGGTTCCTGCGTACGGTTATCGCTGTTTTTACCGTAGATAACGAATGCGCTTATACTGTCTGTTTTTGCAGGGAAGAACTTCCGCATAAACCCTTCATCGGAAAAATCTTTGGGGCTTCCTGTAAAGAAATAGGGTGTTTGCGTACCACCGCGTGCCGCATATTCCCATTCGGCTTCGGTAGGTAAGCGGTACTTTTTGCCTGTTTTCTGCGACAGCCACTGACAGAATGTTTCTGCGGCATAATGCGTCATTGTAATGGCCGGCCTGTCGCCCGAACCCCATCCCTGGTCAGGATATCCAAACGGAGGTGTTGGACCGGAGATTGCATCTACACCCATAGCTTTCAAGTTGTTTTCGTAAACCACTTCGGGAGGAGTTCTTCCTTCGCTCATGGTATTGGCATAAAAAGCCCAGTACTGATCCCAGGTAGTTTCTACTTCAGCCATGAAGAAGGGACTTACCTTCACTTCATGTTGTGGGGCTTCATCCGTTTTGTGGAAAGGTTCCTTGGGTGAACTACCCATAGTGTAAGTTCCTCCGGGTACCGCTTTCATGTTGAACGAGACTGCCGTACCGGGGATCTGTTCGGTATAATTTTCAAAAGCCGTTACTGCGGCAGCTTCTTTAAAAAACTTGCTTGAATCCACAGCAGTAGCTACATTCATCCCAGGTATTCCCACCATTTGTCCGTGCGAATAGTTCGGGTTATAATGCCCTGCATCGAGGTGGCAGCTGATACACTGCAGATTGAGCTTTTCATGATTCTCGTCGTAATACATATGCGCGGTAATGCCATCATCGGTTATTCCCTGAGGGAATAAATTCTGATGACATTTTACGCAGGAAGCATTTGGAATATATTTTATAGCATGTTCGAGTTCAGATTTTCTATCCCAGTCGAAGTCTGCACTGTCCTTGGTAAGATATCCCCATACGTCTCTGATACCCAAAGCGGCTTTAGCCGTGTAATGAGCCCATGTGTCGTCTTTTGGCGGCAAATGACAATCCACGCAGTTGACCATTACGCCACTTCCGTTGTTCACGTGAACAGAAAGTTTCCAACTTTCTTCTGCGTGAGGATGAACATGACACATCATGCATGATTCGTTGGTAGAAAAATAAACGGATGTTTGATACAATGCTCCGATGAAAATTATGCCTATCGCAATACCCAACAGCAAAATGAACCCTTTACGTTGATGAAATTTTTTCCGGTTTTTTTTGTGTTGATCACCATAGATGTTTTTAGATTTAGCCATCTATCTATTAATTAATGAATTAAATATTTAATTGTTGCTTTTTAACGCGTAAAAAATAAAATGATATCTTAAGCTTGCAAATATATGAAAATTTAATGGTTTGCAGGTTTAATTTGTACAAAAAAGCAATTTAAATCGCAGATAAATATTATTCAATCCATTTACACCATTTGTTGCAGTGATCGTTACCAGAAGCAATTATTGTTTCTATAAACTGCATGCCGCGAACGCCATCGGCTACAGTAGGAAAATCCAGGATCTTATAATCGGGAGCCTCTCCTCTTTTTTTTGCCAACACCGTCAGCGCGAAGTTTCTGTATATGTTGGCAAAGGCTTCTATAAACCCTTCGGGATGTCCGGAAGGAATTCTTGTGTTCCACAAAGCCAAATCGCTCATGTATTCGTTGCTGCCCATGTAAAGCTCTTCTGTCGGCCTGTCTTCCCATCTCAGGATCAACCGGTTCGGATCCATCTGACGCCATTCCATGCCCCCCTTCTCACCGTAAACCCTGATTCGGATATTGTTTGCTTCACCTGTTGCAATTTGCGTTGCCATTAGTACTCCGGCAACTCCGTTCTCAAAGCGTAAAAGGGCAGCTCCGTCATCATCTACCGGGCGTCCTTCCACAAAGGTTCGCAGATCGGCACATACCTCCTCCACTTTCAACCCGGTGATGTATTCCGCCAGATGCCAGGCGTGGGTACCCACATCTCCCATGGTACCTGCTTTACCGGTACGGGCTGGATCTGTACGCCATCCCGCATTGTTTCCGCCCAATATTTCAATTCTTTTCGACAACCAGCCTTGTGTATATTCTACGTAAACCCGCCTCAGTTTTCCTATTTTACCTTCAGCAATCCTGGCTTTGGCTTCCTTAACCGCCGGATAACCTGAATAGACGTGTGTAAGAGCCAGAACAAGGCCCGTTTCTTCCACTTTCTTTTGGAGTATTTTTGCTTCTTCCAACGAAAAGGTCATGGGTTTGTCAATAACTACGTGAAAACCTCTCTCCAAGGCCATCATGGCCGGTTCAAAATGCCATTTGTTGGGGGTTACGATGGTCACAAAATCCATCCGTTCTTCTTCGGGCAGGAGCATTTCTTTTTCGAACATCTCCTGATAGGTAGTGTATATTCTGTTGTCGGGGAGAAAATATTCCCTTCCGGAACTCCGGGATATTTCCGGATTTACGCTGAAACAACCGCATACCAATTCAATCAGATTGTCCATAAATGCAGCGTTACGATGAATTGCCCCTATAAAAGCATCACTTCCGCCACCAACCATACCCATTTTAAGTTTTTTTTGAATCATGATACCGTGCATTAAAACTATATATTTTTAAAAAATGTAAATATCCGTTTTATTCTTCAATTTTCAGTGTTATTATTAATTTTACCGAATGTTTTACAATTAGAACATCTTTTGATTTTGGCCTATCGTTGAAAGAAAAACCAATTCTTCTTTCATTTTTACTGTTTTTTAGTCTGTTAATTCTCCTTCCGAAGGAGGCGTGTCTTGCGAAGCACTACCCCATTGTTTGTTCGCTTTATTGCCCATGATAAGTTCCAGGGTTCCGCCGTTTTTGAGGTCGTCGTGGCTGAACCAGGGTTTTTCCCAGGGTATTCCGTTGAGTTCCGCCGATTGGATGTATTTGTTCTCTTCGGAAAAATTACGGGCTATAACGGTGAAGGCTTTACCCCCAGGAAGGCTAATGACCGTCTTTGCAAAGAACGGACTCCCGATATTGTATGCCGGAATTCCGGGCGTTACCGGATAAAACCCCATCTGCGAAAACACCACAAAAGCCGACATTCCGCCTCCGTCTTCATCTCCGGGAACTCCCATCAGGTCGTTTCTGAACCATTGATTCAGGAGTATGTGAATCCGCTTTTGCGTCTTCCAGGGCTGTCCTGCATAATTGTATAAATAAGGAATATGCAACGACGGCTCGTTAGCCATCGAGAATTGACCCACATTGCCGGTATGGTCGGGCAACTGACTGTAAAAGTCGTATTTGCTTTTCCCAAGAGGTTCGCGAAATGTTTGATCGAGGTTGCGTATAAAGTTTCCCCGCCCCCCCATTAAGTGGATCAGGTCGGCTACGTTGTGCTGCACATCCCAACGGTATACCCATGCGTTGTTCTCACCGTAATACTGTCGTGCACCCACCCCTCCTGAAAAACGATAATCGAAGGGTTCGATGAAGTTTCCATCCTTGTCCTTAGGGTGAAAAAAGCCGGTCTCGGGATTGAAAAGATGGCGATAATTGTAGGATTTCTTCAGGAAGTATTCATAATCATCCTCCTTCCCCAACTCCCGGGCAATTTGTGCCAGGCACCACTCATCGTAGGAGGTGCCCAGCGTTACAGCCACCGGCTGGCGACATTCAAAACCGTGAACTTCGGGAATGGTTTCTTCCTCCCCTTCCCTAAGAGCAGGAACATATCCTTTCTCGTGATAAAACCGATCCAACTCACCCGAGGGTTTGCCGGACCAAGGAGCCAGCGTCTTCTCCATAACGGCATTGCGAACGGCCGGGTAGATCCTTGCCAGGTCAATGCCCTTCAATCCTTTGCGGTAAGCGTCTATAACGGTGGCTATCCCGTGGTTGGAGTTCATCCGGCGGCTGTCGCCCGTAATCTCGGGGAAGGTGGGCCACCAGAATTCGGGCATTTGTTCGGACATCTTCAGGAAAGAATTGAGAATATCCGACTCCATTTCCGTTTCGATAATCGTACGAAGCGGATGCGTTGCCCGATAGGTATCCCAGATCCAGTCATCCGTATAGAAAGGCGCTCCGTTATCGTTGTGGATTTCCCCATCAAAGGCGCTGAAGTAGCGTCCGTCTTCCGATATGCATACCGGACGTTCGTAGGTTCGGTACAACGAAGTGTAGAAAACAACTTTATCGTCATACGAACCACCATCCACTTTAATTTTACCGAGGGTTTCATTCCAAGTTTGACGTCCTTTTTCGGCAACGCCCGAGGGGTCAAACCCGGACATTTCCCGGTAGAGGTTCTTCTTTGCCTGAACTGTATCGATAAACGAAATCCCGTAACGAAGTTTCAACTGCTTTGTGTTTGAGGGGTACGACAAAACAAGGTGGGCATTTTGGCCGGAAGCAGCTTTGTCATTTGCTCCCTGGGGCTGTATGTCCGGTTCCATATATACAAATATCCGCGTGTTGTTTTGCAGCTGTTGATAACCCGAAAATGCTTTCCCGTCCCATTGAAGTTCACCACGCCGGGAGTTCAGGATCAGGTATACAGGGTCGGTATGTCCGAATGTCAGCTCATAGATCCCCGATTGGTGGGAAACGGCGTAATATACGCTGGTCTCCTGCTCGTCGAGATAGACAAAATAATCGTAGGGTGTGATTTTTTCACGGTCGTAGCTATAGGGAATAACCGGCTTCAATTCCAGCTCGTCCCCTTGGAAGACGCTCAGGTTAAATGCCGAACTTCCCCGGTGGCTGGTCACCGCAACGGGCAAGCCGTTCAGCAAATCACCCGTGTAATCCGCGCGTTCCGGATAAACACGCAACATGCTGTTCGGCAAATGAACCGTGGGGTACGTCGGCACCAACAGGTGGCTGATATTCCCCAGGTAAGGGTTAACAAAATCAACAAGATCAGTTGATTGAGAACTTGTACATGAAGTAATCAAAAAGATAATAAAGCAACCGATTACATATGTTTTGCGGTAGCTTTGCCTCATTAATCTGTACAGAAATAGCATCTTTCTCATCCTTTTAATAGTTATTGTACATTTAGGAACTGTTTTAAATTTAGAATTTCTATTTATTTCCGTCAGGGTGAACAAGGGGTTTCAACAAGAGTAGTAGCACTTCGTTCCCAGAGAGAAATCACCGTGAAGCAAAAAACAAAAACAGTGAGGCTGTTTTTCATTTATGACAAAGTTTACTAAATTTGTAACATGTTGACTTTACGTCCGCACAAATTTAATTATTTTATCAGTATAAGCAAGAATTTGACATTTATTTATATTAAATCCGAACAAACAATCCTCAAACTTAATTGTTTGTATAATAACAAAAACATACAATAATGAATCAGAACTCTTTTCTTGGATTAATCGAGCAAAGTATACGAAATCATTGGGATTTACCTGCAATGAGCGACTTTCAGGGCAAAACACTTTATTTCAAAGATTTTGCCCGTGAAATTGATATGCTGCACGAATATTTCAACTCTGCCGGCATTCAACGCGGCGATAAAATTGCGATATGTGGTAAAAATTCGTCCCATTGGGCCATCTCTTTTTTCGCTACGCTCTCATACGGAGCTGTAGCAGTGAGTATTTTGCATGAGTTTGAGAAAGAAAGTGTTCAGTACATTGTGGATCATTCGGATTCCAAGATGTTTTTCGTTGATGAAGCCATTTGGAGAGAAATAGATGAGACCAAGATACCGAAGGCAGAAACTGTCCTCTCGCTCGATGATTTTTCCTTGTTGAAAGTGACATCGAAAGAGTTCAAGATATTTGTGTCCAACTCGTTTTCTTTTTTCGACAAGAAATACGAGAAGGGATTCTTTGTCAATGACATTGCTTTCAGGACCGATAAACCGGAAGAACTGGCTGTTATAAACTATACATCGGGAACCACCAGCAGCCCGAAAGGAGTGATGATCCCTTACCGGAGTTTATGGTCGAACACCCGGTTTGCAAACGACAGCCTTGATTTTATCCACTCGGGAGACAACATGATTTGCATGTTACCCATGGCTCACACTTACGGACTTGCTTTCGAGGTGCTCAACGCCATTTCTATGGGTTTCCACATCCATTTTTTAGGAAAAACGCCTTCTCCCAAGGTACTGCTTGATGCTTTTGCAAGAATAAAACCCAAGCTGGTATTAGCCGTCCCTTTGATTATTGAAAAAATCGTTATTAAAAATGTCTTTCCGAAACTTCAGCAGGGAGCAGCCAAAACATTGATTAAAATTCCACTGCTGAATGCTGTTGTTTACCACAAAATAAGGAAATCGCTTATTGACGTTTTCGGAGGAAATCTGGTAGAAGTCGTCATCGGAGGAGCAGCTTTGAACGCAGACGTAGAAAAATTTCTGCGAAAAATAAAATTTCCCTACACGGTTGGGTACGGGATGACCGAATGTGGGCCGCTTATTTCTTACTCGTTCTGGACAGAATTCAAAGAACGATCGTGTGGAAAGGTAGTGGACAGAATGCAGGTTAAAATTGATTCGGATGATCCGCAAAACGTTGTTGGGGAAATCTTGACCAAAGGTACAAACCTGATGCTCGGTTATTATAAAAACGAAGAAGCTACAAAAGCTGTTTTTACGGAAGATGGGTGGCTCAGGACAGGCGATCTTGGAATATTGGATAAAGACAACGTTGTATTTATCAGAGGCAGGAACAAAAATATGATTCTCGGCCCTTCCGGGCAAAACATCTATCCCGAAGAGATTGAAGATAAGCTAAACAACTCTCCCTATATATTGGAGTCACTGGCAATAGAAGAAAAGGGCAAAATTATTGCACTCATCGTTCCCGACACTGAGGTGCTGAAAGCTGAAAACATATCACCAGAACAGTATAACCCTGTCTTCGATAAGGAAATAAACGCAATAAACGCAAAACTAGCCAATTACAGCAAAATAGCTTCATTCAGGCTTCAGGCCGAGGAGTTTGAAAAAACGCCTAAGCGGAGCATTAGAAGGTTTAAGTACCAGAAATAAATTACAGGGAAAACCTGTTTCCAGACTCAATAAACTCGTTGAATTTCTTTTGATTGAAGGTATAGTAAAACGCTCCTCTTTTGGAGGAAGACTTATCTTTTACATCCAGTTTATCGAGAATGCCCATCGCTGCGATTTTCTTCCGGAAATTACGCTTGTCAATTGGCATCTGATAGATGGCTTCCCATAAATCCTGCAAAGCGGGAAGCGTGAATTTTCCTTCAAAAAATTCAAAAATGATGGGTTGCAGGGAGACTTTATACCTCAATAACCTCAATGCATCATCCACCATAAGGTTGTGATCGAAAATCAGCCGGGGAAGTTGCTGAATGTTCACCCATTTGGCGTCGAATGCTTTGGCCAGGCTCGTGTCAAACTCCTCCAACCGTACCAATGCATAATAGGTTACGGACACGACCCTGTCGCCCGGATCACGTTCAATTTCACCATAGGCCCCAACCTGTTCCATATAAATACCTCTCTGCCGGGTGTACCGGAACAGTACTTTTTCTGCAGCTTTGTCAAGACTCTCATTTTCGTCCATAAATCCCCCCATAAGCGACCATTCTCCTTTGTTGGGTTCAAGCGGGCGACGAGTTAACAAGATATTAAGTTCCTGGTTTTTGAATCCGAAAATAATGCAATCTACTGCAACAAGGAATTTCGCATCGTGAGAATAAAATCCGGTGGACATAATATTAGAATTTTAGAAGTTATGGATCAACAGGCAAGAAAAAACAACTTCGCCGATAAAAGCTTGACGTCCGGAATATCACCCGCGAAGCGCTATTACCGGCGAAGCATATTATTAAACTACTTCAGAGTTTACGTGCACCGTCACTTATGACAACGTCGTATACCTTAGGTTCATGTCCGTATTTTTCTTTGAACTTTAATTTAGCGTCAGCTATGAACGAATCATACAATTCGTCTTTAACAAGATTGATGGTACAACCACCAAAGCCACCGCCCATAACCCGAGAACCTGTAACTCCGTGTTCTTTTGCCACATCATTGAGGAAATCGAGTTCTTCGCAGCTCACTTCATAAAGTTTGCTCATTCCGTGATGCGTCTCATACATTTTCTCCCCAACGGTTTCGTAATCTCCACGTTCCAGGGCATCGCTCACATCTCTAACCCGTTGAGTCTCTTCAATCACGTACTCGGCGCGCATATAATCTTCTTCCGAGATTTCGTTTTTGACTTCTTTAAGCATATCCATTGTTGCATCACGTAGGAACTTCACTTCGGGATGACGTTTGGCAATAGTTTCCGCAGCGTGCTCACACGATTCCCGGCGTTTGTTATACGCCGATGAAGCCAATTCGTGTTTCACAACGGTATCGAGCAACACCAATTTATACCCTTCGGGATCAAACGGGAAGTACTGGTATTCCATCGTTTTTGTGTCGAGCCTTATCAAATGCCCCTTTTTGCCAAAAAGCGATGCAAACTGATCCATAATGCCACATTTCACACCTACGTAGTTATGCTCGGTAGATTGTCCGATACGTGCCAGTTCGAAGGTATCAATCCCCAGATTGAACATGTCGTTCAGTGCGTATGCATAAGTACTTTCCAGGGCAGCAGATGACGACATCCCTGCTCCTAACGGAACATCTCCTGCAAATACAGTATCGAAACCTGCTACGGCTCCACCGCGTTTAATAATCTCACGGCATACCCCGAATATGTATTTTGCCCAGCCTTCCTGGGGTAGATCCTCTTCATTGAGCCCAAACTCCGAACTTTCGTTTAAATCTATGGCAAAAGCACGGACCTTCTCCGTTCCGTTTAACCGTATAGCGGCTATCATTCCTTTATCGATAGCTCCGGGAAAAACAAAACTTCCGTTGTAATCGGTATGCTCACCTATAAGGTTTACGCGTCCGGGAGACGCGTAAACTTCAGGTGTATTGTTACCAAATTTTTCTTGATAAATTTTTAAAACCTGTTCTTTAGTCATATTTTTTATAATTATTTCATTTGCGCATCTGTGAAAACTTAATGTTAGAGGCTGTTTTCACAGGGAGTTATTCCACATCTGTGGTAGAAATATCCTTGTTTACGTTTTTGGATCCGATCAACGCATAGTATAGCAAGTATGCCAACCCAATAAAGATTACCCAATAGCTTACCAGGTAATCGTTGCCTAAATCAGCCACAGCACCTTGAATACCAGGAAGAATTCCTCCTCCGCAAACCAAGGTCATAAATATTCCCGAAGCAGCCGGCGTAAACCTGCCCAACCCTTCTACCGAAAGATTAAAAATACTGCCCCACATAATGGATGTACAAATACCGATTATAACGATAAACATGGCGTTGATGGGTACTTGTGCCATTCCAAAGGAAAGGGCGCCGGTGGCAGAAGTTTGAAGTGCCGGAATCGCCACCTGCGTAGTGGTGGGTGACAAGATCGCTGCCAACACAAGAATTATTCCAATTGAAGAAACGGTCGCAAGCATGGTCTTGCTGGATACTTTACTGCCCAGAGATGCTCCCAGCAACCTGCCCATTAACATTAAAAACCAATACGTCCCAGCAACGAACCCTGCCGTTGTTTTTCCAACCGGTGTATCGGATAACCATAAAATCAAGATACCGGGCGTACCCACTTCAACACCCACATAAACAAAAATTGCGATGGCACCTAAAATGAAATGCCTGAATTTCATTGCGCCGCTCATCAGGTTCTTTAGTGGTTCTTTGGTTTTCGTAGCATGAGGTTCAGGAATGTTTACGACCAACAGCACAAAGAAAACAAGGGCAAAAACACCCATCGCGATATACATTACCGGAAATACGTCTTTTATGTTTGCCTTAGCCGTTTCACCGATTAAGATTCCTACAAAAGCCGGAGTAAAAGTTGCCATTACGGAGTTAAACGATCCTCCAACCTGAATAAGCTGGTTTCCTTTGTTTCCCCCGCCTCCCAATGTATTCAACATAGGGTTAACCACAATATTTAACAAACACATGGAAAAACCAGCGATAAAAGCTCCGAGCAAATAAACACCGAAAGCGGCCGTTTGAGGAGCATGTCCGGAAAGGAATTGGGTGAAAACTCCAACAAAACCGATTACAATGGCAATGAGAGCTGTTTTTTTATAGCCCACGCGCTGCAGGAGTATCCCTCCCGGAATTCCCATAACGGCATACGCGATGAAGTTCGCCATATTTCCCAGTAATCCCTGGAAATTGGAGGCTCCAAATTGTTCTTTTAATACTTGTCCCATCGGCGCCGCCAGGTTGGTCACGAATGCGATCATTCCAAACAGTGCGATCATCATGACGATGGGCACTATCCGGTTACTTTTCTGATTAGTTGTTGTATTCATACTTTTTGATATTAATAAAAATGTTGATTTATTTTGAGCATTGTCTGTTATGTGGAAAATTTGTACGTTGTCCTTGAATTGAATATTTCACCGGGTTTTAAAACTACCGAAGGATATTCGGGTTTATTTATACTATCGGGGAAGTGCTGCGTTTCAAAACATACCGCAGAACGCTCGGGGTAACGATGTCCTTTCTTTGCAGAAAATCCGCCCGTCATCCAGTTCCCCGTATACACCTGTACTCCAGGCTCTGTAGTAAACATTTCCATTTTAATTCCGGTTTTGGGCGATTCACAAACGCCAACGTACGAATATTCATTATCGCTTTGTTTGTTCAACACAAAAGTGTGATCGTATCCTTTTCCAAAACGAAGTTGTTCAAAATCGTCGTTAATCCGTTCCCCAATGGTGCGAGAAGTTGTAAAATCCATTGGGGTATCCTTCACAGGCTCCGCAGCTCCGTACGGAATGGCTGTTGCATCGGTAGGCAGATAGGCATCTGCATTCAACGTCAGTACGTGATCGCCGATATAGGGATCTCCCTCACCCGAAAGATTGAAATAGGAATGGTTCGTGAGGTTAAGGATCGTGGTTTGATCAGTCACCGCTTTGTAAAAAATATCGAGGGCATTATCGTTTGTAAGCGTGTAAGTAACGTATACATCCAGATTTCCTGGGAAACCTTCCTCTCCATCTACCGATAAGTAGTGTAGTTCGATACTGTTTTCCGAAACATTTACCACGTTCCAGACAACAGCATTAAACCCTTTTAGGCCACCGTGAAGAGAATTGGGTCCGTTGTTAACGGCAAGTTTGTACTCTTTATCTCCCAACGTGAACTTACCGCAGGCAATCCGGTTGGCTGTCCTGCCACAAACAGCCCCGAAGTAGGGCTCTTCCGAGGTCAGGTATTCTTCGATGGAGGAATGACCCAATACAATATCCGTAAGGGTTCCGCTTTTATCGGGAACCATTAACGAAACAATTTTTGCACCGTAATTTGTGATGGTAATTTCGCTTCCTAGTTTATTGGTTAGGACGTATAAGCCGGTTTGCTCTCCATCGAGCTCTTTTGCGAACGCGCCTGATAGCAAACCGGACTTGCTATACATATTATCCATGTTTTTGAGGTTTTAAAAATAAGATGGTGATGAAGATTGGATCTTTCTTTGAAAATTCGTGTAAAAATAACACATTTTTAATTTATTCAGCAAATTTAAAATTGTGTTATAAAACATATTTTTAGTCATAAAATCCTTTTTTTGAGGAATATACTTCCGTTAAAAATTTATAATCACCTGATTTTTTGCCTATTAATTATATAAATCAGGCATAATTTTTGTTTATGAGAAACAAAAGAAAAATCACAAATATTCGTGGCTTACTTTCGTTTTTTTTGTAACCATTACTTTGTCGATTTTATTGCCGTCTACATCCACAACCTCAAACGTTGTATTTTCATACGTGAATACATCCCCCACTTGCGGAATTTTATTAATGTTGGACAATACAAATCCTGCAACCGTAGAATAATCGATCTCTTCGAAGTCGATAATAAAATCGTCAATAAAATTGGTCAACACCTCTATGGGTGCCTCACCGTTGATTAAAGCGGAGTTCTCGTTGCGCATAAAAACATCGGGTTCCTCCATTTCATTCTCGTCAGGGATTGAACCCACCAGATTTTCAATAATGTCGTGCAACGTAATAATTCCATCCAGGCTTCCGTATTCGTCCACTACAACAGCGAAAAACTTGTGCTGTTGGCGAAACTGCTCCAGTACCTTTCTTGCGCGGAGGGTAGAAGGTATTATCAGGGGGTCATGAACCAGTTTATGGATATCGATCTCTCCTTTCCTGTATAATTCCGAAAGCAATTCCTTCATGGTTACAATACCCACAAACTCATCCAGTGTCTTGTTGCAAACAAGTACCCTTCCGTGCTTGGTTTGCAACAGATCGGCAATTACTTCTTCTTTTTCTTTCGAAATATCTACCCACTCCACATCTGTTCTGTGAGTCATTAAATGACGTGCACGTTTATCGGAAAAATAGAAAACCTGCTCATGAATGATGTTCTCTTCCCTTTCTATAACTCCTTCTTTTGATGCCGTTTTCAGCATGGCCCGAAGCTCCATTTCCGAAACCACATCATCCTTGGGCTTCAACCCGATAAGTTTGTTGAACAAACTGGTGGAAAGAGCCAGAAACCGAACAAACGGATAAAAGATGACGCTGACAAAATGGATGGGCCTGGAGACGGCCACAGCCACTTTCTCGGCACTGTTCAGTGCAACGGTCTTGGGTACCAGTTCACCGATAACGATTGACAAATAGGTTATACCCACTACTACAACCACCATGGATATTGTTTCCGCGTATGGCGCACTCCAGGCAAACCGATCGAAAAAAGGTATCAGGTAAACAGAGAGTGTGGCTCCTCCATAGGCTCCGTTTACGATTCCGATGAGGGTGATTCCCACTTGCACTGAAGACAAAAAACTATCGGGATCGGACTGCAATTTCAATGCTTTTTCCGCTCCTTTGTTTCCTTTTTTCCGTTCCGTTTCGAGTTTGGTCTTTTTTGCCGATACCACAGCAATTTCGGACATGGCAAAAAAACCGTTGAGGATAATCAGAAAAAATATGATGAATACATCAATCATTTTGTCTACCACAATGGCGACGGATAAACTTTCTCGTCTGACAGTTCTTGCAATTTTTTAACTACCCCGGGACGATCTTCGGCATAAGTCACACCAAACCATTTGGAAGGTGTATCCAGCACCTTCACGGTAGAGACTCCATTCACGATAAGGTGGTTAACCAGTAATGGGATAAAGTATTCCGCTTTTGTGTTCTCTGCGTTTTCTTTTAAGAAATGCACAAAATAATCATCCGAATGGTTGAAATAATCAGGGGTGAAGCCCCACATATTCATAGATACCGGTGTATTATCGTCAATTGCTATCCAATTTCCGTTATCTTCCCGGTAGCAGACAGCACCATCTATACGCTTTACCTGAGTACGTTCAACAACTCCCGTCAGGTTTCCGTTTTCGTCAGTTTCGCAAACCCCACGGGCTACCGTTCCGCTTTCCGAAAGTGTGTTTCCTACCCGGTAACCAATCATACCGTACTTGTTCTCCGAATTTTCCAATGTCTTCAGGTAATCGGCCAGCACGCCGAAGCTTTCACGGCCGTAGAAATCATCGGCATTAATTACGGCAAACGGCTCCTGAATCACTTCTTTACCCATCATCACCGCGTGATTGGTACCCCATGGTTTTACACGTCCCTCGGGAACGACAAATCCTTCGGGGAGGGCGTCCAGTTCCTGAAAAACAAGTTCTACGGGGATTTTCTTTTCGTACTTTTTAACGATCTTCTCCCTGAAATCTTCTTCAAACGACTGACGAATAACAAATACGAGTTTCCCGAATCCGGCATTTACAGCATCAAAAATGGAATAATCCATAATGGTTTCACCGCTCGGCCCTACGCCGTCTAACTGTTTTAAGCCGCCGTAACGGCTGCCCATCCCGGCAGCCAATACAAATAATGTTGGTTTCATTGATGATTTATCTAATTTAAAAAACTGTTCTGATGCACAAATTTAAGGAAAAAGATTGACGAAAAACAGCATATACGGAAAAGATTATTAACAAATGTCGATTTCTTTTTCCCGCCCTAATGGCTTATCTTTGTTCTAAAGAACGTATTTTTACGATATGACGGAGCCGGACATTGATAAATTAATGAACGAGTGTACTTTTTCGACTGTACGCAGCAGTGGAAGTGGTGGACAGCATGTAAACAAGGTCGAGACCAAAGTTACGTTGTCTTTGAATATCGGTCAATCACAGATTTTGTCGACCGAACAAAAGCAGCGGATACAACAGAAGTTGAGAAACCGTATCAGCCAGGAAGGAATCTTGCAGATCAGCAGCGACACAGAACGTTCCCAGGCAATGAACAAGAAAGCGGTAATTGTAAAATTAGAGAACCTCCTGAAGAAAGCATGTCGCGAAGAAAAAAAACGCGTGGCCACGAAACGTACCCTGAGCTCCATTCAGAAAAGGCTCGACAACAAAAAACAGCTATCTGAGAAAAAAAGGCGTAGATCGGAAAATTTTTGAGAACACTCAACAAAGCCTTTTTCAGTGAACGTTTGTATTGATCAACGCATTCCACAACACATCATCAGGCGTTGGCGCCACTAGTTCTATTTTTTCTTTCGAGACCGGATGAATAAATGCTATTTTCCGTGCATGAAGACTGATGCTCCCATCCGGATTCGACCGTTCGGCACCGTATTTCAGATCTCCTTTTATCGGACTTCCAATTTTTGATAACTGACAACGGATCTGATGATGCCGGCCTGTTTCCAGATCAACCTCCAGTAAATTGTAGTTTTGCGATTGTCCAATCACCTTGTAGTGCAATACCGACTTCTTCGTGTTGGGTTTCTCCACATCATATGCCGTTGATTTATTGGTTCGCTCATTTTTAATGAGGTAATGCGTCAGCGTGGCTTCGGTTTTCTCCGGAAGTTTTTTCACAACTGCCCAATAGGTTTTGTCGATCTCATTGTTTTTGAACATCGCATTCAACCGGGACAACGCTTTGCTTGTTTTGGCAAAAACCACTATTCCACTCGTCGGCCGATCCAGGCGGTGTGTCACCCCGCAGAATACATTTCCGGGCTTGTTATACTTCACCTTCAGGTACTCTTTCACCTCTTCAGAAAGTGGTTTGTCCCCGGTTTTATCGCCTTGCACAATCTCTCCCGGAGCCTTGTTAACGACAACCAGATGGTTGTCTTCGTATAAAACGGTCATTTTCTTTACATGTTCATTCCTCCACACACGTGAATCACCTGTCCGCTCACGTACGAAGAGAGTTCCGATGCAAGATAGACAGCCGTATTAGCAACATCATCGGGTGTCCCACCACGGCGTAACGGAATTTGTTTTGCCCACTCGTTGCGAACCTCTTCAGAGAGCGCAGCAGTCATATCTGTAATTATAAAACCCGGAGCAATGGCATTTACACGGATTCCCCTTGAACCCACCTCTTTTGCCATCGACTTTGTCAGCCCGATCATCCCTGCTTTGGAAGCGGAATAGTTTGACTGTCCGGCATTTCCGGATACACCCACTACGGAACTCATGTTGATTATGCTTCCTGCTTTCTGGCGCATCATTACCGGAGTGACTGCATGGGTAAAATTAAATGCCGATTTCAGGTTCACATTGATTACGGCATCCCATTGCTGCTCGGTCATACGCATCATTAATCCGTCTTTGGTAATCCCGGCATTGTTGACCAATATATCGATCCGCCCGAAATCGCTGAGGACTTCTTCCACTACCTTGTGTGTTTCGTCAAAGTTTGCAGCGTTGGAGGCATATCCTTTGCATTTCACGCCCAGCGATGCTATTTCGCTTTCGGTAGCTTTACCCACTTCATCGATAGTTAAATCGGTAAAAGCAATGTTGGCTCCTTCCGAAGCGTATTTCAGTGCGATGGCTTTTCCGATACCGCGCGCTGCACCAGTGATAAGCGCTGTTTTTCCTTCTAATAATTTCATGTGTTTATTTTTTTATTTTATCTCTCTGATTATATTATCTCTTGTTTAATCCCTTAAAAACGAGATTATAGACTATTTCCCTGTCTTCCTGCCTGTCCAGTCTTAAGTTCAGCACTCCTCTTATAACCGGAACTTCCAGTCCCTTCAACGCAAAATGCAGTATCTCTGCCGTTCTGGGTATGTCGTTAACCGTAAACACAGCCGATTTGGAACCGTCGGCAAGAATGGTTTCCAGGTAGTGTATCTCTTTTTTGTCAAATTCCTTGCGAACATTTTCCACCAACCATATATCCCGGAAAAAGTCGGCACGAAGCGTTCCGTTGCGTGTGACAACCTCTTTGATTATGCTGAGCCGGGAAAAGGTAAACATCATCAACTTATCATCGGCTGGCAGGTCACGTTTAATCACATCCTCCAGGGCAGCATACAGCTTTTGGAGTTCCGACCCGATAACCGCTTTATAAACATCTTTCTTGTTTTTAAAATAGGTATAAAGCGTTCTGCGTCCATATCCCGATGCTTCTGCAATCTCGTTCATTGTCGTGCTGTCAACGCCTTTTTTTGCAAAAAGTTGCCGGGCTACTTCGATGAGGTTTCGTTTTGTTTTGGGTGTTGCGACAGTCATAAATGCACAATTATGATATGTTTGTGCAAAAATAACACAAAGTTTTTAAGAAACGAAACGATTTGCGAACAAAATGGGAATAATCGGGAAAATTTGTTGCTACGAGGCAGCAGGCATCTTTTTTGCGGTTTAAAGCTGTCGTTTTATTTGCTTTATAAAAAATAAATTATACTTTTGTACATCAAAACCGACTTTTACAGGTCGAGATGACATTACTGCCTGATGTTCTCAGCTTCAGGCTTTTTTATTAGCATCCAAAGAAACGAAAATAAAAAAATACAGCTGATGAAAACAAAGAAATTTTTATTACCCGAGAGGGAGATTCCCACGCATTGGTACAATGTAGTGGCAGACATGCAAAACAAGCCGCAGCGGATGATAAATCCGGGAACGAAAGAACCGTTGAAACCGGAAGACCTGTTTCCGTTGTTTGCAGAAGAACTTTCCCGTCAGGAATTCAATGAAACTGACCGGTGGATTGAAATACCCGAAGAAGTACGCGACAAATACAAAATATACCGTCCTTCCCCGCTGGTGAGGGCTTACAGCCTGGAAAAAGCGCTGGATACTCCGGCCCACATTTACTTCAAAAATGAAAGTGTCAGCCCCGTGGGGTCGCATAAATTAAATTCGGCTCTTCCACAGGTATATTACAACAAAATAGACGGTACAACCAACCTCACTACCGAAACCGGTGCTGGACAATGGGGAACCGCTTTGGCATTTGCCGGAAAGGCTTTCGGATTGGAGATTGCGGTTTATATGGTGAAGATCAGTTACGAACAGAAACCCTACCGACGTTCGCTGATGCAGACATGGGGTGCGCAGGTAATTGCATCGCCCAGCATGTCCACCAAATCGGGAAGAAAAGTATTGACAGAACGTCCCACTTATCAGGGGAGCCTGGGAACAGCCATTTCAGAGGCGATCGAGCTGGCGATGCAGACGCCCAACTGCAAATACGCGCTAGGCAGCGTATTGAACCACGTTTCATTGCACCAGACGATTATTGGCTTGGAAGCCGAAAAACAAATGGAGATGGCCGGTGAATATCCCGATATTGTTATCGGTTGTTTTGGAGGAGGTTCCAATTTCTCGGGGATTTCTTTCCCTTTCCTGCGCCACGTTATAAAAGGGGACAAAAAGACACGGTTTATTGCTGCAGAACCGGCTTCGTGCCCGAAACTCACCCGCGGAACTTTTAAATACGATTTCGGTGATGAAGCAGGGTTTACCCCCCTTATCCCGATGTACACGCTCGGACATAACTTTTCTCCCGCCAACATCCACGCAGGCGGATTGCGTTATCACGGTGCTGGAAGCATCGTAAGCCAACTGAAGAAAGACAACTTCATCGAAGCAATAGATATCCCGCAGCTGGAAACATTCGAAGCCGGCGTTCTTTTTGCCCAGACAGAGGGTATTATCCCAGCTCCCGAATCCACTCATGCCATCGCGTCTGCCATTCGTGAAGCTAAGATGGCCAAGGAAGAAGGTATCCAAAAAGTAATCCTCTTCAATCTTTCGGGACACGGACTGGTGGATATGAGCGCGTACGATCAATACCTGGCAGGCGATTTAAAAAATTACGAGATCTCAACCCTTGAGATCGAAAAATATTTACAGGATTAAGAAACTGTTATACAACATAAGCAGGCATTTCAGGTGAAAAAAAACAGAAAAATATTTGTCTGTTTCACTTCTGCTTTGTATCTTTGACATTAGAAAGATGAATGAGTTATTGCCGCATTGGTCGATTGGGAAACTCATCAATTACATTTTATAAACCGAGACTCGTTTTGGGTATTAATGGCGGGCCGCGCCTTCGGGTATTCCGATTTATCGGAACGGCGGATTACAAAGATACCGGGACACTCAAATCCTGTCATAAGGAGTTTCGACTTATTCCACCGATGCGGCTTCTTATAGAAAGCAGATTAGCAAGCGATTACATCAATTTGCAGTCTGCTTTTTCAATTTTATCTCCTTTGCTGTCCGGCCGGTAAGCCGCTAAATTAACTATGAAACCTATCTTTAAACAATACTGGGAATTGTTTCTGGTTTTTTTTAAAATCGGAGCCTTCACCTTTGGTGGCGGCTACGCCATGGTTCCGTTAATCCGGAATGAAGTTGTCAAAAAGAAGAACTGGCTCGATGATGAAGAATTTATGGATATGCTTGCCATTGCTCAATCCATGCCCGGGCCGATTGCACTGAACACTTCCCTGTTTGTAGGAAACAAAAGGATGGGATTTAAGGGAAGTCTGTTTTCAGGATTGGGAATTATCCTGCCTTCGTTTCTGGTTATCCTGCTCATTGCCATTTTCTTTGTACAGTTCAAGGATAATCCGGTTGTGGAACGAATTTTCAAGGGTATCCGGCCGGCTGTAGTAGCATTGATTGCCGCACCGTTGCTGGGCCTGGGAAGATCGGCAAGAATATCGCTGAAGAACGTATGGATTCCGGTGGCGGTAGCTCTTTCGGTATCACTGGCCGGGGTTTCACCAGTTTATATTGTCTTGGCAGCTATTTTGCTGGGGATATTGCATTTCGCTCATGTCAAACGAAAGATCAAAAGCTGACGGATGGAACTTTTGGATGTATATGTATCGTTGTTTGCCGCTTTCCTCAAGATAGGCCTTTTCGGTTTCGGTGGAGGGTATGCTATGCTCCCTCTTATTCAACAGGAAGTAGTGGATACGCACAAGTGGATATCGGTAGCCGATTTTACGGATATTGTCGCCATTTCTCAAACCACCCCCGGACCCATTGCCTTTAATTCGGCCACATACATCGGTTATTCCGCTGTTACCGACATGGGATTCAGCACTTTTCACGGCATTATCGGATCGGCTGTATGCACACTGGCTGTCAGCATTCCCTCGCTGGTTATTATGACGGTTGTCTGCGCCTTCTTCGCCAGACTAAACAACAATCCTTGGATGCGCGCCTCCCTGTCGGTTCTGAAACCGGCTGTCATCGGATTGATTGCGGCAGCTGCACTGATGTTGATGAACAATTACAATTTCAACGATTACAAGAGTTGGATCATTTTTGGAGGGGTATTCCTGGCTTCCTTTAAAAAAGTAGATCCGATTTTGTTGATCTTCTTATCGGGTGTGGCAGGATTGATCGTATACTGATAGGCCAGTCTTTCAGCGCCATTCTCCAGGTAGATGATTCCGCAATAGGAAAATCCGAGCTTTTGCAGTATGTTTTGCATCACTTTATTGTCTCGGTGTGTATCAATACGGATGTTACCGCATTTTTCCAGGCACCAGGAGATGCAGGTTGCTGCAACACCCTTGTGTTTTCCGGAAGAGGCAATGCGGTGAATAACCCCGTAAGGATCATCGTTCAGCCACGATCCTTCAAAGATATTAAGATAAGTGGGCTCCTCACCCACCCTAAAATAAAATGTTCCTGCAATCCCGTTATCTTCGTCCAGACAAACGTAACTGTGTTCCCGACCTATATCCTCAACGAGAAGTTCTTTTTTCGGATAACCGTCCACCCATTGTCCTGCATTACCGGTTTGTTGCATAAAACGGCGTGCGGTCTCATAGATTTGCATTAGTTGTGGCAAATCGGCCGGTTGTGAGGGGTGGATTCTTATGAGCATAAGCGACCCGTTTATTTCTTCGTTTTTTTTGCCGGAGTTTTAGCCGTTTTAGATTTTTTTTGGGGAGCCTCTTTGGTAGAATCGGTTTTTTGCGTCCCGTCGTCAATAATCCCTTTGCATTGTTCAAATGTCAATTCTTCGGGTTTTTGCGATTTCGGAATTTTAAAATTTTTCTTGTTGTAAGCAATATAGGGGCCGTATCTACCGTTTAGAACCTGTAATTCCGGATCTTCCGTAAACGTTTTAATGATTTTCTCCCTGTCCTTTTTCTCCTTGGCTTCAATCAGCTCAACCGCTTCTTGGGCGGTAATCTTCAAGGGATCAACACCTTTAGGCAATGAAACAAATTTATTATTGTGACGGATATAGGGTCCGAAGCGGCCTACACCAACGGTCATCTCTTTTTCACGAAACTCACCGAGCGAACGGGGCAAGTCAAACAACCGGAGTGCCTCCTCCAGCGTTATGGTTTCTATCGACTGCGTCTTTTGCAAAGAAGCGAACAACGGTTTTTCTTCTTCATCAGGAGTACCGACCTGCACCAACGGGCCATACCTGCCTATTTTAACCGATACCTGACGCCCCGTTTTAGGGTCTTGTCCCAGCACCCGTTCGCCGGCCTTGTGCTCCATCCTCATCTCCATGGTCTCTTCCACAATCGGATGAAACACTTTATAGAAATCTTTTATAGCGCTGTTCCACTGACGTTTACCTTCAGCAATTGTGTCAAAATCTTTTTCAACGTTCGCGGTGAAATGGTAATCCACAATTTTCGGAAAAAACTCCACCAGGAAGTCATTCACCACCGTGCCTATATCGGTGGGCACCAATTTATTTTTATCGGTTCCTGCCGTTTCCTTTTTATCGGCATCCTTTATTTTTCCGTTTTTCAGGGTAAGGATGTTGTACAACCTTTCTACACCGTCCACGGTTTTCTTTTCAACATACTCACGATTCTGAATGGTTGAAATGGTGGGTGCGTATGTTGATGGACGGCCTATCCCCAATTCTTCCATTTTGCGTACCAGCGAAGCTTCGGTATACCTTGGTGGACGTTGGGTAAAGCGTTCCGTGGCAATCGTTTCCTGCATAGGCAACACCTCTTTCACCTTCATCGGGGGGAGCAACCCTTCTTCATTTTCACCGTTTTCCTCGTCGGTACCTTCCAGGTAAACACGCAAGAACCCATCAAATTTGATTACTTCTCCCGTGGCAACAAATTTTCCTTCGGCATTGGATATATCTATGGTGGCCACCGTCCTTTCCAACTCGGCATCTGCCATCTGCGAAGCGATGGTGCGTTTCCAGATCAAATCGTACAAACGCTTTTCCTGGGCAGTCCCCCCCGCTTCATGCTCGTTGATGTAAGTCGGCCGGATGGCTTCGTGTGCTTCCTGTGCACCTTTGGATTTCGTTGTATATTTTCTGATTTTCAGGTAATTCTCCCCGTACTGCCCGATGATCTCGGCCTTGGCGGTGTTTATGGCAAGGGCCGACAAATTAAAGGAGTCGGTCCTCATATAGGTTATCCTTCCCGATTCGTATAAGCGTTGTGCCACCATCATCGTCTGTGCCACGGAAAAACCAAGTTTTCGGGATGCTTCCTGTTGAAGGGTAGATGTGGTGAACGGTGGCGCAGGCGATTTCCTGGCCGGCTTGGTAGTAACATCTCCCACGCTGAAAACCGAAGTTTTTAGTTTTTCCAGCAAGGCCAATGCCTCCTCCTTTGTTTTCAACCGTTTGTTGTATTCGGCTTTTATCTCGTATTGTTGTCCGTTTTCTTCCTTGATAAACAAGGCCACAACACGGTAGGCAGCCTCTGTCTTGAAGTTCTGGATTTCGCGCTCACGTTCAACAATAAGCCTTACAGCCACCGACTGGACCCTTCCCGCAGAAAGTGCGGGTTTTATTTTTCGCCATAAAACGGGTGAAAGTTCAAACCCGACAATCCTGTCCAATACGCGTCGTGCCTGCTGGGCATCGACTAAATTTCGGTTTATCTCCCGGGGATTTTTTACGGCTTCCTGGATGGCAGGCTTGGTTATTTCGTGAAAAACAATCCGTTTAGTGTCTTTATTTTTCAAATCCAACACATCGTATAAATGCCAGGATATGGCTTCTCCTTCACGGTCTTCATCAGATGCGAGCCAGACAGTTTCTGCGTTTTTAGCGGAAGCTTTCAACTCCGTCACAACCTTTTTCTTATCTGCCGGGATCTCGTAAATGGGTTCGAAATTATTGTCTATATCAATGCTAAAATCTTTTTTCTTGAGATCACGGATGTGTCCGTAACTCGACATCACTTTAAAATCGCTGCCCAGGAATTTCTCAATAGTTTTTGCCTTTGCAGGCGACTCAACGATAACCAAATTCTTTGCCATTCATCTTGTTTTATATTCCCGTCGGGATATTTCACTTCATTTTCGGTAGCAAAAGTAGTAATTTTGTATTAGCAAAAAGAATTTTTCACTCTTTTTCAATTTTTACGCCATAAATTTGTGAAAGGCTATCGTGTAACCGTTGGAATTCCGACTTCCGGATGCGGAGCTTCATCGTACAGCTCTCTTTGAAGTTCTGTTCCCAAGAAACCTCTTCAAATTGCTTCAGGGTACGCATCACGTCGTTAAGCAACACATATTCGAAACGAACGGTAAGGGCCCGGTCAACAGTCTTCTCAACAATTTCAGCATTTTTAACGGCATCTTCCGCCGCTTCTTTATAAGCTTTGATCAGTCCGCTTGTACCCAGGAGTGTTCCGCCGAAATACCGGATAACAATAATCAAGACGTTGGTAAGTCCGTACGAATTTATTTGTCCCAGTATGGGCCTTCCTGCTGTTCCGGAAGGCTCGCCATCGTCGTTTGAACGGTACTCCTCCCTTTCCGGCCCCAGCATATACGCCCAACAAACGTGTCGTGCATCGTAATATTTTTTGCGGTGCTCATCCACAATTCCTTTTACTTCCTCGGGCGATTCCACGTGAAAAACAAACGAAAGGAATTTGCTTTTTTTTTCGATGATATAACCTTCGGCCGCTTGTTCGATAGTCTTATAGGTGTCTTGCATAGGACAAAAGTAGTAAATTACCATCAAAAAAGCGATACCGGTTGGTATCGCCTTTTTGGTTTTGTAAAACGCCGGACATATACCGGATTATCCGCACTTCGAAGCTCCGCAGTTGCGGCATTTGAGGCATCCCTCTTCAAAGACCAGCGATTCGAAGCCGCATACGGGGCATTTCTGGCCTTTCGCTTCGGTTTCGTTAGGTAGATAGCGCTTCAACGCCCGTTCAACGCCGTTCTTCCACGTGTTGATGGTTTCGCTGTCCAATTCCAATCCCGATACCAGCTTAATCACCTGATCGATAGGCATGCCGTAACGCAACACTCCCGAAATCAGTTTCGCGTAGTTCCAGAACTCCGGATTAAACTTCCCGTCCAACCCTTCAATAGTCACCTTGTACCCCCTCCTGTTCTGGAACTGGAAGTCGTAATGTTTGCGACCGTCGTTATCGTATGCTTTGATGATCTTCCCGGAGGTAACGTTTTTAGGCACCATGATACCATCGTCCTCATCGTTGATACCCGTAAAGATCTCGTAAGGCCTTCCGTTGAGCAACCCGATAAAAGCAATCCACTTCTCTTTGTTGTTCTGGAATTTAATCACATCGGCATCCAGTTCGGTAGGACGGGAAGTGACTACCTGCGGCAGTTCGTAACAATCCGCACTTGTCTTTTCTTCCTCCTTGTTGTCGTTTGTAATAAGCACACCCGAGCGTGACCCGTCGCGATACACCGTACAACCCTTACACCCGCTTCTCCAGGCTTCCATATAAAGCTCACCCACGAGTTCTTCGGTCACATCACCGGGCAGGTTGATGGTTACGCTGATGCTGTGGTCCACCCATTTTTGCACGCGCCCCTGCATACGCACCTTCATGAGCCAGTCCACGTCATTGGAAGTAGCTTTGTAGTATGGCGATTTTGCCACCAGCTCGTCAATCTCTTCGTTCGAATACTTTTTTGCGGTAGGATAACCGTTTGCTTCCATCCAGTTCACAAATTTGTGGTGGAAGACCACGTATTCCTCCCACGAATCTCCGTTTTCATCCACAAAATCGATTTTCACGTCCTTATCGCTCGGATTGACCTTGCGGCGACGCTTGTAAACCGGCATAAAAACGGGTTCTATTCCCGATGTGGTCTGCGACATCAAACTGGTTGTCCCCGTAGGAGCAATGGTCAGGCAGGCAATGTTTCGACGGCCATGCTTCACCATGTCCTTGTAAAGCTGGGGGTCTTCTTTCTTAAGCCTGTTCACAAACGGGTTGTTCTTCTCCCTTTCGGTATCATATATTTCAAATGCTCCGCGTTCTTTCGCCATCTCCACCGAGGAAGCATAAGCGTTGAGCGCCACCATCTTGTGCACCCTCTCCGAGAAATCGTTTCCTTCTTCCGAACCGTAGCGGACCCCCAAAGCGGCGAGCATATCGCCTTCGGCAGTTATGCCTACCCCTGTGCGACGGCCTTCGAGTGTTTTCCGGCGGATTTTCTCCCACAAGTTACGTTCCGATGATTTCACCTCTTCCGATTCGGGATCGCTGTTGATCTTGTCGAGGATCTTATCAATCTTTTCCGACTCCAGATCAATAATATCGTCCATGATGCGCTGAGCTAGACGAACGTGTTTTCCGAAAAGCTCAAAATCGAAATAAGCGTTTTCCTTGAACGGGTTCATCACGTAAGAGTAGAGGTTAATTGCCAGCAGGCGGCAGCTGTCGTAAGGGCACAACGGAATTTCACCGCAAGGATTGGTTGAAACCGTCTGGAAACCCAGGTCGGCATAACAATCGGGAACCGATTCACGGATAATCGTGTCCCAGAACAACACTCCCGGCTCGGCCGAACGCCATGCATTATGCACAATTTTTTCCCAAAGCTCCTGCGCGTTTATCGTTTTTTCGTATTTCGGCGTGTCCGAATCAATGGGATACTTTTGAACGTACGGTTTTCCTTCGGATGCAGCCTTCATGAAATCATCATCGATTTTCACCGAAATATTGGCTCCGGTAACTTTTCCCTGCTCCAGTTTGGCGTCGATAAAATCCTCGGCATCCGGATGTTTGATGGAAACGCTCAGCATCAGCGCGCCCCGACGTCCGTCCTGCGCCACTTCGCGCGTGGAATTGGAATACCTTTCCATAAACGGAACCAGCCCCGTAGACGTGAGTGCGGAATTCTTAACGGGCGATCCCTTGGGACGGATGTGCGACAGGTCGTGCCCCACTCCGCCACGACGCTTCATCAGCTGCACCTGTTCTTCATCGATACGGATGATCGCCCCGTAAGAGTCGGCGCTGCCACCCATCCCGATCACAAAACAGTTGGACAACGATGCAACCTGAAAATCGTTTCCGATCCCCGTCATCGGGCTTCCCTGCGGAATGATGTATTTAAACTGGTCAAACAAATCGAACAATTCTTTTTCGCTCAACGGATTGGCGTATTTTTTCTCTATTCTTCCCACTTCGTTTGCCAGCCTCCAATGCATATCTTCAGGCGTCTTCTCGTAGATATTGCCTTCACTGTCCTTCAAAGCGTACTTGCTGACCCAAACCTTTGCAGCCAGTTCATCGCCTCTAAAATACTCCAACGATGCGTTGTAAGCCTCGTCGAAAGTATAAATTTCTTTTTTCATCAATTAATTTTTTTTTGACCGATTAATTCAACTATTTCCCAAATAACAAAACACAACGTTTCCCACAGTATGGTTATTTGGGATTACAAGTTTAAGAAATGTTTCAAAGTTAACAAAACGAATCAATAAAAAGTTTTCAACAAAGTGTAAAGTTTTCCAAATAAATTTTTAGTTATCTTATTTAAAGCATTTTAAGTTTTCAAGAAGCAAGAAAAGTTTTCTATTTTGTTCAACTCATAAGTTAATCAATCGTTTACATTAATAATTTTTCAGAGTTCAACTTTCCGTCCAAACTTAAACTAAAAAAACACCCAGCGGCTGTAAATCGCTGAGTGTTTTGACAATTGAATAAAAAATTATTGAAATATGAATAAATCGGATACCGGTTTATTAAATATCTTTCACCGCTCCCATAAACAAAACGGCACCGGTAGAGTTTTCCTGGATAAGATAAATAAAAGGTTTGTCTGCATTGAAAACTACTTTTTGCGGAATTGCGGGCATGGAGGTTAGTTCCATACCTACGGTCGTAACAGCAGCAGCTTCCGTTCCTTGCTCGTCTGTGCTGATGTAGGTATCTTGTTTTACAAAAGCAATCCGGGCCGGAAAAGCCGACATCCGGCTAAAATCGGCAGCATCGCGAAAAGCCAATCCCATCCCCATATTTGTAAGAACTTCGTTCAGTTTCTTGCTGTATTTGGTTTTGAATTTCGGAAGATATAATTCCACTTCGTATTCATGCAATGCAGCTCTTATTTCTCCCCAGTACTCCTTGTTTTGCAACGCAGACACCACATCGGCCTGTTTTTTATTGCTTTTAGGCAACAGAACCAACATGCTGAACGCCTGATTTCCGTAAGGCAACTGGATCACCTGCATGGTTTCATCTTCGGTGTAATTGAATTTTGTGGTTTGACACATCATGTCTACCGTTTGTTTTGTACCGTTTTCGGTTGTGAACGGTTTCTTCGATGTGTTTTTTGCATCAAATTTTGTTGTCCAGCTTCCTTTGAAGTAAATCGCATTCAACAGGTACATCAAGTCATAGGCATTGGTTTTATCAATGACCTCTTTAATCAGGTTATTGGTATTGTCCGCTGCCCATTGGTTAATGATATCTTTCGTTACCGGAAGTGAAAAATCCACCGGCTGCACCGTTGCGTCGTAATAATCGGTATTGGTTTTGATAAAACCGGGCTGGATGGTTACGAATTTATTTGTAAAAATGGCATTGGCAATTGATAATTGAGTTGATGGATCGGTTTTCAGTAACGCCTCTTTCAACTTTTTGTAGTAACCGTTGATGTCGTTGTCGGAATAACTTTCCATTTTCAGCGTTTTCTGCATCGTCGTTTTGGTTTCTCCCGCAGCACCGTTCCACGTCATTGCCAAAGCCATGCTCAAGCTAAAAGGCGAGACCATAAAACTTTGGTCTTCCTCTTTAGCCTCCTCGTCGAAAACGTTGGAAAAAAATTCGAAAGCAAACTGTTGATCAGTTTTAACCTGCTGAGCTTCCTCGGATCGAAGTTCAATTTTCACCGGGGCCGGAAGATTTTTCGTGACTGTTTCAACACCTGATTTTTCACAACCGGCAAAAAAGACGATGGGAAAAAGTAACGAAGCACTAACATTTTTCATTGAGTCCATATCCTTAAAATTTACAGGGTTTATTTTTAGATGGGATTTCGAATAAAAAGCTGCATGCGACATTGTTAAAAATACATAAAACAAAAGATTCCTTCTTTTTCAAAGGATGTTGTTACAAAATCCACCCGAAAAACAAATAAATTAATTACTTTTGCAGATTAAATTTATCCACTTTTTTAATTGACTGATAATGAGAAAATGGCGCATTGAGGATTCGGAGGAACTGTACAACATAGACGGTTGGGGAAACGGATACTTCTCTATAAACGAAAAGGGAAACGTACAAGTTTCGCCCCGTAAGAAACCAGGCGGATCCGTTGATTTGAACGAGTTGATGCGTGAGCTTTATCTCCGCGATGTTTCTGCTCCGGTTCTGGTAAGGTTCCCCCAAATTCTGGACAACCGGATCGAAAAAATATCGACCTGTTTTGAAATTGCAGCCAAGGAGTACGGTTACGCATCTCAAAATTACATTGTCTATCCCATTAAAGTCAATCAGATGCGCCAGGTAGTAGAGGAGATCGTGACTTACGGAAAACGATTCAACATCGGCCTTGAGGCAGGATCCAAACCCGAACTACACGCTGTTCTGGCCATTAACACTAGCGAGGATTCCATCATTATTTGCAACGGCTATAAAGACGAAAGTTATATAGAACTGGCTTTGCTGGCGAAAAAAATGGGAAAAGAAGTTTTCATCGTGATTGAAAAACTGAATGAACTTGAACTGACCATCGAAATTGCCAAGCGGCTGAAAGTGAAGCCAAATATCGGTATCCGCATTAAATTAGCCAGTTCGGGCAGCGGAAAATGGGAAGAATCGGGCGGTGACGGAAGTAAATTCGGGTTAAACTCCAGTGAATTGCTCGAGGCGCTCGACTTGCTTAAGAAACACAAAATGACCGACTGTTTCCGGTTGATTCATTTCCACATAGGCAGCCAGATTACAAAAATAAGGCGTGTGAAAACCGCTCTGCGTGAAGCATCTCAATTTTACGTCCAGCTTCATCTACTGGGATTCAACGTTGAATTTGTGGATATCGGCGGCGGACTGGGTGTGGATTACGACGGAACACGTTCATCGTACAGTGAAAACAGCATCAACTACTCCATTCAGGAATATGTGAACGACTCGGTATTCTCGTTCGTGGATGCAGCAAACAAAAACGAAATCCCCCACCCCAAGATCATCACCGAGTCGGGACGTGCCCTTACGGCACACCATTCGGTACTTATCTTTGAAGTGCTGGAAACGGCAACGTTACCCGAATGGGGAGAGGAGGTGGAAATTCAGGAAAACGATCATGAACTGGTAAAAGAGCTGTACAAGATCTGGGACAACCTGTCCCAGACGCGTATGCTGGAAGCGTGGCACGACGCGCAACAAATCAGGGAGGAGTCTCTCGACCTGTTCAGTCTGGGAATGCTTGAGCTAAAAACACGTGCTCAGGTGGAGCAGCTTTATTTTTCCATTATCCGGGAAATTAACTTTACGATCAACCGTACAAAGCACGCCCCGGAAGAGTTGCGCCAGCTCTCTTCGCTGCTGCCCGACAAGTATTTCTGCAACTTCTCGTTGTTCCAATCCCTGCCCGACTCGTGGGCCATAGACCAGGTATTTCCCATTATCCCCATCCATCGGCTGGATGAGAAACCGGAAAGAACGGCCACACTTCAAGACATCACCTGCGATTCCGACGGCAAAATTGCCAGCTACACAGCCCAGGGCGGTTTTCATCAATCGTTCATCCCGGTCCATTCACTGAAGAAAAATGAATCGTACTACATCGGGGTTTTCCTGGTGGGGGCTTACCAGGAAATCTTAGGCGACCTGCATAACCTTTTTGGAGACACCAACGTGGTACACGTTGCAACGACGGACGATAATACAGGATATAAAATAGAGCAGGTAATTGATGGGGAGACGGTTGCCGAAGTATTGGAGTATGCGCAGTATAACGCCAAGAAGTTGGTTCGTACGGTTGAAACCTGGGTAATGAGCTCGGTGAAAAAAGGACAAATTTCGGTGGAAGAAGGAAAAGAGTTTCTGTCGAATTACCGTTCCGGACTGTATGGATATACCTATCTGGAGTAAAATGAATAATCCCAATTAAAAAAGGCCGCAAAACGGCCTTTTTTAATACCTTTAAATCGGTTTAGAACGAAAACTTTCCGTCGATTTTCATTGAAAACGTAACGGATGTTGTGATGTCATTTGTTGCCTTATATGATAAAACAACGGTAGAGATACCCTTATTGACAACCTCATCGAGCACTTTTTGCAAGAAATTTAACTGAGGCAACTCTTTAAATGAGGCATTGGCCGTAATCGTCGGCAAGTCCAGGCTTGTCTTGGAATTACTTTTCAACGATAACTTCACATTGGTTAACTCAACAACCTGACCCGAAGTAATTCCACTTACCGATATTACGGATGTTGTCTGTACCAATCCGCTCTCAACCCACTCCACGTATTTCGATAATGTTGAAAAATCACTTAATTTAAACGTTATTTCGGAAGAAGTTGTATTTCCAGCTGCAGCAATTATACTGGTTGACTTTGTGGCTGAAGCATTTTGCGAAACGGGTAAATCATCGGGTTTGCTGCTGCACGATGAAAATGCTACAATCAAAGACAGCATTACCCCTATCGATAAAAATCTTTTCATATCGTTCTGTTTTTGGAATAAATTATTCCTGACAAAGATAGTCAATACGAAAAAGGTTGCTCTAATCTTTCCCTTAAAAAAAACTAAATGTGGATTATTTGTACAATTTATTGGACAGGATGTAATCATAAACCCGGTTAGGCAAAAAAGCACGTATATCCTTTCCCGCACGGATGCTTTCCCGGATAAAAGTAGAGGAAATTTCCACAACGGGTGCGTTCACCAACCGGACATTTTCCGCATATGTGTTATTTATCCTAACATCTTCACCCAATCGCGGATAGATCAGAATTTTAAATTCTTTTGTCAAGCGTTCATTGTCTTTCCACTGCGGAAACTTTGTCCAGTTGTCGCTACCGATAAGAAGCGTAAATTCCAAACCGGGATTTACGGCTTTCAGCTTTGTCAATGTTTCTATCGTGTAAGAGGGTTTCGGCATGTCGAATTCGATATCCGAAACAAGCAGGCGGTCAAAATCCTTAACCGCCAACCTCGTCATTTCTAACCGAATACAGTCCCCAAGCAGACTGTCGACTTTTTTTAACGGATTATGCGGCGTAACTACAAACCAGACTTCATCGAGATAAGTGAATTCCAGCATATAGTTTGCCAGTATCAAATGCCCGATGTGAACCGGATTAAAGGAACCCGAAAAGATGCCGACTTGTTTTTTCCTCATCAACTCTACAGTGGTATCCGCTTATGGGTTACGCTCGCTTAAACAGGGATATTACCCAAAGCAGGAGAATGGCTCCCACCAACGCGGTAATCAGGCTTCCCATCAACCCGTCACCCGTACCTATTCCCAGCAGATCGAAAACCCAGCCGCCGATAAGCGCACCCACAACGCCAACAACAATATTCATCAGCAGTCCGAAACCACCTCCACGCATAATATTACCCGCAAGCCATCCAGCCACTGCTCCAATAATGATAAACCACAACCAACCCATACCATTTATTTTTTTAAAAGTTTACTTATCAACAGATAAACAGAGAAAGGCGTTGATTTGTTTTCATTTTTTCGGTAAATCACCTAACTCATTCGGTTTTTATAGTCCTCGTAACCGAACTGCCTATACAGTTTGAACTCGCCGTCTTTTGTCCAAAGGCCGATAGAGGGATGCGAAACACCGTTGAACATGGTGGTTTTTACGGTGGTGTAGTGAATCATATCTTCAAAAACAACCTTATCGCCCACTTGCAACGGAGCCTCAAAAGACCATTCGCCCATAAAGTCACCGCTCAAACAACTGTTGCCTCCCATCCGGTAAGTGGGCTTCCCGGCCACAGGATCGTGATACGCACCACGGATCCGCGGTTTGTAGGGCATCTCTAAGCAGTCGGGCATATGACAGGAGAAAGAAACGTTAAGCATAGCGGTCAGGACACCTTCGTTTTCCACTATATCGGCAACGTCGGCCACCAAGACTCCCGTCTGCCACGCAAACGCGCTGCCGGGCTCCATAATGATCTCCAGGTTGGGATATTTTTTCTTAAAATGGATAAGCAACCCGATTAAATGTTCCACATCGTAATCTTCGTGTGTCATCAGATGGCCTCCGCCCAAGTTCAGCCACTCCACCTTTTTCAGAAAATGCCCAAACTTCCGTTCTACAGCCTCCAATGTTTTTTCCAGGTCGTATGAATTATTTTCACACAAGTTGTGCAGGTGTAGCCCGGAAACTCCTTCCGGCAGGGTATCACCCATATTTTTTGCCGTAACCCCCAACCGTGAACCCGGCATGCTGGGATTGTAGAGATCGGTCTCCACCACCGAAAATTCGGGATTGATGCGGATCCCGCATTTAATTGCACCGGCAGAAGCAACTACCTGCGGGTAAAACCGATGAAACTGAGACAATGAGTTGAAAGTGATGTGACTGCTATATTTCAGAAACAGCGGAAAATCACAATCGGTATACGACGGTGCATAAGTATGCGCAGGACTGCCCATTTCCTCGAAGGCCAGCCGTGCTTCGGCTATCGAGCTTGCTGTGGAATGGCCAATGTATTCCCGTACAATGGGAAATGCTTTCCACATGGCAAACGCTTTAAATGCCAATATAATATTAACTCCTGCCCTCTCTTCTACCGATTTTATCCGTTGCAAATTTTTGCGAAGCAACCGTTCTTCCATTACATAACACGGGGAAGGAATTTTACTGAAGTCGATCATATTTTATTTTTTTCGTAACGCAAAGCTACACAAAAAATCGATGAACAGGAGTCTGCATATAAAAAACAAACGATCAAAATTGAGATGGCAGCGGGCTAGTTCCTGAAATACACGTTTTCATCAATAGCGTCAACCACAATCGGCCTGGAGTTATCCACCTTACCGGAAAGGATATCTTTCGACAACTGATTGAGCACTTTACGCTGAATAACCCGTTTCACGGGACGCGCACCAAACTCGGGATCGTATCCCGCTTCCGATATGCTCCGTACTGCCTCGTCGGTATATTCCAGTGCGATACCGTTCCCCGCCAGCATTTTCTTTACGCTGTTCAGCTGAATACGTACGATTTGTGCTATTTCCTCCTGTTTGAGCGGGGCAAACATAATAATATCGTCTATACGGTTCAGGAATTCGGGGCGAATGGTTTGCTTCAGCATATTCATCACCAGGTTCTTGGTGTTTTCGACAATCTCTTCCCGATTACGTTCGGTGATTTTCTCAAAATTCTCCCGGATAACGTTCGACCCCATGTTGGAAGTCATGATGATGATCGTATTCTTGAAGTTCACCACCCTCCCCTTGTTGTCGGTCAGCCGGCCATCGTCCAGCACCTGCAGCAGGATATTGAAAACATCGGGATGTGCTTTCTCAATTTCATCAAACAGCACCACGGAGTATGGTTTTCGGCGGATGGCTTCGGTCAACTGCCCCCCTTCATCGTAACCCACGTATCCGGGAGGCGCCCCGATCAGCCGTGTTGCGCTGAATTTCTCCTGATATTCGCTCATGTCGATGCGGGTCATCATGTTTTCATCGTCGAACAGATAATCGGCCAGGGCTTTTGCCAGCTCAGTTTTTCCCACTCCGGTCGTTCCCAGGAAGATAAACGAACCGATCGGGCGTTTCGGGTCGCTCAGTCCGGCACGATTACGGCGTACGGCATCAGCAACGGCGGTAATGGCTTCTTCTTGTCCGACAACACGTTTATGCAGCTCTTCCTCCAGGTGGAGCAGTTTCTCGCGTTCGCTTTGCAACATTTTGCTCACGGGAATTCCGGTCCACCGTGAAACCACGTCTGCAATATCTTCAGCATCCACTTCTTCTTTAATCATGGCACTGCCACCCTGGGTTTCGTGTAACTGATTTTTAAGCTGCTCGATTTCCGCCTCCTTTTCCTTTATTTTCCCGTACCGCAATTCGGCCACTTTTCCGTAGTCACCTTCACGCTCGGCTTTTTCTGCCTGGAACTTAGCATCTTCAATGTCAATCTTGTTCTGCTGTATCCGGTTGATCAACTCTTTTTCCGATTGCCACCGAGCCTTCAGCACGTTTTCATCTTCGCGCAGGTTCTCGATCTGCTTGGTCAGCATTTCTTCCTTGGCAGTATCATTCTCGCGGCGGATGGCTTCGCGTTCAATTTCCAACTGCTTAATGCGGCGCATGATCTCATCCAGTTCATACGGCACGGAATCCACTTCCATGCGTAATTTTGCCGCCGCCTCATCCATCAGGTCAATGGCCTTGTCGGGCAGAAACCGGTCGGTGATGTACCTGTGCGACAGTTGCACGGCAGCAATGATCGCTTCATCCTTGATACGCACTTTGTGGTGGTTTTCGTACTTTTCTTTCAATCCCCGGAGGATGGAGATGCTGTCCGACTCCGTGGGTTCGTCTACCATAACCGTCTGGAAGCGTCGTTCCAGCGCCTTGTCCTTTTCGAAATACTTCTGATATTCGTCCAGCGTAGTAGCACCGATAGCACGCAGCTCACCCCGAGCCAGCGCCGGCTTCAAAATGTTGGCAGCATCCATGGCCCCGTCGCTTTTTCCGGCACCCACGAGCGTATGGATTTCATCGATAAAAAGAATAATCTCTCCCTCTGCCTTCACCACCTCGTTCACTACCGATTTCAACCGTTCCTCAAACTCTCCCTTGTATTTTGCCCCGGCGATGAGTGCACCCATATCGAGTGAATAAATCTCCTTACTCTTGAGGTTTTCGGGCACGTCTCCCCGAACGATACGGTGTGCGATTCCTTCGGCAATGGCTGTTTTTCCGGTTCCCGGCTCACCGATAAGAATGGGATTGTTCTTGGTGCGGCGGCTCAGGATCTGCAGCACGCGGCGAATCTCCTCATCGCGGCCGATAACGGGGTCGAGCTTGCCGTTTCTGGCCCTGTCGTTCAGGTTCACAGCATATTTGCCCAACGATTGATAAGTATCCTCCGCAGATTGGCTGGTCACTTTTTCACCTTTGCGCAACTCGTTAATGGCCGACTGGAGCGTGTTCTGTGAAATTCCGGCATTTTTCATCAACTGCGAAGCAGCGTTCCTCTCGCTGATAATTGCCAGCAGTAAATGCTCGAGCGACACGAACTGGTCGCCCATCTTGCTCGCAAAATCGGTAGATTTCTGAAAAACCGCATTGGTTTCACGGCTCAGCATCGGATCTCCGCCTGAAACGCGCGGATAGGATTCAATCTCCTTATCCACAGTTGCCTCCAAGTTTCTCACATTCACTCCCAACTTCTGAAACAGAAAATGGGTAACGTTTTCGCCCACCAGCATCACACCTTTGAGCAGGTGAGCGGGCTCAATCATCTGCTGATTGCTTGCCTGCGTCAGATCAATGGCTTTCTGAACGGCTTCCTGGGCTTTGATTGTAAAATTGTTAAAGTTCATATGTTGTTTTTTTAGATTTTCAAACCTCGGCGCCAAGAATCAAGAAAGACGAAAAGAGACTGTCAGTCGGGTAGATCTTTTTGTTAAAAGTCTTGTTTCTTGCATCTTGGCGTTCTACTTTTCAGGTGCAATTTTCTTGCCAAAGAGAAATTTATGACGATTTGGCAGGGACTCACTTCTCCAACTGTTCCACGGCTTCTGCCAACCGGATAAACTCGTGCCGATACCCGTTCGGATCATTGCACAATCCTTTACGGGCAAGATTTATCACATCGGAATATTTTGCATTGCCTGTGAAATCGCTATCGCGTAATAATTGTCCGAACATGACCGCCGCCATGGCGAAGTTGAAGTCCTGCGAAGCATTTAGATTCATCCGGTTTGCCAAGACGGGAACTTCCAGTTTCCTGCTCACATCTTTATCCGGCTCTTTGTAACGGAGTTTCACGGTTAGCAATTCTTTGGAATCGGCAAATTTGGGTAACGATACATCGTTTTTAGTTTGTTGGTATTTCAATTTATCCACGCTGCCGACAGGAACATTCACGCCAACAGGAACAATTTCGTACAGAGCCGTAACCGTGTGTCCGGCACCGAGTTCGCCCGCGTCTCTGGTGTCGTCGTTAAAGTCTTCGTCGTTGAGCAACCGGCTTTCGTAGCCGATTAACCGATAGGCATTCACAAAGTTAGGATTAAATTCCACTTGCAGCTTCACGTCCTTAGCAACAGCGTACATCGTACCGCCAAATTCGTTTACCAACACTTTGTTTGCTTCCTGCAAGTTATCGATATATGCGTGATTACCATTACCTTTTTGTGCCAGCGTCTGCAGTTTGTTATCCTTATAATTCCCCATCCCGTAGCCGAGAACGGTTAAAAAAACGCCCGATTTCCGTTTGCTTTCAATCAGCGACTCCAACTCGGTTGGACTTGAAACACCCACGTTAAAATCACCGTCGGTACATAAAATCACCCGGTTATTCCCCCCTTCCACCAAATTCTTTTCCGCAATTTTATACGCCAATTGAATTCCCGCGCCTCCGGCGGTGGAGCCTCCGGCCTGAAGATTATCCAACGCTTCCATTATCTTCTGTTTATCCGAAGCGCTTGTCGATGGCAATACTTCGCCCGCGGCTCCGGCATACGTAACAATGGCTACCCGGTCTTTCGGGCGCAGATTGTTTACCAACAGCTTCATTGATGCTTTTACCAACGGCAGTTTATTGGCGCTGAACATTGATCCGGAAACATCGAGCAAAAATACGAAGTTGCTTACCGGCAACGTTTCCGAAGGAATCTCTTTTGCCTTTACCCCGATGCGCACCATGTTATGCTTTTTGTTCCAGGGACAAACCGCCGTTTCGGTAACAATCCGCACCGGATACCCGTCCGAAGGCTGCGGATAGTCGTAATTGAAATAATTGACGATCTCCTCCACGCGGACTACATCCTTCGAAGGCATTTGGCCCTGATTTATCATCCGCCGGATATTGCTGTAGGATGCGCCATCCACGTCCAACGAGAAAGTAGATAACGGATGCTGAATGGCAGACAGAAATCGGTTTTCTTTAAACGCTTCGTATTCTTCCGTATTTACCTCACGAGGATACGGAAAAATCACAGACGGCAGGTAATATGACTGATCAGCAACACGCATAACGCTGCCTGCCACAGCATTTTTTTTCTGTGTTCCAAAAGCAACAACAACCACTTCATCCAACGTCGCTTCATCTTGTTTCAGATACACATCCAACTGTAGTTTTTTTACTTTAATTTCTTGTATCAAGTACCCGATATACGAAAAAGTGAGGGTATTGCCCTTCTCCGCTTTTATCCTGTATCTTCCATTTATATCGGTAACTGTCCCCTTTTGTGTACCTTTAACCATCACGGTCACACCAATCAGCGGCGATTTGCCTTGAGCATCGTACACCGTTCCGCTCACTTCCATTTCTTGTGCCCAGACAGAAAAAAAAATCCTGTCATAAATAGAATCATCCCGATTCGTTGTAATGTTGTTTTCATAATTCTTTCGTTTTTAACATGAATACTTTTTTGAATCTTCTGCCTTATGGATACAAATGGGGATGAAATTCCATAAATAAACCGATAAATTTCTTATTTTTGTGAATCGGGATAAATGTATTGAAACAGTAAATTCTTGAAAACCAATAGGAAAATAACAAACCTATCGAACGGAGAATTGTTTGAACGGTATAAAAAAGGACGTCAAACAATGTACTTCCACGAATTGTTCCGTCGATACATTCCGATGCTGTACGGATTATGCCTAAAATACCTCGGTAATGAGCCCGATGCGCAAGACGCCGTAATGGATTTATTCGAAGATCTGAATCAAAAGATCACAAACTACGAGATAAGCAACTTTCATTCATGGCTTTATACCGTGGCTAAAAATCACTGTTTATTGAAGATAAGGAAAGACAAGCACGTTTTTTTCGAAGATATAAACGAATCGGTTATGGAAAACGGCGATTTTTTTACTCCATTAGATGAAGAGAAGACGAACGAAGAAAAATCGGCGCTGGATTATTGTATGGCAAAGTTAGGTTCAGAGCAGCGGACGAGCATCGAGTATTTTTATTACGAAAGCAAGTCGTATGCCGACATCGTTTCCCTGACAGGCTATACGTTAGAGAAAGTAAAAAGTTACATCCAGAACGGAAAAAGGAATTTGAAGAATTGCATTTTACGGCTAAGAGCATTAAACGAAGAGCAAAGGGTCCAAACACGCAACACGTAACACGCGACATTTTGACAAAGTGAATTTAAAAGATTACATACACGGAAAACGGTACGGGAAAGAGGCTAACCGCTTAGAACGGGAAGCCATGAACGATCCGTTCCTGCAAGACACCATCGACGGTTACGATTCGGTGCCGGGCAACCATGTTGAAGCTATAGAAAAGCTGGAAAAACGGTTTGCTCCGCAACCCAAACACATCGATAAACGCGGCTGGCTATGGGCTGCGGCTGCCGTGCTTGTTTTGCTTATCGGCCTACCCTTTCTGCTTCGCCAACCCGATACAAAAGACGTTCAGGTTGCATCGGTAGAATCCCTGAAAAAAGAAGAAACCACTCTTTCTCCCAAAAGAGATTCCGTTCTCGTGGCCGATCACACGCCGCCAAAAACAGCAGAAGAAAGAACGGCAACTACCGTGCAAAAAAAAGTTGAAGTTCGGGTAAAAGAAGTACAGCAAGCTGTTGAGGCTGAAAAAACTGCCGAAATTGTCAGCGAAGAAATTTTGCAACTTCAAGCACCCGAAAGGATGGCAGAGGCTATTGAACCGGAACAGGTATCAGTTGCAAGAGCCGCCTTACCCAAACAGAAAGCCATTCAGGGTAAGGTGGCTGCCGTAACTGCCGTCTCCCCGAATACAAAAACCATTTCGGGAAAAATTGTGGATGAGATTGGAGAACCCATTATCGGAGCAACCGTAAACGTCAAAAATACCCATCTAGGAGCAGTCACCGATATGGACGGGAAATTCCGGTTAACCGTTCCCGAAGATGAGAAAGGCATGCTGGTTGCTTCTTTCATAGGAATGAAAAATGTTGAAATGCCTTTAAAAGAACATTTAGGTGACGTTGTGATGAAATCAAACGATATGGCTTTGGATGAAGTGGTTGTTGTTGCTTTTGGAACTCAGAAAAATGAATCAATCGTAGGTTCCGCATCAACGGTAAAAGACCCTGCTCCTGTTTTCGGAGAAGCTGAATTCAGGCATTATTTCGAAAAAAATCACGATAAAACCGTTTGTCCGGATGAGCCGATTTCGATTAAAGTGGAATTTTATGTGAACGGGCAAGGACGACCGGGCAGCATCGCTATTAAAGAAAACTCGTGCCAGAAATTGGAGACCGAGATCAAGCGGTTGTTGTTGGGATCTCCTCCCTGGTCGGAACGTAACCGGAAAGTAACGTTAAATTGGACATTGAATGAGTAACGAAAAATTTTACACCGCGCGGGAAGAAAAGGCCAATTACCTCACCCACGCTGCCGGGGTTTTAATGGCCCTGGTTGCGACTGTCCTCCTGCTTCGCAAGGCGATACTTGCCGATAACCGTTGGGCAATGCTAGCTTACGCCATTTTCAGTTTCGGGATGCTGGCCTGCATGCTTTCATCCACCGTTTATCATTTTGTGCAGGAGCCTGGACGAAAAGTGAAATGGCGCCACTTCGACCATGCAAGCATCTACCTCCTGATCGCGGCAAGCTACTCACCGTTCACGCTGATTTTATTGCGCGAGGAGCGCTTCTGGGGATGGCTACTGTTCGGACTGGTCTGGATCATCGCGCTTGTTGGTATTGCCGTCAGTTTTGGTGAACTAAAGAAAAACAGTCATTTAAAGACCGCATCGTATGTTTTTATGGGTTTAGTGGTTTTGGTTGCTTTTAAACCGCTCATAGAAACGGCAAACGAAAAAAACTGCATCGAAGTTATTGGGTGGCTTATAGCCGGAGGCGTCTTTTACATTACCGGCGCCATCATCTACGCTACAGCCAGGCGTGAATTTGTTCACGCAGTTTTTCACCTGTTTGTGCTTTTCGGACTAGCAAGCCACATTATCGGTGCCGGCATTATCCCTCTTGATTAAGGCGTAATTTTTTGTGGGGAAGAAAAAAAACGGTATTATTTTTTTGTTTGTACCAAATATAACATATATTTGCAGGCAAAGAATCATGAATGTTCTCAAAAGCTTGTAAATACGGCATCAAGGCAATCGTTTATATCGCTATTCAATCCATTGAAGGAAAAAGAGTTACCCTGGGAGAGATTTCGAAAAAAACCGATACACCCGAAGCCTTTACCGCAAAAATTCTGGGAACATTATCGAAAAACGGATTAGTTTCTTCTTTTACCGGACCCAACGGTGGTTTTGAGATCAGCCCCGACAAAATGAAGGCGGTGAAGATGAGCGATATCGTATCGGTTATTGATGGAGATGAGATCATTTGGCAATGTCCGTTGGGGCTCACCGGTTGCAACGATGAAAATCCCTGTCCCGTGCATCATCAATTTGCCGAAATTAGAACGAAATTAACCGCCATGTTAGTATCTACAACCGTTTACGATATGGCAACGGAGTTAAAATCGAACATACAGGTTTTATTAAGGTAAGTTTTTTTTAAATTAATTTCCGACACTTTTATCCGAAATATATCAAACGATTGATTTTCAATACGCTATAAAATCAATTTAATCCAATTACTAATCATTAAACGTGTTTAATTATGAATCACAAAAAACTTTGGATTGCACTCTCACTGGTAGTAGGAATTTCATTTGCCGTATTATTGTTTTACGGCAATCAGATCTACCAGAAAGCGCCACCGGTACCCGAACAGGTGGTGGATGAATCGGGAAACGTTCTTTTTACCGGAAGTAACATAAAAGACGGGCAGAACGTTTGGCAAAGCATGGGTGGACAGGAAGTAGGAACGGTTTGGGGGCACGGTGCCTATGTTGCACCGGACTGGACAGCCGACTACCTGCACCGGGAAGCACAATATTTGCTGAACAAATGGGCCGGAGGCGATTTTGAGTCTCAGAGCTCCGAACAAAAAGCTCTGCTGGAAAGGCGTCTTCAGATATTTTTACGCAAAAACACCTACGACGAAGCTACAAAAACGCTGACCCTTGCCGCAGAAAGGATCGAGGCGTTTGAGCACAACAAGGCTCATTATACATCCTTGTTTATGAATGACCCGGCGCTGGATAAATTGCGTTCCGATTACGCCATACCGAAGAATGCCATCAAGGACGAGTCGAGGATGGAGAAAATGGCACAATTTTTCTTTTGGGCATCGTGGGCATGCGTAACGGAAAGGCCCGGGGAAAGCATAACCTATACCCACAACTGGCCCAACGATGCTCAGATCGGGAACGTACCGACCGGCGACCTGGTAATCTGGACAGGCTTCAGCATCATCATGTTGTTAATTGGAATTGGTATTCTTGTTTTCGTACAGGCCCGTACACAACAGGAGGAAGTGTTGAAGCCGGTGAATGACCCGTTAATGAACCAGGTGATTACCCCGTCGATGCGAGCGACAAAGAAATATTTCTGGATCGTAAACATCCTGATCCTGGCACAGGTAATGCTGGGGATTCTCACCGCACACTACGGCGTGGAAGGCGATGCGCTCTACGGCATTGATATTGCCAGCTTCCTTCCCTACTCCATCACACGCACATGGCACGTTCAGATTGCTATTTTCTGGATTGCAAGCGCCTGGTTAGCCACCGGACTCTATATTGCTCCGTCGTTAAGCGGCAGGGATCCCAAATTTCAAAAGCTCGGCGTGAACGTGCTTTTCGTGGCGTTGCTCATTGTTGTTGCCGGTTCACTTATCGGACAATGGTTTGGCGTGATGCAAAAACTGGGACTGGTCGAGAACTTCTGGTTCGGACACCAGGGTTATGAATATGTCGACCTGGGGAGATTCTGGCAGTTACTGCTGGTCATAGGATTATTCCTGTGGCTTACACTGATGATCCGGCCCATTGTCCCTATCATCAAAAAAGGAACCAGTGAAAGGGGATTGCTCATACTCTTCCTGATCTCCTGCTTTGCTATCGCATTTTTCTACGCTGCAGGCCTGATGTGGGGGCGCACCACCAACTTGGCCATTGCTGAATACTGGCGCTGGTGGGTTGTGCATTTGTGGGTTGAAGGCTTCTTCGAAGTATTTGCAACGGTAGTTGCCGCGTTCTTGTTTACCCGGATGGGGTTACTGAGGATAAAATCGGCAACCAACAACGTGCTGTTCGCCACCATTATCTTCCTTTCGGGCGGTATCCTGGGAACATTCCACCACCTTTACTTCACGGGAACACCCACAGGTGTCATGGCACTGGGAGCGACATTTAGCGCCTTGGAGGTTGTTCCGCTGGTGTTGATCGGGTTTGAGGCATTCCACAATTACCGGATGAGTAAATCAACCGAATGGCTGGCAGATTACAAGTGGCCCATCTATTTCCTGTTATCGGTAGCCTTCTGGAACTTCCTGGGGGCTGGTATTTTTGGATTTATCATCAACCCGCCCATCGCATTGTATTATATGCAGGGGTTAAACACCACTCCCGTACACGGACACGCAGCACTTTTCGGTGTGTACGGCATGTTGGGAATAGGGTTGATGCTGTTTGTGCTCCGCAGCATGTACCGCAAACAAAAATGGAACGACAAACTCATTAAATTCACGTTCTGGACACTGAACGCCGGCTTGCTTTTAATGGTGGTCGTCAGCTTACTGCCCGTTGGATTAATGCAAACGTTTGCCAGTGTAAACCACGGAATGTGGTATGCACGTTCGGCTGAATTTATGCAACAACCGGTGGTAAATGTATTCAAATGGTCGAGGATCATCGGAGACACCGTGTTCGGCATAGGAACCCTTACGCTCTTCCTGTTTGTTTATCAATTAACCCTGAAAAAAAATAAATCAACAAATTAGTCCATTCATTCACGGATTGCACGTCCGGTTGTTTAACGGATGTGCAATCCTTTATATAAAATAAAAAAACATGCTCATCAATTCAGAAAGTATTATTGGAAAAATTGTAGCTGAAAACTACAAAACGGCAGCTGTCTTTAAATCATACAACATCGATTTCTGTTGCAACGGAAACCGTAGCATTGCGGCTGCCAGTAAAGAAAAGGACATCGACGAAAAAGTAATTCTGCAAGAGTTATCAGAAGTACTGAACAAGAAAGAAGATTCGGACATTGATTTTAAATCGTGGTCGATTGACCTGCTCGCCGATTATATCGAGAAGAAACATCACAGGTATGTGTTTGCAAAAATTCCTGAAATAACGGCCTACCTGGCAAAGATTACGGATGTTCACGGTAATATACATCCCGAACTACATGAAATAAACGAGTTGTTTTCTCAATCTGCAGAAGCGTTATCGGCACACATGAAAAAAGAAGAAAACATTTTGTTCCCTTTAATCCGGGAAATGGTGGATAAAAGAACAACGGGCGAAAAATTTAAAAAGCCTCCTTTCGGAAGCATTGAAAACCCAATTAAAACGATGCATGCAGAGCACGACAATGAAGGCGTTCGTTTCAGAAGAATCAGTGAACTGAGCAGGAACTACGAAACACCTCAAGACGGCTGCAATACCTACAGGGTAACCCTGAATTTGCTCAAAGAATTCGAAGATGACCTCCACAGGCACATCCACCTGGAAAACAATATTCTGTTCCCTGCTGCGATAGAGTTTGAACGCGTTATTTTCTCCACTCACACGTAAAATTCGATTACTGTTTTTATCTTTGTATCAAAGAACCCGTAAAATGAGATCAGGAAACAAAGATGACGGCTCAACAGCAGTAATTGTTGCAAACGGAAGGTATCCCCATCACCCTGTGCCGCTATCGGTAATAAAGAACGCACCCTACATCGTTTGCTGCGATGGGGCGGCTAACCATTTTATCGAAGCCGGCGGATATCCCGATGCTATTGTGGGCGACTGCGACTCCATCTCCGAGGAGAACAGGGTCCGCTTCGCGGATAAATTATTTCCCGACAAAGAACAGGAGACCAACGACCTGACCAAATCGGTTCTGTTTTGTGTGGAGAACGGAAGGAGAAACATCATTATTGTGGGCGGAACCGGGATACGTGAGGACCACAGCATCGGAAACATCTCGCTTCTTACAGATTATGAGGCGATGGCAAACGTGAAGATGGTTACCAACTACGGTATTTTTACACCCATCAGTTCAAAAACCACTTTCAATAGTTTTGCGGGTGAAAAAGTCTCCCTGTTTTCCATCGGGCAAAAACCTATTACCACCGACGGGTTGAAATATCCCATAGAAAACAGGATTCTCACCAACTGGTGGCAAGGCACGCTGAATGAATCACTGGGCGATAGGTTTACGGTGGATACTTGTGGGAGGGTGCTTGTTTTTCAGGTGTTTGATAGCGAAAAGGATCAAGACAACTCACGAAGCACATCCAGTGATTTGATCGGTTGAAAATCGTACAAATGCAGCCGGTAATAAGTCAACATCCGGTCGATGATCAGGTTCCTGTCGTTCCGCGACAGAATGAACAGATGCATGTTCGAGAAATTTATCCGTGACAATCGATTAAGAAAAGCGCTTTCCCGCTCACGCAAGTAATAGGCGTGATCCGGAGTCCGGCAGGTAAACTCCCCGTTCAGCATGTCGAAGCAACATCCCCGGGTATAATTTTCAAGATTGGGATAAACCCCCAGAAACCGGGTAAGGCCAAAGACAAAAGTCAGATGAAAATTGGCCAATCCTGTTTTTGTCTCTTCCAGCACCTCGACAGCCTGTTTCAAGTAATCGAAAAGCAATTCGTTGTTGTCGGTTTCCCGCAGCACTTTCGATAAAAATTCCGAGAGAAAAAAAGTCAGTGAAACTTTGGTTAAATTTACACCAATATCGTAGAGTAACGTCTGACGGTCGGCTTCTTTCAAGCGCTGGATTTCACGAAGTGGAAGATGTTCCACTTCCAGATTCAATATGGAAAGCGGGGAAAACAACGCAGGGTTGATTTTTGAACGTCTGCCACGTATTTTGGGAAGCAAGTATGAGACACGTCCAAAATCGCGCGTAAACACATGCGTGATGGAGTACTTATCGTTGTATCCGGCATTGCTCAGAACAATGCCCTCTGTCTTGTAGTGCATTTGCTGATGGATGATGGATGAAAAAACGCCCCGATAAAAGTCGGAGCGTCCGGGTGTTTGTTTTCAAATCTTTTAAAACGTTTTCTTTTTGATGCGGGCTGCTTTTCCGCGTAACTGACGGAGGTAATACAGTTTGGTTCTCCTGACCTTACCTTCGCTGTTCACTGTTATGCTGTCGATGAACGGAGAATTTATCGGGAAGATACGTTCAACACCGATATTGTCCGACATCTTACGAACCGTAAAGCGTTTGTTGTCGCCGTCACCCGATATACGGATCACCACGCCGCGATATTGCTGAATACGCTCCTTATTCCCTTCCACAATACGGTAAGCAACCGTTATGGTGTCGCCACTCTTAAACTTGGGCAATTCTTTCTTTCCCGAAGCGAAAGACTCTTCTGCAATTTTAATTAAATCCATTGTTTATAAAAGCTTTATGTTAATATTTAACTCTACAGGACGCAATATAACGACAACACATCGACAGAGATTGCGCAAAGCGGTTGCAAAGGTAGCAATAATTATTTAAATCACAATACTGTGATTCCTTTTATTCGTAAAAATAGGTTACACACGTTGTTAAACTGACAAAAATAGTGTATTTTTGACAAAATAAACATCAAACAAACCCATCATTAAGAATGAATAGACAACTGATCATTCTCGTACTTGCTGCTATCCTGCTGATTTCTTGTAAGTCGTACCAGTACCGGATAAGCAGCATGAACGGCACCGTCGTTGAAATGAACAGCCGTTTCGATGCGAATCCGAATAAAAAAATGGAAGCCCTGGTACGCAACTACAAAACCGAGCTCGATCGTGAGATGAATGAAGTGATCGGCACTTCTGCACAGCTGCTGGATTATGGCCGTCCCGAAAGTTTACTCACCAATTTCACTTCCGATGTGATGAAAATCTACGGCGATGAACATATTTCCGGCGGTGCCGACGTAGCTATCATGAACGTTAACGGACATCGTGCCAATATGCCGAAGGGTAAAATAACGGTTGGAAACCTGTATGAGATTTACTCTTTCGACAACGCCATAACCTTTCTCGAGCTGAAAGGAACCGATTTGAAGAAGATTTTCGATTCCTACGCCTGGATTGGTGGAGCGGGAATCTCTTCCAACGTAAGGCTGGCGATCAAGGACCGGAAAGTTCAATCGGTTACTGTAGACGGAAAACCCATTGACGAGAACAAAGTTTACACGGTTTCCACACTCGACTATCTTGCCGACGGCAATAACGACATGGATGCCTTGCGCAACGCACTAAAGACCACAAACACGGGTATCACGCTCCGCGATGTGATGATCGACTATGTGAAGGAACAAACCCGCCAGGGGAATGAGATTACCTCTCTTCTCGATGGAAGGATCACCGTTATTGAATAACCCTCAACACCTTATGAACAAAAAATATTTTTTCCTTCTCATCCTCACTGTTTTTATGTGCGGAACCGTTGCCTTCGGGCAAAAGAGCATTGTCATTCTTCATACAAACGATGCACACAGCCGCATCGAGCCTATTCCTGAATCTGACCGCATTGCCGGGAACAAGGGAGGAGTTGTCCGCAGGATGAACTACATCGAACAGGTACGAAAAGAAAATAAAAATGTTTTACTCTTCGATGCCGGGGATTTTTTGCAGGGGACACCCTACTTTAACCTTTTCAAAGGTGTGGTGGAGACAGAAGCCATGAATATGATGCGTTACGATGCCGTTACGCTTGGAAATCATGAATTTGACTACGGACTGGAAGCATTGGAAAAAGTTGTACGCCGGGCAAAATTCCCCATCATCAGCAGTAATTACGATTTTTCCGGCACACCGCTGAACAATTTGATCAAACCGTACCTTATATTTAAAAAAGACGGGGTGAAAATTGGTGTGATCGCTATCAATATTCAGCCCAAGGGACTGATTGCTTCGGGTAATTACGACGGAATGAAATTCCTTCAACCGGAACGGGTGGCAAACGAACTGGCTTTAAAGCTGAAGACAACAGACCGGTGCGATATGGTTATCTGCCTGTCGCACTTGGGTTACACAGCCGATAAGCGATTGGTGGAACAAACTAGAAACATTGATATTGTTATCGGCGGCCACAGCCACACCAATATGAAAACTCCGGATATGTTGAAAAATATCGACAACAAAGATGTTATGGTTTTTCAAACAGCAGGAAGAGGAATCTATGTCGGAAGAATTGATGTAGAACTCGAGAAAGTGAAGTAGTAAGTTGAGGACAGATTGCCGCTCCGAACCTTAATGTCTGAAGTTGATACAAATAAACCGATCATGTTCAAAAAAAGAGATATCCTGTTTTTTACATTTTATTTATTCACCGCAGTACTTACCGCTCAAACCGAAACCAATCTCTATCGGCAGGCCGACAAAACAGAATTGAACCCATGGGTGGATTCCGTATACAACAGCCTGAGCCTGGACGAAAAGATCGGCCAGCTTTTTATGCCTGTCGTGGAATCGAAGAGCAGCTGGAAAACAAAAATTGCGGGTTATATAAACAACCAGAAAATCGGGGGGGTATTGTTTTCGAAGGGTACGCTGGCCATGCAGGCCGAAATGACCAACTACCTCCAAAGCATAGCCAAAACACCGCTTTTTGTGGCGCTGGACGGTGAGTGGGGACTCTCCATGCGCCTGAGGGATGCACCTCGTTTTCCGCGAAACCTGATCACCGGTGCTATTCACGATGAAGAAACGCTGAAGCAGTATGGAAAAGAGGTTGCCCGGCAATGTCGTGAAATGGGTATCCACATTAACTTTGCCCCGTCCATCGATGTGCATAGCAATCCCGACAACCCGGTCATAGGTTCACGGTCCTTCGGCGAACTTCCCGCCAACGTAGCCCGACAAGGTATCGCCTTTGCCAGGGGAATGGAAGAAAACGGTGTGATGGCGGTTGCCAAACACTTTCCCGGTCACGGCGACACATCGGAAGATTCGCACCGGACCTTGCCGACCATAAGCCACGATTTAGCCCGGCTAGACTCGGTGGAATTACATCCTTTCCAGCAATACGTCAATGCAGGACTGTCGGGGATGATGCTCGGGCATCTGAACGTTCCCGTACTGAACACAAATGGATTACCGGCATCATTATCGATAAACGTGGGGCAGAAACTGCTGAAGGACCGGATGGGTTTTACCGGGCTTACTTTTACCGACGGGATGGCGATGAAAGGGGTTTCCAATCAACCCGATATGAGCGTAAAAGCACTGCTGGCCGGAAACGATGTGATTCTGGGGGTAATCAATCAGGAGAAGGAATTTCAACAGGTGAAACAGGCGGTTGAAAAAGGAGTTATTTCCCCGGCTCTGCTCGAAGAAAAAGTAAGAAAAATACTGACATACAAATACATACTCGGTGTTCATCACGTTAAACCGATAGACATCCGTACGTTAAACCGCAACATACACGCTCCGGAAAGTGAGTGGACACAACGAAAAATCTATGACAAGGCCATTACACTGGTTAAAAACAACGATTCTATCCTGCCGGTAAGGGCATTGGATAAAAACCGGATTGCCGCCGTGGCGATTGGCACCCCGGAGCAAAACACCTTTCAGAAATGGTTGAAAAAATATGCCGGGGTTAACACTTTTCAAGCAATTACTGTCGATAGCATAGCGCCATTATCCGACAAACTGAAAGAGTTCGATATCGTTCTGATCTCTGTGCACTCCGTTCCTGCAGGCGGCTCGACCGCGCTTCAACAAATGATAAAAAACGCTGCAAAATCGGTTCTGGTATTGTTCGATTCACCGTACACACTCGATAATTTAAAACCGGCTACTGACCTTGCATCCTCAGTCGTAGTGGCTTACGACAACACCGATTTTGCCCAGATGAGTGCAGCACAAGCCGTTTTCGGAGGCATTGGCTTCTCGGGGAAACTGCCTGTTTCAGCAGGAGGATTTGAAGTTAACAGTGGTATCGGCACCCAAAAGACACGTCTCTCCTACTCGCTTCCCGAAGAAGTCGGAATGTTGTCCGAAAGCCTGCAGGATGTGGAAAAAATCGCGCTCGAAGGTGTCCGCCAGCGGGCCTATCCCGGATGTTACGTAATGGTGGTAAAAGACGGGACAGTTATTTACAACAAAGGATTCGGCAATATGGAATACTCTTCCGGGGCAAAAGTTGACGCCGAAACCGTTTATGACCTGGCCTCGATAACCAAGGCAGCAGCCACTGTTCCGGCGATCATGAAGATGTACGATGAGAAAAAGATCCGGCTGCAAGACAATATCGGGAAATTTGTACCCGAAACTCGGGGAACCAACAAAGCAAACCTAACCATCCGTGACGCACTTTTTCACGAAACGGGAATTGTTTCTTTTATTCCTTATTACACAACGGCCATAGATCCGAACAGTTTTAACGGACCGCTGTTCGGAAGAAAGTCGACACTCCACCACGTCCGTTATGCCGGTGCGTGGGGCCGGACCGACTACGCGTTTATCCCGTCGTTCATCTCGGATAAACCTTCCGGGACCTTTCACTTACCTGTGGCCAGGGATCTGTATGCGAGCAACAAAATGCACCAGGCCTTGCTGAAAGAGGTGATCGCCACCGAACTTCGCTCAAAGACCTATCGGTATAGCTGTCTGAATTTTATGTTGCTGAAAGAAGCCATTGAGCACATTTCCAAAACCGATCTGGACAACTTCGTAAAAGACAACTTCTACAAAAAACTGGGTGCGGAAACACTGACATTCCGTCCGTTAGACCACATGCCGGTGGACAACATTGCTCCCACCGAGAATGATCCTTTTTTTCGAAAACAGCAATTAAGGGGGTATGTCCACGACGAAGGAGCAGCCTTGTTTGGCGGGATCTCGGGTAATGCCGGATTATTCTCCAACGCCAACGACCTGGCAAAACTCTCCCAAATGTGGCTGAACGGAGGAGAATACGGTGGGGAAAGATTTTTAAGCGAAGAGACCGTAAACCTGTTTACTAAAACAAAAAGTAGCAACAGCCGCCGTGGATTGGGATTCGACAAACCTGACCCTCGGAACAACAATGCAAGCCCTACCAGTCCGCTTACCCCTGTCTCCGTTTATGGCCACACGGGTTTTACCGGAACCAGTTTCTGGGTGGATCCCGACAACAAGATGATTTACATCTTTTTGTCGAACCGGGTTTTTCCCGAGCGTTCTCCCAATCGATTATCGACGTTGAAAATCAGGGAACGCATCCAGGATGAACTCTATAAGGCACTGAACAAGGAGTAATAATGCATAATTTAAGAACAAGGAGCACATTAATACATTGGCACACCAACATATAGAAATGAACATGCAACGAATCATCAAAAGCACCAACCTGATAAGCGATATCGAAAAAATAGTGGCGGAAATCAAGCACGATAAACTTTTTGTGCTAACGGACGAACATACGGCGAACCTTTGCCTTCCCCTGCTTGACCCCTGGATTGCTGTTAAGGATGTAAGCCGGGTTGTAATTCCGGCAAACGACACCAACAAAACGCTCGAAAACCTGGCATACATCTGGAAGCACCTTACCCAAAACGGTGCAACACGACACTCATTGTTGATAAACCTTGGGGGTGGAATGGTCACCGATATCGGTGGGTTTGCGGCAGCTACGTTCAAGCGCGGGATCACATACATCAACATCCCCACTACCTTGTTGGGAGCGGTGGATGCTGCTGTCGGCGGAAAAACAGGAATTAATTTTGAGGGATTCAAAAACGAAATAGGGGCATTTTACCCGGCAGAATGTGTGTTAATCTCTTCACGCTTCTTTTCCTCGCTCGGCCGTAAAGACATTCTTTCGGGCTTTTCCGAAATGCTCAAGCACGCACTTATCAATTCCGAGGCAGAGTGGGAAAAGCTGCTGGCTTTTGATGCCGGAGATATTGATTACGAATGGCTTACCGATGCAGTTTTCCGTTCGGTCTCCATCAAGGAAGAGATTGTAAAAAAAGACCCGTTTGAGCACAATATCCGCAAAGCGTTGAACCTCGGACATACTGTCGGACACGCTTTCGAGAGCTTTGCCCTGGAAACGGAGAGGCCCGTCTTGCACGGTTATGCCGTGGCGTGGGGGCTAATCTCGGAGTTGTATCTGTCGCATCGCATATGCGAGTTTCCCAAAGAGGAACTGCAAAAAACCGTTCGTTTTATCCACCGGAATTACGGTGCATTTGCCTTGGATTGCGACGATTACGAACACCTCTACAATATTATGACGCACGACAAGAAGAACGCAAATGCCTCTTCAGTCAACTTCACGCTCCTCGCCGGTATCGGAAAAATACAAATTAACCGAGTTGCCAGTAAAGATTTGATTTTTCAGTCGCTTGATTTTTACCGGGACAGCGTTGGGTTATGAGAACGATATGCTCTTTACGGCTAATACCTGTTTTCCTGTTGTTTATATACACTCCGTCATGTTCTCAGGAGGGGGGCGAACCCACCCAGATTGCCTGGGACACCTGGGGAGTTCCGCACATAACGGCAAATTATTTTACTGTTTTCTTTCTCTCTTCCAGTCATTGATGGTATGCCCATAAAAAGCAAACCACACCAAATAGATAAAGCACGGGATCAATACCCAATACCCTGCTCTTAAACCGTGCTGATCTCCTATCGCACCGTAGATCAAGGGTAGTATGGCATTTCCGCTTAATCCCATAATCAAAAGAGAAGAACCTGTCTTGGTTAATTTTCCCAAGCCATGAATCGACAAGGGCCAGATACCGGCATATATCAATGCGTTAGGAAATCCTATTGAGGCTAGGAGCCATATCGAGATGTTTGCTGTATGCCCGAATAGTGAAACGGGTTGGTTAGCAAACACTACCCCTAAAGAAAGAAGAAACCCCAGTACGGTACAGAATTTTAAAGCGGCTTTTTGCGGAATAAACCGGGGGATAAGCAAGATACCCAGCAAATAACCGATAATTGTACACAGAAGCGTATAAGAAGGGAAAAACTTCGCATCCAACAAACCGATCCCCATCGAACCGGCATAATTGATGATGGTATCTATTGCCACTACCTGGGTACCTACGTGTAGAAAAATCGCAATAGCTCCAAAAACGAGGTAGGGATAATCCAAAAGAGATTTTCTTGGTGTGCCTGCAACCGGCGGTAAATCACTATTCTGCTCTTGAGCTTTATCCTCTTTCTCTTCTAACTCCGGCAGTACTGAATACCTTATACCGAAACCCACCAATACCAAAAGAACGGCAAGGATGGAATAGGGCATAATTACCCTCCTGATGAGTTCCTGAAGAATAATGTTTTTCTCCGTTTCGGAAAGCGCTCCTGACTCAAGTAACGCAAAAGTTCCGTCATCAGTCGATTTGAACACTACCGCTGCAAAAAGTAAAGGAGCAATAATGCCTGCAGATTTGTTAAAAATGCCCATCACACTCATTCGCTGCGCAGCACTATCTATCGGCCCGACTATGGTGACGTAAGGGTTTGCTGCCGTTTGAAGGATAGCAAGCCCTGTTCCGAGGCAATACAATCCCACAAGAAAAACCGCATATTGCCGCATAAGTGCTGCCGGGATAAAGATAAGGGCACCTAACGACAGGAATAAAAATCCGTACATGATTCCTTTCTTATATCCCGTCCTGTTTAATAATAAACCCGACGGGACGGCCATCACAAAATAGGCAATATAAAAGGCAAAAGTGACGAAATAGGACTGAAAGTGTGTCAGTTCAAGGGCAATCTTAAAATAAGGGATAAGGATGGCGTTAACCCATGACACCAAGCCGATGACAAAATACATCACGGCCAAAATACCCATCGAGATATAAAAAACTTTTTTGTTCATAAAGGAAATATTATTTGGTGACAACGCCCGTAGTTCCTCCATGCTTTAAAGAAATATCATGGGGTTGATTTTTTTTCCATGCTCCATTCGTAAAGTCCGGGATATCGATCGGTGCCGATCGATTGGCGACCGACCATTCGCTTAACGGACCTATCACGCTCCACGACGCTGCGTCGTACACATCCATATCGACAGGCAGGCCATTCCTTAAACAATCAATCAATCTCCAATCCATCAAAAAGTCCATTCCTCCGTGCCCGCCAATCTCCTTGGCAATATCTTGCATTTTCTTGATGATGGGTGGATTATATCTCCGTTCAATTTCCTCGAATTTATCTTCAGACAGCCACTCTTTGTGGTCTCCAGCCATGGATAGGCGGGGAGGAAGAGGATATTTCTGCGCTGTTGCTTTTGTCCCGCTTATGGTATGTAATCGTGAATAAGGGCGAGGCGTGGTGATATCGTGCTGAATAAGGATTGTTTGCCCTTTGATTGTTTTGATGATCGAGCTATTCATGTTCCCTCGGAATGAGGCTCCTTCAAACTGCTTAAAATAATCTTCCTTCAGGGATAGTTCTTGGGAATATTGATTCATCAAAAAATCATCGGATGACATCGACACCATATATTCCATCCGGTTCCCCCGATTGATATTCATGATTTGAGCCACGGGCCCTAATCCATGTGTAGGGTAGAGATTTCCGTTTCTTCTCATGTTTTCCTTAAGCCTCCAGCTTCTTCCGGGCTTTCCCCTGAAGAATAAGCTCTCCCCTATTTCATGAATATATCCTCCCTCCGCATGCACTATTTCTCCAAAAAAACCATTGCGTGCGAGATTCAAAGTCAGTAATTCAAAAAAATCGTAACAACAGTTCTCCAGAATCACACAATGTTTTTTGGTTTCCTCTGAAGTTTCTACTAATTGCCAACAATCCTCTACTGTGGTTGCGACTGGGATTTCCAGTGCCACGTGCTTGCCTTGTCTCATGGAATATACCCCAATGGGTGCATGCCATTCCCAGGGGGCGGCAACATATACAAGATCAATATCATCTCTCCGGCACATCTCCATCCAGCTATCTTCTTTTCCCGAATAAACAAGGGCCGGATGTCCAGGTGTTTGAATACGCGCTTTGGCTTTCTCCGCATGCTCGGAAAGTTCATCGCAAATGGCCACAATTTTAACTCCGTCAATGCGGCTGATTCTTTCTACGGCCGCACTTCCCCTGTTCCCCACGCCTACAAACCCCACTCTTACTGTTTCCAGTTTGGGTGCAGTATACCCGCACATATTAAATTTTTGCGAATGTTTTTTATAGGCTTCACGGTATATTTTTTCTAAAGACTTGCTCGACTGTTGTTTCTCCGCAGGTATTTCACGGCTTATCCCTTTGGTCGGCAGCATGGCAGATACAGTTGCAACTCCTGCCGCTTTAAGGAAATTTCTTCTATTGATTTGCATGGAGAAATCTATTTTTATTTTAATTGAGAGGCGGAGTTTCCATCCAAAAACAGTACTGTATAAGGATGCCTCCTTAAAATCGTCGCCGGGCATGCCGTCGTTATTTCCGCATTCAGTGTATTGTAAACAGCATTGGCTTTTCGCTTATCCGGCACCATACAACTGATTACGTTACAACGCATGATGGCAGGAATTGTCAGGCTAACAGCTTCTCTAGGTACCTCTTCGAGAGTAGAGAACCATCCCTCTCCCAATTGCTGCCGGCGTGAGATATCATCCAACTGCACTATTTTCACCAATTGCGGATCGTTGAAATCGGCAACTTCGGGATCATTAAAGGCGATATGCCCATTCTCCCCAATACCTATGCATGCTACATCAATCTTGGCAGCTTTCAACAGTTCTTCATAGCGGGCTATTTCACGTTCAATATCCTTGGCATCGCCATGAATGTAATTAACCTGATATGGTTTTACTTCATCGAGGATTCTTTCTTTCAGGTATTTTCGGAAACTGGCCGGATGGGTTTCGGGCAAATCCCTATACTCATCCAAATGGAATACGGTAATTTTACTCCAATCGACGGGGAGCGTTTTTATTGCCTCGATAAAGGCAAATTGCGATGCGCCGGTGGCTAAGATCAGATTAGCATGCCCCTTGGCCCGAATAGCGTAATTCAAATGTTTGGCCACAAAGTCCGCGCTGCCTTTTCCGGCAGAAGCCTCGTCCGTAAAAATACGAACCGTAAGATTTTCTTTCTTGAATTGTTTAATTTCAGTTGTCATTTCTTATCTTAATTATAAAGTTTCATCAATAAACATTTTCATCTGCTTCAAGATAAATACCCTTTTCCGGTTTTTCCCATGAACCTTATCCGTATTCTGGTGTAACCGGTTTATCTTTTAGCAAAGATAGTCTCCGTTACAACATCTTATGATATAATTAACGAATCCAATGTGGCTTATCACGAATATATTCATAGAAATAATCACAATTATGGAACATTCTACGGTTTCTAGTGTTACTATGAGAACGTTGATTTAAATTCGGGTAAATAAATTCCAACAATAAGCAATGATTAAAATACTTGTCCTTATAGATTCTGCCACTGAGTTTAGCCGTCGTTTTCTGTCCGGGCTGGTTCGTTATGCCCATGAAAACGGCCCTTGGATATTTTACCGGTTGCCTCTGTATTATAAAATGTTGTACGGTGAAGAGGGGGTCTTAGAGCAAATTAAAGAATGGGGGATCGATGCGGTTATTGTTCAATGGGAATACCGTGAAATTAAATTTTTAAAAAAACTGGATATTCCTGTATTTCTTCAAAACTATGAAGATAATGCCGATTGGTTTTCAAAAATTTCCGGTGATTATATGGAAGTGGGTGCGATCGCCGCTAATTTTTTTGCCCAAAAAAGGTTTAAGAATTTTGCTTTTTATGGCAATAAAAATTTTTTGTGGTCAAAAGGCAGAGCGGAGGGGTACCGTATCGAAGTAGAAAAATTAGGAGGAAACTATTACTATTTTGAATCGGAATATCTAACCAACAGTCAATGGAGCCGAAGTCACATAAAATTAAATAAATGGTTATCTTCCCTTCCAAAGCCGGTTGCCGTTTTTGCTTGTGACGACTATTTTGCTCTGCAGGTGGCCGAAATGTGTAAAATAAACCATATCGACATCCCGAATGAAATATCTTTACTGGGTGTAGATAATGACGAGCTTATCTGTAACTTATCCTATCCGTCCATCTCATCCATAGTGACCGATGACGAAAATATCGGATATGTTGCTGGCAAGAAACTTCATAAACTGATTATAAACAAAAAAAATATTCCTTTCAACATCATCAAGAAGCCAATACGTATTGAACAACGGCAATCTACAGAAAAATACAATATTGCAAACAAATATATCTTAAAGATAATTGAACATCTTGAAAAAAATTTCGCTTCTGATCTCTCCATCGATGAACTGACACAAATGGTTCCGCTGGGCCGAAGAAGCCTTGAAAAAAAGTTCAAAGAAGCCATGGGCACCTCCATTTATCAATTTATAATAGACAAGAAAATAGAATTTTTCTCTTATAAATTATTGACAACTCAGGAAAGCTCGTTGGATATCGCTATTGAGGCCGGGTTTAACGATGTGAGAAATGCGTATCGGATTTTCAAAAAGAACACCGGGCATAGTCCTTCTGGTTTCCGTAAAAAATTCTCGACACGGGATAAGCCGCCCCTTTCTCCGACAGATTAATCGAATATCAATAAGGTTTTCAATTATTTAACGAAGGAGTTTGTTTATTTTCTCAATATAATCGAGCAACTCTTCCCTACCCAATTTTTTTTCGGAGGAGGTAACAAAGACGGGTGGAAGTTCTTCCCACCTTTCCAGCAATTTCTGTTTGTAAGCATCCACGTTTTGCTGCAGGCGAACGGGTCCCTGCTTATCGCCTTTGGTAAAAACAATGCCGAAGGGAACGCCGTTTTCGCCCAGCCATTCCATAAACTCCAAATCTATTTTCTGAGGCTCGTGGCGGCTGTCCACCAATACAAAAAGTGAGGTCAGCGCTTCACGTTCCAGTACGTAATCTTCGATTATCTGTTGCAACCGATCCCGGTTTTCCTTTCCACGTCGGGCATAGCCGTATCCCGGTAAATCTACCAGATACCATTCTCCGTTAATCAGAAAATGGTTGATCAGCATCGTTTTTCCAGGTGTGGATGAGGTCATGGCCAATCCTTTCCGGTTGGTCAGCATATTGATAAGCGATGATTTTCCAACATTGGAACGTCCGATAAAAGCATATTCAGGCTTTCCGTCCTGCGGACACTTCAGGTAATCGGTGTTACTGATGATAAATTCGGCAGATTTGATAAGCATAGGGTTACGGGTTGAGGGTTAAAGGTTGAGGGTTGTTTAACGACAATATCCAAAGGCCGGTTCCGGTGAGTGCAGCATTGACAAGCAGGAGTTCATAACCCACCTGGTAGCCCAAAACCTGTTTCATCGCGGTTTCAAATACGAAGCAGATAACCGGTGCAGCGACGGCAATGTACGGCACCCATTTGTCGATGGGTTTCACCCGGGTATACAATCCGCAGAAATACAATCCGAGCAGTGGGCCGTAGGTGTATGAGGCCAGTTTATAAATCGCAGTGATGATGCTGTCGGAACCGATGGCCTCTATCAGCAGGATAATAAGAACAAAAATAATACTTATAACCAGATGTACCCGGCGGCGTGTTGCTACGTTCTTACGCTCCGTATCAGGATTGTCGGTCTTTTTCATCTCCAGGATATCCACGCAAAACGATGTAGTGAGTGCTGTCAGCGCTGAATCTGCACTTGAAAAGGCAGCCGCCACAATTCCCGTTATGAAAATTCCCAGCACCGCTTGTCCCAGGTGCTGACTGGCAATGACCGGAAGAATATTGTCGGACACTTCGGGAAGTACAATTCCGTTTTGCTGCGCATAAATAAGAAGCAAAACACCCAGCGACAAGAACAACAGGTTGATCGGGGCAAAAGCAAGGCCGTAGGAGACCACATTTTTCTGGGCATCTTTCAAGTTCTTTATCGTCAGGTTCTTCTGCATCTGGTCCTGGTCCAACCCCGTCATCACAATGGTAATGAACATCCCGCTGAAAAATTGTTTGAAGAAGTTTTGCGTGCTTGCCCAGTCGTCAAACACGAAAATACGGGCATGCGGACTCTCGCTTATAGCCCGAAACGTGTCGCCCCAGCTGAAATCGAGTCGTGCCATTACCTGCCAGATGATCAGCACCAGGGCCGTCAGGAAAAGCAAGGTCTGGACCCAATCCGTCCATATGATGGTTTTGATGCCGCTTTTATGGCTGTACAGCCAGATAATGAGAATAATCCCGACAACCGTTACAACAAAGGGAACGCCCCAGGCATCGAAAACCAACGACTGAAGAATAAACGCGACCAGGTATAGCCGGGCGGCTGCACCCACAATTTTAGAAAGCAGGAAAAACCACGCCCCGGTTTTATAGGATCGTTGTCCGTAACGCTGTTCAAGATAACCGTATATGGTTGTCAGGTTCAGCCTGTAATACAACGGTAAAAGTACGTAGGCAATGACCAGATATCCAAAAAAGAATCCCAGTACCATCTGCATATAGGTCATATCGAGGCTACGGACCATTCCCGGGACAGATACAAACGTTACACCCGAAATAGACGTTCCGATCATAGCGAACGCCACAATGTACCATTTGGATGATTTGTTGGCACGGAAAAAAGCATCGTTGTCCGACCCTTTCCGGCTAGTGAGGTGGGAAATGAACATCAGCAACAGGAAATAGACGGCTATAACGATAAGAATAAAGCTGCTTTGCATATTTTTTAGAATAAAGAATAAAAGAGCTCAAAACACATACCTGTACCCCAGAACAAGGACAAACTATATATTTAAAAAGAATTCGACAAGCTGCGGAAACGAATCGAATGTGTAGGTATACTTGTCTGTTTTCCCAAATCCGTAAGTCACAAACACAAACGGCACATCGGCCTCTGAAGAAGCTTTGCTGTCCGAATCGGTATCACCTATATACAAAGGAAATTGCAGGTTATTCCGTTCCTTGAGTAGTTTCATATTAAACGACTTGGGTTTCAGGTTTTCTCCATGCTCCATATAATCGGTAAAGAGGTGTGCAGTTCCGGTGTGCTTCATAAAGTTTACCAAGCCTCCTTTCTCACAGTTGCTGAGCAGAAATAACGGATATTTTTTCGATAATTTCTCCAATCCCTCATAAACACCTTCGTAAATATGCGGTTTCATAACGGGGACCAGCAAATGGTATTGCCGGACAACCTCGTCAAACAACTCATCCTGAGCCGCTCTTGACGCACTGGGGAGAACAGCGTCGAGCATGACACGCGCTTCTTTTCCCATAAGGCCCAGTAGGTCGTCACGGGTAACCCGTGAACGATAACCATTTATTTCCAATCCCTTATTCCAGACAATGACGTAAGAATCAACATTGTCCCAAAGGGTTCCGTCCATATCAAAAATTAAACTGTCGGGGTTTGTCATACATTGAATAGTTGTTATCCGGCTTCATCTTACCTGCCAGCCGGCAGGCCGATTCATTTCAGCAGCAATAGTCTTAACAAAACAACGGGTACCTGTTGAATAAAGGCATCCTGTAAGCCGGAAAACTTTTTTGTTTGTAAGCTGCAAAAGTACTCAACAATGCCCGAAAGGGCAAATAAATAATCATTAAAATACCGGAGAAACAGTTTTTATCTTATTTTTGTACAAAATACAAGATATGGAGAAAACCCGCGTTTGCGTCATAATCAATCCGGTATCGGGAACAGAATCGAAGAAAAATATCCCTGAAGAAGTGGCCTCCGCATTCGATCAAACCCAATTCGATGTAATTATCCGGATCACCGGCTATCCCGGGCATGCCACTGAAATTGCCAAACAGGCTGTGAAGAACAAATTTGCTTATGTGCTGACTGTCGGAGGCGACGGCACAGTAAATGAAGTGGCAAAAGCCCTGGTGAATACCGATACCATTCTGGGAATCATTCCTTTTGGATCGGGGAACGGACTGGCACGCGACCTGCATATCTCCATAGATTCAGAAAAAGCCATACAAACCATACTCGAAGGCAATGTCCGAACCATCGATTACGGCTCTGCCAACGGGCATATTTTCTTTTGCACCTGCGGCGTTGGATTTGATGCGTTTATCAGCGACAAGTTTGCCGAAGAAAAAAAACGCGGCCCCCTGGGCTACGTCCGCAACATTGTGGAAGGCGTGGTCGAGTTCAGGTCGGAAGAGTACGAAATCACGCACGACGAAGGTACACTTAACGAACGGGCATTTCTTCTTACCTGTGCCAATGCCTCCCAATACGGGAACGAAGTATACATTGCACCCGGTGCCGATATGGAAGACGGGAAAATGAATGTATCTATACTGAAGCCGCTTAATCCCAATGAAATTCCACAAACCACGCTGCAACTTTTTACCCGGAATATCGATAAAAACAGCAAGATGATCTCGTTAGTCACCAGCAACCTCATCATTAAAAGAAAAAAACCAGGCATATTGCACGTTGACGGGGAACCGGTGAATACCGAAAAGGACATTGAAGTGAAAATGTACCACAAGGGATTAAAGGTACTTGCCCCAAAGCAAGTTGAAGAAAAACCGGTGAAAGAAAGAGAAAATATTTTCACGGCTATCACCCGTTGGATGAATATATAATCGTGAATTCAGGCAAAGCGGGCACACTCATCCCGAGTGCACCCGCTTTTCATTCATAACAAGTTATTAAAACAAAAATAAATCTCAAGTGCTATTCCGCAATTTGTGCCACAAAACTTTCGGCATCGTGATACGCACCACTCATAACCTCCTCCACTACTCCACCTATTTGAGAAGCAAACAAAGCCGAGTTCATGCGTGAAACATAGGTTTTCCCATCGGCTTTTTCGTGTACAGAAATGCGACAGGGCATCATGTTTCCATAAATTCTCAACTCATCGGCCGAAAGCATACGGTAAGCATATTTCGGATTGCAGAGTTCTATGACTTTTACAGGAAGAACTTCATACCCGTTCTTATTCATCGTCTCTTTCAGATCGTGGGTGTGCGTAACACGCCATCCTGCTTCAGCGATGATATTGTTGAGTCTTTCAACCGTCTCGTCGAAAGCATACCTGCTTTTACTCTCGAAAAACATTTTGTCCATGATCCCGGGCTTTTAATTTTTGAGTAAAACTTCGTCGATAGCCTGCTTAAAAGCATCTTTCGGTAATGCACCCTGTGCCATTTGCGGAGCTTCGTTCATCGGGACGAAAAGCAACGTCGGGATACTGCGGATTCCAAAATCGGCAGCCAGTTCCTGCTCTGCTTCGGTATCCACTTTATAAATGTAAATCTGTCCTTCGTATTCTGCAGCCAGTTGTTCCAGTATAGGGGCTACCATTTTACACGGACCACACCAATCGGCATAAAAATCTATAATAGCGGGTTTATCACCCAGGTATTCCCATGTTTGGGAATTTTTTTCGTAGTTTGCAACTTTCGTTAGAAAATCAGCTTTTGTTAAATGAATTGTTTTAGTCATATTTGTTTTATTTAAATTAGTTTCCTGTTGAGTTACAGCTGCCTGTGGCGATGATGTTGATTTGCCGGTGTTATTGCTGCACGCGGCAAACATAAACGATGTCACAAGTGCGGCGATAATAAGTTTAATTTTCATATTGTTGTTTATTTTGTATATAATTTCTTTATTTAATGTTCTTTATCTCTTTGCCTCTACCTTCTTCTTTCTTAAAAATATCAAAAATTAGCAGTCCCAAAATGGCACCGTAAATCGTCATTCTCCACGGATTTGAAGTGATGGGACAACTGCCCGTGCCGCAGCCAACGAAATAGTAATACAGGTAACCTCCGATGGCACCAACAATGACTCCTGCAACTTTCAATCCATGTTTTGTGAAAAATTCCTTCATATTTATTTTTTGTCAATTACAATCTATGATACAACTCAACAGTTGGATAACCCGATTGTTTCTAATGGAATAAAAACAATTTTTTCCGCTCCTGCGACAATTTAAAATACCTTTTGCACGCATGTCGGTCAGGTGATACGAAAGCAGCGATTGTTCACAATCAATAGCTTCCTGCAACTCAGATACCGATTTTTCCTTCTCGTTAGACAACAAGGTAATCACACTTAACCTGATTTCATTTGCCAAGGCTTTCAGCATGTACGCTGCCTCTTCGAATTGCGCTTTATCCACCTTTTGTTCCTTTATTTCCAGCATGCTAAACTCCATTGTTTTTTTATCAAATCAACATATGAACATATATTCATATATTTTTGTTCAAAAGTAGTCCATTTTTTTTTATTCACCAACTAAATAGCAAAAAAATATTTACTTGATTTTTACAGGTTGCTCCCGACTGTATTGTAAGTTACTTCACTTTAAAGAAATAGGAAAGTTTCGCCTCGATGATGCGATGGGCAGAACGGTTAAAAAAGAAATTTTCTTTCGTTTTCCTGTTTTCGAAAATATCACCCAACCCGAAATAATATCTGCCTTCGAGTTCTACATTACCCGCTCCCGTTTTCAGTTCCATTCCAACACCACCGATAAGGCCATAATCAAAACTCCTGGGCTTCAAAATGTATTGCATGCCTACTTGTGCTTCAGGATTTTCCTCTCTTTTAGCGGCAATATCGGCAGACAGGGCCTCGTTCATATGGTCAGAGCTTCCCAACAGAAAGCCAAGTTGTGGTCCCGCGTTGATAATAAACCGGACATTATTGCCGAAGTAGATATGTGTCATAAAAGGAACCTCCAGGTAATTCAGTGTTTTGTTGTAAGAAAATCCACTTTCGGCGGGAAAATCCTCTGTCCACCCCCGCTGGGCGTAGTTCAATTCGACCATCAATCCCAGGTGTTTTTCCGAAATGTATTTTGCCGAAATGCCACCGTGAATACCCAGAGAAGATTTCTGTAAAATAGCCGGAACAAAATCAACTGTCGACATAAGTGCTCCCCCTCCCACTCCGATATAAAACTCTTTCTCAAAATCATTTTTTTGTGCAAAAACCTGCACAGAGGAAAGGATAAACAACAAAATTCCCGGCAACAAACGTTTCATTTAGCGGCTTTTATTGATTTTGTGTACTACGTTTCCTGCATCGTAATGAATAAGATATAATCCGGTGTTAATGAACCCTCCCCAGTTATTAACCCGGTCAAATTTGAAAGAAAACTGGAGTGAATTCGACGGTATCCGGTTTATTCGTTGTTCGAAATTTGTTCCATAACGATAAACAGCATTCAGGAAAAACATTCCGGTATCGTATCCAAACATACCGTATTTGGGATAAGTATTGATCAGGTCACGGCCATACCACAACTTAAAGTTTTCAGCGAATTGCCGGGTTTCCACATCCTGTTCATCCACATAAAACGATGTATAAAAATATGTTCCGTACTGGTGAAACAATTTTTTCATCTCTGTACTGTATGTCTGCCACTCCGGGTATCCGAACAGCCGCGTTATAACTCCCTGGCGAGCCTGATGTGCTTGTGTGAGGGCAGCGGTAATTTCTCGCAACGAACCCGAATCTCCGGTAGAGGGAACAATTACATTTTCTCCATTGCTATTAAGTAACGGCAACATGTCCGTTGAAAGGTTTGATGTGAGGGAAAGTTCCTGATAACGAATATTTCTCCGCCTCAAGTCCGCTTTTAGGGTAGAGAGAAACTCGGCTTTATCGGATCGTCCGGGAGCATTCACAATAACTACGTTGGCATTCCTGAATGTTTCCATAAAGACTCCGGATGCCTTGGAATAAAAATAAGACTGAGGCGAATTTACCTGAAATACATGGTTGTTGTTCTGAACCTCACTGTTTTTCGAAGAAAAGGGAATGATGTATTTGATGTTGTGCTTTTTAGAAAAATTGGATATAAGGCTGATCTGATCATCCGTCATGCCCCCAATCAAAAGATGAAGTGATTCCATTTCCAGAGTTCCCAGTAAGCTTTCTAGCTTTGCCCTGCTGCCGATTTCAAAAACATACACTTCGATGTTGGCCCCCTCTTTTTTCATTTTCTCCACAGCCAACAGAAAACCTTCATAATACTCCTGCAATCGTAGGTGCTGTCCACCTGATTTGTCCAGGAAAGGAAGGAGAAGGCCCACCCTGATCACGTCTGTCTTTTGCGTTTCATTGCTCAGGCTGAGTAACCGGTTTGCCTCAATTTCTCTCGTGCGGGCATTTTCATCCAACCGGGAAACTTTGACAGGAACAATTAACTCCATATTTGTTTTCAGCCCTGCAACAAGTATGGGATTTGCTTTTTCAATTGATTCAACAGGAACATCGTAAGCCTGCGAAATAGAATAGAGTGTTTCTCCCCTTTTTACTTTATGCGTCACGTTTTGAGTCTGTTGCTCATACGGAATAAAATCTGCCTGCATCTGATAGAAAGGAACCCGGATGGTTTTCCCTATTTGGAATGTTTCTACGGACAAGCCGGTATTGGCGGCGATCAGGTCTTCCGGTTTTAACGAATATGTCCTTGAAACCGAATAAAGCGTTTCTTTCGGGAGAATCGTATGGTAGCGGTAATTTTCACGGGTAGACGAAAGTGATCTTTGCTGCGGCACAACGATAACCTGTCCTTCGGCAATATTTTCTGTCAGCCCTGAATTGTTACGGATAATTTCGTCAACACTCGTGTTGTACATCTGTGCAATACCATACAGGGTTTCTCCCCGGGCTATAGTATGTCGGAAAGTGTGATTTTGGTCAAGAGGGGGTTGCTGGCCGGATTGGGTTAGTGGAGCGGAAACGGTTGAGGCCGTTAAGCCCTCTCGAACCGGAATCAGCAGCTCCTGGCCATTTTTCAATCCTGAACCTGCTGTAGGATTATGCTTTAGAATTTCGTCTACCGTAACATTGAAAGTCCGTGAAATGGCCAGTAACCCTTCACCCGATTTAACTTTATACTTATAAAAGGGTTGCCCGTTTGTAGTGATTTTTTCAAGTGCAGGTATTTGGGCACCACTAATCGCCGTAAAGAAGGCAGCAAAAAGGATGACCAACACTATTTTTCTCATTCCGAGTGACGTATGCATTCCGTTTGTTTTAAATTTTCCAATAAAAACTAGTAAAGGGCAAAATTACAAATAATAATTATTTATGTGTCTTCGCTTGTGTTAATTAAAGTGATAACAACTTTATCGGCGATTCTGTTCTTGAGGATTGATTTTTCCTTCGTCACGGTATTGTTGGTAAAGTTTACTGAATTTTTCCCCTTTCCGGTGCGACTCGTACTTTTTAATGATTATCTGTGATTTTCTGTACAGCTTTTCTGCTTCTTCCAACTTCAACTGGCTGGTCTTTTCAATGGATTTATTGGTAAAGGTAGCCGCCTTCTTTGCATCGGAATTCACACTGTCACAAGAAACCGCAAACATAACAAATGCAGGCAAGATAAGTATTGAAAAAAAATGTTGAACTTTGTTCATTGTTATTTCATTCTTGAATTTTTTAAAAAGGGAGTTCTTCTTTTCTGTTTTCGGTCATGAAATCGGTCGAAGTCATCTCGGGAACAGCCTCGGACTCTCTGTCAGATTGCCTTGAATTCATCCTTGAAGTGCGTTCAATGTAGTTGGTTCTTTTTCGGCTGGTGTTATGATCGTCCAGGTTTTCGAACCGGGCATATTCATTATCAAAACGCATGGTAGCAATACCTGTCGGCCCGTTACGGTGTTTTGCCACAATTATTTCTGCCATACCGATGAGTGAGTTTCCACTTTCATCCTCCGTAATCCGATAGTATTCAGGCCGGTGAATAAAACAAACCAGGTCAGCGTCCTGTTCAATGGCTCCCGACTCACGCAGGTCGGCAAGTTGCGGACGTTTTCCTTCATTGCCCTGACGACTTTCCACACCCCGATTTAATTGCGACAACGCAATTATGGGAATGTTCAACTCCTTTGCCAAACCTTTCAGCGACCGGGATATCATGCTGACCTCCTGCTCACGACTACCAAAACTCATCCCGCTGGCATTCATCAGCTGCAAATAGTCAATGACCAGAATCTTCACATTATGCTCACGCACCAGTCGACGGGCCTTGGTTCGCAATTCAAACACCGATAAACTGGGGGTATCATCAATAAATATCGGTGCATCGTAAAGTTCTTTAATTTTAATATCCAGCCGATCCCACTCGTCTTGCGACAACCTTCCGCTCTTGATGCTTTCACCCTTTATCTGGCAAACATTCACAATCAAACGGTTTACCAGTTGTACATTGGACATCTCAAGCGAGAAAAAACCCACAGGATGTTCGAAATTGATGGCTATATTCTTCGCCATGGAAAGCACAAAAGCCGTTTTTCCCATGGCGGGCCGGGCGGCAATAATGATAAGGTCGGAATTTTGCCATCCCATGGTCAGCTTGTCCAATTGGTTAAATCCGGTAGGAATACCGCTCATCCCATCTTTTCGGTTTGCAGCGAGTTGAATAATCTTCATCGCTTCCTTGATAACGGGATTAATCTGAATAACATCTTTTTTTACGTTTCGCTGTGAAATTTCGAAAAGGCGTCCTTCCGTCTCCTGCATCAAATCATCCACATCAATGGTTTCATCAAAAGCCTGCTGCGTCACTTCAGAAGAAAATGAAATCAATTCCCGGGCCAAGTATTTTTGGGCAATAATCCGGGAATGGTATTCGATATGCGCTGCTGATGCAACCTTTTCAGATAACTCGGCAATATAGACTGCTCCCCCGGCAGATTGAAGTTCACCCCGCCGTTTTAATTCTTCCACTACGGTGAGGACATCCACCGGTTTTTGCTGAACTGCCAAGCCTTGGATGGCTCCGAAGATTATGTTGTGAACGGGATTGTAAAAACTTTCGGGTTTTAATATATCGCTCACCACTGAATAAGCATCTTTTTCAAGCATCAATGCTCCCAACACTGCTTCTTCCAATTCCGGTACTTGCGGCGGTAATTTTCCGATTTCGGGTACAATGACAGTTTTTTCGATGATTTTTGTGTTTCTTTGTCGCTTCTGTTTCTCCATTTTGTTATACAAGATCTTTTCCAAAAAGACTTCAAAGTTATCCCGTAAATTTTAAACATCCCAATTTTTGGCGTTTTTATTATGATGAGTTTATCAACAAAATATGTTGAAAACTTTTTTGACGCCTCACAATATAGATCAAATCTATATCAAAAACTTTTTTATATTATTTTTGTTATATAGATACAACATAAAAAACATAAAATTGAAATATGAAAAATAAAAGTTTGCAAGATTCAATCCAAGATAGAAGGACCTATTATCAATTGAGCAATGAATCATCCGTTTCGGACGAAGAAATACAGAAAATCATTGAACATGTAGCCTATTGGGCCCCATCGCCTTTCAATTCGCAATCGGCGAGAATGGTATTACTTCTGGGTGAAAATCATAAAAAATTATGGGAACTCACCAAAGCTGAGTTAAAAAAGATAAGCCATTCGGAGGAGGCATGGAAAAAAACCAAAGAAAAAGTGAACGGCTCTTTTCTTGCAGGGTACGGTACGGTACTCTTTTTCGAAGACATGTCTGTGGTTAAAGGCTTACAAGGTAACATGCCCTCATACAGCGAAAAGTTTGCGCAATGGAGCGAGCATTCTACTGCCATAAACCAAATACTGGTTTGGATGGCGTTGGAGAATGAAGGGTTTGGGGCGTCGTTGCAACATTAAAATCCGCTTATCGATGAAGGGATTCAAAAAGAATGGGGCATTAGCCAAGACTGGAAACTTGTCGCACAAATGCCTTTTGGCACTCCCTCAGCGGAACCGGGTGAAAAAACGCACGAACCGTTGGAAAAACGCGTATTGGTCTTTAAGTGATTTTCGTTACCGGAAAACTTATACGAGGGTGTATCACAATGTGATTTCACCCTCATTTTTTATAAGGAAACCTATCTGAGAACAAATATCCAAATATTCATCTCTCCGGAGGTTGGTGTTTTAAAACAGCCTCTTTTTTTTTAAAAAAAAATTTGCAAATATACATTTTGTTCGTACTTTTGCGAACAACAAATTGCTATGGTTAAGAAAAAAGAGAGTGCCCAACAAGCAACAGACAAACAAATTGCAGCATTCGCTAAAGCGCTGGGACATCCTACCCGGGTGGCGATCATCCAGTTTTTGCTGTCGCAGGAGTCGTGTTATTTCGGCGATATCCACGATGTGTTTCCCAATGCCAAGGCAACCGTATCGCAACACCTGAAAGAGTTGAAAAACGCCGGGCTTATTCAGGGTGAAATTGAAACTCCCAAAGTGAAGTATTGCATCAACAAAGAGAACTGGGAAATTGCCCGCAACCTGTTTGGAAACTTTTTCGCATCGGAAATCAAAAATAATTGCTAAAAATTTTTTACAAACAATGTTCGTTGTTTGACGAACTATAAACAATAAAATCAATAAAATACAGAAATTATGGAAATTAAAATTTTAGGAACAGGATGTCCAAGTTGCAAAACACTGTACGAAACTACAAAACAAGCGGTAATTGAACTTGGTATTGAGGCTAATGTGGTAAAAGAAGAGGACATGGTAAAAATTATGCAGTACAATGTGTTCTCCGTTCCGGCATTGGTTATCAACGAAAAAGTGGTATCGTCAGGAAAAAAATTATCACTCGAACAAGTAAAAAATCTATTGAAAAAGTAGCGCAATGAAACAGTTAATCTTTATCTGCCTTATCGGACTATTCACGATAAGTTGTAATCAAAATAAAAAAGCGGAACAAACCACCAATCAATCCACAGATGAATTTGCTCCATCGGGCGACGTGGTGGAGGTAATTTATTTTCACGGCACACAGCGTTGTCCAACCTGTCAGGCCATCGAAGCAGAAACCAAAAGTCTGATCGAAAGCAGTTTCGCTGACGCCATTAACAGCAAAAAATTGATATTCAAAATAGTGGATATCTCCAAGCCGGAAAATAAGGCCATCGCCGACAGGTACGAAGTGGCGTGGTCATCGCTTTTTGTCAACGACTGGAAAAAAGATCAGGAATCAGTAAACAATCTCACAGAGTTTGCTTTTACCAATGCCCGCAACAATCCCGATGCCTTCAAAAGGGGATTAAGCGAAAAAATAAACGAATTTTTGGCCAATTAATCCTTATATGGAGCAGTTTCTTCAAAACTTACTCGAAAGCAGTAACATTCCGTTTATTACGGCATTCATTCTCGGGTTGCTTACCGCAATCAGTCCTTGTCCGCTAGCTACCAACATTACCGCTATTGGCTACATAAGTAAAGACATTGAAGATAAAAAAAGAATTTTCAGAAACGGGTTACTATACACATTGGGCAGAATAGTTTCATACACGGCATTAGGCATCATTCTGATTTTCATCCTCAAACAAGGTTCAAGCCTTTACGGAATTCAAAAGTTCATTGCGAAATTCGGCGGTGTCATTATCGGCCCACTATTAATTATTATCGGGCTGTTTATGTTGTACGGACACAAGCTGAATTTGCCCAAATTCGGGTTCAGTGGGAAAAACTCTGAAAAAATCAGAAAAAAAGGTGGTTGGGGTGCACTTTGGCTGGGTGTACTTTTCGCCTTGGCATTTTGTCCGACAAGCGGAATATTCTACTTCGGAATGCTTATACCAATGTCGGCAATGGAAGCAGGAGGATATTTTTTTCCAGTTGTATTTGCTATTGCAACAGCATTGCCTGTAATTATTGTGGCGTGGCTACTGGCTTTCAGTTTTGCCGAAGTTGGGCGGTTTTACAACAGCGTTCAGAAATTCGAAAAATGGTTTAGTAAAGCCATTGCCTTAATCTTTATCATTATAGGAATTTATTACACGTACAGCTTTTATTTTTAGAAAATGGAAATCAGAAAAGAATTTAAGATACTTGTCACTTTTGTTGTTGTGTTCTTGGCGATATATTTCTTGCCTATTCACAGCAACGTGTTCAACACGGCCATGGATGCCACTTTCGATTTATCGAAATGGTACGCCCGGGAGCACGTGGTACTTTGTTTGTTACCCGCTTTTTTAATAGCGGGAGTTATTTCGGTTTTTATCAGTCAAGGCTCCGTTATCAGATATTTTGGAGCAAAAGCAAAAAAATGGGTTGCCTATACGGTGGCTGCTGTTTCGGGAACTGTTCTGGCGGTTTGTTCCTGCACGATTTTACCCTTGTTTTCGAGTATTCATAAACGTGGTGCCGGATTAGGACCCGCTATCGCTTTTTTATATTCAGGTCCTGCCATTAACATTCTTGCTATAATTCTTACCGCCCGAATTTTAGGTTGGGAATTGGGAGCAGCACGCGTTATTGGAGCCGTTTCGTTCAGCATTATCATCGGTTTGATTATGGCGTTCATTTACCGAAAAGAGGAAAAAGTACGGGCCGATGAACAGATGAACATTATTCCTGAACCCGAAAAACGACCGTTGTGGCAAACATCTATTTTCTTTTTCACACTGGTACTGATTTTGGTTTTTGCCAATTGGGGAAAACCCACATCAGACGACACAAACAGCTTTTGGCATTTTATATGGGAAAACAAGTGGTACATTACCGGTGTTTTTAGTCTGGTACTGGCTACAGCCCTGATTTTCATTCTGAAGATGAAAACATGGAAAGTAGTTGCTGCCGTAGTGGTTACAGCCGTAAGTACATTTATTTTCAGGAATCCAGTCATTTCAATGGTAATAGGAATTGCTGCCGTCGCATTCCTTGGATTAACGGACAAAGCGGACGACGAAGAAAACAAGAAGTGGATTCTTTCATCGTGGGAGTTTACGAAACAAATTGTTCCCTTATTGGCAATAGGCGTGGTCATTGCCGGATTTTTGCTGGGTTCCACGCACGATAATGTGGCTATTCCCGGAATAATTCCGAACGAATGGATTGCTTGGGCTGTGGGCGGAAACTCATTCAAATCGAATTTTCTTTCCTCCGTTGTGGGTGCGTTTATGTATTTTGCCACACTTACAGAAGTTCCAATTATTCAGGGATTAATCGCCTCGGGAATGGGGAAAGGTCCGGCATTGGCACTGTTACTTTCAGGGCCATCGATGTCTTTGCCAAATTTATTGGTTATCCGTGGAATTATTGGAACACAGAAAACAGTTGTCTATGCTGCGTTAGTCATTATTTTGTCAACCCTATCCGGATTAATTTTTGGAAGTTTATAATTAAGTAAAGCTAAAATCAAATTAAATATATGAATGCTAAAGATTTAAAAGTGGTTGTAAAGGAAAAATATGGTTCAATAGCCAAACAAAGCTTGTCAAATGATAAGATTAAATCATCCTGTTGCGGAACTTCGGGTTGTTGTGAGAAAATTGAATTCAGCATGATTGGAGATGACTACAACACCGTAGAAGGCTATAATCCCGATGCAGATTTGGGCTTGGGGTGCGGACTCCCTACTCAGTTTGCCAATCTGAAAACTGGCGACTGTGTGCTCGACTTGGGAAGCGGTGCCGGAAACGATTGCTTTGTAGCCCGCGCCATTGTGGGAGAAACAGGCAAAATCGTGGGTCTGGATTTCACGGACATGATGGTTGCCAAAGCTATTGAAAACAATCGGAAACTCAGATTCATGAATGTGGAATTTGTGCAAGGCGACATCGAAGAAATGCCTTTTTCTGACAACGATTTTGATGTGATTGTATCGAACTGCGTTCTAAATCTGGTGCCCAATAAGCACAAAGCATTTGCTGAAATGATTCGCGTACTGAAACCCGGAGGACATTTTTGTGTTTCCGATGTAGTGACCAAAGGTGAGTTGCCTGAAACCCTGCGCTCTGATGCAGAAATGTATGTAGGATGTGTTTCGGGTGCCATTACGCGGGATCAATATATCAATATCATCCATGACAACGGTTTTGAGAACGTAGCAATTCACAAGTTGAAGCCAATACCAATTCCCTATAAAGTTCTTTCGAAATATATGTCTGAGGAAGAAATTAAAGATTTCAAAAAAGGAGAAACAGGAATTTTCAGCATTACCGTATCCGGCTATAAGTCGTTATAATTACATGAAAAATTTTGACAATGGAAGTCCTTATATATTCAAATTCACAGTTTAAAAGACATTAATAACATTTTAAAAATCAAATCAGTATGAAAATATTAATTCTTTGTACAGGGAACAGTTGCCGCAGTCAGATGGCTCACGGTTTCCTGCAATCGTTCAATCCGGATATCACGGTTTGTTCAGCAGGAACAGAGGCATCGGGGAAATTAAATCCCGGTGCGGTGAAAGCGATGGCGGAAGTGGGTATCGACATCAGCCACCACACATCCGACCCGGTAGGCAAATACCTCAACGATGCGTGGGATTATGTAATTACCGTTTGTGGCGGCGCTAACGAAGTGTGTCCGGCATTTACCGGAAAAGTAAAGAAAAGGCTGCATATCGGCTTTGACGATCCGAGCCACGCCGTCGGCACACCCGAATTTATAGAAAGCGAGTTTCGCCGTGTTCGCCATGAGATAAAGGAAGCATTCAGAAAACTCTACGATGAAGAAATCAAAGCTCAATTGTAAAGCATGAAAGCAAAACTAAAAATACTCGACCGCTACCTTACGCTCTGGATCTTTATGGCGATGCTCTCCGGAGTGTTATCGGGATGGCTGTTCCCCTCAATCGCCAGTTTTTGGGATTCGTTGTCCGTCGGAACAACCCATATCCCCATCGCCATCGGACTGATTATCATGATGTATCCACCTTTGGCAAAAGTAAAATACGAAGAACTGGGGGATGTTTTCAAAAACACCCGGATTTTAGGTTTATCGCTGGTCCAGAACTGGATCATCGGTCCCGTCCTGATGTTCTTTCTGGCCATTTTGTTTTTGCAGTTCAATGTCGATTATATGTACGGTCTTATCCTCATCGGGTTGGCCCGATGCATTGCCATGGTGATCGTATGGAACGACCTGGCTCACGGTGACCGTCAGTATGCCGCCGGATTGGTGGCTTTCAACTCACTGTTCCAAATCCTTTTCTTTTCGTTGTACGCCTATTTTTTCATAGCCGTCCTACCCGGATGGTTTGGGTTACCCACCAACGACTCGGTAGCCAACATAACGATGGCGGAAATTGCAAAAAGCGTCCTTATCTATTTGGGAATCCCCATGCTGGCAGGGTTTCTTACCCGCTATATCAGCCTTAAGGTAAAGGACGAGAACTGGTATAACCGGAAAATTGTTCCTAAAATCAGTCCGTTTACGCTTATCGCATTGTTATTCACTATTTTTGTCATGTTTTCACTGAAAGGCGAGTACATCGTAAAACTGCCGCTGGATGTGGTCCGTATTGCCATTCCCCTGATACTGTACTTCGTGATCATGTTTGTGGTTTCTTTCTACATGAGCAAGAGAGCGGGAGCAAATTACGAGCAGTCCACCACCCTTTCGTTCACGGCAGCAAGCAATAATTTTGAACTGGCTATTGCGGTGGCCATTGCTGTATTCGGCATCCATTCGGGTGAAGCTTTTGCTGCGGTTATAGGCCCTTTAGTGGAAGTTCCGGTAATGATTGCATTGGTCAACGTAGCCTTTTGGTTCAAAAAGAGATGGTTCAGGAGTTTATAACTCATTTTTTCGATTTATAACCCTGCTATCCGTAAGATGTTTATTCAACTTTTACTATCTTTGTGCGTTAAACCGTAAAACCACCGGATAATGAATTTCAAAAGAACAATTACTTCGTTATTTTTTCTCTTTGTGTTATCTCAGGCATTTCCACAACATGTTATCAGCTGGAAGTTCAGCCTGCAAGACAAGGGAAATGGCGAAATTGAGCTGATCGCTGATGCAACCATCCAGCAAGGCTGGCATATGTACGACTCAAAAATTCCCGATAACGGACCCTACCCCACTTCATTGAACTTCGATGAAATAAAAGGGGCGGAAGCCGTAGGTGATTTTAATGCCACAGGAAAACAGGCAACAGTTAAGTACGACCCTGTCTTTCAAATGAATATCGGGACTTTTGACAACTCTGCGAGGTTCATTCAACGCATAAAAGTTACCGACAAAGGTAGCTTCCTCATCACAGGCGATGTACGCGCTCAGGCTTGCGATGATAAGAGTTGCACTCCCCCGCTGCCCAATGAATTTTCTTTTACCTCGGCGGATCTGCCTAAGACGGTTACCGCAACTGCATCAACCGCAGCATCCGAGACAGAGGCTCCCGGCACCGCAGTTCTCCCTACCGGAAACCTTTCGCAGGACTCTTCACTAATTTCCTCACCGGCAGCAGTACCCATTTCGGTTGACAAAGAGTTGCTCTGGACACCCGTTACCGAAGAATTGAACGCTTTTGGCACACAACACGACGGCAGCTCATCGCTTTGGAGCATTTTCCTGAAAGGGTTGCTGTGGGGTTTTGCCGCACTGCTTACCCCCTGCGTTTGGCCGATGATTCCCATCACCGTCAGCTTCTTTCTGAACAGGAACAAAAAAGTCCGTAGAAAAGCCGTTGCCGACGCAACCCTGTACGGGGCCTCTATCATCTTTATATACGTTGCGTTAGGCCTTATTATCACCGCCATTTTCGGAGCAAGCGCACTTAACAATATAGCAACGAGCGCCGTGTTCAATCTTATTTTCTTTGCGTTGCTGCTCGTTTTCGCCATGTCTTTCCTGGGAGCGTTTGAACTGGTGCTTCCGGCATCGTGGACCAACAAGATGGACAGCAAAGTAGACAGCACCTCAGGCCTGATAAGCCTCTTTTTCATGGCTTTCACGCTGGCGTTGGTTTCTTTCTCATGCACTGGCCCGATCATCGGATGGTTGCTTGTAGAGGCTGCCACACAAGGAAGTTACCTGGCCCCCGCTATCGGAATGCTTGGCTTTGCCATTGCTTTAGCCATACCGTTCACGTTGTTCGCTGTTTTCCCGTCGTGGCTGAAAACGCTTCCGAAATCGGGAAGTTGGCTCAACTCCGTGAAGGTAGTGCTCGGATTCATTGTGTTAGCCGTTTCAATGAAATTCTTGTCGGTAGCCGATTTGTCAAACGGATGGGGAATTCTCAACCGCGACATATTCCTGGTTCTGTGGATCGTTATCTTCGGTATCCTGGGATTCTACCTGCTGGGAAAACTGAAATTCCATGGCGACAGCGATGTTCCTCACGTGACTATTCCCCGGCTGTTCCTATCCGTCTTTTCGTTTGCTTTCGCCCTATACCTTGTTCCGGGATTGTGGGGTGCACCCCTTAAGCCCATCAGTTCTATCCTGCCTCCGCTATCCACACAAGATTTTAAATTGAACGAAGTCTCGCTCAACACAGTTTATACCGATTACGAGACTGGCATGGCTGTCGCTGCACAAACCGGAAAACCCGCGTTAGTCAGCTTCGGAGGACACGGATGCGTGAACTGCCACAAAATGGATGCTACAGTTTTAGTGGATGAACGGGTAAAGGGACTGATCGACAACGAATTCGTGTACATCACACTGATGGTGGACGAAAGAGCCAAATTGCCCGAAATGATCGAAGTGGAAGAAAACGGGAGAAAAACCAAATTGAAAACCGTTGGTGACAAATGGAGTTACCTGCAACGGCACAAATTTGCCGCGCAATCGCAACCCTACTACGTTATTCTGGACCATTCCGGAAAGCCGGTTGCTCCGGCGCACGCTTTCGATGAAAACATTGTCAATTATGTAAATTTCCTCGAAACAGGACTGAGAAATTTCAAGAAATAAATCCATGAACACCCGGCAACAAAAACTGGAAGCATTCGGACGACTGCTCGACATAATGGACGAACTGCGTGAAAAATGCCCGTGGGACAATGTGCAAACCAACGAAAGTCTGCGGGCCAACACCATAGAAGAAACGTATGAACTCGCTGAGGCCATCATCAACAACAGCGACCTGGAAATAAAAAAAGAACTCGGAGACTTGTTGCTGCACGTAGTGTTTTATGCCAAAATCGGCGAAGAGAAACAAGCTTTTGATATTGCCGATGTTTGCCACGCTATCTGTGACAAGCTCATCTTTCGCCATCCGCACGTGTTTGGAGACTTACACGCTGACTCGGCCAGTTTTGTCGAGAAATCGTGGGAACAAATCAAGCTTAAGGAAAAGGGTGGAAACGGCACTGTGCTAGAAGGTGTTCCCCCTTCCCTGCCCTCACTCGTAAAAGCGTACCGCATCCAGGATAAAGCCCGGAATTCAGGTTTCGATTGGAATAAGCGTCACGATGTGTGGGACAAAGTAAAGGAAGAGATCGGTGAATTGGAAACCGAGATTGAGAATCTGGACAAAGAGAGGACCGAACAAGAATTCGGCGATGTACTTTTCAGCCTTATTAATGCAGCCAGGCTCTACCAGGTTAATCCCGACAACGCGCTGGAACGGACCAACCAAAAATTTATTTACCGTTTCAATTACATGGAACAGAAAGTAAAGGAACAGGGGCGTTCACTGAAAGAGATGACGCTGGACGAAATGGAACAAATCTGGCAGGAAGCGAAACGGGTATGAAGAATCTCCTCTGTCCCCAATGCAAAATCCGGCGGTTCTACGTTCTGAACGCGGTAGGCGAACGGTTAGTGGTAACCGTTACCGAAGATAAAGAAATACATCCCATCCACGAAGCCGAATCACTGGACGGATTCGACACTTCCCTGTTGTACTGTTTGGGCTGTTCGTGGAAAGGAACGGTCAATATGCTTACGGATAAGTTCTAGGCCTCACTTCCCTACCCTCCACCGGGTAAGGATATTTTTTCTTTTGGCAAAGATGCCGTTCTGTTTTGTACGCACATCCTCAATCACGTAAAAGATATTGGCATCAAAACCGGTAAGCGTATCTTCAAGGGCTTTCATTTGATTACGATCGATAACGGTTTCAATTATATCCACTTCATTGGTCGACCCTTTACCGTGCGTCATCGTTGCCCCGAAATTCATCTTGTTCAGGACCTGCACCAGCTCCATACCGTTTTTCTGCGTGTAAATACGGCACAGTATAATGCCGTAGGCAATCCGTTGCTCGAGAAGAATACCTATATAATTTCCCGAAGCGTATCCGGCGGCATACGACAGGTAAGCCACCAGGTCATTGGCACGGGTAAGTATCTGCGATATGATAACCACCCAGATAAACACTTCGAAAAAACCGATGGCAGGGGCTATGTATTTTTCACCTTTCGATACAAAAATGATGCGTAACGTACCCAGCGACACATCAAAAATCCGCCCGAAAAATATCATAACCGGCAAAAGCCAGGGATAAACATCCAGAAAGTCAAACATATTCAATTTATAATTTTATGATTTTATTGTTTCGAATTTATAATCTTCCAAAATATATTGTTATTTAACGATAGTCCTCAAATAGGAAACAAAGCCTGCAAGATCTTCCTCCGTAGTATCCCACGAACAGACAAGGCGTCTTTCGTTCTGCTCCACATCCCAGTCGTAAAAGAAATAGCGCTCACGAAGCTGAGTTGTTTCTTCTTCCGAAAGAGTAAAAAATACGGCATTCGATTGAACTTCCTGCGTCAGCTTAACTCCGGCCTTTCGCATCCCGGCTGCCAGCTTTTGTGCCGCAGCATTCGAATTTTGTGCGTTTTCCAGCCAGATACCCTCGTTGAAGTAGGGAATAAACTGTGCCGATATAAACCTCATTTTGGAATACAACTGGGAAGCCTGCTTGCGGTAATACCTTATGTTTTCTGCCAGTTCTTTGCGTAAGGGAACAAGTACTTCGCCTACCATTAGTCCGTTTTTCGTCCCTCCAAACGTAAAGATATCCACTCCGCAATCCACCGTCATCTCTTTCACTGAAACATTGAGAAAAGCACAGGCATTGGCCATACGAGTCCCATCAACAAAAAGGTACATACCGTGTTCGTGTGCGAGATCGGCAAGCAGCTTTATTTCCCGGGGCGTATAGGCTGTTCCCATCTCGGTTGTTTGCGAGATAGCGATTACCTTCGGCTGGGAATGATGTTCCACACCAAATCCGTGCAATAACGGACGAACCATCTCGGGAGTAAGTTTTCCGTCGGACGTTACAATTTCCTTCAACGCACAACCGGTGAATTTGGTGGGAGCACCACACTCGTCCACTGCAATATGGGCGGTTGAGGCGCAAATGATGTGATGAAACGGCAACGTACAGGCTTGCAAAGCAGTAATGTTTGCTCCGGTACCGTTAAAAACAAAAAGGGGTTCAATATCCTCTTTTCCAATCAGTCGTTTCACTGCTTTCTCCGCTTCCCGTGTCCAGTCATCATCACCGTAACCAATTGTATGATTTCTGTTGGCATCAATTATCGCCTGCAACATCAGCGGATGGACACCCGAATTATTATCGCTTCCGAAACTTCGCATAAATTTTTATTGTAAATGAAACACAAAGGTACAAAACATTGCAAAGTTAACCCCTATTTATTTGTCCCATTATTGGCTTTCATCTACTTTTTCACCGGTACCGGCATCTTTTCCGTATCCGTTTTTGCAGAACTCATCCGTAAGGGATTGGATACATCCTCAAAAATTTCCAGACCGAAATAGGGGACAGCCGCCGTTACGTGATCGAAAATATCCGACATGATGTTCTCATATTCCGTCCAGCTGGTAGTCGCCGTAAAAAGATAAAGTTCCAGCGGTAATCCCTGGGCAGTAGGAGCTAGCTGACGTACCAAAAGCAAGAGTTCCTGATGTACCTGGGGATGGTTTTTCAGATACAACTCCACGTATTTTCTGAAAAGGCCCATGTTGGTAAAATTCCGACCGTTCAGGGGAAGGCTTCTGTCAGCACCCGTTGCGTTGTTGAACGAATCGATAATTTGTTTTCGCTCATCGATATAGCCTGAAAGAAGTTGTATTTTTCTGAAATGTTCCAACTCCTCCTCGTTTACATAATGGATGGTGGATTGTTTTATGTTTATGGCTCTCTTGATACGCCGCCCACCCGCTTCAGTCATCCCACGCCAGTTTTGAAAAGCCTCCGTAACCAGGGAGTATGGAGGAATGGTGGTGATGGTTTTATCGAAATTCAGGATCTTAACGGTCGTAAGGTTTATTTTGATGACATCACCGTCCACGCCGTACTTGGGCATGGTTATCCAGTCACCGATGCGGACCATGTCGTTGGAAGACACCTGGATACTCGCCACAAGGCCCAGAATGGTATCCTTAAAAATCAACAGTAATATGGCTGATGCCGCACCCAGGCCAGCCAGGATAGTGGTTGGGGTTTTTCCGATAAAAAGAGATATAATGACGATGGCGCCAATGGCGTAGACAAATATCCGGATGAGTTGTCCGAAACTTTCCACCGGTTTATCCTTAAAGTTGTCTTTTGTTTTAAGGGTGTCTGTGAACGCATTAATAACCGACACGCTCAACCACATGAAATAAAAGACAAAAAACACGTCGAACACTTTGAGCGAAAGCCTCATCGCAACAGGAAAATCGTTAAAGATAATTGGAATAGCTCCTTTGATTATGCTGATGGGGATGATCATCGCCAAGTACTTCGGGAACTTGTTGTTTATCAAGTGGCGGCTGATGGTCAGACGGTTTATTTTTACGGCTTTGTTGAGAATAACCGTAATAAGCTTGCGCAACATCGTTTGCATCACATACACGAGTACAACGAGAATGACAGACAGGAAGATAGAGTTGATAACCCCAATGTAGGTGTCCGGGACGCCTGTACCGTGAAGAAAATCCTTCGACCAACCGCTGATCAGGTTCGTTACTTGCTGCGAAAAACTCTCTACCCTGTCACTGGCTACGTTGTCTTTCAATTGTTCCATTTCGTCTTGTATCATAACGCTCTTTTAGTCTTTCCGTTTCTGAAATACAAAGGTAAACATTATTGGTATAGACAACCCTTTAAAACTCTAAATGAAGCTTAAGAAACTGTTTTGTATTTTCATCTCTTCAAAATAACCCGCTACTGTGTGCACACTGAAAATCCAAATCCATCCCAAAATAGGCCTGAAACAGGGCGTGAAAAATTCAAAACAGTTTCTTAAATACCTATGAAAAACAGGTTGTATTTAATGAAATAAACGTATATTTGTGTCCTCAGAAAAGGAGAACAGGCGTCGAATAACAGCGGGATGCAACATAACATCCTTAGGTTGACCAACAACTTCAAATCTGATGTAATTAATCTAAAAAAAGGAAAAATGGGAAAAGTATTGATTATCGGTGCAGGCGGCGTAGGTACTGTTGTTGCCAATAAAGTAGCTCAAAACAGCCGGATTTTCACGGATATTATGCTGGCAAGCCGCACAAAAAGCAAGTGTGATGCCATTGCTGAAGATGTTAAACGGAGAACGGGTGTTACCATCAAAACGGCTAAAGTAGATGCCGATAGCGTACCCGAACTGGTAACGCTCTTCAACGAATTCAAACCGGAGCTGGTCATTAATGTAGCGCTGCCCTACCAGGATCTAACCATCATGGATGCCTGTTTAGCATGTGGAGTAAACTATTTAGACACAGCTAACTACGAACCCAAGGATGTAGCCAAATTCGAATATAAATGGCAGTGGGCCTATCGGGACAAGTTCCGTGAGGCAGGGCTGACAGCCATCCTGGGTTGCGGATTTGATCCGGGCGTAACCAGCATTTTCACGGCGTATGCCGCGAAGCATCATTTCGATGAGATACATTACCTGGATATTGTAGACTGTAATGCGGGCGACCACGGCAAAGCCTTTGCTACCAACTTCAACCCCGAGATCAACATACGCGAAGTTACCCAGAAAGGGAAATACTGGGAAAACGGGAAATGGGTAGAGACCGAACCGCACGAGATCCATCAACCGCTCAACTATCCCAACATAGGCCCAAAAGAGTCGTACGTCATTTATCACGAAGAGCTGGAATCGCTTGTGAAAAATTTTCCAACCCTCAAGCGCGCACGTTTCTGGATGACCTTTGGACAAGAATACCTCACGCACTTACGCGTAATTCAAAATATCGGAATGGCACGCATCGACGAGGTGGAATATAACGGGCAGAAGATTGTACCCATCCAGTTCCTCAAAGCCGTTCTGCCCGATCCGGGCGAACTGGGAGAAAACTACACGGGCGAAACATCTATCGGGTGCCGTATCCGCGGAATTAAAGACGGAAAAGAGCGGACATACTATATCTACAACAATTGCAGCCATCAGGCCGCTTACGAGGAAACAGGAGCACAGGGTGTAAGTTATACCACGGGAGTTCCGGCAACCATAGGCGCGATGATGTTTATGCAGGGGCTATGGAAAAAACCGGGCGTGTTTAACGTGGAAGAATTTAATCCCGACCCGTTCATGGAACAGCTCAACAAGCAAGGCCTCCCCTGGCACGAATTGTTTGATGTGGATCTGGAAGTTTGATGTAAATCCTCACGTCATATGAAAGCCAAAAGTTTAGTAAATATCAGCGACTACGGCAAAGAAGATATCCTCCGGATACTGAAAGCAGCTACAGCGTTCAAAGCCAATCCCAACCGCGATTTATTGCAGGGAAAGGTATGCGCTACATTGTTTTTTGAGCCTTCCACGCGTACACGCTTAAGTTTCGAGACGGCCGTGAACCGGCTCAGGGGAAGAATTGTCGGATTTTCCGATGCAGCCACCAGCAGTTCCACCAAAGGGGAATCACTGAAAGATACCATCATGATGGTGGGCAACTACGCCGACCTCATTATCATGCGCCACCACCTGGAAGGATCGGCGCGCTATGCATCTGAAGTCTCTCCGGTACCGATCATTAACGCCGGTGATGGTTCCAACCAGCATCCCACGCAAACTTTGCTCGATTTATTCACCATCTACGAGACTCAAGGGACGATGGAGAACCTCACCATTACCATTGTGGGAGATCTGAAATACGGCCGTGCCGTGCACTCACTCATTCAGGGATTATCCCATTTCCATCCATCGTTCAACTTTGTGGCGCCGGAGGAATTAAAAATTCCCGAGAAGTACAAAGTGTTTTGTGACAACCTGAATATCCCTTACAGGGAATATACCGAATTTTCATCCGAAGCCATTGCTTCCGCAGATATTCTTTACATGACCCGGGTTCAGCGCGAACGTTTTACCGACCTGATGGAATACGAAAAGGTAAAGAACATCTATGTTCTTCACAATGAAATGTTGAACAACTCCAGGGATAACCTGAAGGTACTCCATCCGCTTCCGCGTGTGAAAGAAATCAATCAGGATGTGGATGAGAATCCAAAAGCCTATTATTTTCAACAGGCTGAAAACGGCGTTTATACCCGTCAGGCTGTCATCTGTGATTTGCTGGATATCCGTCTGGATTGAATAAGGTAGATTATCATAACAAACGTACAAGATGGGAAAAGAATTACAAGTAGCGGCACTGGAGAACGGAACGGCAATCGACCATATTCCGACCCGGGAGTTATTCAAGGTGGTTGCCTTGCTCCAGTTACAAAAGCTGGATAACCGGATCACTATCGGGAATAACTTAAAAAGTAGCAAGATGGGTGCAAAGGGAATCATCAAGGTCTCCAACAAATTCTTCAAGGAAGACGAGATAAACCGCATTGCACTGGTTGCCCCCAACGTCAACCTGAACATTATCCGGGATTACGAAGTGATTGAAAAGAAAAAAGTGACACTCCCCGATGAAATTATCGAAATTGTAAAATGCAATAACCCGAAATGCATCACCAATAACGAACCGATGAAAACCCGCTTCGAAGTGGTGGACAAAGAAAATGTGGTGTTGCAGTGCCACTATTGCGAATTGAAAATCAAGAAAGAAGAAATCGTTTTGAAGTAGTTGTGGGTAACACAAAATAGAAATGAAACAGAACTGGAAGCCGGGAACACTGATCTATCCCCTTCCCGCGGCAATGATATCGTGCGGAAGCCATCCCGACGAGTACAACATAATCACCGTCAGTTGGCTGGGAACCCTTTGCACCAATCCGCCGATGTGTTATATTTCCATTCGTCCCGAACGGCATTCGTACGAAATCATCAAGCGAAACATGGAGTTTGTTATCAACCTCACCACCGAAGAGTTGGCTCAGGCCACCGACTGGTGTGGGGTACGCTCGGGGAAGGATTACAATAAGTTCCACGAAACGGGATTAACACCTGCAAAAGCAGTAGCGGTGAACGCTCCCGTCATCGAAGAATCCCCGCTCTGCATCGAGTGCCGCGTAAAGGAAATCATCACGCTCGGATCGCACGACATGTTTATCGCCGATGTGGTAAACGTGCAGGCGGATGACAAGTATTTTGATGCCGAAACCGGAAAATTCGATATGCAAAACGCCAGGCTCCTCGCCTACTCGCACGGCAATTATTACGGACTGGGTGAACATATTGGAAAATTCGGATGGAGTGTGAAGAAAAAAAAATGATAAGAGTTAAATAAACCATATGCCCGTAAATTTACCCGATAAACTCCCAGCCATAGAGATCCTGAGCAAGGAACATATTTTCGTGATGAGCGACCTGCGTGCCTCCACGCAGGATATCCGTCCGTTGAAGATACTCATCCTCAACCTGATGCCGCTTAAGATCACTACCGAAACCGATTTAATAAGGCTGCTATCCAACTCTCCCCTGCAACTGGAAATTGAGTTTCTGGGATTGAAATCCCATACGCCTAAAAATACACCCATCGAGCATTTGCAGACGTTTTACAAAACGTTTCCTAAAGTAAAAGAAAGCTATTACGACGGCTTTATCGTTACCGGCGCACCCGTGGAATTATTGCCGTTCGAAGAAGTGCGGTATTGGCAGGAGCTGACCGGGATCTTCGATTGGGCCCGTACGCATGTGACCTCCACGTATTACATCTGCTGGGCAGGACAAGCGGCGATGTATCATTTTTATGGCATCCGGAAATATCCGCTGGACAAGAAAATTTTTGGAGTGTTCCCACATACCGTCAACGATAAAGCGTTCCCGCTTTTCCGCGGATTCGACGACGAGTTTTTTGCTCCACACAGCCGCCACACGACGGTTTCTGCCGAGGAGATTTCCCAACACCCCGAACTGACTATCCTCTCACAGTCTGAAGAAGCAGGAGTATACATCGTGGCCTCCCGCGGTGGACGTGAGTTCTACGTCACCGGGCATTCTGAATATTCACCCCTCACGCTACACAACGAATATACGCGTGATATGCAAAAGGGATTGGACTCGGTGGAACTCCCCAAAAACTATTACAAGGATAACGACCCACAAAAACAACCGGTTGTCTTGTGGAGAAGCCACGCAAACCTTTTGTTTATAAACTGGCTTAATTACTTTGTATATCAGGCAACTCCATTTGATTTGAAAAAGATAAAAGAGTTAGGGGATTTAACCTGACCCCGCCTGGATGAATGGAAAGATGAAAGCTCCACGAATCGTTGAACTTCTCGCCCCTGCCAAAAATAAGGAGATCGGAAAAGAAGCCATCCTTCACGGTGCCGATGCCGTCTACATAGGTATCTCGGGATTCAGTGCACGGATGGCTGCAGGAAACAGTATCGAAGATATTGCCGAGTTGGTGGAATTTGCGCATCAGTACAACGCCAAAGTGTATGTTGCGTTGAACACCATCCTTTACGACCATGAACTCTTACAGGTGGAGAAGCTCATCCGGGATTTATACCGTATACACGCCGATGCCGTTATCGTCCAGGACATGGGCATTTTGCAACTGAACCTGCCTCCTATCCCGCTCCACGCCAGCACGCAGACCGATAATCGTACCGTGGAAAAAGTGCAGTTTTTAGAAAACGCGGGATTCACACAGGTAGTGCTTGCACGGGAATTATCCCGGGATCAGATTGCCGAAATTTCGTCACAAACCAGCATTGCGCTGGAGGTTTTTGTTCACGGTGCCCTCTGTGTTTCCTACAGCGGGCAATGCTACATCAGCCAAGCCATAACGGGTCGGAGCGCCAACCGCGGAGAGTGTGCACAAATTTGCAGGCTACCTTTTGATTTGCAGGATGCCGATGGGCGTATTGTTCGAAAAAATGCACACCTGCTTTCCTTAAAAGACTTCAATCAGTACGATAACCTCGAAGAGCTGCTGGATGCCGGCGTTTCATCGCTCAAGATAGAAGGACGGCTGAAAGACGTTACGTATGTTAAAAACGTAGTTGCTGCCTACCGGCAGCGATTGGACAGCATTTTCAGGAAACGGCCCGAGTATGTGCAAGCTTCATCGGGGAGAAGCGAAATCAATTTTACACCCAATTTATCAAAGAGTTTTAACCGGGGATTTACCCACTATCTTTTCAACGGCAGGCAACACGATATCGGCTCTTTCGAATCTCCCAAATCCATCGGTGAATTTGTGGGAACGGTAAAAACCGTGGGCAGAAACTGGCTTTCGTTAAGCACAACACTCACCATTAACAACGGTGACGGATTGTGTTTTATGGATAAAGACGGGTTAAATGGTTTTCGCGTAAACCGCTCTGAAGGCGGCAGGATTTTTCCGGCCGTAATGCCCGGCCTCAGCGCAGGAACAAAGGTGTATAGAAATTACGATCACGACTTTGAAAACTGGTTAACCAAAAAAACAGCGGAGCGAAAAATTGCTGCGAATATTTTTATCCGAGAGATCCCTACCGGGTTCGCATTACAAATCTCTGACGAGGACAACCACTCCTACACGTTTTCAGTAATTCTAGAAAAGCAGACCGCGCAAAAGCCGCAACAGGAAAATATCCGTACTCAGCTCTCCAAAACGGGAACTACCCTGTTCAGCGTAAAATCCATCGACATCCGGTTTTCCAAGGAGTGGTTCATCCCCTCCTCCCTGCTAGGAGAATGGCGTAAACAACTGATTTCAGGTTTACTAGCGGTCAGAAAAATCAATTACCGGCAGGAACGCAGCCCGATCCCACCCACAACACACGCTTATCCCGAAAAAGAGCTTACCTACTTAGGTAACGTCTCCAACAGCAACAGCGGTTCTTTTTACTTACAACACCGGACGAAAATTTTACAACCCGCATTTGAACAAGTTCAGCAAAAAAACGTTCCACTCATGTTCACCAAACATTGCATCAAGTTTGCATTGGGTTGGTGTCCGCGTGAGACCAAAGAGAAAGCCGGTTTTCGTGAGCCGTTCTATCTGATCAATCAACAGAACAAATTAAAACTCTCGTTCGATTGCCGGAAATGCGAAATGCGGGTTTCTCTTGAAAATCAACAATAATCGGTTGTAGATTCGGATTATGAAAATAAAAGCCCGAATCCGTCAAAAAATGACTAAAAATCGTCACATAAAAAAATCCAAAATAGTTTCTAAGTATGGCAGTTTTTTCTTTCCTAAAAAATCACAGAAGTCAAATCCAATCCCTTAACCCCGCGGATTTCAAAACAATCATCGCCGGTAAGGATGTTCAGCTTATAGACGTCCGGACTGCTCAGGAATATGCGCAAGGCACCATAAACAGAGCCCGGTTAATGGATGTTTCCTCCATGGATTTTGAGCAAGAAATAGAAAAACTCGATAAATCCTGTCCTGTAGCCGTTTTCTGCCACAGCGGGGCACGAAGCATGTATGCCGCCAAGGTATTGGTTAAAAAAGGATTTCCTGCCGTTTACAACCTCAGGGGAGGAATTGTTTTCTGGAAGTAAATTTTTCTCTCCCGTTCACTTGTGGATGGCCTTGTCCATGGCATCGAAACCGGCTTCAAAAAATATTTCCGAAACGGTGGGATGAGCGTGAATGGTATGGGCCACGTCGTAAACCGTGGCTTCGACTTTCAGGTATGCGCCGGCTTCGGCAATCATATCGGTGGCATTCTCAGCCACAACCTGAACCCCCAGGACCTGCCCGTATTTCTTATCGGAAAGCAGCCGGATCAAACCCTCCGTATTGTTTTCAATCAGTGCCTTCCCATTTGCAGACAGCGGAAACTCGCTTATTTTGTAATCGTAACCTTCCTCCTTAATTTTTTGTTCCGTCATCCCGATCTGAGCGATTTCGGGCGTGGTATACATGTTTATCGGATAAGTGGAGTAATCAAAATGGGCTTGTATCCCTTTTATGGCGTTTATGACGTGAATCCCTTGAGCCGAAGCCATGTGTGCCAGAAAACTTCTTCCGGCGACATCACCGATGGCATAAACCCCATCGATACTGGTCTGGAAATTATCGGTTGTTTTGACAAATCCGCGTTCCGTGAGCTGCAGGGGTGTTTCGCTTTCCGGGATAATTGCCTTGCGCGAATTGCAATTAACGATCAGGTCGCATTTTACTTTCTTACCACCAACAGTCAGTCCTCCATCCGCATATTTCTCCGGATAGGCATCCGTGATCAGTTCAATGTTATCGGATGCCAGTTTCTTCGTGATGTACTCGACAAGAAAGGTATCCAATCCGTCCAGAAAGTAACCGCTGTTGGTAACCAGCGTAACGTTTTTATGGATAAGCCTGAAAAACTGGGCCATCTCGACCGAGGAAATGTGGTTACCGGTAACGACAATGTTCTCCGGAAAAGCCTCCCTTTCAAACAGGTTTTCCATCTCCACGACAGGAGCATTGGAGAATGCATCGCCCATCGGTTTCGGCTTTGAACCGGTTGCGATGATGATGTGCTTTGCCGAAATTTTTTTATCGTCAACCCACACAGAGCGGTCCGACCCTATTCGGGCGGTTCCACTTATCACTTCAATGCCATTTTTTTTAAGCAGGAAATTTACCCCTGCCGTCAGTTTCCGGGTGATGCGTTTCGACCTTGACTTCACCTTGTCCCAGTTAAAGGCAATTTTACCGGTATCTATTCCATCAATACCAAAATCCTCAATCTCTCCCAGTTTTTTAAACTTCTTCGCACTTTCCAGAATAGCCTTTGTAGGAATACAACCCCAATTGAGGCACATTCCCCCGATATACTGTTTTTCCACGATAGCTGTTTTCAAACCCACCTGCCCCGCCCGGATGGCGGCTACATAACCGGATGGTCCGGCACCGATGATCAATACGTCGTAATCCATACTATGAGTTGTTTTGTGTTTCAAATAAGGTGTGTTATTCCATCAGTAACGCCATGGGATCGGCAAGATATTCCATTACCTTGTTGATAAACCGGGTAACTTCTCCCCCATCAACGATACGGTGATCTACCGAGAGCGACAATGCCATTACACGGCCTACAACAATGGCATCGTCTTTCACCACAGGGGTTTTGAGGATCCTGCCCACTCCCAAAATAGCCGCCTGGGGATAATTAATCACCGGCGTGGCAAATATTCCTCCGATGGAACCGTAGTTGGTAATGGTAAATGTTCCGCCTTTCATGTCTTCCAGGGTAAGGTCTCTTTTTCTGGCTTTCTCCGATATTTCGTCGATGCGTTGAGCAATTTCAAAAATGCTTAAACGGTCGGCATCCCTAACAACAGGGACCACCAGTCCGGCAGGGGTATCCACGGCCAACGCTATGTTATAGCGGTTGTTGAAGATCATCCGGTCATTCTCCAAGTCGATCTGCGAATTTAACTGCCTGTGTTGCTTGAGGGCATTGACGACAGCCTTTACAATAAAAGCGAGGTAGGTCAGCTTAACCCCTCTTTCGGCAAATTTCCCCTTATACTTCTCCCGAACCCTTACCAGATCGGATATCTCCACTTCTTCGAACAACGACATGTGGGCAGCGTTGTGCTTGGACTGGATCATGTTCCGGGCAATAGCCTTGCGGATCTGGGTAAGGGGCTCATAAGTTACCTCATCGTCCTCTTGTTCCGAAACCCGGAGGGAGGATGGCTTTCTGACGGACTTATGGTTTTCAACATCTGCTTTTGTGACCCGCCCCGAAGGCCCTGTGCCACAGACTTCATTTATATCGATGCCTAAATCCCTGGCCATAGCCCGCGCAACGGGCGTAGACAAAGCTTTACGGCGTGGTTTTTCCGTTACGGGAGGCTGCTCCGTTGTGCCTTCGTTGCTCGCAGGCAAAAAAGCATTTCGCGAAGCCACCTCCATCGTACCCACCACCGTTTCGGCTTTCTCCTCCGGTTCAGGGTCAAATCCTCTTTTCGCCTCGGCCTGAGCCTCTTCCGCAAAAACTCCTTCTATTTCAATTTCAACTAGCGGGCTGCCTACTTTTATGACATCACCTACTTCTCCAAACCGGGCAGCAACTATTCCCGTTCTCGGTGACGGAATATCGGCCACTACCTTGTCGGTTTCCATCTTCACCAAGGAATCGCCCGTACTTACCGCCTGTCCTTTCATAACGTACCACTCCAGGATGGTTCCTTCCTCGAGTCCCTCTCCTATATCGGGAAAATTAAAAATATACCTCATTTAAGTTCGTTTAATCATTTATGGTTTGAACATTAATTGTAATTGGCCTACGGCGAAATTCACTTCGTGTTACTCGCTTCGCACAGTTACTTCATTCATGCTGTTTTTAAAACTTAACCGTTTTTTCTATTTCATAAAAAATCCTTTCGGGAGTTATCATAAAATATTTCTCACCTTGCGCCAACGGAATAATGGTATCAAAACCCATCACCCTTTTTGGAGGTGCTTCCAGGTAGAGGAAAGCCTCTTCGTTGGCTATGGCTATCAACTCCGAACCCACGCTGAATGATCGTTGTGCTTCTGCCACAACCACTAACCGGCCTGTTTTCTGCAACGAGTTCCGGATGGTCTCCTTGTCTATGGGATAGATCGTCCGGAGATCGATTAACTCCACCGATATACCTGCCTCCTTCGCCATTACCATTGCCCGCTGGCATTCGCGAATCATCGCTCCGAAAGCCACGACGGTAACATCTGTACCCTCGGTAAGCACGCTGGCTTTTCCAATTGGAATGGTAAATTTACCGGTAACCACCTCCTGCTTGATGGCCCTATAGATTCGTTTGGGCTCCATAAAAATAACCGGATCGTCACTTTCAATAGCAGATATCAGCAACCCTTTTGCATCGTGCGGCGTTGAAGGAACCACTACTTTTAAACCGGGAATATGGCTATAAAGTGCTTCGGGGCTTTCCGAATGGTGTTCGATGGCATTGATGCCTCCACCGTAGGGAAACCGGATGACCATGGGAATCCTGAACCTTCCGCGTGAACGGTTGTGCATGCGCGATACATTGGAGATTATCTGATTAAATGCAGGATAGGAAAACCCTTCGAATTGCATTTCCACCACGGGCCGTAAGCCGGAAAGGGCCATACCCACTCCTGTTCCCACGATAGCCGACTCCGCCAGAGGCGAATCGAACACACGCTCCACACCGTATTTTTTCTGCAACCCCTCGGTTACCCGGAATACTCCTCCCACAACTCCTACATCTTCCCCATAAACCACAACACCATTATCCTCGGCAAGCTTAATATCCAACGCGTTGTTGATCGCCTGAACCATTGTCATTACGCTCATTTTCGATTCCCTTTCCAAGCTAAAAATTGTTGATATTCTTCTTTCTGTTTTTTCAGGTCGTCAGGCATTTCCACATACATGTAATTGAAAACATCCTCCAAAGCATACGGGGCAACGTTTTCAGCATCCAGAAATTGTTTCTCCACTTCTTTTTTATACTGCTCCCTCAGCTTTTCTTCGTTCTCCCTAAATATCCCTTTGTGTTCCATAAATTTTTTCAACCGGAACAACGGATCCGACAGCTCCCACGCTGCCTCCTCCTCTTTTGTCCGATAGCGGCTGGGATCGTCGGAAGTGGTATGGGCGCCACACCTGTACGTAAGTGCCTCAATAAGCACCGGCCCTTTACCGGTTCGCGCATGTTCCGATGCCTTTTGGTAGACCAGGTACATGGCGAAGAAATCGTTTCCGTCGACTTTGATGCCCGGAATGCCAAACGCTACCGATTTAACAGCTAAATTTATGGATTTGGTTTGCGTGGTTACCGGAACGGAAATAGCGTACTGGTTGTTTTGTATGGTAAACACTACCGGGACCTGCCACACACCGGCAAAGTTCAACGCTTCGCTGAAGTCACCTTCCGACGTACCGCCATCCCCAATATAAGTAAACACAATATCGCCTTCCTTCCTGTATTTAATGGAATATCCTATCCCAACGGCATGGGGCAACTGTGTACCGATAGGAACGTTTATGGGTAATACACGCGGGGCATTTTTAAAGTTACTCCCCTGTTCGTTGCCGTTGTAATACAGGAAAATCTCTTTCATTGTAACGCCTTTAGCCAACATTAGCCCCACTTCCCTAAAAGCAGGAACGAGCCAGTCGTTTTCGCGTATCACGTTGCCGGCCGCAATATGAATAGCTTCTTGTCCTTTGTTGGGGGGATAAGTGAACATGCGTCCCTGGCGTTGAAAGGATACAGCCATCTCATCGGCTACCCGTTCAAAGAGCATGGCTTTCCAGGCTTTCACAATAGTATCGTCGGATATTTCCGGGAATAGGTCGGGACGTAAAATACGACCATCGTTATCGATAATTCTGAGGATCTTATCTTCCGATGGATTGAACTCTTCAAAAATCATAAGGTCTTATCTTTAGCTGCATTCATCTCGTCAGAAAACATACGAAAGTGAATTATTTGGAATGATTTTAAAATGTAAAACTACAGACTATAACGAATAACTTGGTTTAAGGTTTGCACAAACCGTAAATTTATTCATTTTCCGGCACTGTTTATCGTTATTTTCGGAATTTTGTTCACTTCTTCAGTCTCAAGTTAAGGCTTGACGACCTGTTAAGCCGCTTAAGCCAGAGACTTTGTCCATAACATTCGTTTAATTCACCAATATTGCTTAGTTTTGTACATCTCAACCATTAAAATACAACACAATGAAACAGATCATCGGAATAGATTTGGGTGGAACCACCATCAAAGGCGGTTTAATAGAAGGGCAAAACCTGGTAAAAGAAGAGGTGGCCGATACACGGGCACCGGAAGGCGGGGAAGTTACTTTAACTGTGCTGAAAGACATTATCCGCAAGTTGAAAACCGATAAAATCCATGCCATAGGGATTGGCGTCCCGAGCGTTGTGGATCGTACCCAAGGCATCGTTTACCACGTACAAAACATCAAAGATTGGAATGAGGTACACCTGAAGCAGCTGCTAGAAAAGGAATTCAACATACCGGTACACATCGATAACGACGCCAACTGTTTTGCCAAGGGAGAACGTATTTACGGACTTGGCCGGGATTTTGAGAATTTTGTCGGAATTACTCTGGGCACAGGCGTGGGCGGTGGAATAATACAAAAAGGGAACCTGCTGAGCGATGCCAACTGCGGATCGGGAGAATTTGGAGAAATGCCTTACCTGGACGGTATCCTCGAGCAATATTGTGGAAGCTTTTTCTTCACAAACAACTACGGTACAACGGGATATGAAGTCGCCCGGAAAGTAGGGCAGAACGATAAAAAAGCGTTGGAAATCATGCATGAATATGGAAAACATATTGCTGTACTGGTAAAAATGATTGTTCTTACCGTTGATCCGCAAGCCATTATCTTCGGAGGTGCGATTGCCAAATCGCTTCCTTTATTTAAAGAATCGATGTACGAACACTTGAACGACTTTCCCTACCCCAATTCCATCAAAAACCTGAAAATACTGGGATCGGAACTAAACCATCCCGGAATTCTGGGAGCAGCGGCATTGTGTTACTGATGGTTCTACTTCAAATTCGATTTATTGAAAACATTCCCGGGAATACGTTGGTTGAACGAAATTTCGCTTATGGTAAACTCTGTTCCTTTTCCGTCTTTCAGCACATCCTTGTAGACCGTTTTCATTGGATACCAACGTCCTTGTATCTGCCGTATATCCGATAAAGCAATCTCCTTCAATTGCTTTCCGCTTTTGGCAAACAGTTGCATCTTGATCGGGACGAACCGTTCCTGATCGACCCATAATTTCCGGGAGTAATAATTAATATCGCTTATCCTGGCGGTCATGTCAACCACCCAGCATTTTCTACCGTTTATTGTTTCTTCTCCGGTAACTACGGCATTATATTGCTCCTGCATTGGTGTATCGTTCATCATATCCTCGTAAGACAAGTCGCTTCCCATAACCGACTGACGCAGCATGTGACCCGAAATCTGGATGGTGCGGTCGGTCGATGGTGAGTAAAGCCACAGTTGATTATCGAGTTTCAACATTTTGGTTCCTTTCTCCCTTGCCGGCGAGAGATATTCAGTAAAGGCCTTCTTGTCGCCTTCCATCCATGTTTTCAACGTCATCGTACGCGTGGCGCGTGCACTGTTCACCTGCATCGAAGCCGTCATGACAGTTGTTTCTGACGACATATTGACATCTATCTTGTCCAACAGGGAATTTCCCGAAGGGTAATTTTGTGCATACAATAAGGGGCTGAAAAAAGAGAGGAATATTACTATCGTTTTTTTGTTCATTGCTTGAATGTCTTCAGTGTTGTTAAATCTTTTTTATCCCTGCCTCAAGGTTTCACACAGTCTACAGGTAGCCGTTTCCGCACGACTCTCATTTTGCCCTGGCTACCCACAGGTCGCCTTGGAGGCATTCCAATTAATTCTGTAACTCTTTAAATAAGTTAGCCGTCTGTCGTTTATAAATCCCGACTCCCGACAACATGGCTCCAATAACCGTCGAAAAAATTCCTGGGATAAACCCGATAAACCAGGTGAAAGGAGTTATCTGTGTTCGTAACGTGTCGGAAATCATCAACGATGAGTTATTCATCATGCTACCCACGTTGATGCCGTATTCCTGCATCAACCACGATGCCGATAATCCCAGCATTGAGCCGAAAATAGTTCCGATAATTCCTACCAATGCGGCTTCCCCGATAAGCGACCTGTAAATTTCCGATTTATTTTCGCCAATAGCCATCCGCAGTCCGAACTCACCGTATCTCCTCAAGCCGCTAATCAAACCGGCATTCCAAAGTACGATAGACATGGCAAAAATAAAAACCAGAATGATGAATCCGGCGATATTTTTGATAAAAGCGTAAGAGAAACCCATCAAGCCGTTGTCCGAAAGGGAAGACATCACCGGTGCGAACTTATCTTCGTCGTTTTCATACCGTTTGTTGAAATCTGTTTTTGTTGCAACAGCTTGTCTATCGTTGTACAACTTGTTTTTAGAGAAACCGAGTAGGGTTCCCGCAGCATCCTCCATATTCAAGGCTGCCTTCACGTCGCGTATATCGGCAATCATCATTCCCCGGTCGAGTACATTTACTCCAAAATGCAACGAACCGGCCACCGTAAAATTGTACATAGCCATTTCGCCAAACATGGTGGAAGAAATCAGTGTAACCTTGTCGCCCAGACTTAGGTACAATTTTTCGAAAAGTTCATCGCTGACCAGTATTTCTCCGGCTTTGGAAGGAAACCGTCCCTTCACCAGCAGTTTTTTGAGTTCCATACGGGTGGCTTCACCATCCGATTGCAGCAGATCGACGCCTTTTCCCATCACCGTGCCTTGCATTTTCGTATTTCCCGAACTATCAGGCACGTCCAACAACCCACCGAAATCAATCCGCTGCACCCAATCGTATTCGGGATAGAGCCTTTCAAGGCTTTTTTCCAACGTATCAACACCCACAAGCGCCAGATCGTTGGGCAATTGCGAAAAATTATCGGCATAGGCCCTGGTTTCCACCCTTACGTGACCCTCGGAGAAATTAGCCGTTTTTTCCAGACTCTCGCCAAGCACACCGCTCAAATAAGCATGCATGAACACGGTAATCATCACCCCCAGTGTCACAACAACAACCGGCAAGAGGCTCCGGCTTCGATCCCGCATTAATCCTTTTAACAGAAACTTTAACATAGTTTTTTTATTAGATGCCAGGTATCAGACCGCTTCGCTGACAGAAGTCTAATGGCTAATTTTCTGAAACCTGATGCCTGACATCGGATGTTTACTTTATTGTATTTTCCCCTTGATGGCATCGGTCGGATTCATTTTTACAATTTTCCGGGCAGGGAGATAGCTTACCCATGCCGTGATTAAAATAATAAACAGGATGGTTCCGATAATAAGTTTAGGGGAAAATGCCGGATAAATCTTGTCGGCTATGGCAACCCCGAAATCACTTGTGCCGGATGGCATCGGGATACCGTTTACAGCAAAATAAAGAAACATGGGAACGCCGTAAACAGCACCGAGAGCGATGGCAAGGATAGCATTCATGGTCCCTTCGAGCGTAAACAAACCCATCACTTCTTTTTTAGTCATTCCGAGGGCCACAAAGGTGCCGATCTCGCGCTGGCGATAGAAGATGGAAAGCGTTTGTGTATCGAAAACAGCCAACAAAGCCAACAACAGGAAGATCACGTAAAAAACGCTTTGTCCAACGGTTTTTGATCGCAAGGTCTCCCTCAGCGGTCGAGTGAGTTCATCTACGTCCTTGAAATTCCAGCCGTCAACCGGCACGACGCTCACCTCTTTCGATTTAACAAGAAGGCTAACTTTACCAGAATTCAGCGTTATCTTCTGCAATATGTCAAGCGGAAGCCAGATCTGCCCGGCGTCTACCGTCGGAACAAATGTTCTGAATACGCCGGCAATGCGAATATCCCGCGCTTCGAAAGTACCGTTGGCATCGCGCCACCGTAGCGTTACAATATCGTTTTCCGTCAGTCCAGACTGGTGTGCCATATTCGATCCGATAATTGCCGGGATATCGGCGCTGTCAGTCGGGTTCATCAACAACGACGTGGGAAGCTCCAGCAATTGTTGTCCGGAGCGGATGCCTTTCATCAACACCGGCATGCTCCGGCCCGACGGATAAATAGTGCCGGCAACTATCAGAACAGGCTCAACTTGTCCGGTTTCGTATTGGTTGACAAGCTGTTTCGGGATAATCGACACAGCGCTGTCCAGTGTAAAGGGATCAAACGGGTCGTAATTCGCATTCCAATACTGCCCGTCGGCAATTTCCCATTTTACGGTATCGGACATAGCCTGCCTATCCCAGCCCTGCAAAATCGCCTGCATAAAAATGATCAACACGAACGCAATCGACAGCACAAAAACGTTCAGCCACGTTTTCAGCCCGTTGCCAATGAGGTTTCGGAAGACTAGTTTCAATATTTTCATACCTCACTTTTCTTATTGTAACTCCGACTTTTGCCTGCTGATATCTTTTACAATACGGCCATCTTCCAAATGTACGATTCGCTTCAGGTAGCTGATCACTTTTTCATCGTGCGTGGCAAAAATGAAACAGGTTTTCAGTTCTTCGTTCAGTTTCACCATGGTTTTCAGAATGCGGTGCGAATTGTCAGCATCCAGATTAGCAGTCGGTTCGTCAGCCAATACCAGTTTCGGACGTTTTACCATCGCCCTTGCAATCGCCACCCGTTGACACTCCCCTCCCGATAATTGAGGCGGTCGGGAATTTATTTTCGAAGTCAATCCCAGCCATTCCAACGTCTCCATCACCCGTTTTTTGCGTTCCCCATAAGATAGGTTAAGCAACAACAACGGAAACTCCACATTTTCAAAAACCGTGTAAACAGGTAGCAAGTTGAAACTTTGAAAGATAAAACCCATTTCCTCCTTCCTCAGCTGTGCAGCTTGCCTGGGAGTAAGGTTCCCTGCGTTCCTGTCCAACACGTTTACCCGACCTTCAGACGGTTTATCGAGTGTTCCAATAATGTTCAAAAACGTAGTTTTCCCCGAACCGCTTGGCCCAACCAGGCCCATAAACTCACCTTCCGATACGGTTAAGTCAATACCCTTCAACGCCGTAAAGAATCCTGAAAAGCCTATCGGAAACCTCTTAACCAGTCCGTTAACATCAACAATCAAGTTGTTTTTGCTGTCCATAAATTTAGTGCTTTTATCTTTATCGAAGTTTTTCACCGTAAGAAACCGCATGTTGCGTCTTACAGTTTCTAAAAATTATAACTCGCCATTAATTGGATGCCTTTTCCCATAAACAGATTCTTGCCCCCTGCCTGCCCGCCCAACGGCAAGTTTATCTCAGGATTCCAAAAGCCCATCAGATAAAAACTCCATTTATCGTATGTCCTGGCCCAGCTGATATAGTTCAACCACATATTCAAATCGTTACCGACATAGAAAAACATTGCCGTCAGGTTATCCAGAACCGAGACCGGATACGAGAGCATTTCTCCAATCACGTTCAAGTTCATACCTTTTCGCATAAATCCATCTCCGGTATGGTAACGAAAATACTCCACCGTTAACCCCAATCCGTTTCCTAACGGGAAAGTGTAATCCATCCCTACGTTTATGGCATCCTGATGGAGTGCCATCTTGTAATTATTCTTCTGCAACCGGGTAAAACTGGTTTCAAACCACAAGCCAACCCCCACGTCCCACCGCCCATCCAGTCCGAGACGGTTTTCGTCCAGCAGCGTATTCTCCGGAACATCCGGCAACAAATGGTGCACATCTGTTTTTCGATGATGAGTACTTACGCCCATTTCACCGGCGAAAGCCGGGAACTCAAATCGCCCACCAATTTCGGGACGACGGCGGGCACTACCGATTAACTCCCAACCTTTTGGCCGTTTGTTTCCAAGTAGCGACCAAAGCCAGACGGAAGCATTGTTTTCGAAAAAATACTTGCCCAGAATGCCGTACACGCCGTCTGTCAGTTGCAACGGGTCACGTACATCCATAGCGTCGAACCACATCAGCGGACGAAACATGCGGGCTGTACCGAAATTGATTTTTTGCAAACCGCCGCGCAGCTCCCAGTTTTTGCCCGAATAGCGTAACCAAACCCGGTAAGGTTTTAGTTTTCCTTCCTTATTGATATAATCCCACCCTGTAAAATTTAACAGCCCATAGAGGTGGACAGATGCTTCAGCATCGAGTTTTGAATTTTCTCCCCAACTAAAGTTTCCGAGCAATACAGGCAAAAAACGGCAACCAGGCTGCCAATTCACCGAATTGGAGAGTTGCGTTGTTTCCCATCCGGTTATCTGTCCGTTTAAAACAAAATGAATTCTGTGCAAACCATCGTCAGAAACGGAACCGGCACTATCCGACGGTTCTTGTGCGTGTAAAGGAAAAACAGCAATGAACAACAGGGTTATAAACGACATTTTCCGTCACATTTTGATCACCACATCTACGGCCGAAAGATGATGTCCTCGCCCCATAAGCGGATTCAAGTCCATTTCTTCAATCTCAGGAACAAGTACTAGAAGGTCAGATACTTTACATATCACTTCGGCAAAAACTTCTTCGCTTATGCCCTCTTTTCCGCGGGCACCCTGGATCAACTTATATGACTTCAGCGAACGGATCATCCGCAACGCTTCCGTCCGTGTGACGGGTGCCAACGTATACTGGATATCTTTAAGGATTTCAACAAAAATCCCCCCTAAGCCACACGTAATGATATGGCCGAATCCCGGCTCTTTTTTCACACCGATAAGTACTTCCAGTCCCCGTTCCATCTGGCAAACTTCTACCCCGGCAGCGTTTTTTATTCCGATCAACCGTTTGAAATTTTCTCTAACGGCCTCCAGGGTTACCACATCCAGCACAACGCCCCCTACATCTGATTTATGCGCAGGACCCACCACTTTCATCACCAACGGAAAACCTAATTCCTGCGCCGCATTTATTGCTTCTTCCTCCGTTGAAATGAATTTATTTCTAGGACGGCTCACACCCATTAGATCCAACAACTCAAATCCCACATGGCTATCTATCAGCCCTTTTCTGTCTTTTAATAAAGCTTTAATTTTCTTTTCATTTTTTAGCTTTCCTGTCTCTTTCTCCTCAACAGGCGCAACATACCGGCTTTCGTTCAGCAGCGCATTACCCAACACAAATTCATCTTCGAAGAATACTCCGCCTTCATCTACAAATTGATCCATCTCTTCCTTAGCGTTAAGGATAGATGGCAGTATGGTATATATGGGTTTAAGGCAGCTGTTCTGTTGTTCACGGATTACCCGGTAAGTGTCAATGTTGGAGAACAATCCCGGACTACCAAAAATAACCACAATTCCATCAATGCTTTCCAACCTGTCACAAAAACGGATGCATTTTTCCAATTGTTCGGCTGTCCCCGTAGCGAGAATATCTATTGGATTGGCAGTAGAGGCACCTTCGAACAGTTCGTCACGCAAATTCCTCATCAGCTCGTCGGATAAGCGGGGCACCTTCATCCCGCCGGTAGAGAGAACATCCGTTAGCATAACCCCGGGGCCTCCGGCATGTGTGATAATGGCTATACGTTTCCCGGTTAGTTTGGGATGTTGGAGCACAGCCCCCATGGCCGTCAGTTCACCACGGCTGTTGCATCGGACAATGCCTGCTTTCCGGAACAACGCATCAACTGCCATATCCGAATTCAGCATAGCACCCGTGTGGGAGGCAGCAGCACGGCCTCCGGCATCGGATATTCCTGATTTTACAGCAGCCAGACGACAACCCTTGCCAATAAGTTCCCGCGCATTTTTTAATAGGAGTTGTGGTTTTTTAATGCTTTCGATGTACATCAAGATTGTTTGGGGCGACTTCCCTTCCTCATACGTTTCATTCAGGTATTCCACCACATCTTCTACGCAGGTTTGAACTGCATTTCCTACCGAGAATACGGAAGAAAAAGTAAGCCCTTTGCTCAATGCCGATTCCAGGATAAATACACAAGTAGCTCCTGAGCTGGAAACAAGTGCTGTGCCTCCCCACTCCATTTTCGGTACGGGAGAGACGAAAACCGACTGATGATATGGATTCATAACCCCGATGCAGTTGGGGCCAATCAGCGTTGCCTGATGCTTGTCCGCCAGGAGCGCCATCTCTTTCTCCATTTTTTTACCTATCGGTCCCATTTCGGAAAATCCGGCAGAGAGCACAACGACAGCTTTGGTATTTTTCTCTTCAAGAAGGCTTTTTATAACCGGGACACACAGGTTGGCCGGAATAGCCAGGATGGCCAGATCGATCTGTGGCAGTTCCGATACATTCCTGAAGGTTTGCACCCCCTGAATGTTTTCGTGCTTTGGGTTTACAGCATAGAGGCCTCCTTCAAACGTTCCGTTTTTCACGTTATAAAGTGCTTTTCCGCCGGGTTTTTCGATGTTCTCCGAAGCACCGATCACGGCAATGCTTTTCGGGTTTATCAGTTGGAGCGTTATCATATATAATTCAGAATTCAACCGTTAGAGGCCAGAAAACGACAGATAAAGTATCATTTCGAAAGTCCAAAGTTACAATTTTCCAACAAAAAACGTAATTTTTACGTATAATTTGTGAAGTTAAATTTATTATCTTTGCATCCAAACTAAACAAATCTATAATAAAAAATGAAAAAAGTTTTTTTTATGCTATCAACCCTTTTTCTGTTGGCTGCCTGCACAGGCAACAAATCAGAAACCTCGCAGGTATCTGCTGAACCGGATCTGCCGGATTCCACTTTCCAGTATAAAGTTGACCGGTTCGCCGATGTGGAAATACTCCGTTATTATGTCCCGGGATTTAAGACTTTGCCTTTAGCGCAAAAAGAATTAATCTATTACCTGTCTCAAGCAGCTCTTGAAGGACGCGATATCCTATTCGACCAGCATAACCGGTACAACCTGACTATTCGTAGGGTATGCGAAGGCGTTTATGAAAATTACATGGGCGACAAATCTTCGGAGGACTGGAAGAACTTCGAAACTTACCTGAAACAGATTTGGATGGCAAACGGCATCCATCACCACTATTCCGAAGATAAAATCCTGCCGAAATTTTCGCAGGACTATTTCGTGTCGATCGTCAAAGGGGTGGACCCCGGCCGTATGCCTTTCCGCGACGGAATGGCAGCCGATTTGACATTGAAGGAAATCCTTCCGGTGATGTTCGACGCCAACGTGATGCCTAAGAGAATGAACCAGTCTGCCGGAGCCGATATTGTAGCAACATCGGCAGTGAACTTCTACGAAGGGGTGACCCAAAAAGAGGTAGAAGATTTCTACAACACAATGAAAGATCCGAACAACCTCACGCCGGTTTCCTACGGATTAAACAGCAAGGTTGTGAAAAAAGACGGTGTTGTATCCGAACAAGTGTGGAAGTTGGGTGGAATGTATGACAAAGCCATTGAGCGCATTATCGGATGGCTGGAAAAAGCAGCCGGTGTCGCTGAAAATGAGCAGCAGAAAGAAGTCATCAACACGTTGATTTCCTATTACAGGTCGGGTGATCTAAAAACATTCGACGATTACTCGGTTAAATGGGTAACCGATACCGCTTCGCGCATAGATTTTGTCAACGGTTTTATAGAGACCTATACCGATCCGCTGGGAATGAAAGCAACCTGGGAATCCATGGTGAACTTCAAAAGCGAAGAAGCGTCCAAACGTACGCAACTTATCAGCGATAACGCACAGTGGTTTGAGACCCACTCACCCATTGACGACAAATTTAAAAAAGAAGAGGTAAAAGGCGTATCGGCAAAAGTAATCACGGCAGCCATCCTGGGAGGAGACTGCTATCCGGCAACCCCCATTGGAATAAATCTTCCCAACGCCAACTGGATTCGCCGCGACCACGGATCAAAATCGGTGACTATCGACAACATTACATCGGCTTACGACAATGCGGCTCAGGGAAGCGGGTTCAACGAGGAGTTCATGTGGAGTGATGCCGAACGTGAACTGTCGAAAAAATACGGTTCGTTAACCGATAACCTGCACACCGACTTGCACGAATGCCTTGGACACGGATCGGGCAAACTACTTCCCGGTATTGACGGCGATGCACTGAAAGCCTATGGATCTCCTTTGGAGGAGGCCAGAGCTGATCTGTTCGCCTTGTATTACCTGGGCGACGCAAAAATGGTGGAACTGGAGCTTCTTCCCGATGCGGAGGCATACAAAGCCGAGTATTACAAGTACATCATGAACGGTGCCATGACACAACTGACGCGCATCCAGCCCGGAAAAGACATTGAACAAGCACACATGCGCAACAGGGCCCTTATATCGAACTGGGTGATCGAAAACGGAAAAACCGAAAACGTAGTGGAGATAAAGCAGCAAGACGGCAAAACATTTGTTGTGGTAAACGATTACGCGAAACTACGCGATCTATTTGGCAAGCTGCTTTCGGAAGTGCAACGCATCAAGTCGGAAGGCGATTTCGAAGCAGGCAAAAAACTCGTGGAATCGTACGGTGTGAAAGTGAATCAGGCGTTGCACAAAGAAATCCTGGAGCGCTACGCCAGATTGGACCTGGCTCCCTACAAAGGTTTTGTAAATCCGGTTTATAAGCTAGTAACCGACGAAAGCGGCAAGGTGTCTGATGTAACGATCTCATACGATGAAAACTATGTTGATCAGCAGTTACGTTATTCGAAACAATACTCCGTACTTCCCCTGAAGAATTAAAGGAGTCTCGCGTTACAAGAGTTAAAAAAATGCACTCAATGAGTGCATTTTTCTTTATAGTTATATATTTGTCCGAGCTTTCTAAGTAAAAGAATAAACATGACCTACCCCGAAACATTGGAATACCTCTACATCCAAATGCCCGAATACCAACGCGTCGGGCACCTCGCCTATAAGCCAGGATTGGGAAACAGCCTCCGACTCGATGCCGTTTTCAATCATCCGCACCAACACTACAAAACCATTCACATCGGAGGAACCAACGGCAAAGGTTCCACATCGCATTTGCTGGCAGCCATCCTCCAACAGTCGGGCTACAAAGTCGGGTTGTACACTTCGCCCCATTTGGTGGATTTCCGTGAACGGATCAGGGTAAACGGGGAGATGGTTCCCAAAAAGTATGTGGTTGATTTCGTAAAGAAATACCGTGAACGGTTTGAGCCTGTAATGCCCTCCTTTTTTGAATTGACAATGGAAATGGCTTTTCTTTATTTTGAAGAGCAAGAAGTTGATGTAGCCGTTGTTGAAGTTGGTTTGGGTGGAAGGCTCGACAGCACTAACATCATCTCGCCCGACCTATGCGTCATCACCAATATCGGGTTTGACCACATGCAGTACCTTGGGAGCACATTACCCGAAATTGCTGCAGAAAAAGCCGGTATTATAAAGCCACATACACCTGTGGTGATTGGCGAATCCGATGATGAAGAGGTGAAAAAAGTTTTTACCGTCAAAGCTGAATCCGAAAATGCACCCATCATTTTTGCCGAAGCAGTTTTAAACGATTTCTCTGCTCACAGGGCTGACGACGAATGGATAATAAACACACACGAATACCCTGACTTAAAAAACAAGCTGGGTGGCTTCGCTCAGGAGAAAAATGCAAAAACAGTCCTAGCGGCGGTAGCGGAATTAAAAAAAATAGGTTACAGTATCCCGAAGGAAGCAGTTTACAGCGGCTTTGCCCAGGTTGTGGAATTAACCGGGCTGAAGGGGCGTTGGCAGGTACTGCAGGAGAAACCAAAAATTGTTTGCGACACAGGACACAACGCACACGGAATCCGATACGTCGTGGAACAACTGAAGCAGGAAAAATACAACCGGTTACACGTTGTTTTTGGAATGGTCAACGATAAAGACATTACATCCGTGTTGGCTATGTTGCCCCGACAAGCCGTCTATTATTTCACCCGGGCATCGGTAGAAAGAGCATTGAACGAAAAGACGCTTGCCAGGGAGGCTGCTTCCTTCGGGTTGAAAGGAAACACTTTCGAAGATGTGTCTACGGCCATAAATGCAGCCAAAGAAAATGCCGACGAAAACGATTTTATTTTCATCGGCGGAAGTTCGTTCATTGTAGCAGATGCACTGCCGTTGTTTAAATAATTACCAGATCAACACTACCTGAAAATTCATATCAACAGGTACCCCATCTTCATAGAATGCCAAGTCTGACATTTCTAAGGTAAAAACAACACTTGAAGGACTACCCAGGTTAAAATCACAACTAATGGTTTCGGTATAAAATTTTGTCACCGTGACTCCATTTTCAATAATATCATAGGCATACGTTTTCACAAAAGGCAGTGCTGTTTTGGAATCATTATTAAATTTATAATATCCTATTGCCGCACCTTCATCGAAAATAAATTGAGTCAACTCAGGAAGATTCACAGTGGCTTGGTAAAATCCATCGTTATTGTTCCATACCCAATCCGATTTTTTGACCGTGATATTTATAACTTTCCATTGTGTTTCCGCAATACCATCGTTCTTAGAACAGGAAGCTGCACCAAAAGCCACTCCCAGGAAAAGGACAACGGCAAGGAGAGAAGTAAAAAAATTTCTTTTCATAAGTGTAAGCATTAAAAGTTTTTTCTTGATTCATTGACTGAAAAAAACTGCACTCGTTTAACTGTTAAAACGTATTTTTTTAAATCAATTGTTTATTTGCTTCAAAAATAAGCAAAAAAGTCCTTATTCAGGACTTTTTACAGAAAAAAACAGGATAAAGTGTCTTTTATTTGATTGTTTGTCCGATGGGGCCATTTAATAATTCCGATAAGTCCATGTTGTTAAATTGATTAAAAATTTTATAAAGATATTTATTTAACACCGTAACACCCATTTAGTTTTGTAAAAAAAAGAATCTATGGAAAAAATCAACAATACGTCTTGACAGGGCTATTTTGGAATTTTCATCCGGCTATCTTTCGGATAATACAGTTTGAGATAAGAAAATAAACTTGTATTTTTGTGTGAAACTCTTTTAAGAATGAAACAATATTTAGATTTACTTCAGCGCGTGCTGGATGAAGGTGTGCGGAAAGAAGACCGTACCGGAACGGGTACCATCAGTATTTTTGGGCACCAGAACCGGTTCCGGATGAACGACGGATTTCCCGTTCTCACTACCAAAAAACTTCACTTAAAATCGATTATACATGAATTGTTGTGGTTCCTTAACGGGGATACCAACGTAAAATACCTGAACGACAACGGTGTACGTATCTGGAACGAATGGGCGGACGAGGATGGGAATCTCGGACATATATACGGTTACCAGTGGCGTTCGTGGCCGGACTATAACGGGGGACATATCGATCAAATATCTCAGATAGTCAACACGATTAAAAATAACCCTGATTCTCGCCGCATCATCGTAAGTTCGTGGAACGTGGCCGATATTCCCAACATGAAGCTTCCGCCCTGTCACGCCTTCTTCCAGTTCTACGTAGCCGATGGAAAACTGAGCCTGCAACTCTATCAGCGCAGCGCCGATATTTTTCTGGGTGTACCCTTTAACATTGCGTCCTACGCGTTGCTGTTGAAAATGATGGCACAGGTTACCGGGCTGGATGAGGGTGATTTCATCCACACCTTTGGCGATGCCCATATCTACCTCAACCACCTGGGACAGGTAAAACTGCAACTTTCCCGCGAACCGCGACCGTTGCCCGAGATGAAGATCAATCCCGATGTGAAGGATATTTTCAGTTTCCGTTTTGACGATTTTGAACTGGTAAATTACGATCCGCATCCACATATAAAAGGTGAAGTAGCCGTATGACAGACAATCCTCAAACCATAGCCATCATCGTTGCTCTCGATGAACAAAATGCCATTGGTAGCAACGGCGATCTGCTCTGCCATCTGCCCAGCGACCTGAAGCACTTTAAAAAGATCACCACCGGATACGCCGTGATCATGGGCCGGAGAACTTATGAATCTTTACCCAAAGGAGCATTGCCCAACCGTACCAATATCGTGATTACCTCCGGCGCACCGGAAAACTATCCCGGATGCACGGTTGTCCGCTCTGTCGAAGAGGCACTTTCTCGTTGCAGCAATCAGGAAAAAGTATTCATCATTGGTGGTGGGAAATTGTATCGATCCGCGCTTCACCTGGCAACCCAACTCTACCTTACACGTATCCATCATACCTTTGACGATGCGGATACTTTTTTTCCAGAAATCCCTTTTACAGAATGGAAACTCGTTGAAAAAGAATCGCACGAGACCGACGATAAACATCCATATGCATATACATTTTTAAACTATAACAAAAAATAGTCATGCAACGATGGGCAAAGAAGCATGGAAAAGATTCTTAGCGGGTGATGAAAGATCTTTCGAAGCACTTTACAATACCTACTTCCCGGAGCTTTTCGCCTATGCGTTGAAAATAGGATTCAACGAAGAAACATGCAAGGATGCGATACACGACGTCTTTTTCAAACTTTATGCATCAAAAAACAAATTGCGGCATATTCAGAACATTGAATTCTATTTGCTCGGCAGCGTAAAAAATCGGCTATTCGACATTCACACCATAGAACACAAAATACACGAAATCAACTATCTGGACTTCTTTATTGAGAATGAGAAAAACATCATTGAACAAATAATTGATGAAGAAAGGCAACTCCAGTTACAAAAAAAACTGTCACACCTGCTTCAAACTCTACCTCCCAGGCAACGGAAAATAATCAACTATCATTATCAACTTAACCTGAATTATGCAGAAATAGGCGAAATTCTCAATCTCTCTCCCGATGCCGTAAAAAAAACATTGTACAGGGCACTCAAAAAAATGAAAGATAATTCCAGACCCCATTCGTTATCATCTCTTATATATTTATTCACAATATTTGGTTAATATTCCTTAAATACGTCCTTTGGTCCACATTTTCCAGTCTTTGATAAAAAAGAGTGTGAATGAAGCAAAACATACACGATAAAAATTTTTTGTGTGATGATCTTTTCATATACTGGAGGACTCATCCTACCAAAGAGTTGACAGCTTTCTGGAGCAAATTTATCAGAGAGAACGAACACCTCAGGGAACCGTTTCAGGAAGCCATTTCCGAATTCGACAAAATACGACAGGGACAATGTACATACCGGCTTGAAAAAAAAACTGTGTACCGGGAACTGCAAGGAAGACTTGGGCAGGCAAGGAGGAGAAGACTGCGGATTCTGTATGCATCATCTGTTGCTGCCATTTTATTTTTGGTTTTGATTACGGTACTTTATACAACCCGCCGGGAAGAAATCGTACCCGGCAAGCAAATGGCATTCATTGGAGAGGTGATGAACCGGGACAAAGTACAGTTATTCACAGAACATCAAGTGGTTGACTTGGAAAATAACGCCACAGTTCAATTCTCAGACAAGGAAAAGGCCCTGATCAGGGATTCTATCTCCCAAAAGGAAATTGATTTAAAAAACAACCGGAAAAACAGACTTATTGTCCCTTTCGGAAAAAAATCTTCGATCCTTCTTTCCGATGGATCAACCGTATATGTAAACTCCGGTACCGAATTGGAATTTCCTTCTGCTTTTTCCAGCGAGGCTCGGGAAATTAGTGTAAAAGGTGAAATCTTTATTGAAGTGACAAAGCAAGACCATCCATTCATCATTCACACGCCTCAATCCCAGATAACCGTTTACGGAACTTCGTTCAACGTATCTTCCTATACCGATGACCCAAGTGAATCGGTGGTGCTGGTGAACGGATCTGTGGAAGTAAAGAGCGCGGGCAACTCTTTGATGCTGAAACCTAACCAAAAAGCTGAAATTAGTAACGGAAGTATCCAGCAACAACAGGTGGATGTTATGGAATATACCAGTTGGAAAAACGGATATATGTTGTTGAACAAAACCTCATTGACCAATGTACTCAAAAAAATCGGAAGATACTATAACATCGAATTTAATTACGATGCAGGGCTAAAACTGCACAATCAAACCTGTTCGGGGAAATTATTCCTGTCCGATAATTTTGAAGATGTGTTGCAATCATTTTCAAAAATGACCTTTCTGAATTACAACGTACTGAATGAAAGGGTTATATACATAAGCAAACCCTAAAAAACGTAAATTTAATTTACATGTATCATTTAAAACAAAAAGCCTATGATAACAATCCCAAAAGAAAACTAAAAAGCCGAATAATGCGGTAACATTATCCGGCCAAAATGTAAGTGAATCATAATCTATTTGGTAACAAATTAAAATTCAATGACAAAGATATGCAAGAAAATAATAACCGTGCACATTTTACCACGAAAAAAACCGAAAAGTTTTTTACAATCATGAAAATTTATTTTTTGATAGCTTTACTCTGTATTTTTTCAATCTCGGCAGAAAACACCTATTCCCAATCAAAAACAGTGAATGCCGAATTAAAGAACGTCACGCTGAGGGAGGCATTACAAGAAATTGAAAAAAACAGCGATTACCTGTTCCTGATGATGGATAATACCGAGGCGGCATTGTCTACCAGTATTGATTGTAACTTTATCAACAAATCCATTACGGAAATATTGGATTTTCTCCTGAAGAAAACAGAACTTACCTACTCGATAGTCAACCGTCAAATCACGATTTCACGAAAACCGTTAGCCGAGGAGGGTAAAAAAGTAATCATCACCACAACGGAAGTCATGCAACAAACCGGAAAGACAATCACTGGAAGAGTGATCGACGCCAAAGGAGAAGCCATCATCGGAGCCAATATCATTGAAGTTGGCACCTCTTCCAATGGGACCATCACCGACTTCGACGGACGGTTTACTTTCAGGGTAGCCGACGATGCGTCCATTCATGTTTCCTATATTGGTTATATGAGTCAGACAATCAGCACCGCAGGAAGAACCCATTTCAACATTACCCTGTTGGAAGATACGCAATCACTGGAAGAACTAGTAGTGGTGGGGTATGGGGTTCAGACAAAAGCCAATTTAACAGGAGCTGTCTCCACCGTGGATGTCAGCAAAACGCTGGAGGCACGTCCTTATTCCGACATCTCGAAAGCCCTGCAGGGAGCAGTCCCGGGCTTATCCGTTATCAGCAACAGTGGCAAGCTGGGGGCGCAACCCTCCGTAACCATACGTGGTTTGGGGACATTAAGCAATGATGCCACAAGTAAACCCCTGATCATTGTTGATGGCGTTCCCATGGACGATCTCTCCCTTCTGAATACGGAGGATATTGAAAACATATCTGTCCTGAAAGATGCTGCCTCTACTTCAATCTACGGGACCAGAGCCGCTTTCGGAGTGATACTTATCACTACCAAATCGGCACGGCAGGTGGATCGGGTATCTATAAACTATACCAACAATTTTGCTTGGGATACCCCCACCATATTACCTGACTACCCCGATGTCCCTTCTCAATTGAAAGCACTGATTGCCGCTAATGAACGCGCAGGATTGGCCAATGAACTGTTTGGCATGTATCTCGATGAGATGCTTCCATATGCTGAAAAATGGAGAGACGAACATAACGGCAAAAAAGCCAATTACCGGGAAATGGTGTTGGGTGATAAGAATGCACTTACAGACAGTTCAAAACCTCTCGGCGATTTCATTCTGAACAACAACGGCGTGGGCATGTATTTTGCAGACTGGGATGTAGTGAACATTATGTTCCGAAACTGGAAACCGTCACAGAGCCATAACCTCTCCCTGCAGGGGACAAGTGGAAAAACGTCCTACTACATGTCGGTAGGATACAACCACGAAGAAGGTGTCATGACATATTTCCCCGAAAAAATGGACAAGTGGACAGCTATGTTGAACGTAACAACCGATGTGAAAGATTGGTTACAGATCGGAGCCCGGTTCAATTACAGCAATAAAGATTTTATTGGACCTGCCACACGCAGAACGACCTATCAGTACATGTGGCGCTGGGGAAGTTTCTTCGGCCCTTATGGGACTTATCAGGGTAACGACTTCCGTAACGACATTGCTTACCGTAAGCAAGCGGGCGACTGGACCGATAATAATAGTTTCATACGTATGGGAACTTTTGCAAAGGCAATTCTGGCAAAAGGATTAACCCTAAATGCCGACTATACCTATAACGTGAATAACTATACCTATAAAGCGGCCTACATACCTTTGGGTGGATGGAATTCCTGGGGAGGAGCCATCGAAAAGACAACGTTGTATACCAGTAGCTCCTGGCTGGAACAACAATCCGATCAGGACAAGACCTTTGCACTGAATATCTATGGTAATTATGAATTTTCTTTACCCTATCGCCACCATTTCAATCTTATGTTGGGAGGAAATGCGGAAGGAAATACATACTTCAACCATTATTCTGAAAGAAATGACCTGCTAGACTATAATCTGCCGGAATTTGACCTGGCCACAGGCAGCCAGTACGTTGACGGGGCACATTCGCATTGGGCTACAGCCGGATACTTTGGCCGCTTGAACTACAACTATGACGGAAAGTGGCTGCTCGAGTTAAACGGACGTTATGATGGCTCCTCCCGGTTTCCGGTTAACGACCGCTGGGCTTTTTTCAAATCGGCATCAGCCGGATACAGGATCAGCGAAGAGGCTTTCTTCGATCCTTTAAAAGAATCGATCAATAATCTCAAGTTAAGAGCCTCATACGGAGAAATCGGCAATCAGGCAGTAGGTAGCAACATGTACCTTTCCACACTGACAAAACGCGATGCATCCAACAAGCCTGCTGATGACGTAAAGTGGTTAACTGATGAAGGTGTGCCTGTTGTTGCATACAATATGCCCAAACTGGTTTCCTCCACATTAAAATGGGAGCGTATACAAACGCTCGATTTTGGTGCCGACTTAGGGCTCTTTAACAACGAACTGAATTTCACATTCGATTGGTATCAACGTACAACGAAAGACATGCTCGCACCAGGCCAAACAATGCCACAGGTACTCGGAGCCACTGCACCCTATGTCAACGCAGGAACTCTTCGCACACGTGGATGGGAATTGACGATTGACTGGCGCCACCGCTTCAACGATGTATTGCTATATGCCAATGCTAATGTGGGAGATTTTGTCACAGACATTGTGAAATGGGACAATGAAACCAAATTATTAAACCAGAATTACAGTGGTAAAAGGTATGGCGACATCTGGGGATTCGAGACAGATCGTTTTTTTACAGAGGAAGATTTTAATGCAGACGGCACCTATAAGACAGGGATTGCCTCTCAAGTCGGATTACAACAAGGAACATTTGTATTTGGCCCCGGTGACATCAAGTTCAAGGATTTAGATGGAAACGAAATTATTGACGGTGGAAAAGGAACTGCCGATGACCACGGCGATCTGAAAGTGATTGGCAACACCACTCCGCGTTACCAGTACAGTTTTCGCTTGGGTGCTGAATGGAGAGGATTCGATGTGGATATGTTTTTCCAGGGAGTTGGAAAACGCTCGGTGTGGACACAGAGTGCATTTGTCATGCCGATGATGCGAGGTGCTGACGCCATTTATGAAAACCAGACAAATTACTGGACGGAAGAAAATCCCGATTTCAAAGCCGATTTCCCGAAATTATTCCCGGGTAATGCCGGAAGAGGTACGATTGCTGTTCTGGAATTAGGGAACCATAATTTTTACCCTCAGACTAAATATATTGTGAACATGGCCTATCTGCGTTTCAAGAACCTAACACTAGGTTACACGCTTCCTACCGATATGGCATCGAGAATATATATGCAAAGAGCCAGGATCTATTTCAGTGCAAATAACCTGATGGAGCTGATTAACAAGAGTAACGCGCCCGTCGATCCCGAAGTCAATGACAAAGAAGAAGGTGTAAGTCTGGGTAATGCGACCTGGGGACGTATAGACCCCATGTACAGGACAATATCATTTGGTGTTCAGCTCACATTCTAAACTGTTGTATTCATTATAAAAAAACAGAAATATGAAGAAAAAAAATATAATATACATCGTTGCTGCAATCTTGGCCTTCTCTTCTTGTAACGACTTTCTGGACAAAAGCCCGTTGGATACTTTTACCAACGATAACTTCTGGACAAATGAAAGTAATGTAACCGGTTACGCCAATACCTTCTACCAGGATTTCCTAGGGTATGGGAATGCCGGAGGCTCGGGTCTCTTTTATTTTCGGACCCTTTCCGATGACCAGGCAGGCGGAAGTTTTGCCGACTGGACATTTCAAAACGTGCCGGCCAGCAGCACCAACTGGCGGGATGGATGGATTGAAATCCGACGGGCCAATATCCTACTTGAGAATGTGGACAAAGTGAATATGAGCGATGAAGCTAAAAATCACTGGAGAGGCGTTGGTCGGTTAATGAGAGCCTGGCATTATTACCAGCTTGTACGCGCCTATGGGGATGTCCCCTGGGTGGATAAATCATTGGACATCACAGACGAAGGGTATTTATACGGTGTCCGGGAAAATCGGGATGCAGTGATGGATCACGTGTTGGAAGATTTAAATTTCGCTTGCAACAATATGAACGATAATAATTCCAAAATAAAATTGAATAAAAATGTCGCCAACGCCATGAAAGCCGAAATCACGCTTTTCGAAGGCAGTTTCCGTAAATACCGTAAAGCAGAAGATGGTCAGTCTGCCCCCGATATGGCGGGCGCAGGCAAATTCTTCACGGAAACGAAAACCGCAGCCGCATTCCTGATGGGCAAAAATTTCACGTTAAGTCCTACTTACCAGGGGAATTACAATTCCGTTAATCTGGCTGACAATCCTGAAATGATTTTTTACAAAGCCTACAAACAAAATGTGCTGCATCACTCCCTGATTGCCTATATCAGCTCATCAACCCAAATAAGCGGCATGAGCAAGAATGCATTCGAATCTTATCTTTTCACCGACGGTAAACCATTGTCACTGACATCTCTGGATAAATCGGATGCCGCAGTAATGAAGATAGGGACTAAAACTGTAGGAGGAAATGTAGTTCCCGATACGGTAATGTCCATTAAAAAGATATTGGATATGCGTGATAAGCGGCTCAGTCAAACCATCGACACGGCACTATGCTATGTGGGACGGGGATTCACCCGGTTTGGAACCGGCATTTCAATGACGTCATCCACAGGATACGGGGTAAACAAATATGACAACAAAAGTCTGGATAATATGTACAGGAACCAAACCAGTGCTAATTTTACCCACGCTCCTATATTCTGGTTATCTGTTGTATATTTACAATATGCGGAAGCTTGTGCAGAGTTAGGTTCAATCACCCAAGACGATCTGAACAAATCAATCAACAAGCTGAGATCCAGGGCCGGCATTCCTCCGTTAAACGTAAATGTAGGTTATTCTGATCCAGCCAATAACATGGACGTAAGTGATCTCATTTGGGAAATTCGCCGTGAACGCCGTAACGAATTGATGTTTGATAACTGGACCCGCTACTGGGATCTGATCAGATGGCATCAACTTGATAAGCTGGATTCGTCTTTATATCCGGATATACTTCTGGGTGCCAACATTGTGAATGACCCCTATAACCATGTTGTAGACAGAACGGGTGACTATATTGACGGGACCAAGGGAAAGAAACGACAATTCAATCAGAAACACTATTGGTATCCCATACCATCAGATCAAATCTCTTTGAATCCTCAACTGGTACAGAATCCAGGATGGAAATAATTAGTTGAGTATTTCTTGCTTTATAAGGGTTGCCCAAAAGTTCATTTCTTCTTCTTTTGCATCATTGAATTGCATAAAGACAAAGACGGATGAACAACTTTTGGACAACCCTTTTTCAAGGAAAGTTTGTAGTTTTCCATTACTTTACAAGGTACTTTTAAAAGATTGAAGTTATTCAATCATTTTTTCTAATTTTGTAAAAATTGAAAAAAATATACTGAGCATCCGATGAAGAAATATGTTTTTTTAGCGTTGATTCTGGCCATGTCCTATTCTTCTTTTTCCCAAAATCTTCAGGAGGATTCCCTGAAATTCAGACTTAACGGGTCGTTGACCAACATTTACCGGGAGACGCTACTTCGCCCGGGAAAGGTGACGGTGGACAGTATTGCGCTGAATGAACGTAAAAAAAGCATTGAGCTGCACACCAACTTCTCCCTCTCTTACCTGCCGATGCGCGAAAATACCGTACGCCAAATTTACGATAGCATACGATATCACTTGTCTTTGGCACAAAAGAAATATCGCATCAGCGTGTTTTCTGATAAACAGGAAATAAGCACGCTTGTTCCCAATTTTTACCGTCAATCGAAGAAGGATAAAAACCGGATGATTTCACACAAAGTGAAGCCCCCCCTCGTAACCAACTTTTCCGCACCCGAAAACTCATTCGATAAGGGTCTTACAAACAACCATATCGCTCTTTGGCAGAGCCACGGCTGGTATTATGAGCAGAAGCTGGGACGTTGGGAGTGGCAGCGGGCGCGTATTTTTCAAACGGTGGAAGATCTCTATACACAGAGTTATGTGCTGCCTTTTTTGGTGCCGATGCTGGAAAATGCCGGGGCCAATGTGCTGCTTCCACGTGAGCGTGATTACAATAAACAGGAGGTCATCATCGATAACGATGGCAGCAAAAGAGGCTCTACCTATAGGGAGACGAATGGCAAAGAAACCTGGCGAAATAGCGATTCAGCCGGTTTTGCAAACCTTCGCGAAATATGGCTTGATGGCGAAAATCCTTTCCGGATGGGCACGGCAAGGCAAACAAAAACCGTCTCACGGGGTGAGGAAAGCATTGCCACCTGGACACCCGATATTCCGGAGAAAGGACGATATGCGGTGTTTGTCTCTTATCAGACGGTCAAAAACAGTAGTAACGATGCACTCTACAGCATATATCATGCCGGCGGCAAAACCGACTTCAGGGTAAATCAACAGATGGGTGGCGGCACATGGATTTTTCTTGGCAATTTTGATTTTGAAGAGGGTACCTCCCACAGAATTACCCTCTCCAACAGGAGCAAGCGAACAGGTAAAATTGTAACAGCTGATGCTGTAAAAATAGGAGGCGGCATGGGTAATATTGCCCGGATGCCTAACCCGGGTGGCTTTGAAACGGAAAACACAAAAAGCGCTGAAGAACAAACTCAAAAAGAGATGCTGGCATCAAAAATAAACTACTCACCGGAAATAAGTGGATACCCGCGATATGCCGAAGGGGCACGCTATTGGATGCAGTGGGCAGGAGTCCCCGACACTATCTACAACCGCACAGAGGGAAAAAATGACTATACCGATGACTACGCCAGCCGCGGCGTGTGGGTAAACTGGCTGGCAGGAGGGTCGTCGGTACTGTCTGATGCCAAAGGGCTGAACATTCCCTTGGATCTGGCCTTTGCTTTCCATACCGATGCAGGTACTTTCTGGGGCGACACCATAGTAGGGACACTCGGTATATACATGACACACTTTAACAATGAAAAGTTCGAAAACGGAAGGTCGCGATGGGCATCACGAGATCTGTCGGAGTTGATAATGGAGGAGGTCACCTCAGATATACGAAGGGAGTTTGAACCCGAATGGACACGCCGCCACCTCTGGAACCGCTCCTATGCAGAGGCGCGCATACCCAATGTTCCCACTATGCTGCTGGAACTGCTGTCACACCAGAACTTTGCCGATATGCGATATGGGCTTGACCCTTCGTTTCGTTTTACTGTAAGCCGGTCGATCTATAAGGGGATGCTCAAATTCATCGCCTCACAATACAACCGGGAATATGTGGTACAGCCACTGTCGGTAAAGGATTTCAGTTTGTCTTTTTCGGGGGAAAGAGAGGTTGAGCTAAAATGGAAGCCCACGATAGATGCAACGGAACCTTCGGCAAACCCCACGAAATATATTGTCTATACCCGTATAAACGGAAGAGGATTTGATAACGGGGTGATTGCAAATACTAACAGCTACAAAGTTTCCATACAAAAAGATCTCGTGTACAGTTTTAAAGTGGCGGCCATGAACGAAGGAGGGGAAAGCTTTCCATCTGAAATATTGTCAGCTTGCCGTAAGTCTGATCAAAAAGGTGAAGCGCTTATCGTAAATGGATTCACCAGGGTCTCAGCCCCATTCAGTTTTGTTACCTCTGAGGATAGCATCGCCGGTTTCGCGGGAAGTGTGGACAATGGCGTGCCCTATATTGCCGATCACCACTTTATCGGGCAGATGCATGAGTTCCGGCGCATCATACCCTGGATGGATGATGATGCTTCGGGCTTTGGAGACAGCAATGCGAACTACGAAACCACCAGGATTGCCGGAAACAGTTTCGATTATCCTTTCGTTCACGGACAAGCCTTCGCAGAGGCAGGATACTCTTTTGTTTCAACTGCGGCGGATGCTGTGGAAAACGGTACTGTGAAACTGTCTGATTACAGGACTGTGGACTGGATCCTGGGCAAACAGCGCGAATGGAGTATAGCCAGGGGAGCGAAACCGCCGAAATTTAAAACCTTCTCACAGTTGCAGCAGAAGGCCGTAACCGATTACTGTAACGGCGGCGGCAACATCATAGTGAGTGGCGCTTTTGTGGGGACCGACCTGTGGGATAATCCGTTTGCCACAGAAAAAGACAAAGAGTGGGCACAACAAACGCTCAAATATAAATGGCGTAACAACAACGGTGCGGTGACCGGACATGTTAAGTCCGTACCCTCCCCTTTTCTTCCGATACAGGGTAATTACAGATACTACAATGAGTTGAACAGCGATAGCTATGTGGTAGAAAATCCTGATGCAATAGAACCGGCCGATAAGAACGCCTTTACCATTTTCCGCTATTCCGAGAACAACCTGAGCGCAGGTGTTCTGTACAAAGGCGAAACTTACAGTACGTGTATACTGGGTTTCCCTATTGAAGCGGTAAAAGGCCAGGATAAACGTAATGAGCTGATAAAACAGATTACAGATGCATTTAAATAACCACATCACGCGAAGAGCAGGTAGCTTTCATGACACAAACAACGCGTGATGCCTAAACAATATTGAACAATGAAGAATATAGACGCCTTTATCCTTTTCAGTCAACCTGATCAGGCAAAAAGAACAGTAGAAGAGCTCAGGCAGTCGGCATTGATAAACAACATCTTCCTGCTTTCTCCCGAAGAGATCACATCTGTTATTGAAGGATGTGAGAAGATCGTTATCGACAATTTGCAGAGTACACAAATAATTAAAAGAATCGCTCAAAAATCTACGACACCTTATACACTCATCTATCTGAAACCAACAGTGCTGAAGCCGGGGTATTTCGCCCTTGAACGGATGGTGCATATTGCAGACGATACGCAGGCGGGAATGGTGTATGCCGACTATTATGCGGTAACCAACGGCGAAAAGAAAAATAATCCGTTAATAGAATATCAGGTTGGAAGCCTCCGTGACGATTTTAACTTCGGTTCGCTACTACTTTACAATACAACTGCATTAAAGAACGCAACGATGAGGATGCGCGAAAACTATCTGTATGCCGGGCTGTATGACCTTAGGCTAAAAGTGTCGCAAAAGTATCCTGTTGTACATATAAACGAGTACCTTTACACCGAGATTGAAGAAGATACCCGTGCGTCGGGCCAGAAAATATTCGACTATGTAGATCCTAAAAACCGGCAGGTGCAGATAGAGATGGAACAGGCCTGCACACAACATCTGAAAGATGTGGGAGCATTTTTGGAACCTGCATTCGAAAAGATTGAATTTAACCGGGGAGATTTTGAATACGAAGCGTCGGTAATTATTCCGGTACGAAACCGTATCAAAACCATCAGGGATGCAATCTCCTCTGTTCTGATGCAAAAGGCTGATTTTCCATTCAACCTGATAGTGGTTGACAACCATTCAACCGATGGCACCACTGAGGCTATCGATTCTTTTAAAAATGATGAGCGGTTGATACATATAGTCCCTGAAAGAGACGACCTGGGCATTGGAGGCTGCTGGAACATGGGTGTACATCATACAAAATGCGGAAAGTTTGCCGTGCAGTTAGACAGCGACGATGTGTACAGCGGAGAGGACACGCTACAGAAAATTATAAATGCTTTCTACGAACAGAACTGTGCCATGGTGGTGGGTACCTACCGGATGACCAACTTCAACATGGAGACGATCCCTCCCGGCATCATCGATCACCGGGAGTGGACTCCCGAAAACGGACGGAACAACGCGCTTCGCATAAACGGGCTCGGTGCTCCGCGGGCTTTCTATACGCCGGTGCTGCGGGAAATCAAGGTACCCAACACCAGCTACGGCGAGGATTATGCCCTGGGACTGAGCATCTCCCGTCGTTATCAGATCGGGCGGATCTATGATGTACTGTACCTTTGTCGCCGCTGGGAAGATAACAGCGACGCCTCGCTCGACATTGTGAAAATGAATGCACATAACCTTTACAAAGACAAAATAAGGACATGGGAGCTACAGGCCAGAAAAAATCGCAAATAAAGGAACCGTTTATTCACGCCGGCATTTTACTGGAACAGCCGAAGATCAACTTTTCGCTGCAGACAGCTTATAAATTTAACGGAAAAGAATACGCGCCAGGCGACTACTCGGTTGAGTTTTCGGATGGAGAGATTCTCTTCAATGGTCAATTATACAATGAAATTTCTTTCGAAGCAGATCGTCCGCACAAAGATAGTTTTGAACTTAAAAATGTGATTATCGGCGTTAATTTCCACTGGGAACAAAAAGAAAATCAGAGCTTTATTGGTGGATTAAAATTCATTACAGAGAACAGTGCGGTCTCTGCAATCAACATGGTTTCACTGGAAGATTATCTCACGAGCGTTATTTCGTCAGAAATGAGTGCCACCAGCTCGGAAGAGTTGCTGAAGGCACATGCGGTAATTTCCCGGAGCTGGCTTCTGGCACAGATTCAGAAGAATAAGTTGATCAGGAAAGATTACAGTACCTCGTTCGTTAGATCTACCGAAATCGTCCGATGGTACGACCGTGAAGACCATGCCAATTTCGATGTTTGTGCAGATGACCATTGTCAGCGTTATCAAGGAGTTACTAAACAATCGACGCCGTTGGTGAAGCAAGTTGTCGAGCAAACACGTGGCGAAGTGCTCATATTTAACGAGACAATTTGCGATGCCCGCTTCTCGAAATGTTGCGGAGGGGTGACGGAGACATTTGAAAATGTATGGGAACCGGTCATCCACCCCTACCTGCAGGCTAAACCAGATAGTGAAGCAGGGGCACTTCCCGCGGATCTCACCGGTGAAGAGAGTGCCGAAAAATGGATACGCACCTCCCCCCCCGCCTATTGCAACACGCAGAATGCGAAAGTACTGAAACAAGTTTTAAACGACTACGACCAGGAAACCTCCGACTTTTACCGTTGGAAGATGGACTATTCTCAACATGAATTGGCAAATCTTATAAGAGAACGGTCAGGTATCGATTTTGGAGAGATCATCGATATGCAGCCACTCGAAAGGGGCACATCGGGCCGTATTATCCGGCTGAAGATTATCGGCACAAAACGGGTTATGACCATCGGCAAAGAGCTCGAAATACGGCGTACTCTCTCTCCCTCACACCTCTACAGCGCCGCTTTTGTAGTAGATGCTGAAGAGAAGAACGACAGGGGGATCCCGCAGAAGTTCACGTTCACCGGTGCCGGATGGGGTCATGGTGTGGGATTGTGCCAGATTGGAGCTGCCATGATGGCGGAAAAGGGCTACAGTCATGAAGCGATTCTCCGTCACTATTTTCCACACACAACCATTGAAAAGAAATACTAAACAACCATCACGATGAAAAAAACAATACGCTCTCCCTGGAGCTGGATTCCGACGCTCTATTTTGCTGAAGGACTGCCCTATGTAGCCGTAATGACCGTTTCGGTAATCATGTACAAACGTTTCGGACTCTCCAACACGGAAATAGCCCTCTACACAAGCTGGTTATACCTCCCCTGGGTAATCAAACCTTTCTGGAGCCCGTTTGTGGATATCCTGAAAACCAAACGGTGGTGGATCGTCTCGATGCAATTGCTGATTGGTGCCGGCCTGGCGGGCGTAGCATTTACCCTGCCCACGCCGTTCTACCTGCAGGCATCACTTGCTTTCTTCTGGCTCATGGCTTTCAGTTCAGCCACACACGATATCGCTGCAGACGGCTTCTACATGCTAGCGCTGGACGATTCGCAGCAATCCTTCTTCGTAGGCATTCGCAGCACCTTCTATCGCCTTGCTTCGATCACCGGTCAGGGATTGTTGGTAGTACTGGCAGGATTTCTGGAAAAATCGACCGGCAAAATTCCATATGCCTGGAGCCTCACCTTCTTCATTCTGGCAGGCATTTTTCTGGCATTTTTTGTCTATCACCGTTTTGTTCTGCCCTACCCAAACACAGATACCGGAAAATCGGCCCGCACATCCCATGAAGTGGTAACAGAATTTGGAAATACTTTCCAATCTTTTTTTACAAAAAAAGGGATAGGATTGGCCATCGCTTTCATGTTACTGTACAGACTGGCTGAAGCGATGCTTGTCAAGCTTACCTCGCCCTTTCTACTCGACAGCCGTGATGTGGGCGGATTGGGATTACATACCTCCGAAGTCGGCATTACTTATGGTACAGTGGGAGTGATCGCCCTTACACTCGGCGGAATCATCGGTGGAATTTTAGCTTCACGCCAAGGGCTCAAGTATTGGCTTTGGCCCATGGCACTAGCCATCACCCTTCCCAATGCGGCTTATCTGTACCTTGCATTTTATCAACCCGATAACATGATCTGGGTGAATACGGCAGTGGCTGTTGAACAATTCGGATACGGTTTCGGATTTACGGCCTACATGCTTTACCTGATTTATTTTTCTCAGGGTGAGCATAAAACAGCTCATTATTCCATCTGTACGGGATTCATGGCCCTGGGTATGATGCTACCTGGTATGGCTGCCGGATGGATACAGGAGCAACTGGGATACCAGCATTTCTTTATCCTGATTATGATTCTCACAATACCCACATTGGTACTGATCCCTTTCATGAAAGTGGATCCGGAATTTGGCAGATCAAAAAAAGAAAAACAGACTGATTGTTAATGCGAATCAATAAGGGATATACCCTTGCAACAATCTTCACTAAGACGATAATGGCTCTGACAGACATTATTAACAGCGGGTTTATAACGGTGAACATTTCAAAAAAGCAGTTGTTTATTGCATGATACAGATGATGAATGACTGAAAACCAAATGACAAAAGATAACAAGCTGCTCTATTATTTTAAAAAGTGGACGGAAATAACTCCTGAAGATGAATCGGTTATCCTGTCTGCTTTTGAACCGTGTTCCATCAGGAAAAAAAAAGACCTGCTGGTGGCTGGCAAAACTTGCAAATACTTATATTTCATTACCACAGGCTGCTTGCGCTCTTTTTATATCGATTCAAAGGGGACAGAACACATCTACCAGATCAGGATGGACAATAGCTGGATCAGTGACCTGGAGAGTTTCTTCACGCAAACACCTTCCAAGTACAACATTGAGGCGCTGGAGGATACGCAGATGCTGCGCATTTCCTTTCAACGGCTGGAACAGCTATATGAGGAAGTGCCAAAGCTGGAAAGATATTTTCGCATCCTTTTTCAGAAGGCGTACATCAACGCACTGAAACGACTCAATGCAAACATGTGGGAAACGGCCATGGATCGTTACAGCGACATGCTGAAGGAACATCCCATGATGTTTCAGCGGGTTCCCTTAATCTACATTGCCTCCTACCTGGGCATCACTCCGGAAAGTTTGAGCCGCATCAGGAAGAGAATTTAATTCAAATCCGTTTCATTTCTTACCATAGATCAAGTGTTGGAGGCCCGGCACGATGCTACCTTTGTGCCGTAATAATTAAAGAAGCAATTCAAAATCAGACCGGTTGAAACGGACAGTCATATCTGCGTAGTTTCACCCACAAAAAAACGAAAAAACGTATGAAAACAATTAATTTATTGGCAATCCTTTTATTGATAGGAACTTTATCAGCATCGGCACAAAAAAGTGAAATCGACCTGAGTAAATCGCAGGTTCTATGGACCGGGAAAAAAATAGGGGGCTCTCACAATGGAAAAATTCAGATACAGAGCGGATCTTTTGAGTTAAAAAACGGTGAGGTTGTAAGCGGAAATGTGGTGATCGACATGAACAGCCTCACCAACGACGACCTGAAAGATGCAGGTTACAACAAGCAGTTGGTGGATCACTTGAAATCGGACGATTTTTTTGGTGTGAACAATCACCCCACCGCTACGTTTAAAATAACCAGAGCGGGTAAATTCAATTCGGATAAAGCACTGGTCACGGGCTTGCTGACCATCAAGGGAAAGACAGAGAAGGTATCGTTTGTGGTAAACAGAAAAGACAATGTTTATTCGACACAACTGAAGGTAGACCGCTCTAAATTTGGTGTGCGATACGGTTCCAAATCATTCTTTAACAACCTGGGTGACAAAGTAATTGACGACATGTTCACGCTGGACATCAAACTGGTTCTGAAATAAAAACGTACATAAAAATAAAAATAATCGTATGAAAATAGCAGTCACTGGAGCAACCGGGCATTTAGGAACCTTTGTTGTGGAAGAGTTAAAAAAGAGGGTTTCCAATGAAAACATCGTGGCACTTGTCCGCACACCGGGGAAAGCATCTGCCCTGGAAGTAGAGGTACGAGCCTTTGATTACAACCAACCCGAAACGATGACAGCAGCACTTGCCGGAGTAGACCGGCTGGTACTTATCTCAGGCAACGAAATTGGCCAGCGTGCCCGTCAGCATTTCAATGTGATAGAGGCAGCCGGTAAAGCCGGTGTGGAATGGATCGTATACACCAGCCTGTTGCATGCGGATTCCACCACGTTGAATCTCGCTGGGGAACATATGACCACGGAAGAAGCGTTAAAAGCTTCCGGTATCAATTATACTATCCTTCGCAACGGATGGTATACCGAAAACTATACCGGTTCCATTGGAGGTGCATTAGCAGGAGGTGCCTTCATCGGAAGTGCCGGCAACGGAAAAATATCATCTGCCGCCCGTGTCGATTATGCCGAAGCAGCAGCAGTGGCTATAACCGACGAATCACACAAGGGAAAAGTGTACGAATTAGCCGGAGACGATTATTATACACTAGCTGATTTAGCGGCCGAAATCTCAAACCAGACCGGGACAAACATCCCCTACAGAAACCTGACTGAAGCTGAATATACCAAAATCCTGGAAAGTTTTGAGATTCCTGCGGGATCTGCAGCTGCCATCGCCAGTTGGGATGTTTCGGCATCGAAGGACGATCTGTTTGATGATTCCCATCAGCTCTCTGCATTGATTGGCAGGCCTACCACTCCCCTGGCTGATTCGGTGAAGGCTGCCTTATAGCTCTTGCCGGCCCTTCATTCCATAGCCATCCACGGTAATCATCATACCGGGGTTGAACTTTCACCGCATTGCTTGTTTTTAATCAAAAACATTCAATGCGGTTTTAGGGATAACACTACTAACACTACCTGAAGCACGAATATCATGGAGTGAGACAGAATGAAACAGACAGATGGTCATTATTTCCTGACCGGTAAAAGCAGGATTCGAATTATTACTGTATCTTTGGCAATAATATTTCAGTTCCTGGTCGCATAAGACACATACATATAAATCTGTATCAATTTTTGTTCTTTCTTCCTGGGAATCATAATCTAAAGAATCTGTAGCGATATTCTTACAAGTTGATAACCTCTAAGAAATTAACATTATTAACAATCATCTATGAACGTGACTCTTTCCCCCAGACAGGACAACCGCCTCCTGTCACTCGACATCCTCCGCGGCATTACCATTGCCGGTATGATCATGGTCAACAACCCCGGTTCGTGGACTTACGCCTATGCGCCACTCAAACACGCTCACTGGCATGGACTCACACCGACTGACCTGGTATTTCCCTTCTTCATGTTTATTATGGGGGTATCTACCTTTATGTCACTGCGAAAATTTAACTTTGAACCCTCCAAAACAGCCGTCTGGAAAATTGTACGGCGTACCTTCCTCATCTTCGTGATCGGACTGGCACTGGGATGGTTTGGGCAACTTACGCGGGGTCTTGCTTCCGGAGAACCCTTCGGTGTGGCGGCAAGCCATTTCGACACCCTGCGCATACTCGGAGTACTGCAAAGGCTGGCGTTGGCATACGGCTTTGCCGCCCTGACTGCTGTTCTTGTGAAGGGTAAACTGCTCCCGTGGGTGGTTGGCATCCTGCTCCTGGGGTATTACCTGATTCTTCGTTTCGGAAAAGGGTTTGAGATGTCGGAAGAGAATATTATAGCGGTGGTCGACAAAGCACTCATGGGTACTTCCCATATGTACAAGGACACTACACCGGAAGGAGTACGCATCGCATTCGAACCCGAAGGGCTGCTCAGCACCCTCCCCTCCGTCGCCCACGTACTGATCGGTTTTCTTTCCGGAAAACTGATTGTGGAGAACAAAGACAACCACACCCGGGTGGAGAAACTGCTGATATGGGGTACGATACTGGCATTTTCGGGATTACTCCTGCAGTACGGATGCCCCATTAACAAGAAGATATGGAGCTCCACATTCGTGCTAACTACCACCGGCTTTGCCGCGCAACTGCTGGGACTGCTGATCTGGATCATCGATATCCATCAAAAAGAGCGATGGAGCCGTTTCTTTCACGCCTTCGGGGTAAATCCACTCATCGTATATGTTTTTGCAGGCGTAATGGCCAACCTGGTCGCCAACATCCGGCTTAACTGGCAGGGAGAGATAATCTCTGTAAAAGGGTTTATTTACGAAGTGCTGCTGCGCCCGTGGGCGGGGGACTATTTCGGATCGCTGCTCTATGCGCTGCTGTTCATTACGTTCTGTTGGCTGTTCGGATATATACTATACAGAAAAAAGATTTATATTAAACTATAAACAACCAATCAAAATGGATCATTCACAATCAGGAGGTAATATACTGATCGCCGACAGCGGCGCTACCAAGACCGACTGGTGCCTGACATACGGAGGAGAGATCGTGCAGCGGTTTTCCACAAAAGGAATCAGCCCGGTCTATCAGACCGAGGAGGAGATCGCAGAAGAAATCAGGTTACATGCCTACCCTCTCCTGAAGGGAAAAAAGGTTCAGTCGATCCATTTTTACGGGTCCGGCTGTATCCCGGAAAAAATCGTTTTTGTGAAGAACGCCATATACCGTTCGTTTCCCATCGATGCCATCTGTATATATAGCGACTTGATGGCTGCAGCGCACAGCCTCTGCGGGCATAATGCCGGGATCGCCTGTATCCTGGGTACCGGAAGCAACTCCTGTGAATGGGATGGCTACAACATGGTCAAACAGGTATCTCCACTGGGGTTTATCCTGGGCGATGAAGGAAGTGGCGCAGTACTGGGCAAGCAATTGGTCAGCGATGCGCTGAAAAATCAGTTGTCGGAAGGATTAAAAGAGGAACTCCTCGCCGAATACGATCTGGACCAGGCAACCATTATCGATAAAGTATATAGACAACCTTTCCCCAGCAGGTTTCTGGCAACACTTGCACCCTTTTTATGGAAACATATCGAAGAGCAATCCATTCGGCGTATTGTTGAACGAAGTTTCTCCGATTTCTTCGAACGAAATGTGATGCAATACAATTATCAGAAAAATAAGGTTAATTTTGTAGGCTCAATCGCCTGGTATTTTTCCGGTGTTTTACGCAAAGTTGCTGAAGAAAAAAAAATAAAGATCGGAAAGATTGAACAATCGCCCATGGAAGGATTAATAAAATTTTATTCGTAACTTATAACCCGTATGACTTTCATCAAAATAACCGAACAACCCTCGCTTTACAACGATTTGGAGAAAAAACCGATATTCGAAATTCTTGCAGAAATCAATCAGGAAGACCAAAAAGTAGCTCTTGCCGTACAAAAGACCCTTTCCGAATTAGAAAAGCTCGTTACAGGAATTGTGGAACGCATGAAACGAGGCGGGAGGCTTTTCTATATAGGGGCCGGAACCAGCGGAAGGCTTGGCGTGCTGGATGCGTCGGAGATTCCCCCCACATATGGAATGCCCGACACATACGTTATCGGGCTGATTGCAGGTGGTGATTCCGCTCTGCGCAACCCGGTAGAAGCGGCGGAGGATAACTACGACCAGGCTTGGGAAGAACTTTTGGAATACAAAATCAATCAAAACGACACGCTGGTAGGCATCGCCGCATCGGGCACCACTCCATACGTTATCGGAGCATTACGTAAAGCAAGGGAGAAAGGGATCCTTACCGGGGCAATAAGCTGCAATCCGGGCTCGCCCGTAGCCGCGGAAGCTGAGATAAAAATTGAACCAGTCGTAGGTCCTGAATATGTTACCGGAAGTACCCGAATGAAATCGGGTACGGCACAAAAACTCGTGCTCAACATGATTACCACAGCCACAATGATAAAATTGGGAAGAGTAAAAGGCAACAAAATGGTAAATATGCAACTAACCAATCAAAAACTCGTGGACAGGGGAACCCGGATGATCGTTGACGAACTCGGGTTATCTTATGAGCAGGCAAAAAACCTGCTCCTGCTACATGGAAATGTAAAAACAGCGATAGAGATATATAAGAATCAACAAAAATAACCGTTCCAATGGCTATCATCATAAAGACCCACAACCCCAATTTACTGCTCGACAAAATATACGAAGGTATTGCAACCCGAAAAGTGGAGAAATGGACTGTTATGACAGACGGACGCATCACCCCTTCACCTTTGTTGTGGAAAAACGAAGCCTTTTTGAAACCGCAGATATGGGTGGAGGAGAATGAGTTGCGATTCGGATTGCTTAAGCGAAAAGACCGCAGACACGTAACCTCAAAACTGTATACATTCTTTCATACCAAATTCGTTGAAATGTTACTGGCTAATTTTGATACGGATTTTCAGGAGGTTACCATAACCGCACTGAGCACACCACCCGACAATTTTTAACCCATACTTTTCCGGCAATGACCTTAACCATAAATATGTATGTGACCGTTGGCCTGGCAGTTTTGCTGTTGTTGCTGGGGAAATTCCTGAAAGTAAAAGTTTATTTTTTTCGTAAATATGCCATTCCTTCGCCCGTAATCGGCGGATTGCTGTTTGCGTTGGCATCGTTGGCACTTCATTCGTCAGAGATCCTTTTTTTACAGTTCGACAACGTATTACAGGCTTTTTTTATGACCGTTTTCTTTACTTCTATAGGCTTCAACGTAAGCCTTAAATTGCTGAGGAAAGGCGGTACAGTTTTGCTTATCTTCCTCGGATTGGCCACGATTTTCAGCCTGTTGCAGAACCTTGTAGCTATTGGGTTGGCAAAACCGCTCAATCTCTCGCCTCAACTGGCGATGATGACCGGTTCTACCGCACTGATGGGCGGGCTAGGCACTTCGGCGGCCATTGCCCCCGAAGTGGAAGCTACAGGTATTTCGGGTGCTCACGCCGTGGCAATAGCATCCGCCACTTTCGGTTTGCTGATGGGGTCACTGATGGGTGCTCCCATTGGAAATAACCTGATTGTGCGAAAGAAGCTGCTGAGCACTCGAAAAGCCGATGAAGAAGAACAGAAAATCGATGCGATGCAAGCTCACCCGGTCCCAATGGACGGAGAACGAATTACCAAAGCATCGTTCCTTATCCTTGTTTCGATGGGTATCGGCGTAATTTTTACCGATTTACTGAATAATTTTATGGGAATGTTTATCGGTACGGTAAAATTTCCTATTTATATCGGACCAATGATCGTGGCAGCCATTATCTGTAACATTATGGATACTAGGGAAGATTTTACACTCAACACCGAAATCCAACTGATTGGCGATATCTGCCTGAACATTTTCATATCCGTAGCCATTATGACAATGCGCCTCTGGGAATTGAGCAGTCTGGCATTACCGCTGATGGTTTTGTTGCTCGCACAGGTAATGTTGATGTATGTTTTCCCCCGGTTCGTAGCCTTTCCGGCGATGGGGCGAAATTACGATTCGGCGGTTTCCACATCGGGACTGATCGGTTTTGCAATGGGTTCCACCGCCAACGCAATGGCGAACCTGGATTCCATTTGCGATAAGTTCGGCTATTCTCGTGTGGCCTATTTTATTGTTCCTGTAGTGGGAGCGTTCTTTATCGATTTTATCAACGTGCTGATGATTACCGGATTTTTAGCTTTTTTATAACCATTCTCGCACTTGCACACTCTAAAAAAGGTGCTTTTTAACGTAAACTAAAGAAACAGGCAGATGAAAACAACGATTCTTAAACTCATCATTTCAGGTGTGATGCTTATTTCGTTAAGCAGTTGTGAGACGTTGACTTTCGGTGGAAAAACGGTCGTAAAAATAAAGAATGACGTGGCTTATCAAACCATCCGGTGGGATGTAAATTCTTCGGAAGCGGATGTTGAACGGGAATTCAGAGCTTTTATCCGTGAGATACTCAACAGGTACCGGTACAAAAATTATGTGCAGCTGTTTCAATCCAATTATCTTCTGGATGAAGGCGAACGTACATACGTGATAAAAATATTCCAAAACGAAGAAGCCAAAAACAATTACCTAGACCATGCAGACGATATGATACGGAGGACTACAGCCTTGGCGAACAATCGTTTCAGTGAAAGATGGAATCAATTGCAACCCGGAATGATTGTTGAGAGGGTTTCTACACCCACCGTTCAGAACTGCAACTTTCCGATCGATGGCTGTCTTTCGATTTAAAAGGCCGGCTACTGAGTTTCGGAACAGGTAAATCCCAAACGTCATCTCCCCAAAACGAAGAATGGGTGTTCTAATCAAGATAATATTTATAATTAACAATTCATAATGTATTTCCATTTAAAATCCAAATAAAATTGGACAATTCACTTTAATTAACTTTTAAATTTTATCTTTGTGTCAGGGTGTTAAGAGGAAACAGGCTCTGCCGGGGGGCAACCTGTCAGCAATAAGCACCC